>Ga0136611_10000874_pt1 | contig 20438 bp, 18 predicted proteins | sample AntDrymUQ2232306_2_FD_106645 | JGI IMG/M metagenome (GOLD analysis project Ga0136611, IMG submission 106645) | Polar desert sand microbial communities from Dry Valleys, Antarctica - metaG UQ223 (23.06) | ecosystem: Environmental > Terrestrial > Soil > Desert | place: Antarctica: Dry Valley...
ACGTTCGCGAGGGGCGGCGTCTTCTGGACGCGCCCGCGGCGGCGCGAGGCCAAGAGTTTGTGCGCGACGCGGTCGCGCTACCGGACGGCACACACATCGCCTACTTCGCCACCGTGCGCACGGCAGGGCAGGGCGAGCAGGACCGCGTGAAAGTGGTGACGCTCGATGGCACGCTTGTGCGGGACATTGGGGCCGGCAGCGAAGCGGGAGAGGCATTACGTCCCAGCGTCTTTGCGTCTTTCAGTGGCCGGTACCTTGGCGTTACCAACCGGGACCGTACTCGCGCCTACTATTACGATCTGGTCGGCGGAGGATCACTCAACGCGGGACAGCTTGATGCGCCTCCGGAGCGAATGCTCTGGACTCGTAATGGGGACCTGCGCCAGGCGCACGCCCCCGGTCAGGCCGCCATCGCGGCGTCACCCGATGGCAAGCTTAGGGCGCAAGTGCGCATCGGCAAGCGGCGCGCACCCGAATGCGACGAGACTCGTTGCGAGGGTGGGCAGGAACTAATCGTGTCGTCGGGCACCGTCGCTGGAAGCGCGCAGTCGCCCGCGGTACTCTATGGTGCGTTCAGCGCCTTTTCAGCCGAAGGGTGGGGGCCCGTGCCAACCCAGATTGCACAACGTCTGTACGGCCGCTTGGTCTGGTCCCCAGACGGGAGGCAGCTGCTTTTCAGCACGTTAGACGGCCCGGAGGCCAGCACGTACGCCATCAGCACCGATGGCAAGACACAGCCACGTCTGGTGATTGAGGCGGGCGAAGCGCTGGACTGGTTGCCCTGAAACGATAGGAGAAACGCACTGCCCGGCGCACGTGCCGGAAGCTATAATCCGCCATCTGGTGGACGTAGCCGTCAAAGAGGGAGAGCCGGCGCAGATAGCGGACGCATTGCGACGCGCTCCGCTCTTCTCTTCGCTCAATACGGATCAGATCACCGAACTGGCGCGTATGGCCCGGCGTCAGCGCTTTGGCCGCGACGAAGTTGTCTTCTACCAGGGAGATCCAGGCGATTCCTTCTATGTGCTTCTCGCTGGCCAGGTAAAGGTCAGCGTCTCCTCTCCCGAGGGACAGGAAGCCATCCTTGTCATGCTGGACTCCGGTGAGAGCTTTGGGGAGCTCGCCTTGCTAGACGCGCAACCCCGCTCGGCTACTATTGAGGCGACCCGTCCCACTGAGGTGGTGGTAATCCGCAAGGATGAGTTCCACCGCTTGATCCATCAGCATCCAGACATCGCCGTGCAGCTGTTGCGCGTAATGACCAAGCGGCTGCGGGATACGGATCAATTGGTCCAAGATGCCGCCTTCCTCGATGTAGCCGAGCGCCTGGCCAAGAAGCTCCTCGCACTCGTGGACTCCCACGGACGCCGTAGCGAGCGAGGCATTGAGTTGGACATCCACCTGACTCAGCAGGACCTGGCGGCCATGATCGGCGCCACGCGCGAAAGTGTGAATAAGCAGCTCGGCGCATTCCGAGACCGCGGCATCCTCTCGGTCGATCGCCAACGGATCACCATCCTCAAGCTAGACGCCCTCCGCGCCCGCGTCAGTCAGTACTAGGTACGCTACTCCGGTCCGGCCATGCGGTCGTAGAGGCTGATCAATTGCTCATCGTCGTAGTAGTGAATTACAAGGCGCCCGCCACGACGACTGCGCGTCAAGTGCACCTTAGTGCCCAGCAGATTGCGGAAGCGGTCCTCTATCTCATCCGCTGACGCATCGCGCGGACGGCCTGCGCGCCCTTGGCCCTTAGAAGTGTCCTGCAAGGTGCGCCTGACCAGTTCCTCGGTCTCGCGCACGCTTAGTCCCTTCTGGATCACATGCTGAGCCAGGAGACTCATTCCCTCGCGGTCGCCCACCAATCCCAGGATGGCGCGCGCATGCCCCTCACTGAGCTGCTCGTCCAACACCGCCTGCTGCACAGACGCCGGCAGCTGGCGCAGCCGCAGCGTATTGGATACGGCAAACCGGCTCTTCCCAACGCGCTTGCCAATCTCCTCCTGCGTCAGGCCGAATTCTTCGGCGAGCTGCTGGTAGGCCGCTGCCTCCTCCAATGCGTTGAGGTCAGCTCGTTGGACGTTTTCCACCAAAGCGAGCTCCAGTAGCTCGCGCCCCGCTGCCTCGCGCACCACCACCGGAACGCGCACCATTCCAGCGATCTTTGACGCCTGCCAGCGCCGCTCGCCCGCGATGAGCTGGTAACGCTGCCGGCCCGGCGAGTCACCCTCGCGCCTCGCTGCCTCCGTCACCACTAGAGGCTGGATCAGCCCATGCTCACGGATCGAGTCGGACAGTTCAGCCAGTTGCACCTCGTCGAAGTGCTTTCGAGGCTGCATCGGGTTTGGCTCGATACGCCCAATCTCCACCTCCAGCGGCGCGTATTGCACCACCCGTCCCTCGGGCCTCCCCAGCCCATCGCTGTATGAGGCACCGATGCCTGGGTCCAACGAAGATTCCACGTTGTCGCGCGCCGTGAAACGCGCCTGACCAATCAGCGCGTCCAGACCGCGTCCCAGGCCAGACTTACGAGACGGCATCGGCTGTCACTATCTCCCGCGGCGGCACTGTCCATCCTCGCGACGATTCTTGTCTCGTGCTTGCCTGCCGCGCGTCTGCCAATTCTTCGAGCATGCGTGCATCCAGCTCCGCCGCCAGCGCACGGTACGCAGCGGCGCCGCGGCCGGACGGATCGTAGCGCAAGACCGACTGACCGTAGCTGGGTGCCTCTCCCAGTCGTACCGTGCGCGGCACAATCGTTGGCAGAATTATCTGCGGAAAGTGGCGGCGTACTTCTTCAACCACGCTCTGGGCCAGGCCGGTACGTGCGTCGTACATCGTCATGAGCAGAAAGAGCCGTCGCAGCTGTGGATTGACCGCCTCACGCACGCGGCGAAGTGTCTCCAGCAGCTGGGTAAGGCCTTCCAATGCCAGGTACTCACACTGCACCGGCGCTACTACGCCGTCCGCGCATACCAGCGCGTTCAGCGTCAGGAGCCCAAGAGACGGCGGACAGTCGATGAAGACGTAGTCATAGATGGGCGCTACCGTCGCCAGTGCTGCCCTCAAGCGTCCATGCCGCTCGCTCACCGAGACGAGCTCGATCTCGGCACCGGCCAGTGCCGGCGCGGCCGGAATGATGTCTAGTACCGGCTCCTCACCCTCGACGCCACCGCGCAGTATGGCATCGGAGAGTCCGGCACCAGCAGCACTTCGGATTAGGTCTATCGCCGCCACATCCCCCAGGAGCAGCTCATAGGTGGACGGCGCCTCCTTAGGCTGTCCAAGCGCTGCCGTCAAGTTGGCCTGCGGATCCGAATCTACAAGCAAGACGCGCCGGCCTCGTTCGGCAAGGGCGGCGCCAAGGTTAATGGCGGTTGTGGTCTTACCCACGCCCCCCTTCTGGTTTGCCACCGCCAGGATCACTGCCATCGACCGGCCGCGATTCTAGCCGTCCCCCGTCACCGCCTCTGACGCACACGATACCACTTGACAGACATTGTGAATCTGTTCACAATGTCTGTCAAGAAGGGAGTGGCCCGGATGCCGTCAATCCGCAAGGAAGACGCCAAGAAACAGGTCGTTTGGAGCTGGGGCAACCACGTAGACCAGATGATCCGAGAGGCCCAGGAGCGAGGAGAATTTGTCAACCTCCCCGGCACGGGGAAACCGCTCACGCTGGATGACAATGTATTCGCCGGCGAGATGCAATCGGCCTACCGGCTCGCTAAGACCGCAAACGCCGCCCCTCTGTGGGTGGCACTTGATGGGGAGATTGGTCTGGATGGCGCCGCGCTGGCCGCGATGCTGGAGCGCACCGCTGCGTATCTGGAAAAGCACGCGGCACAGCTGCGAGCAGCACTTGCGGCGGTAGCCTCTCAGCGAACCTCACTCCCGCTAGCCTCCGCGCGACCACGTTGGTGGCCCTTCCGGCGTGCGGCGATGGACGGCAAGGTCAATTCCAGACAAACGCCGGATTCTTCACCCCAGTTCGACACGTTGCACAGCCTCGAAGAAGAGCGGCGGCGGGCGCGTGGCCTCTATCTGCAAAGAGCCGCTGAGCTGGACGAGAAAATTGTGCAGTACAACTCGAATCGCCCGCGCAGTCTTAGCTGGTTGGAGAAGACTCGCCTCACTCCAGCCGGGGCCGCTAGACAATTTGACGCGCGCATCCCGCCGCTCGTGTGACTTGGCCAGGAACGGCGCAAGCGACACGCCCGAAACGGCTACTCGATGCGCTCATCCACGGCCGCAAATTCCTCCGCTAGGAGACCCATATAGATCAGGCTATACCACCGTCCCTGGACCTTCATCTCAGCGCGCAGCGTGCCTTCTATTTCAAAGCCGCACTTTTCATACGCGCGGATGGCCCGCACGTTGTACTCCAGCACGCGTAGGTAGATCTTGTGCAGACCCATGGTTCCAAACGCATGGCGTAGCGCCAGACGTAACGCTTCGGTGCCGTTGCCACTATTGCGGTGACCTTTGCCCACCCAAATTGAAAGCTCTGCCGCCTGGTGCGGGATTGAGCGATCCCAGAGCGAGATTAATCCAATGGGAACATCGTCTGATCCGGCGATCACAAAGTCGGCAATTGATCCGCTGTGCTCGCCTAGGAAAACCTGGCGCCAGAGCAACCCCGACCCCGGATCAACCCCCATGTAATGGTCTATCTCCGGATCCGACCGCAACCGTTCCAACGTGACTTGGTCGCTCGCACGCGGCGTGCGCAGCGTCACCCGCGCCCCGGCGAGCGAGATGGGTCGCCTCCAGGTGGCGTTACGCATCAGCGGCCACCGTATCACACGTTTATCGCGCCCGTTATACGGCGGGGTATCGTCCTCTGGCACCCCCAGTCCCAACCTTCGCGGCACACGTGAAACGGCGCTATACTGGTGCGAAGACTGGCTCAGAAGAGAAACAGAGCACGCGAATGTGGCGCACGTTTGCGTCCCTAGGATTGACATTTGGAGCAATGGCCTGGGCCATTGTCTCGTCTGCGGTGTGCTTCTTCTACGGGTCGTCGCTCTGGATCGATCAATTTGGGCGATTTGGCGCCTTTTATTCGGCACTGGTGAGCTTTGCCGTCTGCTTCTATGGCGCCAAATTGCTGCTCCGCGCAGCAGACAAGTTGATCGAGCCATATACCGGCCCCTTTGACGCCTCTGCCTATAGTGGCGCTCCGCCGGAAACCTACTATCGAGACTGGGCGCGCCACGCGGCCGACGTGATGCGCAACCGGCGCACCGCGTTCTATATGCGCACACGCCAGTGGGACCGCCTGCGCGCTCTTGAAGCCGAGGTAACCGCGTCCCGTCAGCGCCACCCGGCAATGGACACCATGCCGGAGCCGCCGCATCCACGCCGCACATCAATGGCAGGCCGTTTGACGTTCGACGAGAACCGGCGCGCCGCTCGCCGCACGTCCATCACAGCGCCGAAGGTTGAACGCTGGGCGGTGATAGACGACTAATCAGGCGTGAGCCGGTCCAGTTCAAAGAGCAGCTCAGCCGGCAGCTCGAGCGCATCCACCGTCTGGGGATCAGGGTTCCAGCGAAGGGACTTGAGACCGGCGATGAGTGCGCCGTCATTGGTCACATCGATTCCCTCTTTTCGCAGTAAGTCCATCTGACGGTACGTTCCGGCCTCGTTGGGATGGCTGGAGACACGCCCATGCGCGTTCACCACCCTGTGCCACGGCACCCGCCCTTCCTGAACGTCGCCGATTGAGCCTCGTTCTCGCGCTTCATGCAAAGCGTCGGAATGCAGGTTGCGAGACTCAGCTCCCCACACCAGTTCATCCGGCAGCGAATGCAGCGCCCATCCCACCTGGCGAGCGCTACGTGGTGCTCCAGCGAGAAGCGAGACGAAGCCATAAGTAGTAACTTGCCCATGCGGCACCAATCGCACAATCTCGTAGACGCGCTGGCGGAACGCGCCTGCTAAATGGGGAGGCATACGCTGTTAATTTCGGATTCGATGGTACTATCGCACCGGCCATCGGCCAATGGGTCCCCGCTGGGCAGAGATGACACGGCGCTAGTGACAGTATTTTCATTCCTTTTTACGTGCCTTGGGCTAAGCGTTTTGGCGCTAGGCGCCGGGGCCAGGATGGTGGCGGCATCCGCCACCCGGACAGCGCTCGTCCTTCTTGGATTGGCTGTGCTCGTCATGCACGCCGCCGCTGCCGCGCGCCTGGCAACTGGCTTGGGCGCGATAGTCGTCCTATTTGGCAGCGTCGCCGCGTTGCCCGCCGCGCCTCGCAACGTGCGCCAGCTTCCAGGCATCCACCGGGTCGCGGTGCTCGCGGACCGCATGCCGTTCCCATGGCGCTTGCAGCTCCCTGATCATGTGCCGGCCCCAATCGTTGAAGCATCGCTCTCTATTCCGGGCACAGCAGCTTCAGCCGCTGGCTCTCCGGCGTTCAGCGGCCAGGCGATCACCGCAACTCCGCAACCGACGGTTAGAGTTGAGCCAACGCCACCCAGTCTGCCCCCCGCGTCAAAGCTGGACGGCGTCCGCCACCAGTGGCAGACCTGGAACAACTGCGGCCCGGCCACCATCACCATGGCCGCCAGCTTTTTCGGCCGCAAAGAGACGCAGACCGACGCCGCGCGCTTCCTCAAGCCCAACCCGGAGGACAAGAACGTTCGCCCAGATGAGCTTGTGACGTATGTGCAATCGCTGGGCCTGGACGCCACTTGGCGGGTCGGGGGTGACCTGACGCGCCTCAAGCAATTATTGGCCAGTCAAATCCCCGTGGTGGTGGAAGTATGGATTGCCCCAGAGCCGGGCGATTGGATGGGACACTACCGTCTGTTGACCGGTTACGACGACAATACCGGCCGATTCATCGCCTTCGACAGCGTCCAGACGCCGGGACCGAACCTCAGCCAGCCATACGCGCGATTTGATGAAGATTGGCGAGTGTTCAACCGGACGTACATTCCGGTCTACACGAAAGAGCAGGCACCCCTGGTGGAGCGCATCCTGGGTGTCGACCTGGACAATAAGACGATGCACGAGCGAGCGCTGGTCGCGGCGCAGCGGGAAACGCTGATGTTGCCCGAAGACGGCTTCGCCTGGTTCAACCTCGGTACTAACCTCACCGCGCTTGGTCGCACGTCCGAAGCAGCGCAAGCCTTCGATAAGGCGCGGACTTTGAAGCTCCCTTGGCGGATGCTCTGGTACCAGTTCGCTCCGTTTGAGGCATACCTGGCCGAAGGACGCGCGCAGGATGTGCTTGCGCTTGCAACGGCTAACTTGCAGCGATCCACTGACCTGGAGGAATCTCACTACTACAAGGGGCGAGCGCTCCAAGCGCAGGGGCAGACGCCGCTGGCCCGCGCCGCTTATCAGGCGTCACTAAAAGCAAACGCGAAGTACACGCCCGCCAGCCAATCGCTCGCACAGCTCGGGTAAGGCAGCTACGTTCCGAGTGCAGGTTCCTAGTGCCTGGCGCCGCGCCATTGCCGTTTGCATCAATTTGTCGTGGCTTAATACTTGCCTGATGGGCCGTCACAATGGTGCAAATTGGCTACGCGATGTCGAGTGAAGAACACACCCCGAACGACATTGTCCGGCACGCGCAACGGGCGGAGGAGGTTGGGTTCCCCTTCGCGCTGATCTCGGACCACTACCACCCATGGGTGGATGCGCAAGGTCAGAGCCCGTTCGTCTGGAGCGTCATCGGCGCTATCGCCGCCAAAACCAAGCAGCTCCGTCTAGGCACGGGGGTCACCTGCCCAATTATCCGCATTCACCCGGCCATACTGGCTCAAGCGGCGGCCACCAGTGCCGCAATGATGCCCGGTCGATTCTTCTTTGGAATCGGCGCTGGAGAGCGTCTGAACGAACATATCCTTGGCGACCATTGGCCCGAGCCTTCCGTACGTCTGGAGATGTTAGAGGAGGCAGTTGAGGTGATACGTCTGCTCTGGCAGGGCGGCTATCAGAGCCACTATGGGTCTTACTACACAGTGGAAAATGCACGCCTGTACACCCTGCCTCCAGAACCGCCGCCCGTCATGATTGCCGCCAAGGGGCCAGTTGCCGCCACGCTAGCCGGCGAGATCGGCGACGGGTTTATCAACACGACTCCCGATGCCGGACCAATCAAGACCTTCGAGGAATCTGGCGGGCGGGGTAAACCTAAATACGGTCAACTCACCGTCTGCTGGGCAGCTACTGTGGAAGAAGCGAAGAGAACCGCCTACAAGATCTGGCCTAACGGCGGACTTCAGGGACCGCTAAGCACCGAGCTGGCGCTGCCCGAGCACTTCCAAGACGCCGCCAAGATGATTACCGAGGAAGATGTCGCCAGGGACGTAATCTGCGGCCCAGACCCCCAACGTCATATCGATCAGATCAGGAAGTACGTAACTGCGGGCTATGACCATGTCTACATCCACCAGGTAGGTCCCGACCAGGAAGGTTTCTTCCGCTTCTATGAGAAGGAAGTCCTGCCCAAGTTTGGGTAGATCTCACTCTTCGGAGATCGTTACTTTTTCTAGGGTGTCGCCAGGCTGCCGGTCGCTCTGAGGGTCACGAACGCGGATCTTATTGACCACGTCCATTCCTTCCACGACGCGCCCAAAAACCGCGTGCTTGCCATTCAAGTGAGGCGTGGGCCGGTGAGTGATGAAGAACTGGCTCCCGTTGGTATTTGGTCCCGCGTTCGCCATTGAGAGTATGCCCTCCTTGTCGTGACGCAGACCCAGTGCGTCCGGCTCATCACGGAATGAATAGCCGGGACCACCGCTGCCGGTGCCCGTTGGATCACCCGCCTGCACCATAAAGTCCGGAATCACACGGTGGAAAGTCGTGCCATCGTAAAAACCATCTTTCGCCAGGAAGATGAAGTTGTTAACCGTCATTGGCGCCTGCTTGACGAAGAGCTCAACTTTGATATCACCGTGCTTGGTAGTGATGGTCGCTGTGTACTTCTTTTTGAGGTCTACCTCCAGAAGTGGAGGGCTGCCGTATTGCTTGGACATGTCCGGAGTATAGCCACCCTTTCAGGTAAGAACGCTGCTATACTCGGCCCTGAAATCACTCACACGCGTGCGTCACCCTGCGTCTGAGTAAGGAACGCTTGATGGCCCGGCCTACGGCTCCAATTCGCGGTACCACCGGTCTCGTGCTGGCCGGTGCGCTGGTCTTCTTTGGATCAGGCTGCAATGTGCTGGCAACGGCGCCGGACACTCAGCCCACGCCAGTCGCAAAAGCGACCCCAGTGCCCCAGCTTCCCACCACTCAAGTGAAGCGAGGCACCATCGTTGACGCAGTCAAAGTGCTCGGACGCGTGGTGTCATCCAGCGAGGCCGATCTTTCCTTCCGCAACAGCGGGCGCATCAGAGAGGTATACGTTCAGCCGGGCGCCCTGGTGCAGGCCAATCAGGTGCTGGCTGAGCTCGATCAGCGCGACCTTCCGTGGCTGCTGGCGAAGGCGCGGATCGACGCGGAGCAGCGCCGCGTGCGTATCGGCGCTCAGCTGGCCAAAGAGATCGTGGACGACACACGGCTGGACGAGCTCAACATCCGTTCAGCCGAGGTTGGCGTTGCGCAAGCGCACCTTGCCCTAGAAAAGGCGCAAGCGGGCGCACAGGAAAACGATATTCGCAAGGCAGAAGCAGATCTCGCTGCGCGCCTTGCTGACATAGATCGCGCGCGATTTGACATAACGGACAAAGAAGCCGGCGTCGCCGCTAAGCGCGCCGAGCTAGCGCTCAAACAGCAAGCAATTGACACTCTCGAGATCGCAAAGGCTCGAGCGGACGTAGATCTCGCGCGCCTGAAGCTGGAGCAGGTGCGCGCTGGGCCACGCCCGGAGGACATACGCGCCGCCGAGATCGGCCTGGACATGGAGCGCACCAAGCTCGCGCGCATCCGCGAGCAGCCAGTTCTTCGGCCAGAAGAAATTGTTAACGCCGGGCTCGAGGTGCAGAAGGCGCAGGTAGCGCTTTCCAAGGTACTCGCAGACATCGATGCCGGGACAATCAGAGGAGAATTCAACCGCGAAATTGCAGTGCGCGCCGCCCAGTTGCAGGTCCAGGCAGCGCAAAACACGCTCGCCAAGCTGCAGTCGGTCGAGCCCAAGGTCGAAGAGATTCGTGCCCAAGAGCGTGTGATTCAGCTCGCTGAGCTCACTCTGCAAAAGGCGCGCGTCATCCTTCCGAGCGACGTGGAGGCAGCGCAAGTGGCGCTGAATGCAGCTCTAGTCAAGCTAGAGCAGACGCAGCGCGGCCCACAAGAGATTGAGCTCAGCGCGCTGCGCTCGCAGATTACGTCGCTCGAGCTGTCGTTGGAGAGCGCAAAGGGAGGCGTTTCGGTCGCGGAGGCGAACCTAAGTGCGGCGCGCGCCAGGCTCAGTTTGGCATCTCGCGGGCCGTTGGAGTTTGACCTCCAGGACGCCCGCAATAAGATTGCTATCTCCCTCTCTGGCGTCAGCGCTGCCCGGGCAAGACTACAGGTCCGCAGAGAGACCATCGCTCAGCAGCGAGCGACGGTGGCGTTTGACCTGGAGACGTTGCGCCGCGGCCTTGAGCAGTCTCAGCTGGATGTGAACAACTACGAGTCGCAGACCGGTGACGTGAAAATCGTGGCGCCGTTTGCCGGCCGCGTAACGCGTGTTGCGGCCCGGCCGGGCGACACCGTCAACGCCTTCATGCCACTTTTCAACGTTTCCAGCCTGGCTGGGCTAACGGTTAAGGCGGACATCCCGGACTCTGACCTTGAACGCATCTCAACCGGTATGAAGGCCGAGCTCACCATGGACGCCTTCCCAAATCAGACGCTAACTGGAACGATCACATCGCTCCCTGACTTGGTCGTTGGCTCGCAAGGGCAAGCGCCGGATCGTTCAACGCGCGTGGATGTCAGCTGGCCCGGCCCCGGCGCGGAAATGGGCATGCTGGCCCGCGTCCAGGTGACGCTTCTGATTAAGCGCGATGTGCTGATGGTGCCCAACGGTGCCGTCCGTGTTGTCGGTAAGCGTAAGTTTGTCGAATACATGGATAACGATATAAAGCGGTCGCGCAATGTGGAAACAGGCATCTCGACCGAGTCCGACACCGAGGTTATCTCGGGCCTCCAGGAGGGAATGGTCATCCTGGCGGGACAGTCCTAACCACGCGGATGGCTTAGCGCATCGTGCGGCGCCTCTGGATCGGCCTCGCGATGTTCATCGCCGTATTTTGCGCCGCAGGCGCGGCGTACGTGTATCTCCCCGGGAGTGGGTTACCCCTGAATGACGGTGACCGGATGCAACTGCTGCGCCGTGCCAGCCTCCCAGTCGACTTCCCCATCCATCCTGCCGCGCGTCGCATGTCTCAAGCGCCACAAGGTGGCGTGAGTTACCAGGTGGGCGTTCCTGTCCCTGACGCGGCTACCTGGGTTCGGGACTCGCTCATGCGATCAGGCTACGCTGTTTCGAGCAGCGACCTGGAAGGCGACGACGAGGCTGAATATCAGCCGCGCTGGCTTTACTATCAGCACAGGGCGGGCGCAAGCGGCGCCGTTATTGTCCGCCAGATCGGGCGCCGCTTCAACGCGGCCACTGAGATCAAGATTTTGTCGCAACAGGATGATCGCCTCAAACCCTTACCGGTTGCACCTGGTGCTCTGATTCCTACCCGCGCGCCCTAAGGTGGCCAGGGTCTTGCGAAGTTCGTGATGATGGGGCCGCCGAACCAGATGTCCGGCTGATCATCTAAAAACTGGTTTCGCCGCGGGTTATCAAGGTCCCGCTCAAACCGAGGACCGGGCCAGATGCCGAGCGAAGCGTCTTCCCAATTGGCGTCAAAGTACGGCACCGGATTTGTCGCGATGCCACGCCCCTGCTTTCGGATCTCAAGGTGAAGGTGCGGATTGCGGGTGCAGTTATACGGCGCGATGCTGTCACCTGTATTGCCCACTACCTGGCCGGGCTCCACTGTCTGCCCAAGCTGCACGTGCCTCGTGCGCTCTACCAGGTGCCCGTACATCGCTACGTTGCCGTCTGACAGCTGCACTACCACGTTGTGCGGCGGCGACCCGAAGTCACCATCGATTGCAATCACGCGTCCCGGAGCAACAGCGACTACCTCAGTTCCACACGGCGCCGCGAAGTCGATTCCGAAGTGGATCCCCTGGCCCTGGCTGTACGTGGAATTCCGCCCGCGGTAGCCGCCCGTCGTGACGCCATACCAATGCGCCACATACCACGTCCCGGCACCGGGCGGCGTCGCAAATGGCAACCGGTACGAGCCGCCCATACCCGAACGAGGCGGCGCTGGGATCACGGGGGGCGCGGCTGACGGATGACTTGGAGCGCCGGTGGGAACATCAATGCGCCACAGGCACTTGTCCTCAGCTGAAACGAAACAGACGTTCGTTTCGGTGAAAGTATCAATCGAACAGTCCCAATCGAAGTTCGAGACGCGGAACGGGTGCAGAGCCGGATCAAGCAGCCGCGTGGCCGCGCCGCTCCGAGGGTCAACCGACCACAGCTCGTGGCTTTGATCGCGTGAGGCACGGTGCGGAATGACTACCAATCGGTTGTTCTGCGTCCATCGATACCCGCCAAGCATGTCCACGCGTCTCCGCGCCGAGCCGTTGGTCGCCGTGACCCAGAGGCCGTCCAGCGCTGGATCTCCCGTCCACATCGCTACGTGCGCCATCCATGTGCCATCCGGTGACGGCAATGCGCCGGTGAGACGCCTGGCGCGGCCCAGTTCCACTAGACTTCGGTCTCGCACGTCAAATGCCCAATAGGATGGATCGTCGCTGGCCGCGCGTCTCCCGTTGAGCAGCACGCGCGCGTTTGGCGCGCCATCCGGGGCCGGGACCCACGCCACCACCGACCCGTTGATCGGCAGTTGCAACGCCCGCCCATTCTGCCCATCGGCGCCAGACACAGTCAGGTTGGTCAGAAGGAAGGTAGGGGCATTGCCCGAGAAGCCCATGCCAGGTGCAGGCGGTGCGCCACCTGGCTGCCCAGCCGCGGCAGTCGGATACGCCACCACGGCGCCGTCAGGAGAAAACACCGCCGTATTCGTCGTGGGTAGCGTCCACTCGCGTCCGGAAGGCACATGCTGGACGTACGTATCGCGCCGCGCGGGCCGCGGCGCCGCTAGAAGCGACCCGATCGCCCAGTAGTAGCCCCATTGCGGCCGCTCCAAAGTAGCTTTGCCCGATGCATCCACCGACCAAGAGCCTCCTTGGCCCGCCTCCGGTTGATCGTAGTACAGCACCCTGCCACCAACCCATAGCGGCTGCACGATGCCCTGCGGCCCAATGCGGCTGACGCTCGGTTGGGGCGCAAGAACCGGCGTCGATTCGGGCGTGGGCGCAGCCGTTGGCGACGGCACAGCCGTGGGATCGGGCAGTGGCGTAAGTGTCGAAGCGGGCGCATCTTTTGTCGGCACGGCGGTCACCGACGCCGGGTCCGAGGTCACAGCGCAAGCTACTGCCGTTACGGATGCAAGGCTCCCCAGGACGCCGCGTCGCCGGGCGCTGACTCTGCGGTCGGGGTTGAAACGAGGACGCAGGCCCGCATCAGGTTTAACGTGGGGCGGCAGGCCCAATTCGTCGCTGGAATTAATGTGGTGGGCGCCGTCACACGGTCCTACACGGCACATAATTCATTTGAGTGTACGCCTGTCGCACCGTAGTGGTTTGTTTCCGAAGTCACGGCTGGCACGCCTCCTGCCACAGCTTCCGCGGCGCTCACTACGACGAGGGAGCCCAGCAGGTCTCGCGCTGCAGGAGAAACGTTCATGTTCAAGTCAGACGCCGTCGAGAATCGCAACCGATCTAGTATTGAGCCCGGCCACACTGGGCCAGTTCCCGCCTGGGCGCGCCCTCGGGCCCCCGGTGATCCTGCGCCGTCGATACGCTCTACCGACCAGAGAGAAACCATGGGAGAGGCTGAATCTCTTGAGTCAGCTCGCGAGCCGCTCCGCCATCGAGCGCCCGCCGCCCCAATCGGCCACGACTCTCCCGCTGACGCGGTCGTCCCAAAAGCGCCAACCGAAGTACTGGTTCCGCCTGAGCAAACGCGGGTGCGAGTGCCGATCATGGAGGAGCAGCTACAGATCGACGTAGCGCCGGTTGTCCGGGATGAAGTGGTGTTGGACCGGCGCGTTACCGAAGAACAGCAGACCATTACGGTTGAGGTTATGCGCGAGCAACTACGGGTGTCGCGCCGTCCACTCGCAACGCGCGCGCTGCGCGCCGATGAAGGGACGGCCGCGTTCCAGGAACGGACCTTCCGCATTCCGGTCTTTGGCGAACACGCCTCTGCGCGCAAGCAACCATTCGTCACTGGCGAGGTAGTGGTCCATCGCCGCCAGGTCACGGACCAGCAGGTCTTTACGGAGACCCTACGGCGTGAGCACGTGGAGGTTGAGGAAGACTACTCACATGAACGTCCTATGTTTCACCAGGATTTTGTCCGGCGCCAGGAAGAGACGGGAGACATAACGCGATCGTTTGACGAAGCGGAACCAAACTATCGTCGGGGCTACGACGCGGCCCGCGAGTCGCGCTTTGCCGAGCGAGATTTCAACGAAGTGGAGCGCGACCTCCGCCAGGAGTACGAGGTCTCGCATCCTGAGCGCAAGCCCAATGCTATGGGCTGGAAACAGATCTTAGACGAGGTCCGCGCCGGGTGGGCGCGAGCGCGTGATCGCAGGTAGAAGCGAGCAAACGCCGCTACCTACATCCCCAGTGCTTGGGACCTTCAATCTTGAAAAGCCACGCCGCCGCTTCTACGTTGGCGTGGATATTGAGCGGCGACGCCCCTGCATACCCTACCCGCTCAGAGACCCACCTCCAGGTAATTGGCGCAAACTGGAAAAGTCCCGCCACGCCACCCGCCCCCACCGCGTCCGGGTTATAACGGCTCTCGCACCAGGCGACACGCAACAATATGCGCTCATCCACTTCCCAGCGCCGGGCAGCGTCCACTATTAAAGCGGGCACGTCAACCACTTCTCGCACCGGATCCTCCCCAGGGAGCGACACAATCGCTAGTACCTCATGCTGCTCCGGGATGACGGGAGTCCAACTCTGCGCCGAGACGTGCTGCAGAGGGGCGCTCAAGCCAACGAAAGCGAGCGTCACGAAGAGCAGCACGCTGGTATTTCTTCTCATGTACGCCGGATTTCCTTTACAAAGACCGCGAAAAATTGGCAAGGACCGTGCCGCGTGCCAGTTTCCAGATGGGGCGCTACACTGATTCAGACTGAAATGGATGTCAGCGAATTGCTGCTGCTGGTCTATCGCGCTCCGTCTCAGCCATTCAACTATTGCGTCTCCGTGTGGCGGGACCTCAAGCACTTTGACGCGCTCTTTCACCCGAGGCACCCGTGAACTCGAATGCGTCTGGCGATCGTGGCAACCTGAGTAGTGTGGGCTCCCCTGGCGGCCGCGATGCAAGTGGAGACGCATCAACCGGGGGCGCACTCGGATTCTCCGGCGCCAGACCGCGCGTCCTGGTGGTGGATGACGACGCCAATATCACCGCCTTCCTCAAGCGCGCGCTGGCATATGAGGGCTATCAGGTAGACACTGCGTCTGACGGCCCAAGCGGTCTGGCCGCCGCGCGTGATAATCCGCCGGACGTGGTCATCCTGGACATTATGATGCCCGGTGGCATTGACGGCATTGAGCTGGCGCGCCGCCTGCGCGCAGGTGAGTCTGAAACCGGCAAGCTCCCCATCTTGATGTTGACGGCGCGCGATGAGGTGTCCGATCGAGTTCAGGGTTTGGACGCTGGCGCGGACGACTATCTCGTCAAGCCGTTTGCGCTGGAAGAATTAACCGCACGCTTGCGCGCTCTCCTGCGCCGGCGCGAGCCAGACTCCAGCCGCATCTTGCGCTTTGCCGATCTCACGGTGGATACATCTTCACGTGAGGTGCGGCGCGGCACGCGCGATGTGCAGCTCACGACCAAGGAGTACGAGCTGCTGGTGTATTTCATGCGCCACCCACGCCAGGTGCTTACGCGCGAACAGCTACTTGACCGCGTCTGGGGCATTGACTTTGAGGCGGAGACACACGTGCTGGAGGTCTACGTTGGCTACCTCCGCCACAAGCTGGAGTCCGCGCCTTCCGGCATGCTACCCGGAGCCCGCCTCATCCACACCATCCGCGGGGCGGGGTATGTCCTACGGGAGTGAAACCGATAGCCTGGCGGTTGGGATCGCTGCATCGCCTGGGCAAGAGTCCGTTGCCTCACCTTCGCCGCCTCCGCCCGCGTCGCCCCAACCGGCCGCGCAGCATCTCCCTACGCGTACGCCTTGCCTTCGTGTCCTCCAGCCTCCTGGGACTCACGCTCGTCACGTTCAGTCTTGCGGTGTACTTCACCCAGGCGCGGGCACTTACAGATGAGGTAGATCGCTCGCTGATTGACCGGGCTGAGGTGATTGTCAGCGCCATCACGGTCAGCGGGACACCGCGTGGGTTAGAGCTTGAGCTGCCAAATCCAGATGCGCTGACCTTCACTGGCACGCTTGTGCAGGTGGTTAACCTTCAGTCCGGAGACATTGAGCAGCGCTCAAAGCTGCTAAGTGACTTTGGCCTGGTTCTCCCTGTTTCCGAAGATGCAGTTAACGCTTCCAGACGCGACCAAAGCCGCCTGGAACGCGTCGTGCTAAGCGGCGTTGCACTGCGCCTATACTCGCGTCCTCTGAGTATTGGCCGCTCGCCCTTGGCACTCGTCCAGGTGGCGCGACCGATTGGGCCCACAGAAGACGCGTTGACCACGCTCCGCCTCGTGCTAACTGCCGGCATTGCCGCCAGCATGTTGCTCGCTACCTTGCTAGGCCTACTCGTCGCCCGCGCCGCGCTTCGGCCCATCGACCGGCTCACCCGCGAGGCGGAGCAGATCGGCAAGTCACAGGACTTTGGTCGGCGAGTCACGAGCAAGGGCGCTGACGAAGTCGGTCGCCTGGCTACGACCTTTAACGAGATGCTTGGACAGCTGCAATCCGCGTACGCCGCGCTCCAGACAGTGAACGACCGGCTCGCCGCCGCTCTCGAATCGCAGCGCCGCTTCGTTGCCGATGCTTCTCACGAGTTGCGCACACCACTCACCACTGTGCGCGGTAACGCGTCGCTCCTGGGCCGCTATGACAATCTCACCCCTGAAGACCGCCATGCAGTGGTGGAGCAGATCGCCACAGAATCTGAGCGTATGAGCCGGTTGGTGGGCGACCTCCTAACTCTCGCTAGAGCCGACGCCGGCCAGATTCTTCGTCACGAGCCGGTGTCACTTGGACCTCTGCTTCAGAACGTAGGGCACCAGGCCCGCACGCTCGCCGATGGAAAGGTCTCCGTGAGCGTGGTCAGTCTGGCAGACGGCACGGTTATGGGCGATCCGGATGCGCTCCGCCAGTTGATGTTGATCCTCTTAGACAACGCCATTAAGTACACCCCGCACGGAGGGAGCGTTACCGTTGGCCTACGCACCGAATCGCGGGCCGGCAGTCCAGGCATTGCGCGCGTCAGCGTCGTGGATACGGGAATCGGCATCGCGCATGCCGATCTGCCTCACGTATTCGAGCGCTTCTACCGCGCCGATCGCGCGCGTCAGACGGGCGGAACCGGCCTGGGCCTCGCCATTGGCAAGTGGATTGCAGAGGCGCATGGCGGCGCAATCCTCGTGGAGAGCGAAGCTGGCTCAGGCAGTATCTTCACCGTCTCGCTGCCGCTGCTTCCGGCCTCTGGCAGTGTACTGCGCGACCCCACCGCAACACCTGATATAGCGCTGAGACGTCAAGAGCTGAGCAACCAATTGGCGTAGGTGGCGCTACGTCACTAGCACGGCGCGAACTGCCAGGCGATGTGAATAGTCATGGACATCCGGCAGCCATGTCCCGGTACACGTGAGCAGCGTGAGTACGGAATCCTCTCCCTGCGCCATAACAGTGTTTTCGTCGCGCGGCACCCGCCGAATCTCCGTAACTCGATACTGGAACGTAGCGCCACCGCCGTGAACCAGCACCTCATCTCCCATTCGTACGCCGTCCAACTCTTTGAACACGTTACCCGCGTTTAGGCTACTCACATGGCCCAGGAGCACCGCGTTGCCGCGCGCGCCCGCCATTGCAGTGGATTGTGCATGACCGACCTTATGGGCAGGAACCTCCCACGTGACGCCAGCGCTTGCACGCATCAGGCGCGCGGTCACCACCGGTGCAACAAGGCGCACCCGAAGTATTTGGATCCGCTCCGGCAGCCCGCTCAACGAGGCGGAGACGTCCTCTCCCGGTGGCACCCCCGCGGGTGTGTCGATCCCTCCCAACACATCGGCCATCTCCTCTTGAGTCAGCGGCCTCGCTGACTCTGTCGGGGCGAGCGCCTGTATCGCACCAAATCGAACCATCACACGGGTCAGACCCAGCTGTATCTCTTCTTTCGGTCCAAGGACAATCATAAGCAGACCACCCAGGCCGGCACATACAGAGACCATTCCGACTGATACCAAGAGCGCGCGCACTAATCGGTCTGAGATGCAAGAACCGCGCACGCCCAACCAGATCGAACTCGGTTTGCGCGTGGCGTAATCGCCCTGTAATTCAATCGGTACGAAGTAGTTAAGACGCTCCATCGCCCGCAAGGCAGATTAATCTTCATTGTGGCGTCCCGTCTCGCGTGAAAGCAGGAATCGCCGGTGCGAATCAGGGCGGTACTATCTGATCGTGATCCTATTGGAGGATCTGTTGCGCGGGGCCGCCTCTCAAGGTGCGCGCGTTGCCGGGTCAACGATTGCGCGTGAGTTCGAGGGCTTCGCTCACGACTCGCGCAACGTGCTTGGTGGCGAGATATTCATCGCGGTTCGGACCGACCGCGCCGATGGACATGACCACATCAGTGACGCCGTCGCGCGAGGCGCCGCAGGAGTACTCTGTGAGCACCTACCGCAAGACAGCGAAAGCGCGCTGCGTGGCGTAACGGTCATTACCTGCTCAGACACGCGCGACGCGCTTCGCGCGTGGGCGGGCTACGTGCTTGCCCGCCAAGGACCCTTTGTCATTGCCGTCACCGGCAGCGTTGGTAAGACCAGCACCACGCGGGCCATCGCCACCGTCTTGCGTGCGCTGGAGGGAGATCCACGCGCCGTCTTCGAAAACGACAACTTCAATGACCTCTTTGGTCTCCCAATTAGCCTGTCCCGGCTTGAGCCCGCCCATCAGGTCGCCGTCCTTGAGCTGGCAACCGATAGCTCGGGAGAGATCCGGCAGCTCTGTGACCTCGTGGAGCCCCATTGGGGAGTAATCACTAACGTCGCTCCCGCGCATCTGGAGCATTTTGGGACGTCCGAGCGGCTTGCCCGCGAATATGGCGCGCTTGCCAGTGCTGCCCGTCACGGACTTTTTCTAAATGCCGATGACTTGCAGTCAGCCTCGCTTGCGGCGCTGGCTGAGCCATCAAATGCCCCAATTACGTGGTTCGGGCTTGAGGCCGGTGTCGCAGTTGGAGCGCACGAAAAGCTAGGCGTATGGGGTACGGATGTGTCGCCTCATCCAAAGGGCGTGAAGCTGACGTTGCACTGGCGAGATGAGAGCGCCCCAGTTGCCCTGCGTCTCCCCGGTCGACACTCCAGCTACACGGCGCTGGCCGCGGCTGCCGTCGCGCTGGCACGCGGCCACGCCCTGCCGAGCGTTGCCGGCGCTCTGGAGATGCTCACTCCTGTGCCCGGACGGCTCAATCCACTGCCACTGATTGGCGGTGGACTGCTCCTAGATGACAGCTTCTCCGCCAGTCTGCCATCCGTGCTCACTGCGGCAACGACGCTGGCTTCGTCTGGGCGCCATCGCCTGCTCGTGCTCGGCGGAGTTAGTGGTCTGTCGGACCTATCTCTCGTGTCCCAGGAAATGGCAACTGCCACGCACAGGGTCATTGTCGTAGGAGACCAGGGAGAAAGCGTGCTCCGCGCCGCGCAGGAAGCCGGCCTCACTGGTGGCAGCGTCACCCATACCGTGGACGATGCCGTATCTGAGGTGCTTCAGTGGCTGAGCAGCCTAGACCGCGTCGAGGATGCGGTGGTGCTCGTGAAGGGCAACGAGGTAAGCCGCCTGGAGCGAATTGTCGAGCGACTTGTTCCACCAGACGTGGTGAATCAGTTGGTGAGGCAGGCGCCAGGCGCGAAACAGGTAGTCCCGCTTCAGTTGGACCGCGTCGCATGGATGGAGGTAGATTTGGGCGCAATCGCCGCCAACCTTCAGCGTCTGCGAGAGATCGCCGCGCCTGCGGACGTGCTCGCGGTCCTCAAGGCAGACGCCTACGGGCACGGTGCCGTTCGCGTTGCCCGCACCGCAGTGCACTGCGGCGCTGCCGTCCTGGGGGTCGCTGTCTTGAGCGAGGCAGCTTTACTGCGCGAGCGCGGCATCAGCGCACCCATCCTCGTGCTGGGCTACACCCCTGCCTGGCAGGCGCGCGACGTCGCGCGCCTG
>Ga0136611_10000875_pt1 | contig 20437 bp, 17 predicted proteins | sample AntDrymUQ2232306_2_FD_106645 | JGI IMG/M metagenome (GOLD analysis project Ga0136611, IMG submission 106645) | Polar desert sand microbial communities from Dry Valleys, Antarctica - metaG UQ223 (23.06) | ecosystem: Environmental > Terrestrial > Soil > Desert | place: Antarctica: Dry Valley...
CATCTACACGTCGGGCTGAGCTCCCTCTCGGGGTGAGGTCAGGCCGGGCGCAGGTGGACGACGTCGGCCGCCGCCACCTCGCGGGTGCACACGCCCACGTCGACCAGCAGGTGCCCGTCGGCGGTGACGTCGGCGGCCACTCCGGTGAACGTCTCGTCCGCCATCTCCACCCGCACGGCCCGGTTCAGGGTCACGCAGGCGCTCCGGTAGCCGCGGGCGATCTCGTCCCAACCCGCCTCGTACCACCGCTCGATGCCCTCGAGCAGGTGGCGCAACACGTCATCGCGGCTCACGCCTGCACCCAGCCGGGCGGCCCCAGGTGGCGCCCAGCCGACGTTGATGCCGATGCCGACCACGACGGCGCCGTCGGCTACCTCGGCCAGCACGCCGGCCAGCTTCTCGTCCTGCACCATCACGTCGTTGGGCCACTTCAGGCCGGCTTCGATGCCGGCGGTGGCCCGGCAGGCGTCGAGCGCGGCCAGCGACACGCACGCCACCACCAAGTGGGAGACCCGGTCGGGGCGCAGCAGCACTGAGCACAACAGGTTGGCGCCCGGCGGAGCCTCCCAGGAGCGCCCCAGACGGCCCCGACCGGCGGTCTGCAGGTCGGCCACCGCCACCGTGCCCTCGGGCGCGCCACCACCCGCCCGGGCCGTCAGCCAGGTGTTGGTGGAGTCGATCTCGGCGAAGCGGTGGACGTCCCAGCGCATCCGCTTACGATACGCAGGCCATGTTCGGAAAAGTCCTCATCGCCAACCGCGGCGAGATCGCCGTGCGGGTCATCCGCACCTGCCGCGAGCTCGGAATTGCCACCGTCGCCGTGTACTCCGACCTCGATCGCGATGCGCTGCACGTGCGCCTCGCGGACGAGGCCTACGCCCTCGGTGGCACGACTGCGGCCGAGAGCTACCTCAACACCGAGAAGATCCTCGAGATCATCACCCGCTCGGGGGCTGAGGCGGTGCACCCGGGCTACGGGTTCTTCTCCGAGAACACGGACTTCGCCCGGGCCATCACCGACATGGGCGTGGTGTTCATCGGGCCTCCGCCAGGCGCCATCGAGATCATGGGCGACAAGATCTCCAGTCGGGTGGCTGCCGAAGCAGCCGGGGTGTCCGGGGTGCCGGGGAACAACACGGTGCTCACCGATCCTCAGCAGGTCATCGACTTCGGGACGTCACAGGGCTGGCCGGTCGCCATCAAGGCGGCGTTCGGAGGCGGCGGTCGGGGCATGCGCGTGGTGCACAGCGCCGAAGAGGCGGCCGGCGCTCTCGAGTCGGCCCAGTCCGAGTCGTTGAAGGGTTTCGGACGTAGCGAGTGCTACGTCGAGCGCTATCTCACCTGGCCCCGCCACGTCGAGATGCAGGTCTTCGCCGACACCCACGGCAACACCATCTGGATCGGCGAGCGCGACTGCTCGTGCCAGCGCCGGCACCAGAAGCTCATCGAGGAGTCACCCGCCCCCGACTTCCCCGACGAGATCCGCCAAGCCATGGGAGCGGCTGCGGTGAAGGTGGCGCAAGCCTGCGGCTACCTCAACGCCGGCACCGTCGAGTTCCTGTACCAGGACGGGGAGTTCTTCTTCCTCGAGATGAACACGCGCCTGCAGGTCGAGCACCCCGTCACCGAGCTGACCGTGGGCCTCGACCTGGTCGAGATGCAGCTGCGGGTGGCGGCCGGCGAGGCCATCGGGTTCTCGCAGGACGAGATAGCAGCCCGCCGCAACGGCCACGCCATGGAGGCTCGCATCAACGCCGAGAACCCGGCCGGCGGCAAGTTCCTGCCGTCCCCGGGCACCATCACCCGCTTCCGTCGGGCCGACGGCTTCGGCGTGCGCACCGACGCCGGCTACGACGAGGGTGACGAGGTCAGCCAGTACTACGACAACCTGGTGGCCAAGCTCATCGTCTGGGGCACCGACCGCGACCAGGCGCGGCGGCGGCTGATCCGTGCGCTCGAGGAGACCGAGATCGAAGGCATCGCCACCACGATCCCCGCTCATCTGGCCATCCTTCGTCATCCCGACTTCGCCGCCGGCCAGCACTCCACCAAGTGGGTGGAGGACCGCCTCGACCTGTCCGGCATCGCCGCACCCGTCGTGGCTGGGCCCGTCGAGGGCGCCGACGGTGAGACCAAGGTCCAGCGCGACGTCGACGTCGAGGTGGACGGGCGCCGCTACTCGGTCAAGGTCTGGGTGCCCGAGGGTGTGGCCGCGGTGGCACCCGTCGGCGCAGGCTCGGCCGGCGGTGCCGGCAAGGCGGCCGGGGGCAGCCGTCCTCGCGCCGCCCGCGGCGCGGCGGGCGGTGGGGCGGCTGGCAGCGGGAACGTCACCGTGCCCATGCAGGGCACCATCGTGAAGGTGCTGGTGGCGGTGGGCGACACGGTCGACGTGGGCCAGCCCGTCTGCATCCTCGAAGCCATGAAGATGGAGAACCACGTCAACGCCGAGCGGGCGGGCACGATCAAAGAGGTGATGGCCGCGGCCGGCCAGGCCGTGGCCACCGGCGACGTCATAGCCGTCATCGGCGACTGAGCCACGGCCCGACGTAGTCCCCCGATGACACTCCGTAGCAGCGGGGCCGGCGCTACGGTGCAGACACAGCAGGGCGCCCGTGGGGGGAGCACATCCTGCTGAAAAAAGGGGGCGATATGCCACGATCATCTGCGGCTCGGCGTCAGCGCTGGGCTCCGGTTGCCGTCGTGCTGTCCATGCTCATTGCCGGCGCCTGCGGCGGCAGCGACACCTCGGCTGACGGCGATGGCGAGGAGCTCACCCCGAAGGCCGGAGGGTCGTTGACCATGGCCATCGAGGCCGAGAGCAACGGCTTCTTTCCGCCTGTGGTGTCCGGCCGGGGGATGATCATGCAGTCGATCTACGACCACCCTGATGGCCCAGGACGACAAGGGCGACGTCAAGCCCTACATGGCCGAGTCGGTGACGCCTAACGCCGACTTCACGGTATGGACGCTCAAGCTTCGACCCGGTGTGATGTTCCATGACAACACGCCGCTGAACGCAGCGGCGATCAAGCACAACTTCGAGGCCTACCACAAGGCGGTGGGGTCCCAAACGCGGGGCACCGCAGAGGTGGTGCAGTCGGTCGACGTGGTCGACGACCTCACTGCCGCGTTCAACATGACCGGGCCCAACGGCGCCTTCGCCAGCTTGTTGGCCGGCGTCCTGGGCATGCCGTTCTCCCCTGCCGCAGTGGACGCTGCAGGGAAGGAGAAGTTCAGCTCCGCCCCAGTCGGCGCCGGACCGTTCGTCTTCGTGAGCTGGCAGCGCGACTCGGCGCTGATCGTGAAGAAGAACCCGAACTACTGGCAGAAGGACAAGGGGCTGCCCTACCTCGACGAGATCATCTTTCGGCCGCTCCCGGATGAGGACGCCCGGCTGGCGTCGCTGCTGTCGGGCGAGTCGGACATCATGCAGACCGTCCGCCAGGCCCAAAACGTGAAGAAGGCGGCCGCTGACGGCACCATCAAGAACTACCCCGCCATCGGCAACGTCACCGCCTCCATCAACTTCAACATGGGCCGGCCGCCCACGGACGACCTCCGGGTGCGCAAGGCGCTCGGTTTCGCCGTGAGCCAGCGTGAGCTCATCAGCGTGCAGGGCCTCGAGGGCGTCGCTCCGGTGGTGAAGCAGCTCTATGCCAAGGACTCGCCCTTCTACAGCCCCAGGGCTGACGAAGCCTTTGCCGAGAACGACATGCCGAAGGCGAAGGCCCTGTTGAGGGAGTACGTCAACGACCCCGCCCGATCGGACGGAAAGCCGGTCGGCACGCGACCGTTCTCCAAGCTGATGACCACAGCCGGGGTGTCCAGCCTCAATGACCTCCTGCTCGTCTACAAGCAGCGGTGGGAGGAAGCGGGCATGGACATCGAGCTCGACTTCGTCGACCAGTCGGTGCTGACCCAGAGGCTGATCGGAACGGCGCCTGACTTCAAGGCGCAGTACGAGATCAGCACGAACCGGAACGGCAGCGACAGCGACCCGGACGTCTTCTACAACTCCTACGCCCTCCTCAACAACGCCGCCAACGTCCTCGACATCGACGACGCCCGAGTGCGCGAGCTGGTGGTCCAAGGCCGGCGCACCGGTGATCCCGAGGCCCGCAAGAAGATCTACCAAGACCTGATGGTGCGGGTGAACGAGCTGCAGCCGTACACCTTCCATGGCGGGCTGGCCACCGCCCTCGGAGCCAAGCCGGAGATCAAGGGCATCGCCGACTGGAAGCTGCCGGACGGATCGCTTGGAGAAGGCCACCCTGGCGCCAGCCCCCGTTTCGTGGAGATCTGGCGCGAGCGCTGAGCCGGTCACGTTCAGCGGCCATCAGCACCGGCTAGCCGGTGCTGATGGCCGAGAGCACGTCGAGCTTGGCCGCCCTGCGGGCGGGCCGGATGCCGGCCAGCACACCGACCAGCGCGCCGACCACCAGCACGATGAACAGCTGTCCGACGGGGGCAGCGAAGGCCTTGAAGCCCTCGTCGGCCAGGGCCTTGACCACGGCCCACGCGAGGAAGAGACCGATGGCCACGCCGCCGAGGGTGCCGAAGACGGCGATGATCACCGACTCCCAGCGCACCATCGAGCGCAGCTGGCCTCGGGTCTGGCCGACGGCCCGCAGGAGCCCGAGCTCGCGGGTGCGCTCGTGCACCGATAGCGACAGGGTGTTGGCGATGCCCATGAGGGCGATCACGATCGACAGCGCCAGCAGCACGTAGACGACCGTGAGGAACTGGTTGATCTGGCCTGCGATGGAGTCGACGTACTCGTCGCGGTCGAGCACCTCGGGTGTACCGAACTCGTCGGCCACCCGCTGCACAGCAGCTTGAGCCCGGTCGACCCCGACGCCGTCGGCCAGCGTGAGGATGATGGTGGTGATGATCGGCTGGGAGATGTGCGGTGCGAGCGCCGCCACGGGCAGGACGATCGGGCCGGTGATCTCGGCCGCGTCGTAGATCGCGCCCACCACGAGCTCGGCATTCACGCCGTCCGGATAGGTGACCGGCACCTTCGTGCCGACCTTCCACTTCTTCTCCGCGGCCAGGTCGTCGTGCACGGCCATCTGGTCGCCACGCAGGTCGACGAGCGACCCGGCCGTCACCCCCACGTCAAGCACCTTGGCCAGCTGAGCCGGCACCACCACGGTGACGAGGCGATCCTCGTCGGCGAGCCGCACGGGCCCGAAGCCCAGCGCCGCCGCGGTGTCGATCTCGGGCAGGGCCTCCATGGCCGCCGCCGCGTCGGGGCGAATGCCGCTGCCGCTGAAGTTGTTCGACGAGATGACGAGATCACCGGCGAAGGCCTGGGAGACGGCATCGTCGATGGAGGACTTGATCGAGGCACCGATGACCGTGAACAGGGTGACGACCCCGACGCCCAGCATCAGCGCGGTCGCCGTGCTGGCCGTGCGACGGGGGTTGCGCATGGCGTTCTCTCGCGCCAGCCGACCGGACATGCCCCGAGCGCGGAGGGGCACCCCCAGCGCCCGGCTGGCCGGTCGGGCGACGACGGGGCCGAGCACGACGACGCCGATGATGGTGAGCACCGCTCCCGGCGCAGCTGCCGACAACGTCGTGGCCAGGGCGGCGTAGAGCACGAGCCCGACGCCGAGCACCGTGATGAGCGCGCCGAGGATGATGCGCACCTTGGACGTACCGGTGCGATCGATGGCCACGTCCCGCAGGGCGGCCAGCGGAGCGACACCCGACGCCTTGATGGCCGGCACCAGGCTGGCCAGCAGCGTCACCACCACGCCGACCACCAGGCTGTTCACGATGGTGGCGGGCGTGACGGCCAACCCGCCTGGCGGTAGGCCGAAGCCAATCGCGTCGAGCAGGGCTCGCAACGCCGAGGCCAGCGCCACGCCGGCGACGATGCCGAGCACGGCGGCCACCACACCGATCACCAGCGCCTCGATGGCGATGGAGAGGAGGACCTGGCCGCGCGACGCACCGATGGCCCGCAGCAACGCCGACTCCCGCGTGCGCTGCGCCAGGATGACCGAGAACGTGTTGTAGATGCTGAAGGTGGCCACCAGCAGGGCCACGCCCGTGAAGATCAGCAGGAAGGTCTCGAAGAATCCGAGGAACGCATCGTTGATGTCGTCGTTGGCCTCGTCGGTGAGGGCGGCGGCCGTCAGCGCCTCGGTCCCTTCCGGCAGCAGGGGGCGAAGCCGCTCGACCAGCTGGTCCTCGGCCACGCCGGGGTCAGCCCGGATGGCGAAGCTCGTCACCTGTCCGTCACGGCGCAGCAGCAGCGACTGCGCCTGCGGCAGGGTGAGGCCGACGAAGGTGGCGCCACCGAGGCTGTCGGCATCAGTGCCGAAGGTGACGATGCCGACGATGGTGACGTCGACGGCGTCAGGTGTGCGGATCACGATGCGATCCCCCACCTTGAGCTTTCCGCGCTCTGCCGCGCTGCGGTCGATCACCACCTCACCGTCGGCGCTCGGGGCCCGCCCCTCGGCGATTCGATAGGGGTTGAGGGCGGGGTCGTCGATCCAGTTGCCAGCCAGCGTCGGCGGCCCCTGGCCACCGATCGGCTTGCCGTCCGAGGCGATGATCTGGGCCAGGCTCTCGACCTGTGGTTCCACAGCAGCCACGCCCTCCACCCGCTCGATGGCGGCCCGCAGGCTCACGTCCACCAGCCGGCGTTGGGTGCCCATCTCGGTCGTCACCGTCTCGACCCCTCGGACGACGGCGTCGGTGCCGGCGCCCGCGTCGGTGAACAGGTCGTCAAAGCTGGCCCGCATGGTGTCGCCCAGCACCAGGGTGCCGGACAGAAAGGCCACGCCGAGCAGCACGGCCGAGCAGGTGCCGAGCAGCCGACGCTTGTGGGCCAGCAGCCCCTTGAGACTCACCTTCCACATGGCTGCCTACTCCCCCAGTGCCTTGATGCGGTCGAGCACGCGCTCGGCCGTCGGGTTCGACATCTGGTCGACGATGCGTCCGTCGGCCAGGAAGACGACGGCGTCGGCGTAGCTGGCGGCCAAGGGGTCGTGGGTGACCATGACGATCGACTGGCCCATGTCCCGCACGGCCCGCTGCATGAACGACAGGATCTCTGAACCCGACTTCGAGTCCAGGTTGCCCGTTGGCTCGTCGGCGAAGATCACCTGCGGCCGGCTGGCCAACGCCCGGGCCACGGCCACCCGCTGCTGCTGGCCACCCGACAGCTCCGAGGGCCGATGTGACAACCGGTCACGCAGGCCCACGGTGTCGATGACGCCGTCGAGCCAACCTTGGTCAGCCTTGGCGCCGGCCAGGTCGATCGGCAGGGTGATGTTCTCCAGGGCGCTGAGCGTCGGGATCAGGTTGAAGGCCTGGAACACGAAGCCCACCTTCGTTCGCCGTAGCACGGTCAGCTCCTTGTCCGACAGCCGCCCGAGCTCGACCTCGCCGATGAAGACGGAGCCAGAGGTCAGCGTGTCGAGCCCGGCCACGCAGTGCATGAGGGTGGACTTGCCCGAGCTGGACGGGCCCATGATGGCGGTGAAGCAACCGGCCGGGAAGTCGACGGACACGTCGTCGAGGGCCCGCACGGCGGTGTCGCCCGCCCCGTAGACCTTGACTGCGCCGGCGGCCCGGGCGGCGGTGGCCGCCGCCACCGGGCGGCGACCACTGAGGGTGCTCATGGACGGGGTGCTCCTTCGCTCGCAGCGCGCAGCAGCCACCCCGCCATGGAGGGCCGAACGCGCGATCGTGGGTCGACACTAACCCTGCCCCTGTGACAGTTCGGGCAGATTCTCCGCACCCCGCGAGCGCCACGTGGTGGGTAGCGTCGGCCCATGACCGCCGATGCCAAGACCGCTGCCCGCACCACCGTGGATGGCGAGCACGAGGCACTCCTCGACCTCTCTCATCGCATACACGCCACTCCTGAGCTGGCCTTCGAGGAGGTGCAGTCGTCCGCCTGGTGCGCGGAAGCCCTGACGGACGGCGGCTTCGCGGTCGAGGCCGGGGTGGCCGACCTGCCCACCGCCTTCGTGGCCACGGCTGGGTCGGGCCCGCTCACCATCGGCATCTGCGCCGAGTACGACGCCCTCCCCGCCATCGGTCACGCCTGCGGGCACAACGTCATCGCCGCCGCCGCAGTGGGCGCCGGTCTCGCCCTGGGGCCGCTGGCCGACGCCCTCGGCATCACCGTGAAGGTGTTCGGCACACCGGCCGAGGAGGGGGGCGGCGGCAAGATCCTCATGCTCGATCGCGGCGTGTTCGACGGGGTCCACGCGGCGATGATGGTGCACCCGGCGCCCAACGAGTCCGACACCATGCCGTGCCTGGCCGTCGCTCACGACGACGTGTACTACACCGGCAAGGAGGCGCACGCCTCGGGCTTCCCGTCACAGGGCATCAACGCGGCCGACGCCCTCACCGTGGCCCAGGTGGCCATCGGCCTGCTGCGCCAGCACCTCCCGTCGACCGGACAGATCCACGGCATCGTGACCCACGGCGGCGACGCGCCGAACATCGTGCCGGCCCACACGTCGGGCAAGTGGTACGTGCGGGAGCGCACCCTCGAGCGGCTCGAGCGGCTGTTGCCCAAGGTGCACCGCTGCTTCGAAGCCGGCGCGGTGGCCACGGGCTGCGAGCACCGCATCGAACGCCAGGGTCCGATCTACAGCGAGATGCGCGACGACGCCGCCATGCGGGACGTCTACCGCGCCAACGCCGAGGCCCTCGGCCGCTCGTTCCCTGCTCCCGATGGCAAGAGCGCCTCCATGGGCGGCTCGACCGACATGGCCAACATCTCCCTCGCCATCCCCACCATCCACCCGATGTTGGGTCTTGGGTCGTTCCCGATCAGCAACCACCAGCCGGAGTTCGCCGCCTTCTGCGCCACTCCGACGGCCGACCAAGCCGTGCGCGACGGCGCGCTGGCCATGGCCTGGACCTCCATCGACCTGGCCACCGACGAAGGTCAGCGGGAGCGGCTGCTGGCCGGCATCCGCAGCTGAAGCGCTGCTGTCGGGTTACTCGGCTGCGTCGGCCAGCGCCTCGGCCAAGGCCGGGTGCACGAGCAGGCTCTCCACGATGTCGGTGACCCGAAGGTTGGCCGTCACCGCCAACGCGATCACCGAGATGAGCTCGGCCGCACCTCGTCCGACGATCGAGCCGCCGAGCACGATGCCGGTGGCCGGGTCGGACAGGATCTTCACGAAGCCGCGGGTATCGCCGTCGATGTGAGCCCGGGCGCTGGCGGCAAACGGCACCTTCGTCACCCGCAGCTTGCGACCGAGGGCGAACGCCTCCGCCTCGGGCAGGCCCACGTCGGCGATCTCCGGCTCGGTGAAGATGGCCGAGGCCGCCTTCTCGTAGTCCAGGTGGCGGTGCTCCCGGGTGTGGAGGCCCATGACGTGCTCGGCCACCTTGCGGCCTTGCATCGACGCCACCGATGCCAGGGGCAGCTTGCCCGAGAGGTCACCGGCGGCGTACACGTGCGGCACGTTCGACTGGCAGTGCTGGTTGACGGGCACGTAGCCCCCGTTGGTCTCCACGCCTGCGGCCTCGAGGCCGAGGCCCTCGGAGTTGGGCACGGCGCCGATGGCCAGCAGGGCGTGCGACCCTCGGGCCACTCGGCCGTCGTCACAGCTCACCACCACCTCGTCGCCGACCCGCTCGATGCTCTCGGCCCGAGCCCCCTTCAGCAGTCGGACGCCCCGGGCCAAGAAGTCGTCCTCCAGCGCGGCGGCCACCTCCGGGTCCTTGCCGGGCAGCACCTGCTGGCGGCTGACGACCAGGGTCACCAGACAGCCGTAGGCACTGAACATGTGCACGAACTCCACGCCGGTGACCCCGGAGCCGATGACGATCAGGTGGGACGGCATCTCGGGTGGCGGATACGCCTGGCGGGTCACCAGCACCCGCTCACCGTCGATGTGGGCCCAGTCCGGCACTCGTGGGCGGCTTCCGGTGGCGAGGAGCACGGCATCGGCCTGCAGCTCGTCGACCCGCCCGTCGGCGCCCTCGGCCACCACCGTGTTGGGGCCGGTGAGACGCCCGGTGCCGGTGATGATGCGCACCGACTGGCTCTCGAGCAGCTCGCACACCGACCGGTTGAGCCGGTGTTCGATGCCGGCGATGCGGGTCCGCAGCGGGTCGAGCTGCACGGCCGCCTCGAGCGGCGCCAGGCCCATGCCCACTGCCCGGCGGGCCTGGGACATCGTGGCGCCGGTGGCGATCATGGCCTTGGACGGGATGCAGTCCCACAGGTTGGCGGCACCGCCGACCACGTCCCGCTCGACGATGGTGACGTCGGCCCCCATGCGGGCGGCATGGGACGCGGCCTGGATACCTGCCGGTCCCCCACCGAGGACCACGAACCGCACGGCCATGTTCTTCGGCCCGCTCAGTGCGACGGCGTGAAGATGCCGAACTCGGCCCGCAGCACGTCGCTGACCTCGCCGAGGGTCGCCATGCGCCGCAACGCTTCCTTCATGGGGGGCAGCAGGTTGGCCGTGCCCTGAGCGGCGGTGGTGAGGTCGGCCAGAGCCGCGTCCACGGCCGGCTGGTCGCGCTCGGCCCGCACCCGCTTCGTTCGCTCGGCCTGGCGGCGCTGGCTCTCCGGGTCGATGGGGAACACGTCGACCGGCTCGGGTTGGTCGTCGATGAACTTGTTCACGCCCACCACCACCTTGTCCCCCCGGTCGACGGCCTTGGTGTACTCGTAGGCGGCCTGGGCGATCTCGTCCTGCATGTAGCCGGCCTCGATGGCCGCCACTGCGCCGCCCATGGCCTCGATCTTCTCGAGGTACTCGTAGGCGGCGCGCTCGATCTCGTCGGTGAGGGATTCCACGAAGTACGAGCCGGCCAGGGGGTCGGTGGTGTCGACCACGCCGGACTCGCTGGCGATGACCTGCTGGGTGCGCAGGGCCAGCTTGGCCGCCTTGGGGGTGGGCAGACCCAGGGCCTCGTCGTAGCCATTGGTGTGCAGCGACTGCGTGCCACCCAGCACCGCGGCCAGCGCCTGCAGCGTCACCCGCATGAGGTTGTTCTCGGGCTGCTGGGCGGTGAGGGTGGAGCCGCCCGTCTGAGTGTGGAAGCGCAGCAGCTTCGACTTCTCGCTCTTGGCTGCGAACCGGGCGGTCATGATCCGGTACCACATGCGCCTCGACGCCCGGTACTTGGCGATCTCCTCGAAGAAGTTGTTGTGGGCGTTCCAGAAGAACGACAGGCGAGGTGCGAACTCGTCCACGTCGAGACCCGCGTCCACCGCGGCCTGCACATAGGCGATGCCGTTGGCCAAGGTGAAGGCGATCTCCTGCACCGCCGTGGAGCCCGCCTCACGGATGTGGTACCCCGAGATCGAGATGGTGTTCCACTGCGGCAGGTGCTCCTGGCAGTAGGCGAAGATGTCGGTGATGATCCGCATGGAGGGGCGGGGCGGGTAGATGTAGGTGCCCCTGGCCACGTACTCCTTGAGGATGTCGTTCTGGATGGTGCCGCCCAGCTGTGCCGGCGCCACACCGTTCTCCTCGGCCACCAGTTGGTAGAGCAGCAGGAGGATCGACGACGTGGCGTTGATGGTCATCGACGTGGTGATCTTGTCGAGGGGCATCTCGGCCAGCAGCAGGCGCATGTCGGCCAGCGAGTCGATGGCCACCCCGACCTTGCCGATCTCGCCCTCGGCTCGGGGGTGGTCGGAGTCGTAGCCCATCTGGGTGGGCAGGTCGAAGGCGCACGACAGCCCCGTCGAGCCCGAGGCCACGAGGTACTTCCAGCGCTCGTTGGTGGCCTCGGCGGTGCCGTAGCCGGAGTAGGGCCGGATCGTCCACGGCCGTCCTCTGTACATGGTGGGGTAGACCCCGCGCGTGTACGGCGCATGGCCGGCCTGTCCCAGCTGCGTCTCGGGATCCCAACCGTCGAGATCCTCGGGCCCGTAGACCGGCTTGATCTCGATGCCGGAGTCGGTGGTGCGGCGGTCGTCGGCCATGGGGTTCATGCTACGAACCCCACGGCGCGTCTGGCGAGGCGACGGCTCGCCGAGCTGATTAGGCGGCCGGCGGGGCCTGCTTGGGGTGGGGCATGCAGTGCTCGTCGTACTCGGCGATGACGATCTCGCCGGCGTTGGCTCCGCAAGCCGGGCAATCGGGGTCGCGCGGCAGCTTGAAGGTGCGGAAGCTCTGCTCGAGGGCGTCGTAGGCGAGCAGCCGGCCCGACAGCGAGTCACCCAGGCCGAGCAGCAGCTTGATGGCCTCCATGGCCTGGATCGAGCCGATGATGCCGGGCAGCACGCCCAGCACGCCGGCCTCGGCGCAGCTCGGCGCCAGCTCGGCGGGCGGGGGCTCGGGAATGAAGCAGCGGTAGCACGGGCCGTCGTAGGGCTTGAAGACGGTGGCCTGGCCCTCGAAGCGGAAGATCGAGCCGTGCACCACGGGGATGCGCTTGATGAGGGAGGCGTCGTTGACCAGGTAGCGGGTCGGGAAGTTGTCGGTGCCGTCGACGATCAGGTCGTAGCCGTCGATGATGTCGAGCACGTTGTCGGCACCGAGCCGCACGTCATAGGTGACCACGTCGACGTCCGGGTTCAGCAGCGTCAGCGTCTTCTTGGCCGAGTCGACCTTGCGGTCACCGATGCGGTCGAGATTGTGCAGGATCTGGCGCTGCAAGTTCGAGTCGTCGACCACGTCCATGTCGATGATGCCGATCGTGCCCACGCCCGCAGCTGCCAGGTAGAGCGCGGCTGGTGAGCCCAGCCCGCCGGCGCCGAGGAGGAGCACCCGCGACTCGAGCAGCTTCTGCTGGCCGGCCTCGCCCACCTCAGGCAGCAGCACGTGGCGCTGGTAGCGGTTGCGCTGCTCAGGGCTCAGGGTGCGCGGCGTCGACCAGGCGCGACCCTCGTCCTTCCACCGGTTGAAGCCACCGGCCATAGAGACGACATCGGTGTAGCCGAGCTGGGTCAACGTGTCGGCGGCGAAGGCGGAACGGGTGCCGCCCGCGCAGTAGACGACAACCGGCACATCGCGGTCCACGATCTTGGACTCGACCTGGCTCTCGAGGAAGCCGCGAGGGATGTGCACGGCGCCGGGCAGGGCACCCTGCTCGTACTCGTCGGGCTCCCGGACGTCGAGCACCACCACGCCGGGCTTGGTCAGCGCCGCCTCGGCCGCCGAGGTGTCGACCTCCGAGATGCGGGACTTGGCTTGGGCGAGCAGATCACGAAAGCTGGGCACGGCAAGGCTCCTCGAACGGTGGCGCGGGGTTCGGAAGGTGAAACCCTACCTGGGCGGTCAGGATTCCCGCTACTGGGGTCCGAGCTGGCCGCGCACCGCGCCCCCAGGGAGCTCGGCGTTGTGGACGTTGACGTAGTAGCTCACCGGATCGCCGACGAGCACGGCGGCGAAGTTGGCCTCGGTGGTCACGCATCCCTGCGACGAGCCGTTGGCAGGGGCGGGGGTCAGCGGCACCACGATGTCGCCGGCCTGACCGGCCCGCCCCTTGTGGATGTGGGCGGCGGTGGCCGGGCCGACGCCGCTGACGCTCAGCTCGAAGCAGATCTGTCGCTTCTGCTGGTCGACCCGAAGCTTGGCCGTACCGCGCCCGTCAGGGTCCCCCGGGCCCGGTACCTCCGACGCCCCGCTCAGCGCCGTCTCCATCGACACCACGCCATCGGGAGAGGTGCTACTGGTCACCTGGTCCTGCACGTTGGTGGTCGGGGCCGACTCGGGCTGGGTGGTGCTGGTGACGTCGGCCGGAGCGGACGTGCCATCGCCTCCGCATCCCCCGACGAGCAGGCCCATCGCCACCGCGATCGCGACCATTGCCGGCGAGTGGCGGGACATGTCCGGTCCCTACCCTGCCGGCCTCTTCGACCTGCACAAGATCTTCACCGCTCCTGCGGTACTTCTCGATACCCCGTCCGTAGTGTCGGCGGCCATGGAGCTCCCGCATGTGGTGGTCATCGAGGACGAGGGGATCATCGCCGCCGCGGTGGCCGCCCGCCTCCGCAGCGAGGGGTTCAGCGTCGACGTGGCCCACGACGGGCTGGACGGCGTCGAGCTGGTGGAGCAGTGCCGGCCCGACCTGGTCGTGCTCGACCTGATGCTGCCGGGGCTCGACGGCCTGGAGGTATGCAAGCGCATCCAACGCCATCGGCCCATACCGGTGCTCATGCTGACCGCCCGCGAGTCTGAGGCCGACCTCCTGGTCGGGCTGGCGGTGGGTGCCGACGACTACATGACCAAGCCGTTCAGCCCCCGGGAGCTGGTGGCGCGGGTGCGGACGATCCTCCGCCGCGCCGAGCGGCAAGCCGAACGCCAGGCCGAGCGGGGCGCCGGCGCGGGCGAGAAGGTGGCGGAGCTCCTGGACGTGGGTGGCGTCAACGTCGATCTCGACGGCCGACGCGTGGCCGTCGACGGACAGACCGTGCACCTCACCCCCACCGAGTTCGACCTCCTCGTCCAGCTGGCTCGACGTCCCGGCGTGGTCTTCACTCGCGATCAGCTCCTCGCCGACGTCTGGGGCTACCGCGACGGCTCCGGGGCCCGGACGGTCGACTCCCACGTGCGGGCCCTGCGCCAGAAGCTCGGGGCGGCGCTGATACGCACCGTGCACGGGGTCGGCTACTCGCTCGAGCGGCCTGGATGAGGCCGCTCGACGGCCTGCGCTCGATAAAGCTCAAGCTCGGGGCGGCCATCGTGGCCGCCGTGGTGGTGAGCTCGCTCGTCAGCACGGCGGGCGTGCGCCTCGGCGTACCCGTGCTGTGGCGACCGGTCGTGTCTGCCCTGATCGCGCTGGTCATGGTGCAGGTGCTGGCCCACGGCATGACCTCACCACTCCGGGAGATGGCGGAGGCGGCCCGAGCCATGGCCAAGGGCGAGCACGGCCGTCGGGTGCGGGCCACGGCCCAGGACGAGGTCGGCGATCTGGCCCGCGCCTTCAACGCCATGGCAGCCGAGCTCGAATCGGTGGATCGGCTGCGACGTGACCTGGTGGCCAATGTCTCCCACGAGCTGCGCACGCCGATCAGCGCCCTGCAAGCCGTGCTCGAGAACGTCGTCGACGGCGTCGAGGCGCCCGAGCCCGACGTCTTCCGCACGATGCTTCGCCAGACCGAGCGCCTGGGCCGCCTCGTCACCCAGCTCCTCGACCTCTCGCGGCTCGAATCCGGTTCGGTGCCGCTGCAACGGCAGACCTTCCACGTCCGGGGCGTCCTTGACGATGCCATCGAGGAGTGCGGCCTGCAGGGGCCGACCGTTCCCATCCTGGCCTCCTGCCCCGACGACCTTCGGGCCCACGCCGACCCGGAGCGGCTCCACCAAGTGCTGGCCAACCTCCTCGAGAACGCCGTGCGTCACTCGCCACCTGATGGTGGGGTCGAGGTGCGCGCCCGCCGCGACGGCCGGGGCCTGCGCCTGGAGGTGCTGGATGAAGGGCCGGGCATCCCCGAGGCCGACGCCGAGCGCGTCTTCGACCGCTTCTACCGCGCCGACGCAGCTCGGGCATCCGACCGGGGCGGTGCCGGGCTCGGCCTGGCCATCTCCCGCTGGATCGTCGAGCTGCACGGCGGCCACATCCGACCCGAACGACTCGAACCACGCGGCTGCCGCATGGTCGTCGTCATACCTGATGGAGATCTCCCGTGACCTCGCTGACCAGCCCCAGTCCCACCTCGCAGGAGGGATCTGCCATGGCTCCGCCACCTCCGGGAGCGCCTGCGGCTCCGATCGACCTCGGCGTCGATCGGCCGGCTGACACCAAGATCGCACTTCTGTGCCTGGCCATCGGGCTGGCCACCGATCTGGCCGTGCGCAGCGGGTTCGTGGGTCTGGCCGGTGCGCTGCTGCCCGTGGCCGCTGCCGCCGTGCTCTGGGCGACCAGGGTGGCGCACCGGCGCTCCGCCAGCGTCGTGCTGGCCGGGGTGCCGCTCTTCGCCTTCTGGCTGATGGCCCGTCGCAGCGAGTGGCTCCTGCCGCTGGACGTACTGGCCGCGGCCACCCTGCTTTGGATGGGTGCGTCGCTGGCCCGGGGTGGTCGGGTCTTCGATCAGACCGTGCCGGCGTTGCTCACCAGGGGGGCCGAAGCAGTCGTGCATGGCTTCGCCGCTCCGGGCTTCCTGGCCCCGGTGCTCCGAGGTCGTGAGAGCAACCGGTCGCCGATAGCACCTGTTCTGCGTGGACTGCTGTTGATGGCGCCCTTTCTCGTCCTCGTCACGGTGCTCCTCCGTTCGGCGGACGCGGTGTTCGCTCAGCTGGTCGAGCTGCCCGCACCCGTGGATCTCGTGGGGCATGTCGTCCTGGTCGTGGTTGGTGCCTGGACAATGGCCGGCCTCCTCCGCTTGGCCTCGGCCCGCCCCCTGCAGATCGGGGGCTCGTCGACGAGGTTCCTGGGCCCGACCGAGGCGGTGAGCGCATTGGCTGCGCTCGTCTTGCTCTACGGCGTCTTCGCCCTCACTCAAGTGGTGGTGCTGGCCGGCGGGGAGGCGCACGTGCTGCGGACGACGGGGCTCACCTTCGCCGAGTACGCACGGTCGGGCTTCTTCCAGCTGCTGGCGGTGGCCACGTTGACGCTTCTGCTGCTCTCGGTGCTGCGGGCGGTGGTCCGGAACGGATCGGCGCTCCAGCGGCGCGCGTTCCTGGTTCTGGCCGAGGTCGCCATCGTGCTGACGCTGGCCATCGTGGCCGTCGCCGTCCGGCGGCTTCACCTCTACGAGCAGTCCTACGGCCTCACCATGCTGCGGTTGGCCAGCACCGCCTTCGCCCTGTGGATCGGCGCCGTGTTCCTGCTCCTCGGAGCCAGGTACGCAGGAGCGGTGCGCGATCGCCAGTGGCTCGTGCCGGCGGCCGCGGTGGCGGGCGGCTTGGTGTTGTTGTTCCTCAACGTGGTCAACGCCGAAGCCGTGGTCGTGCGTCGCAACGTCACCAACTTCGAGCAGACGGGTCGATTCGATGCGTACTACGCCGCCAAGCTCTCTGACGACGCCGTACCGGCCTTGGTAGCAGCCCTCCCCCGCCTGACCCCGAACGATCGCGCCGCGGTGCTGACCCACGTATGCGGTGGCGCCACGCGGGCGGAAGGCGGCCTGTGGGCCTTCAACACGGGCCGGGCTGCTGCGGTGGAGGCCCGGACCTCGGTGTGCCCGCCCAGCTCCTTGTCCGGCGCCGCGCCCAGGTAGCTCTGCACCGGCGACACTGGCACCATGGAGTTCCAGCAGGTCGTGCGCCGACGTCGCATGGTTCGCAGCTTCCAGGACCGGCCGGTGCCGGCCGAGCTGGTCGGCCGCATGCTCGACAACGCGGTGCGGGCGCCGTCGGCCGGCTTCAGCCAGGGCTGGGCCTTCCTCGTCCTCCAGGGAAAAGCAGACACCGAGCGGTTCTGGACGGCCACGTTCGCCGGGACTGACCGCTCGACGTTCCGATGGCAGGGCCTCTTCCGTGCACCGGTGATCGTCGTGCCGCTCTCCCACAAGCAGCGCTACGTCGACCGCTACGCCGAGGCCGACAAGGGCGTCAGTCGTGAGCGCAACGACTTCTGGCCGGTGCCCTACTGGGACATCGACACCGGCTTTGCCGCCATGCTCATGCTCCTGACCGCCGTGGACACCGAGCTCGGCGCCCTGTTCTTCGGCATCTTCCCGCCCCGCCTGGGCGCCTTCCGGGAGGCCTTCGGCGTGCCGAACGAGTACACCCCCATCGGTGCCATAGCAATCGGCTGGCCCGACCTCGACCCCGACCAACACGGGCCATCGCGCTCGGTGAGCCGCGGCCGGCGCCCGACGGATCAGGTCATCCACCGCGGCCGCTGGCAGGCGGGATGAGCGGACGCGAAACCGATCCGCATGGTGGCTCGAGCTCCCGGCTGGCGGGGGCCGCCTGAGTCTGCAGGGCGTGCTGCAGGTAGTTCTTCGGGCCGTGGCCTCATCGTTTGGTGCTCGTTGCCTGTGAGGTGGCGGCGACGAGCAGTCAGGCCGGCACGGCGTTGAGGTGGCGGCGCAATGCGGTCGAGAAGGCGTCGGCGCTCTGGAGAAGGCAGGCGTGGCCCCCGGGAAGGTCCAGCAGCTCCGCACCGGGGATCCTCTCGGCCACCAACGCCGCCGTTGCCGCCAACCATGGCGAAGTCTCGGTGCCGCGCACCACAAGGGTCGGACAGCGGATCGAACGAAGTTCGTCTACATGGTGCTCGCCCGCGATTGCAGGTCCAGCCCAGGAGAGGGCGTTGCGGAACGGGAGGCTCCCGGCCCATACCGGGAGCTGCTCCATCGTCGTTCGATCGACACCGGCGGGGACGACACCGGCGTCGACGAGAAATGCGGCCAGGTCGTCGTCGGTGACCTTGCGTCCGGCGAGAGCTTTCATACCGTTCCAGAACGGCGCGAAGTCAGGGGTCGGGCTCCCAGCTGTTTCGAGCACCCAATATGTTGCCGGCTCGATCACCGTCAAGCTACGGACCCGCTCGGGATGACCAAGCGCGAGGTGGAGCGCGAGCTTGCCGCCATTCGACCAACCGGCAACGTGGGGCCGGTCCAGCCCCAGTTCGTCAAGAGTGAGGACGAGGCCCACCAATTCCACCTCGGCGCTGTAATCAGGGCTGCCGACGAGGCCCTGCATGCCGCCCAGCTCGTTGTGGGTTGGCTGGACCCGAACGACAGTCCGGTCCCTGCTCAGTGGCTCGACGTGGGGCAACCAGGAGCCCCAGCCGGTCAGGCCACCGGGGATGAGGAGCACTGGGGCTCCGGGTCCGGCTGTCACCTCGGTCAGGTAAGGCCTTGGCTCCATGGCCGCGACCGTACGCTTGCCGCTGGCGACAGGCTCGGCTGCCGAGCGAGCCAGTCTTGATGTCGACGTCGACGTCGACTTCGTCGGTCCGCATCGGTGCGGCAGCTGGAGAACGGGCCCCGCAGCTCAGACGACCGCGGCCAGGACCTCGCTGATGGAGCCACGGAGCACGGCGTCAGCCAGGTGGTCGAACGCGGTCGGCTCACCGTTGACGATCACCAGCCGGGCACCGCTCTGCACGGCCAGGGGAACGACGCCCGCGGCCGGGTAGACGCCGAGCGTCGACCCGATGGCCAGGAGCAGATCGCAGGCGAGCGCGGCCTGCTCCGCCCGCTCCAGGTCGGCTTCCACGAGCTGCTGGCCGAAGCTGATGGTGGCCGACTTGAGGATCCCGCCGCAGCTGCGGCACGACGGGTCATCCTCCCCGGCCCGCACCCGCGCCAGGGCCCGCTCCATGGGAGCACGGTCGCCACAGGCAAGACAGGCCACCTCCCGGATGGTGCCGTGGATCTCCACCACCTTGTCAGCGCTCGAGCCGGCGGCCTGATGCAAGCCGTCGATGTTCTGGGTGATGAGCGTGTGGAGCTTGCCGCGCCGCTCCAGCTCGACCAGCGCCCGGTGCCCGTCGTTCGGTTCGGCCGCCCACGTCGGGGAGTCGATCCGGCCCCGCCAGGCCCGCTTGCGCGTCTCCGGGTCGGACACGTAGTGCTGCAGCGTCGCCGTCCGCTCGGCCCCCGGGTTCTTCGTCCAAACCCCGTTCGGCCCGCGGAAGTCGGGGATCCCCGAGTCGGTGGAGATGCCCGCCCCGGTGAGGACCACGATGCGCTCGGCCTCGTCGATCCAGGTCCGGACGTCGGCGACGTCAGCACTCGGCATGTGCCGAGTCTCGCGCTGGCGTCGGGCGCATCCGCAGTCGGCCGCCCCTACCGTTGGAGCATGGAGATTGAAGTGATCGTCGAGATTCCCAAGGGTTCGCGCAACAAGTACGAGATCGACCACGACAGCGGTGAGATCTGGCTGGACCGCACGCTCTTCACGGCAACCATGTATCCCTCCGACTACGGGTTCCTGCCCCACACACTCGGTGAGGACGGTGATCCCCTCGACGCCCTCGTGCTGCTCGACGAACGCACCTTCCCCGGCTGCCACATCCGCGCCCGGCCGGTCGGCGTCTTCTGGATGTCGGACGAGGCGGGACCCGACGCCAAGGTGCTGTGCGTGCCGTCCACCGACCCCCGCTGGGCTCACGTCACCGAGCTCGAGCACCTGCAGGGCCACATCCTCGACGAGGTGGCTCACTTCTTCGACGTCTACAAGGCGCTCGAGCCCGGCAAGGACACGGAGACGGCGCACTGGGACGGTCGGGAAGCGGCCGAGCAGGCCATTCTCGACTCACGCACGCGCTACGTGCCGCCGCTCCCTTCTTGACGCCTCGGTTGCCGTGCGGATAGACATGAAATGCAGCGAGATGCCACATCGCACGCTGCTCACTTCTCCCTCCACCCGCACTCCGATCCGGAGGCACCATGCGCTCGGCCCCCACCATCCCCGCCATCTCGACCCTGTCCGTACGTGCTCTGCCTGATCCGGTCATCGACGCCGTCGGTGAGGATCCGCGTTCTCCTTACGTCGAGCAGTTCTGGCTCGGCACCCTGGGGCCGTCCACGACCTGGTTGCTGCGCCACATCGCCAACAGCTTGGACGAGGCCCCGGAC
>Ga0136611_10000876_pt1 | contig 20436 bp, 24 predicted proteins | sample AntDrymUQ2232306_2_FD_106645 | JGI IMG/M metagenome (GOLD analysis project Ga0136611, IMG submission 106645) | Polar desert sand microbial communities from Dry Valleys, Antarctica - metaG UQ223 (23.06) | ecosystem: Environmental > Terrestrial > Soil > Desert | place: Antarctica: Dry Valley...
CGGCCGCGGCATCCGCGGCACCATCGTCAGCAAGGTGCTGCACCGCAAGCGCCCCGAGCTGGTGCCGATCTACGACTCGCGGATCTTCGCCGCGTACACCGCCCCGGGTGTCATCCCCCGCGCCAACGACCGCTCCTGGCAGCAGTTCATGGCGCTGCTGTGCACGCAGATGCGCGACGACCTGCAGGACGAGGCCGCCGGGTTCGCCGCCCTCGAGGAGCTCGCCGCCTCCGAGGGGACCCCGGTCACCCAGCTGCGCATCCTCGACATCCTGGTCTGGCGCACGGCCGCCGCCTGGCACTAGCGGCGCGCGCAGGCGGCCCGCCGGCCCGGTCCGGCACGATGGACCCGTGAGTGCTTCCTGGTCCACCCCCGACCCGGGTCGGGTCGTGACGGGGACGGCGTTCGGCCGGCCGTACGAGCACGTCGAGCCGGCCACGCCGCCCGTACGCCGTGACGTCCTCGCTGCGCTGGTCACCCTCGCCGTCCCGCTGCTCGTCGCGGCCCCGGTCGGGCTGACCTGGGGGGCGCTGGCCCCACGGGCGGTCGCCGTGCTGGCCGCCGGCCGCTACCTGCCGGCCGACCCGTCGACCGACGCCCACATCGCCGGCGACGGCTACTTCCTGGCCGCGGTCCTGCTCGCCGGCGCGATCACGGGACTGATGGCCTGGGGCTTCGGTCGGCGCCACGGAGCAGCCGTCGTCAGCGCGCTGGCGGTCGGCGGCCTCGGCGCGGCCTTCGTGGTCATGCGCGTCGGCGAGGCGGTCGGGGTCCAGGCGCTGCGGCAGGCGGTGCAGGGCGGCGCGACCCGGGTCGACGTGACCCTGGACCTCGGTGCGGTCGTCGCGCTCGCCGGCTGGCCGGTGGCGGCGCTGCTGGCCTTCCTGGTGGCCACGCTGGTGCGCGGGGACGAGGCCGAGCTCAGTTCGGGCTGATCGGCCTGCGGGCGAGTTCCGGTGACGGCGCCGCCCGCAGTACCCGCAGCAGCGTGCCCTCACGGCGCAGGACGGTGAGCTCGGCGCGCAGCCGGGCCGAGCCGTCGACCGCCGCGAGCAGCTCCTGCCGGTCGTGCAGGTCCAGCAGCACGGTCGCCGCGACGAGGTAGCCCAGCACCAGGCTGCTCGCCGGCAGCTCGGGCACCTCGACGTCCTCGCCGCTGGCCCGCCCGAGGGCGGCCAGGTAGTCCAGCAGTGCCGCCCGGACCGCGGCGTCCAGCAGCGGCGCCTCCTGGGCCGGACCCATGTCGTCGGGCAGCCACTCGACCTCACCGACGAGGTAGGGACCGTCGGTGTCCAGGCTGGTCAGCCGGAAGCGGTCGGCCCCCGTGGTGACCAGGTCGAACCGACCGTCCTCGTACGGCTCCACCCGGCGGACCTGAGCGACGCAGCCCACCTCGTGCAGGGCGGTCACGCCGTCGGCGCCGACCTCGCGGCCCTCGCGGATCGCCACCACGCCGAAGCGCTGCTGCTCCTCGGGCAGCTCGAGCAGGTCGCGCACCAGCACCCGGTAGCGCTCCTCGAACACGTGCAGGGGCAGCAGCAACCCGGGCAGCAGGACCAGGCCGAGGGGGAACAGGGGCAGCCGGTCGGACACCCGGGCCACGGTACGGCGCAGCACCGCCGTGCGCCGCCCCCGCTGCCCGGTCCCTCGGGCCGGGCAGGTGGCACCCGTCACCCCCGTCGCGCCCGATCCGGGTGGACCGGCCTCGGTAGGCTGACCAACCTGCCCCGCATCGACCCTGGAGCGTCCCGTGCTGACCCGCATCGACCTGCGCGGCCGCCGTGACGCCGACCCCCTGGTGCTGCTCCCGCGGGCCCAGCTGGATGTCGCGGCCGCCGTCGAGCAGGTCCGACCGGTCGTCGAGGCGGTCCGGGACCGGGGGGAGCAGGCTGTCCGGGAGGCCACCCTGCGCTTCGACGGGGTCGAGCCTGCCTCGCTGCGCGTGCCGGCCGAGGCCCTCGCGGCCGCGCTGGCCCAGCTCGACGCCGAGGTGCGTGGCGCCCTGGAGGAGGCCGTGCGTCGCGCCACGACCGTCGCCACGGCCCAGCTGCGGGCCGACGAGGTCGTGCGGGTCGTCGACGGTGCCACCGTGACCGAGCGCTGGGTGCCGGTGGGCCGGGTCGGGCTGTACGTGCCGGGCGGGCGGGTCGCCTATCCCAGCAGCGTGGTCATGAACGTCGTGCCGGCGCAGGTCGCCGGGGTCGGCAGCCTCGCGGTCGCCAGCCCCCCTCAGGCCGACGGTCTGCCGCACCCGGTCGTGCTGGCCGCCTGCGCCCTGCTCGGCGTCGAGGAGGTGTGGGCCGTCGGCGGCGCTCAGGCCGTCGCCATGCTCGCGTACGGCATCCAGGGCTGCCGTCCTGTCGATGTCATCACCGGCCCCGGCAATGTCTACGTCGCCGCGGCCAAGCGCCTGGTCCACGGCCGCTGCGGCATCGACTCCGAGGCCGGTCCGACCGAGATCGCGATCCTGGCCGATGACTCCGCGGTCCCGGCGTACGTCGCCGCCGACCTGGTCGCGCAGGCCGAGCACGACCCGCTAGCCGCCTGCCTGCTCGTCACCCCGAGCGCCGACCTGCTCGACGCCGTCGACGCCGTGCTGGTCGGCCAGGTCGAGCGCGCCCGCCACCGCGAGCGCGTCCAGACGGCCTTCGACGGCCAGTCCGCGCACGTCTTGGTCGACGACCTCGAACACGGCCTCGAGGTCGTCGACGCCTGGGCGGCTGAGCACCTCGAGGTCGTCACCACCGACGCCGCGGCCCGCGCCCGCCGGGTCCGCAACGCGGGCGCCGTCTTCATCGGCAACCACACCCCGGTCAGCCTCGGCGACTACCTCGCCGGCTCCAACCACGTCCTGCCGACCGGGGGCACGGCCCGCTTCTCGGCCGGGTTGTCGACGCAGTCGTTCCTCAAGCGCATGTCGCTGGTGGAGTACACCCCCCAGGCCCTGGCTACCGTCTCGCCGCACGTCGCGGCGCTCGGGGGCTCGGAGGACCTGCTGTCCCACGTCGAGGCCGTCTCGATCCGGGTCCGGGACGCCGGCTCGTGACCGGCGCCGTGCCGGCGCTGCCGGTGCGCGACGACCTGCGGGGCAGGTCGCCGTACGGCGCGCCGCAGGCCGGGCGGGCAGGCGTCGGCCCCGTCGTGCAGCTCAACGTCAACGAGAACCCGCACCCGCCGTCCGCGGGGCTCGTGGCCGACCTGGCGCGGGCCGTGGGGGAGGCGGCGAGGACCCTGAACCGCTACCCGGACCGCGAGGCCGTAGCGCTGCGCACCGACCTCGCGGCCTATCTCACGCGGCAGACCGAGGTGCCGCTGGCGGTGGAGCAGGTGTGGGCGGCGAATGGCTCCAACGAGGTGCTCCAGCAGGTCTGCCAGGCCTTCGGCGGCCCGGGCCGCCTTGCGCTGGGCTTCGAGCCGTCGTACTCCATGCACCCCCTGCTCGCCGCCGGCACGAGCACCGGCTGGAGGGGAGTGCCTCGGGAGAAGGACTTCTCCCTGTCTGTCGACGTGGCTGTCGCTGGCGTACGGGAGCACCGCCCGGCCATCACGTTCGTGACCACCCCGAACAACCCGACCGGCACCCCGACCTCGTTGGACGTCGTCGAGGCGGTCTGCGAGGCGAGCGAGGGCGTGGTGCTGGTCGACGAGGCCTACGCCGAGTTCTCCTCCGCCACCAGCGCCGTGACGCTGCTGGAGCGTCACCCCCGGCTGCTGGTGAGCCGCACGATGAGCAAGGCGTTCGCGCTCGCGGGTGCGCGGCTGGGCTACCTGGCCGCGAGCGCCGCCGTCGTCGACGTGCTGAGGCTGGTGCGCCTGCCCTACCACCTGTCGGCGCTCACCCAGGTCGCGGCCCGGGTGGCGCTGGCCCACGAGGCCGAGCTCCTGGGCAGCGTCGCGGCGGTCCGGGCGCAGCGCGACCGGATGGTCGAGACCATCACCTCGTACGGGCTGCGCGTCGTGCCGACGGAGTCGAACTTCCTGCTGTTCGGGCCCTTCGAGGACCCACCGGCGGTCTGGCAGGCGCTGCTGGACCGCGGGGTGCTGGTGCGCGACCTGTCCAGCTCGCCGGGCCTGGCGGGGTGGCTGCGGGTCAACGCCGGCACCGAGTCCGAGACCACCGCCTTCCTCACCGCACTGGAGAACGTCACACCATGAGCCGCACCGCGCTGGTCGAGCGCACCACCAAGGAGTCCGACGTCCGCGTCGAGCTCGACCTGGACGGCACCGGGCAGGCGACGTCGGACACCGGCGTCCCCTTCTTCGACCACATGGTGGCCCAGCTGGGCAGGCACGGCGGCTTCGACCTGACTGTGCGCACCCGCGGTGACCTCGAGGTCGACGCGCACCACACCGTGGAGGACACCGCGTTGGCGATCGGGTCGGCGCTGAAGCAGGCGCTCGGCGACAAGGCCGGCATCCGGCGGTTCGGTGACGCCACGGTGCCGCTCGACGAGTGCCTGGTCTCGGCCGCGGTCGACCTGTCCGGCCGGCCGTACGTGGTGCACGACGAGCCCCAGCTCGTGGAGCTGATCGGCTCCTACGACACGACCCTGACCCGCCACATCTGGGAGTCGCTGGTGGCGACCGCCGACATCGCGCTGCACGTGCGCGTGCTGTCCGGCCGCAACGCCCACCACGTGGTCGAGGCCCAGTTCAAGGCGGTGGCACGCGCGCTGCGCGACGCGGTGGCGCTGGACCCCAGGGTGGCGGGCGTACCCAGCACCAAGGGCACGCTGTGAGGCCGCGCCTCCCGGACTCGCTGCTGGCCCTGGCCGTCACGGTCGCCGGCGCGCCCCTGGTCTGGCGCGGTCTGGCCAGCGGCGACTCGGGACTGGAGCTCGTGTTCTTCCCGGTGCTGGCCGCGGCGTTCGCCACCCGGGCCGTGATCCGCCGGTGAAGGCCGTCACCGTCCTGTACGTGCTGTTCCTCGCGGGCGCCTTCACCGGCTGCGCCGGCTACCTGCGCGCCCTGTGGCTGCGGCACCGCGAGGACGCGTGACGAGCGTCGTCGTCCTGGACTACGGCTCGGGCAACCTGCGCTCCGCCGAGCGGGCGCTGGCGCGCACCGGCGTCGACGTGACGGTGACCCGCGACTACGCCGCCGCCCTCGAGGCCGACGGGCTCGTCGTCCCCGGGGTCGGGGCGTTCGCCGCGTGCATGCGGCAGCTGCACGCCGTGCGCGGCGGGACCCTGGTCTGGGACCGGCTGCGCAAGCAGCGACCGGTGCTCGCCATCTGCGTCGGCATGCAGGTGCTGTTCGAACACGGCGTCGAGCACGACGTCAGGACCGAGGGGATGGGTGTGCTGGCCGGCACCGTCACCCGGCTCGAGGCTCTCGTCGTGCCGCACATGGGCTGGAACACCGTGAGCGTGCCCGACGGGTCCACGCTGTTCGCCGGGGTGGAGGCCGAGCGCTTTTACTTCGTGCACTCCTACGCCGCGCGCGAGGTGCCGGACGCCCTGACCACGACGGCGGACCACGGTGGCCCGTTCGCGGCGGCCGTCGAGCGGGGTGTGCTGTCCGCGACGCAGTTCCACCCCGAGAAGAGCGGTGACGCCGGCGCCGGCCTGCTCGCCAACTGGGTCAGGAGCCTGTCGTGAGCAAGCAGCGTCAGCGAGACCGGGCCGCCCGCGAGGCAGCCCAGGCTGCGCAGGCGGAGCAGGACCGGCTGTCCGCTGACGCCTCGCGGCCCCGGCAGCGCGGGAAGCGGGCCCAGGACGCTCGCGACGCTGCCACCCGCGCCTCGGTCGAGGCAGGTCGGCGCCCGCCGTCGTCACACCCGTCGTCGCGCCCGCCGTCCGCCGGCCGGGGCAGGCAGCCCGTCTACCGCCAGCGGCGCTTCCCACCGCTGCCGTGGCGGCTCAAGCTCGCGCTCGCCCTCGCGTGGCTCAGCGTGTTCGCCCTGTCGTTGGTCCTGGTCCCGGGTTGGCAGGGCCGCATCGGGATCATGGTCGTCGCCACCTTCTGCCTGCCCCTGATCGTCGTCATCGTGCGCGACCCGTCCCGGAGGACCCGTTGAACACCCTGGAGCTGCTGCCTGCCGTCGACGTCGCCGACGGACAGGCGGTACGGCTGGTGCAGGGAGAGGCCGGGAGCGAGACGTCGTACGGCGATCCGGTCGAGGCTGCGCTGCAGTGGCAGCGCGACGGCGCCGAGTGGGTCCACCTGGTCGACCTCGACGCCGCGTTCGGCCGGGGCAGCAACCGGGAGCTGCTGGCCCGCGTGGTCGCCACGCTCGACGTCAAGGTCGAGATGAGCGGCGGCATCCGCGATGACGCCTCCCTCACCGCAGCGCTGGCCACCGGGTGCGCCCGGGTCAACCTGGGCACGGCGGCGCTCGAGTCGCCCGAGTGGTGTGCGAGGGCCATCGCGACATATGGCGACCGCATCGCCGTCGGCCTCGACGTGCGAGGAACGACCCTGTCGGCCCGCGGCTGGACGCAGGACGGCGGGGACCTGTGGGACGTGCTGACCCGGCTCGACGCCGAGGGCTGTGCCCGCTACGTGCTCACCGACGTGCGCCGCGACGGGACCCTGACGGGGCCGAACGTCGAGCTGCTGCAGCAGGTCTGCGCCGTCACCGACCGCCCCGTCGTCGCCAGCGGCGGTGTGTCCTCGCTGGCGGACCTGCGCGTGCTGGCCGGCCTGGTGCCCGCCGGCGTCGAGGGCGCCATCGTCGGCAAGGCCCTTTACGCAGGGGCGTTCACGCTCCCCGAGGCGCTCGCGGCCGTCCGTACGACCTGATCCGGCTGCGTGGGGCCGGCTGTCCCGATTCCGGGTCAGGCCGGGGCGGGGTCGGGGACCAGCAGCTGGTGCGCCGCCAGCTCGCGGTACAGCGGGCTGGTCTCCAGCAGCTCGTCGTGCCGGCCGGTCGCGACGACGCGGCCGTGGTCCATCACCACGATCTGGTCGGCGTCGACCACGGTCGACAGGCGATGGGCGACGACGAGCAGCGTTCGGTCCTGGGCCACGGCGTCGACGGCTGCCCGCAGGGCCGCCTCGTTGCGGGAGTCCAGGTTGCTGGTCGGCTCGTCCAGCAGGAGCAGCGGGGGAGCAGCCAGCAGTGACCGGGCGATCGCCAGGCGCTGGCGCTCGCCGCCCGAGAGCAGGACGCCGCCGTCACCGACCTCGCTGTCCAGCCCGGCGGGGGCGCGCTCGACGAGCTCGCGCAGGTTGACGGCATCGACCACCGCGAGCACCTGGGCGTCGGTGGCGCCCGGTGCAGCCAGGCGCAGGTTGTCGCGCAGCGAGCCCGCGAGCGCGGGCGCCTCCTGCTCGACGTAGCCGAGGGACTGCCTCAGCTGCGTGCGGGGCAGAGCCCGAACGTCGGTCCCGCCGAGCAGCACGCTGCCCGCGGTGACGTCGTAGAAGCGCTCGACCAGCGCAAGAACCGTGGACTTGCCTGCGCCTGAGGGCCCCACGAGGGCGGTACGGGTGCCGCGCGGGACCGCGAAGCTGACGCCGGTGAGCACGGGAGGTCCCTGCGCGTAGCTGAAGTTGACGTCGCGCAGCGCGAGCAGTGGGGCGGTGGGGTCCAGGACGACGCGGTCGGGTCCGCCGAGGTCCTCGGCAGGCAGCCGGCGCACCTCCTCGATGCGCTGCAGGGCCCCCAGTCCGGCCTGCAGCGTGGTCCATGCCTGCAGCGCCTGGGCCAGCGGCAGGACCAGCAGGAACAGGTAGAGCACGAAGGCGACCAGATCGGCCACGGTCAGGTCGCCCCGGGCGACACGCGCGCCCCCCAGCGCCAGCACGAGCAGGAACGAGCCCTGCACCGCCAGGGTGCTGGCGGGCGAGACCAGCGCGGACAGGCGGGCCGAGCGCAGGCCGGCGTCGTAGGCCGCCGTCGCGCTGCCGACCACAGCGTGTGTCTCGCGCTCCTCGGCGCCGCTGGCCCGGATGGTGCGCACCGCGCCGAGCGCCCGCTCGACCGCGGCGGTCATGTCGCCGACGCGGGTCTGAGCCAGCGTCGACAGCAGGCGGACCTTGCGGGAGACCCCGACGACCAGGCCGATCGCGACGCCGACGCTGGCGAGCGTCACGGCGAGCAGCTGCGGATCCAGCAGCAGCATCGCCACGACGGCGCCGGCGACGATCGCCGCTCCGCTCGCGAGCTGGAACAGACCCGAGGTCACGGCGGCGTGGAGCTGCGTGGTGTCTGCCCCCACTCGTGACAGCAGGTCCCCGGACCGCCGGGCGTCGTGCTCAGCCACCGGCAGGCGCAGCAGGTGCGCCGCAAGGGCAGTGCGCGCGCCGAGCACGACGCCCTCCGCGGTGCGCTGCAGCAGGTAGCGCTCGATCCCACCGACGACAGCCCCGCCGACGACGCTCAGGAGGAGCAGGACGACCACCCCGCTCGTCGGGCGGGACTCCCGCACCGCGTCAAGAACCGCCCTGGTCAACAGCGGCGAGGCAAGGGCCAGTGCCGACCCGAGTGCGGCGAGGATGCCGACGACGATCAAGGTGGGCTGGTGCGGCTTCAGGTAGGGCAGCAGGTCCCTCAGCCCGACCCGCTCCTCCACACCTCGACGGTAGTAGCCCGGCCCGGGCCTCGCTGCCTCGTCGCATTCCGCGGCCCCGGGACCGGACTGGGGGTGGCCGGGATGGGGCGGGTCAGGAGCACCCCCCAACGTCACCCGATCGTCGTAGGGTCCGGTTGTGGACGCCGACCTGCTCTGGCTGGTGCTGGGCCTGGGTCTGATCGTGACCGAGGTCCTCGCCCTGACGTTGGTGCTCGGCATGTTCGGCGTCGGCGCGCTGGCCGCCGCGGCGGTCGCGTTCGCGGGCGCACCGGTCGCCGCCCAGGTTGCGGCGTTCAGCGTGACGTCCGTGGCGATGCTGCTGCTCGTGCGGCCCCCGCTGCGCGACGCCCTGGACCGCGGGGGCACCAGCGAGCGCACGGACCCACGCGCGCTGGCCGGCGCGACTGCCCTCGTGGTCGAGCGGGTCACCGACGACGAGGGCCAGGTCCGGCTGAACGGCGAGCTGTGGCGGGCCCGGCCGTACGCCGGAGGGCCGCCGCTCGAGCTCGGCGCGGCGGTCTGCGTCGCAGCCGTCGAGGGCGCGACACTTCGCGTCTACGACCCGTCCTAGAGAGCAGGCCCACGTGGACCCTTCGACCGTCCTGATCCTCGTCCTGCTCGTCGCTGTCGTGGCGCTGCTCGCCAAGACCGTCCGGGTCGTCCCGCAGGCCTCGGTCTTCGTGATCGAGCGGGTCGGCAAGTACAGCCGCACCCTCGAGCCCGGCATCCACCTGCTGGTCCCGGTGCTGGACAAGGTGCGCATCAAGACCGACATCCGGGAGCAGGTCGTCGCCTTCCCGCCGCAGGCCGTCATCACCAAGGACAACCTGGTGGTGGGCATCGACAACGTCATCTACTACTCGATCACCGACCCGGCGGCGGCGCAGTACAAGATCGAGAACGTCGTCGCCGCGATCGAGCAGCTCGTCGTCACGACCCTGCGCAACGTCGTCGGTGGCATGCAGCTGGAGGAGGCGCTGACCGGCCGCGACCACATCAACCAGCGCCTGGCGACCGTGCTCGACGAGGCGACCGGCAAGTGGGGCGTCAAGGTCAACCGGGTCGAGATCCGCGGCATCGAGCCACCGCCCACGATCCGGGACGCCATGGAGCAGGCGATGCGGGCGGACCGTGGCAAGCGCGCCGCCATCCTCACCGCCGAGGGGCAGCGCCAGTCCGCGGTCCTGACCGCCGAGGGCTCGAAGTCCGCGCAGGTGCTCAACGCCGAGGCCGACAAGCAGGCGACGATCCTGCGGGCCGAAGCCGATCGCGAAGCCGTCCTCCTGCGCGCGGGCGCGGACGCCGAGGCCATCGCCTTGGTCGTGACCGCGATCAAGCAGGCCGGGATCGACGACACGGTCCTGGCCTACCAGCGGCTGCAGCTGCTGCCCCGCATCGCCGAGGGCGACGCCAACAAGGTCTGGTTCGTGCCGACCGACATCGCGGGCGCCCTGGGCCAGCTCGGCATCGGCAACGGCGGCAAGGACCCCACCTAGCCACCCGCGCCAGGGGATGACGGCAGCAGCACGCGCACCGACGCCGGTCGGATGCTGACGGTGCACGGCAGCACGGCGACCGGGTCGCCGTCGGCGAAGACGCGGAACGGCCGGTCCGCGGCGAGCGTGACCGTCGTGGCGGTACGCACGGCCACCGACGGCTCGCCGATGTGCGTGCCCCGGAAGACCTTCGGCAGCGAGCGCAGGAAGCGCAGGCGCCCGGTCGCGGCGGTCGTCACCACGTCCAGGCGGCCGTCCTCGAGCGAGGCGGCCGGCGCCAGGCGCATGCCGCCGCCGTACACGCCGCTGTTGGCGACCGCGACCGACCACCCCCGTACGACCAGCGGCGCGCCGTCGACGGTGCAGGAGAACGTCGCGTGCTTCCAGCTCGTGATCGTGGCCAGCGAGGCGTACAGGTAGACCAGCCTGCCGAGGCGGAGCCGGCTGGTGAGCGCCCGCTCCTGCACCGCGCTGTCGAAGCCGACGGAGGCGATGCCCAGGAACGCGGCCTCCCCTGCCCACGAGGAGACGACACCCAGGTCGAGAGCCCTGACGGTGCCCGAGGTCAGGACCCGGCAGGCGGCGAGCGCGTCCTGCGGCAGGCCGACCGCTCGGCACAGGTCGTTGCCCCTGCCGCCGGGCAGCACGGCCATCACCCCTGAACCGGCCACGGCGCCGGCGACCCGGCCGACGATGCCGTCGCCGCCCATCGCCACGACGACCCGGTCGTCGGCCACCGCCGTCGCCACGAGCTCGTCGGCATGGTCGAGCGACCGGGTCGGGGTGACGACCAGGTCGTGCCCCGCGTCGCGCAGCGTGGCGACGACCGACGGCAGCAGCGCGCCCGCGCGGCCGCCACCGGCGGACGGGTTGACGACCAGCTGCAGTCGACGCTCCACCGCGGCTCCTCCAAGGGACGACGGTCGATGGTCGCCCCCAGCGCCGCGGTCTGTGCCCATTGGGCAGCAGCCGGAACGGCCAGGGAGCCTAGGTCGAGGCCAGCACCGGCACCCGCAGGCGCAGGAACGGCACCCGCTCCAGGATGGCCGTACCGGCCCGGTGCACGGCGATCGCGTCGCGGGTCGTCAGCCACCGCCAGCAGTCCTCCGGCCCCGGCTCGCGACGCGCCAGGAACGCGACCCGGCGCGCCGGACCGCAGGCGATCAGGCCCCACTCCTGCGACAGCGAGTCGTCGGCGCGCAAGGGCACTGTCAGCGGTCGCGTCCGGTCGCTGACCGAGCGGGGCAGGTCCGGGCCGAGCACCAGCACGACCGCGCCGCCGGCCACCAGCTGTCGGCAGCTGGCGGACAGCTCGTCGGCCACCTGCAGGCTCGGCACGACGAGCAGGGCCAGGGTCGTGCCCGGCAGCAGGGCGCTTGTCTCGACCGAGCGAAGTCGCGATCCGAGCACCCGACGCTCCACCGGCGCGCACGTCTGCGCGGGTACGGCGGCTGCCGCCCGGCCGAACACCGAGGAGACCGGCGCCGGGGCGCGCTTCGCCGCCTGGGGGGCCCTGAGGGCCAGCACAGCAGCACGCAGGCGCAGGCCAGCGTCGTCGGTCGTGGGTCCAGGCACGATGGTGTCCTCGACACAGGGGGCGCAGGACTTGACGGAAGGGGCCCGGTGGGTGCACGCGACCTGACCCCACCCGGCTGGCCGCCGGAGGTGCTGCCGCCGCAGGCCCCGGACTGGGAGCGCAGCGCCGTCGGGTGGTTGTTCGACCTGTGCCCGGCGGACTACCGCGCGCACGAGGTGCTGCGCCGGCACCCGGTCGTGCTGGCCCGCTTCGCCGCCGGCCACGTCGGCTCGGCCGTGGAGGCCGCCCGCCACGGCATCCGCACGGCGCGCGCCGAGCTGGCCGGCGTCGTGCCGCCCGAGGTCGTGGACGCGGCGATCGCGGCGTACGAGCGGGAGGGCCGCCGGCTGATCGTCGTCGGCCGGCAGGTGGCCCTCGTCGACGCCGCCCTGCGGGGTGAGCGGCACGTCCCCCGGCTGTAGCCCGGCCGGGGCGGCCTCGTCGCGGGTGCCGGCCCCTCCGCGCTCGTGCGACGCGACGCCGACCACGTCCGCCAGGGGGCACAACGACGGGCCGCGACGCGTTGCACGACCTAGGATCGATCTCGGCTCCGCCCCCCACGCGACCCCGACCCCGACAGGCAGGACCTGACCCGTGAGCCTGCTCGACCGCGTTCTCGGCCCCGCCGACCTCAAGCGGCTCGCGCCCGAGCAGCTCCCCCTGCTGGCCGCCGAGATCCGCGACAGGATGGTCGACACGGTCTCGCGGACCGGCGGCCACCTCGGCCCCAGCCTGGGCGTCGTCGAGATGACGCTGGCCGTCCACCGCGTCTTCGACAGCCCCCGCGACAAGGTCCTGTGGGACACCGGCCACCAGTCGTACGTGCACAAGATGGTCACCGGGCGCGCAGGCGACTTCGACAGGCTGCGCAAGAAGGGCGGGCTGTCGGGCTACCCCAGCCGAGCCGAGTCCGAGCACGACCTGGTGGAGAACAGCCACGCCTCGACCGCACTGTCCTACGCGGACGGCCTGGCTAAGGCGTACCGGCTGCGCGGCGAGCGCCGGCATGTCGTGGCAGTCGTCGGTGACGGCGCGCTGACCGGCGGCATGTGCTGGGAGGCCCTGAACAACATCGCCGCGACGGACAACCCGGTCGTCATCGTGGTCAACGACAACGGCCGGTCGTACTCCCCGACCATCGGCGGCCTGGCCGACCACCTGGCGACGCTGCGCACCACCCAGGGGTACGAACGCACGCTGGACACCGTCAAGACCACGCTCGCGAGGACGCCTCTGGTCGGTGGGCCGGTTTACACGGCGCTGCACGGGCTCAAGCGCGGCATCAAGGACTTCCTGCAGCCGCAGGTCCTGTTCGAGGACCTGGGCCTGAAGTACGTCGGTCCCATCGACGGCCACGACACGGCGCTCATGGAGTCGGCCCTGCGACGGGCCAAGGCCTTCGGCGGGCCGGTCATCGTGCACGCCGTCACGGTCAAGGGCTACGGCTACCAGCCGGCCGTCGACGACGAGGCCGACTGCCTGCACTCGGTCGCGCCGGTCACGGACCCGGTCACCGGCAAGCCGGTCAACGCCAGCGCCCGCGGGTGGACCGGCGTGCTCGCCGAGGAGCTGGTGGCGATCGGTGCCGAGCGGCCCGATGTGGTCGCCATCACCGCCGCGATGCTGCAGCCGGTGGGCCTGCTGGCCTTCAGCCAGGCCTACCCGGACCGCACCTTCGACGTCGGCATCGCCGAGCAGCACGCGGTCACCTCCGCCGCGGGTCTGGCGATGGGCGGCATGCACCCGGTGGTGTGCCTGTATGCCACGTTCATGAACCGGGCCTTCGACCAGGCGCTCATGGACGTCGCCCTGCACCGGTTGCCCGTGACGTTCGTGCTCGACCGCGCCGGGGTGACGGGCGACGACGGCGCGAGCCACAACGGCATGTGGGACCTGTCCCTGCTGCAGCTGGTCCCCGGCATCCGGCTGGCGGCGCCCCGCGACGGGGCGACCCTGCGCGAGGAGCTGGGTGAGGCCCTTGCCGTGGACGACGGACCCACCGCTGTGCGCTTCCCCAAGGGCGCGGTCGGTGAGGACCTGCTGGCGATGGAGCGTCTGGGCGTCGTCGACGTGCTGCGGCGGGCTCCCGGCGACGACGTGCTGCTCGTCGCCGTCGGCTCGATGGCCCGGCTCGGCCTCGAGGTCTCCGACCGGGCGGCCGCCCAGGGCGTCGGCGTCACGGTCGTCGACCCGCGCTGGGTGACGCCCGTCGCACCGGAGCTGGTGGAGCTGGCCCGGTCCTACCGGCTCGTGCTCACCGTCGAGGACAACGGACGGGTGGGCGGCGTCGGGGCCCTGGTCAGCCAGGCGCTGCGCGATGCGGACGTCGACGTGCCGACGCGCGACGTGGGCATCCCGCAGCGCTTCCTCGACCACGCCAGCCGGGTGCAGATCCTGGCCGAGATCGGGCTGACCGCGCAGGACGTGGCCCGCAAGGTCGTGGAGACCATGGCCCGGATCGACGGGGCCGTGCCGGCGGTTGAGAAGCGCGCTGTGGACGAGCCCAGCTGATCCTCACGCACGCGGCGGTCACACGTACGGCAGGGAACCCACCCACGGGTCGCTGACGGCCGGGTCGCGCAGGACCAGCGCGCTGCGCCCGCCCTCGGGCACCAGCACCAGCTCGTCGGCGGTGACGAGCAGGGGTCGGGCGAAGCCCCGGTCGACCGCCTCGGTCGCCGCGGCGGCGGCGGGTCCGAAAGCCGGGTCGATCAGCGCGAGCCGGGTCCACCCGCGGCGCCGCATCGGGACCACCGCAGCGCCCAGGCCGGCCCCGTCCGCGGCCAGCGCGGCGCGCAGGCTCCGGGCTCCGAGCAGCGTCACCGCGTCGCACCCGCCGTACGGGCGCAGCTGCCCCTTGGGGTCGCGCCGGACCCGTTCGGCGGCCAGGACCCCCTGCACCTCCAGGTGGGCCTTGGCCTGCGCCCAGCAGCGGTCGTGGTCCAGGCCGAGGGCGTCCAGGACGGTGGCCGGGAGCAGGACGACGCGGTCGGGGTCAGCCGGGTCCAGGTCCACCGCGCCGAGGCCGAGGTCCAGGGCCTCGCCGAGGACCCGCTCGCGGACCCAGTCGAGCCCCGGGTGCAGGACGTGCTCGACGGGCAGGCCGACCGGGCGCAACGAGCGCCCCACGGCCTCCGGTCCGGCGTCGGCGCTCCACCGCCGCGCCAGCAGCCAGTCGGCGAGGCGGGTGCGACCGGCGGCGCCCTCGGGGTCGTGTCCGGCCAGCGCCCGCCGGCACTCGCCCCACGGCACCCACACCTGCGGCGAGCCCGTCAGGCTCACCCCCAGGGGGGCCGGTTCGAGGTCCACGTCGTGCAGCACCGACACCGCGAGGCAGCCGCGGCGCAGCTCCAGCAGGGACGGGGGTCGCACGCGCTCACGCTACTCACGGGGTGGAGGTCACGGGCTGGGCCGGACGGGTGACTCACGCCCGCCTCACGCCCGCGGCCGTACCGTCTGCGGCGTGCGTGTGCTGGTGGTCGAGGACGAGGTGCCGCTGGCCGACGCGATCGCCCGTGGCCTGCGGCGTGAGGGCATGGCCGTCGACACCGCGTACGACGGTGACATCGGTCTGGAGAAGGCGATGGTCACCCGGTACGACGTGCTTGTGCTGGACCGCGACCTCCCGGGGCGCTCCGGCGACGACGTGTGCCGACGCCTCGCGGGGGAGGGCTCGCTCACCCGCGTGCTCATGCTGACGGCCGCAGGGACCCTGGAGGACCGGGTCTCGGGCCTGGAGCTCGGGGCCGACGACTACCTGGGCAAGCCGTTCGCCTTCGCCGAGCTGGTCGCCCGGGTGCGCGCGCTGGGCCGGCGGGCCACGCCGGCCGCCCCGCCGGTGATGCACGGCCCCGGTGGCCTGGTCGTGGACCCCGCGCGGCGCACCGCGACCCGGCACGCCGCCGACCTCGGGCTGACCAACAAGGAGCTCGGGGTGCTGGAGGTGCTGCTCGCCGCCGACGGCGCGGTCGTGTCCAGCGAGGAGCTGCTGGAGCGGGTCTGGGACGAGTTCGCCGACCCGTTCACCACGACCGTGCGCGTGACGGTCATGACGCTGCGCAAGAAGCTGGGCGAGCCGAGGGTCGTGCACACGGTGGTCGGTCGCGGCTACCGGCTCGCCGATGGCTGAACGGGGGCCCGCCCCGCTGCGCTCCCCCTCCCGTACGACGCTGCGCTGGCGCCTGACGCTGGTCTACGGCGCCGTCGCGCTCACGGTGGGGCTGCTGCTGCTCGTGCTGTCGCTGGTGCTGGTCGAGCGGGCCCTGTCCGTCGAGTTCGCCAACAGCCGCGGCGTCGGGGTGCAGCTGCCCAGCGGGCAGCGGCTGACGTTCGACGCCTTCCAGGCGCAGCTGCGTTCCCAGGCCATGAGCCGGCTGCTCAACCAGGGGCTGCTGGCGCTGGCGCTGCTCGGCGCCCTCGGCGTGGCGATGGCCTACTACCTGGCCGGCCGGGTGCTGCAGCCGCTGCAGGACATCACCGCCGCGGCGCAGCGGCTGTCGGCCGAGCGGCTCGACGCCCGCATCGATCTCGCCGGCCCGCAGGACGAGCTCAAGCAGCTGGCTGACACCTTCGACGCGATGCTCGGCCGGCTCGAGGGCTCCTTCGAGGCGCAGCGCCGGTTCGTGGCCGATGCCAGCCACGAGCTGCGGACCCCGCTGGCGGTCATGCGCACGGAGGTCGACGTCGCCCTCGCCGACCCCCACGCGAGCACCGAGGACCTGCGCGCTGCCGCGGCCGTCGTGCGCGATGCGACCATGCGCGCCGACCGGCTGGTCGACAGCCTGCTGCTGCTCGCTCGCAGCGACCGGCTGGAGGTCGACGGCCTGCCGTTGCGGGAACGGGTCGAGCTGGCTGCGGTGGCGGCCCAGGCGCTGAGCTCGGTGCAGGCGGAGGTGGGCTCGCGCGGCCTGCAGGTGGCGACGTCGTACGCCCCCGCCGGTGTCCTGGGTGACAGCGGGCTGCTGGAGCGACTTGCCGGCAACCTCGTCGAGAACGCCGTGCGCCACAACGTCGACGGCGGCTGGCTGCGGGTCGACACCGGCCTCGTCGCGGGACGCGCCCGCCTGGAGGTGAGCAGCTCCGGTCTGGTCGTGCCGACGGGGGAGGTCGCCGGGCTGTTCGAGCCGTTCCGCCGGCACGGCACGGCCCGTACGTCCCGGCGCGGCGCCGGGCTTGGCCTGGCCATCGTGCGCGCGGTCGCCACCGCCCACGGAGGTACGGCGGTGGCCTCGGCCCGTCCCGAGGGTGGGCTGACGGTGACCGTCGACCTGCCTGGCGCCCCGTAGCAGCAGCCGTTCGAACTAGCCCGGGTAGTCCCTTCGAACCCCCCGGCGCGATACACGGGACAGGCCCCCCCCGGCCGTCCACCATGGAGCACCGCAGGAGAGAGGGATCGTCATGGCCACCAGCACGGGTGTGGACGCGCTGCTGCTGCTCGTCGCGATGGGCCTGCTCGCGGTGGTCGTGCTCGGCACCCAGCTGCAGCGGGCGCTGCAGCCCGCCCGGCCGACACTGCCGGCGGTGGACCGCCCGCCGGCGGGACTGGGACGGCTCGTGCCCGTCGGTCGACAGGTCGACGTCGAGGTCCGGCACGGCCAGCACGCCCTCGACCTGTGGCTGCGCGCCCGCAGGTCGCGCCCCTAGACCAGTGGGCGGCCGCGTCCCGAGGGGGGTCGCGGTCGCCCACTGCCAGCATGACGGCCCCGGTCCACGCGCAGGAGGGGGAACGTGGGCCGCGCCCCCCTCACCTGGGCGGCCACCGGCGCTGACTGTCAGCAGACGTGGCGCCCCGTCAGGTGCACGCGCACGGCGGGCTGGCCGGGCGCGGCCCGGGCCAGCAGCTGGTGGCCCTCGCTGCCACCTGCCACGGGCACGAAGCCCAGCCGCTGCAGCACCCGCAGGGAGGCCGAGTTGCCGGGGAGCGCCTCGGCCGTGAGCCGAAGCACGCCCGGGACGCGCTCCAGGTGCGCGCACAGGGCGCCGACGGCCTCGGTCGCCACGCCCTGGCCGCGCGCCGCGGTGACCAGGCCGTAGCCGACCTCCTGGTCGCCGTCGGGGCTCACAGCGCCTGCGCAGCCGACGGTCCCGACGGGCTCGCCGTCGAGCTCGACCACGTAGACACCGCGGGCGTCGGAACCGCTGGCCATCATCCCGGCCAGCATCGAGGTGTCGTCGGCGCGGGGGAAGCCGTTGGGCCGGGGGGAGAGCAGCTCCTGCGCCGAGGTGGCGGTGACCGGTCGCAGGACGAGCCGCTCGGTGCGCAGGACCGGGTCAGGCACCCGGCTCCTCGACCTCACCGGAGAACTGGATCGGCGCCACACCGGCCGCGCTTCGGGGCGTCTGTGCCGGCGTCGGAGTCGGCGGCTGTGTCGGCATCGACGTCGGCGCGGCCGGTGGCCCCACGGCCGGTGCTGCGTCCGGGCCGGCATCGTCGCCGTCGAGCCCCGCGGCGTCCGCGGCCGTGACCACGTCCACCACAACGGGCGCGGGTGGTTCCGGCAGCGCCTCGGCGAGCACCCCGGACACCGCTGCCAGCTGCCACGGACGGGCGCCGTGAGCGCGCAGGACCTCCGCGATCACCTCGGCGGTCGGCTCGGCCGGGGGCGACCAGGCCAGGCGGCGGGCGGCTTCGGGCTGCAGGACGTTCTCGACCGGCATCCCCAGGGCCTGGGCGACCCCCAGCAGAGCGGCCCGCACGCGGGCCAGGCGCCTCGCGGCCACCGGGTCGCGCTCGGCCCAGCGGTTCGCGGCCGGCGGGCCGTCGCCCCCGGGGACCGGCAGCGGCAGCTCGTCGTCGGGCAGTGCCGCCGCCGACGAGAGGGCGGCGAACCAGGTGTCGACGTGCCGGCGCGTGGATCGGCCGCCGAAGACCGGGAGCTCCATCAGCGCAGCCGGCGTGGTCGGTCCGGCCTGCACGGCAGCCACGATGGCGGCGTCCGGCAGGATCCGGCCGGGGGCGGTGTCGCGCCGGCGCGCCATGGCGTCGCGGGCCTCCCACATCGCCTTGACCGCGGCGAGCTGGCGCCGGTTGCGCATGCGGTGCATGCCGGAGGTGCGCCGCCAGGGGTCCACACGCGGCGGGGGAGCGGGGGCCAGGCGTACGGCCTCGAACTCCTCGTGCGCCAGCTCGAGCTTGCCCTGCTGCTGCAGGGTCGCCTCCAGCGCATCGCGCAGTTCCAGCAGCACCTCGACGTCGAGTGCGGCGTACACCAGCCAGGACTCGGGCAGCGGCCGGGTGGACCAGTCGGCCGCCGAGTGCCCCTTCTCCAGACGGAGCCCCAGGACGTTCTCCACCATCGCGCCCAGGCCGACCCGGTCGAAGCCGGCGAGCCGGCCGGCCAGCTCGGTGTCGAACACCCGCGAGGGGACCAGTCCCACCTCCGCCAGGCAGGCCAGGTCCTGGCTCGCGGCGTGCAGCACCCACTCGTCGTCCTGCAGCGCGGTCGACAGCTGCGAGAGGTCAGGGCAGCCGATGGGGTCGATCAGGGCCGAGCCGGCGCCCGCGCGTCGCAGCTGCACGAGGTAGGCGCGCTGGGAGTAGCGGTAGCCCGATGCCCTCTCGGCGTCGACGGCGGTCGGCCCCGTGCCTGCGGCGAAGCGCGCAACGACCTCGGCCAGGGCCGCGGCCGTCTGGACGACGGCAGGGACGCCCTCCCGGGGTGCGAGCAGCAGCTCCACGTCGGGTGCCGCGTCCGGCTGGGCACCGGGCAGCGTGGTCGTCACGACCGGTGATCGTACGGCGCGACAGCCCTGGTGCGGGCCGTCTGCGCGTCCGCCGCACCGCGAGGTGTCACGGGCCGGCGTACTCCCAGTGCCACGGCTCGGGGCGGGCGCCGCCGCGCTGAGCCCACTCCGGCAGGAACCAGCCGTGCTCGGCGGCGTGGGCCACCAGCCACGCGTGCCGGTCGCTGCGGAAGGACTGCACCCCGCACGACAGGTTGACCGCCAGGCCCCAGCCGTGCTCGCTGCTGCCGGGCCGGGCCGCGAACCGGGGCTTGGTCCGGCGCAGCTGCTGCTGCTCCCCGAGCGTGCGGTACCCGTCGGTCAGGCAGATCGGCTCGCCGAAGGCGGCCTGGTAGCCCGCTGCGAGCCCGACGAACGACACCGCGGCGTCAGCCCGCAGGACCTCGCCGGACCCGCCGGGGAGCTCGCACAGCACCGCAGCGGGCAGCCGCCCGTTGGCGTAGCCGCCGATGTCGTGGGCCTTCCCGTCGCACCCCGGCAGGACGGGAGGGGCCGGCTGCTGCGCCGCGGGCGGCACCGGCGCGGGGACAGCGACGGGCTCGACGGGGACCGGCTCGGGCTCAGGCTCGGGGTCCGGCGCGGCGGCTCGTCGGGACCGGCTCGCCCGGTCGGTTCCGCGAACGCCGTCGAGCGGCGCGGGGGCCACGGCGGCGTTCGCGGTGAGAGCCGCGGGTTCAGGCGCTGTGGCCGGAGCGGTGGGGCTGATCGCGCCGAGCAGCGCCAGGCCGCCTCCGGCGGCGCCGAGCACCAGCGCCGTGAGCGGAGCGGGGAGCAGGCGCCCGTGTCGGGGCCTGGCGGTGTGCACACGGAGAGCGAGCGGCGCGCTGCGTGCCGCGGCGTGGGCGCCGCGGCGTGGGCGTGCCTGGGTCACCGCTGTCCTTCCGGAGGGGTTCGCGACCCGCGGACCCGGGCGTGGCGACTGCTGACCGGTTTCGGGATCAGCGCGTGACGCTACCCGGGGGGTCAGGGCGGCGAAGCAACCGGGCCACCTGGCGGCCCGCCGTGAACGGCTGCGTCACGCCACCGCTGGCGGCCGCCCACGGCTCGAGGGGTACCCATGGGGGCTTGCTTCTGGCGGTGGCCGTCAGGTCCCCGACGCGGC
>Ga0136611_10000877_pt1 | contig 20432 bp, 25 predicted proteins | sample AntDrymUQ2232306_2_FD_106645 | JGI IMG/M metagenome (GOLD analysis project Ga0136611, IMG submission 106645) | Polar desert sand microbial communities from Dry Valleys, Antarctica - metaG UQ223 (23.06) | ecosystem: Environmental > Terrestrial > Soil > Desert | place: Antarctica: Dry Valley...
CGGCGGCGCCCGTGCAGACGCCGCCGAAACCGTTCCCCCAGGGCTCGAAAGTCGCCTACGTGGTGCTGCAGCGCATTGCGAACGAATCGGCGGACGGCCGCGTTGCGACGACGCGCATCCAGGCCTTACAACAGAAGAAGGCCGCCGAGCTGAACGACAAGAACAAGCAGCTCACAACCGCGCAGCAGAAGCTCGAGAAGGAAGGCGCCGTGATGAGCGCCGCCGTTGGCGCGGAACTGCAGAAGACCATCGAGCGCCTGAACGTCGAAGTGCAGCGTTTCACGCAAGACGCGCAGGCCGAAGTGCAGGAGTTGCAGCAGACCCTGCAGCAGGAATTCCAGCAGCGTCTCGAGCCGGTGTTGCAGCAGGTCGCCACCGACATGGGCCTGCAGTTCGTGTTCAACGGACCCGACGCGGGCCTGGTGTGGGCCGACGCGGCGCTCGACATCTCAAGTGAAGTGATCAAGAAACTTGATTCGGCGAAGCCGCCGACGACCAAGCCGGCCGCCCCGACGAAGCCCCCGGGTCAGTGACCTCAGGGGCCTCGGATTTATCCGCCATAGCGCAAGGCGCGAAGGCGGATGTACTCGAACGCGTCAGCCACCGCTTTCCCTCGCTCCTTGTCGACGCCGTCGTCGAGCTCGAGCCGGGAAAGCGGATCGTCGCGTTCAAGAACGTCACGGTCAACGAAGATTTCTTCCAGGGCCATTTCCCCAGCAAGCCGCTGATGCCGGCGGTCCTGATGATTGAGGCGCTGGCGCAGGCCGCGGCGGTGCTGCTGCTCGATTCCTCGACCGCGCTAGGCACCGGCGATTTCAGCAACACCGATGCGCTGTCGGTGCAATTGCGCGGCGTTGACGGCGCCAAGTTCCGCAAACACGTGGTACCCGGGGATCAGCTCAAGCTGATCGTGACGCTCGGCACCATTCGCGGCCCGCTCGTGAAAGCGAGTGCGACCGCCGAGGTCGACGGCCGGACCGTGGTCGAAGCCGAGCTGCTGCTCGCGCTAACGCCGATTGCCCGCATTGATTCACTCGCCCGGGTCGCGCCGACGGCCGTCGTCGGAGCCGGCACCACCGTTGGCGCGTTTGCGGTGATTGGCCCGAACGTTCGCATCGGCAAGAATTGCAAGATTGGATCGTCGGCCGTGGTCGAAGGACACACCACGATCGGCGACGGAACCGAGGTCTTTCCGTATGCCTCGATCGGCCTGGCCCCCCAGGACCTCAAGTATCGCGGCGAGCCGACACGCCTCGACATTGGCGCCGGCAACATCTTCCGCGAATTCGTCACCATTCACCGCGGCACGACCGGCGGCGGCGGCATCACCACGATTGGCGATCGCAACCTGTTCATGAACTACGTGCATGTGGCGCACGACTGCCACGTCGGCAACCAGACGATCTTCGGCCCGCATGCGACGCTTGGCGGCCACGTCGCGATCGCCGACTTCGTCAACGTCAGCGCCGGGTCCGCCGTGCACCAGTTCTGCCGCGTCGGCGCCTACGCGTTCATCGGCGGCTACTCGGTGATCACCAAGGACGCGCTGCCGTACGGGCGCACGGTGGGCAGCCGCCCGGCGCGCGTGTTCGGATTGAACCTGATCGGCCTCAAGCGCCGCGGCCTCGCCGACGACACGCTGAAGAAGCTGCGCGCCGCCTATCGCTACCTGACGCAGTCGAAGCTGAACACCACCCAGGCGATGGTGCGCATCGAAGACGATCCGTCGTTGAAGTGTCCCGAGGTCGATAACCTGGTTGAATTTATCCGCACGGCGTCGCGCGGCGTGATCCTGCGCCGCGGCGGCAAGAAATCGGACGACTCGGCCGAGGATTAACGGCTACTGATGGGCCGCAGAAGGCGCAGATGACACAGAAGATCGGCATCATTGCCGGCAACGGGCGCTTTCCGTTCCTGGTGCTGGACGCCGCCCGCGCCCAGGGCTACGCCGTCACGATCATCGGCATCAAGGAAGAGGCCTCGAAGGAGCTCGAGGAGGCTGCGGCGCGATCGCCCAAAGCCGACCTGCACTGGGTCTCGATCGGCCAGCTCGGGACCTTCCTCAAGATCCTGAAGGACGCCCACCTCACGCAAGCCGTGATGGCGGGCCAGGTCAAGCACATCAAGATTTTCGGCGGCTTCGTGCCCGACATGACGGCCATGTCGCTGCTCGGTAAGCTCAAGGGCATGAATACGGATGCGCTGATCGGCGCGGTTGCCGACCTGATGCGCGAGCGCGGGGTGGAGCTGATGAACTCGGCGCAGTTCCTCGAGCCGCTGCTGGCGCGCGAAGGTCAATTGAGCGATCGCGCGCCCAACGAGGCTGAGCGCAAAGACCTCGATTTCGGCTACCGCATCGCCGACGCCATTGCCGGCCTCGACATCGGGCAGATGATCGCCGTGAAACACCAGGCGGTCGTCGCGGTGGAGGCGATGGAAGGCACCGACGAGACAATCGCGCGCGCCGGTCAGCTGGCGGGCGACGGCGTCACGATCATCAAGGTCGCGAAGCCGAACCAGGACATGCGGTTCGACGTCCCGATCGTCGGCCTCGCGACGATCCAGGCGATGCGAGTCGCGGGAGCCAAGGTGTTGTCCCTCGATGCGGGCAAGACGCTGATCTTCGACCGTGAGGCGTTCTTCGCATCAGCGAACGAGGCCGGCATCGCGGTCGTGGGAAGGCCGCTGGTCCACCGCAGTCTTGGCGAAAGCGGACGGCCGTCATGAAAGCCGCAGTGATTGGCGTTGGCCATCTCGGCAGGCATCACGCGCGCATTCTCGGATCGTTGCCAGGGGTGACACTGGTTGGCGTGGTCGACACCAATCGCGAGCGCGCGGCGGAGATCGCCCGCGAGCATGGCACGAACGCATTTGGCGATGTCGGCGAGATCACAGAAAAGCTCGACCTGGTGGTGATCGCGGTGCCGACGGAGAGCCATGCGGCCATTGCGCTGCCGTTGATCGCCTCCGGCGTGCACACGCTGATTGAGAAGCCGATCGCGCAAACCGTTGCGGAAGCCGACGCGCTGATTACCGCGGCACAACATGCCGGCGTCGTGCTGGCGGTCGGGCACAGCGAACGATTCAATCCCGCGGTGGTCGCTGCCCGTCCATACCTGAACGACCCGCGCTTCATCGAGGTGCATCGCCTCGGCACCCAGCTTGGCCGCAGCCTCGACATCGACGTCGTGCTCGACCTGATGATTCATGACCTCGATTTGATCCTCAGCTTCGTGAAGAGCGAGGTGGAGAGCGTCGAGGCGGTCGGCGTGCCGGTGCTGACGCCGAAGGTGGATATCGCCAACGCGCGGATCCGCTTCGCCAACGGCTGCATCGCCAACCTCACCGCCAGCCGTATCAGCAAAGATCAGGTGAGGAAGATCCGCTTCTTCCAGCGCGAGCGCTATGTGTCGATCGACACGGCGACGCGCGAAGTCGAAATGTTCCAGCTGGTACCTGAGCCGGAGGGATTGCCGAAGATCGGCGGCGGCAAGCAGGCGGTGCCTGGCGAGGAGCCGCTCAAGGGCGAGCTCGAGGACTTTGTCGCCGCGGTGCGCGACGGTCGCGCCCCGGTGGTGACAGGGGAACAGGGCCGCGCCGCGCTGGCGCTGGCGGTCCGGATCGTGGAGTTGATGCGGGAGTGAATATCAACCTGGCAATTGCCGAGCGGGCGCGGGCGGGTGAAGCGCTCACGGTCGCGGAGATCGACGAGCTCGGGTCGTCGGACATTTTGTCGCTCGGCATGCTCGCCGACGAAATTCGTCGGGCTCGCGTGGGGGACTCGGTAACGTACTTGCGAGTCCTGGAGCTCAAGGCCGGTAGCTCAGGTGCCGCAGGTGCCTCAGGTGCAGAAATTCGCATTCTCGGATTGCCGAATACGTTGGACGAGGCGGAGGCGCTGATCGTCGAAGCCAGGATGCTCGCGGGGACGCAGATCCTTACCGGGTTCTCGCTCGCCGAGATCGCCGATCGGCATTGGGGCAAGCTCTCTGAGGTGCTCGGACGGCTGAAGCGCGCGGGACTCGATGCGATCGCCGAAGCACCGGTCGATCTGCTGCGCGATGCGGAAGACGACCTCGGCGCCTGTCGCGATGCAGGACTACCGGTTCGCTGCCTGTCAGTCCAAAGCCCGATCGAAATCGACGGCCGTTCGAGCTGGCTCATCCATCTTCGCGATTTGCTGAAGAAGTTTCCGTTGATCGACACGGTCAACCCGCTGTCGCGCGAGCAATCGATCGCGGTGCCGACCACGGGCTACGAGGATGTGCGCGCGGTGGCGCTGGCGCGCTTGGTACTGCCGTCGGTAAAGAACATCCAGGTGGACTGGGCGCAGTACGGGCCGAAGCTCGCACAGGTGGCGCTGACCTTCGGCGCCAACGATCTCGATCGCGTCTCGACCGTGGATGACGCCTCGCTCGGGAAGCGGCGAACCTCGGTCGAGGATGTGCGGCGCAATATCGCCGCGGCCGGCTTCACGCCGGTTGAAAGAACCTCGCGAGGCGACGCCTCGACGCTCTCTCAGGACAAGTTGTGAGCCCGCTTCGTCTTGGCGCGGTCTCGTATCTCAATACCAAGCCCCTGGTCTACGGCCTCGATGCTTATCCCGAACAGTTCGACCTTCGTTTCGACGTGCCTGCGAAATGCGCGCAACTGCTGCACGAGAACAAGGTCGATCTCGGGCTGATCCCGGCGATCGAATACCTCCGCGGCGACTACGCGATTGTGCCGGGCATCTCGATCGCCTCGTTCGGGGACGTCGCCACCGTGGCGGTGTTCACGCGCAAGCCGATGGATCAGGTCGAAACGATCGCGCTCGACCTGAGCTCGCGCACCTCGGTGGCGCTGACGCGCGTGCTGTGCGCGAAGCGATGGGGCATTGCGCCGAAGTTCACGCCGGCCGAGCCGAACCTCGACCGGATGCTGCAGGGCGCGGATGCGGCGCTGGTCATCGGCGATCCCGCCTTCGAGATCGATCCGGACCAGCACCACGTGACCAAGGTCGATCTTGGCGGCGAATGGAAGGCGCTGACCGGGCTGCCGTTCGTGTATGCGATGTGGGTCGGCCGTCCCGGTGTGGCGTCGCCCCAACAGTGCCGACTGCTGCGGGAAGCGCGCGAGCGCGGTGAGGCCAATCTCGAGACGATCGCCAGGCAGGTGGGCGGCGGAGACGCCCGCCTCGAGCAGCGGGCGTTGACCTACCTGCGTGACAATCTGAAGTACGGTTTTGGCGAGGCGGAGCAGGCGGGCTTGCGGCGTTTTCACGAGCTCGCCGCCGAAATCGGTGTGGTGCCTGCCCTTCAACCGCTGCGTTTCTATCCGTAACAAAAGACCAGAGCCGCTCGCATGGGACGGGGCTACCCGAGGTGCCGCTCCCTGGCGCGCTGCGCATCCTCGACGGTGCGAAACTTGAACACGCCTCGAGGATAGCGCCGAGGGGAGAGCATCCAGTAGCGTGCGCAGTGACGCAGGAATCGATCGAAATCCGCCGCTGTCGCAGCGACGATCGGCGCCGCCTTCATTTCTTCGATCGATCGGAACTTCTGCACCCGCCCGCGTGGTGTCATGGCTAGTCCTCCAGTTGAAACCGCTCACGTAGCGCAGCGGCATCCTGCCAGTCTTTCGGACGGACGGTGCCCCGCTTCAGTCGATAGAGTGCGGTCGGGGTGGCGACGCTGACACGCACGCCGGCGACTTCTTTGATCTCAGCGTCCACGGTTTCAAACGACACGGCCTCGCCCAGCCGGGTCAAGACATCGAAGTAGAGATCACCGCTTGGCGGGTAGTAGCGCACAGCAGGATAGTCGCCGAGCAAGTCGGTGGTGACGATGTCGCTGATGCTGGGGTCGTTGTCGTAGGCGGCGCTCAACGCTTGCCGCAGGCGCTCCACGTTGTCGGGCGTTGCCTTGATGAACAAGTCAACGTCTTCAGTGGCTCGAACCAGTCCGTGCAATCCCATGGCTGTCGCACCGATCAGGACATACTCCAGCCCCGCCAACTCGAATGCCCGCAGCACTCGGAAGATCTCGTCACGGTCCACTCACTTAGGATAGCAGCCTGCACCACTTCCGGGGCGGAGCGTGGCACGGTCAATCTCGCGAGCCACGATGACGCGCGGCGGCCCGACAACCTCCCGGACGAACCGGTTCAGCGTGCCGCTCGTGCGCCTTGGTGCGGTCTTCAGCGCGCCCGAGATGAGATGGGCGAGCGCATCGGGGTCCGCTCGACTCGCCCGCCACGTCGACCACCCGAGGATGCGGGGCCCGTCCGCCAGCGCAATCTGCCGCAGTGCATCATCCAGGCTTCTTCGCCGCATCAAGTCTTTGACTTTCAACCCAGTCGAGGCGCGATGGCAGTACGTGTCGATGGATACACGTGCGCCGATCGCCTCATCAGGCGGCATCGGTTACGGCCAGTCGCAGATCGAAGAGAGCGCTCGGGGAGCGGCGCTCATCTGCGGAGTGCGACCGCTTTGAAGAACGTGTAGCAGAACACACCGTCCGGTTCGGCCGCGCGGTACAGATCGGCGATGCCCTGGTCGAACGTGGCTGGGTCGAGCAGACCGGCGGAGAGCGCGGCCGATCGCACGCCTTCGACCATGGCGGCAAACGTCTTTCTGGTGAATCCGTCAACCAGGTGTGGTCGTGACGAGTCGACGTAGACCATGCGCGGCGACACGCGCACGGCTTGGAATCCGGCCTCTCGCAGCCGCGGGTACAGTTCGCGGCCGATCAGCGAGTTGCCCCCGTTTCTCTTCTGCAGCTCGACGAGACATTGCACTGAACGTCGCGCGGGTGCGCTGTCGGGATGGAAGTAGGTCGAGCCGTGATCACCCTCAATCACGGTGATCGTGCCGCCAGGCCTGAGCATGGCCTTCAGCGCCCGGAGCGCAACGATCGGTTGTGATAGATGCTCGAGTACGAAGCAGACAAAGACGTGATCGAAGGACCCTGGCGGGAACGGCAGATCAAAAACGTCGCCGTGACGGAACGTGACGTTGGTGACGCCGGCCACGTCCACTGCTCGTCTGGCTTCAGCGAGCGACGCCTCTGAAATATCGACGGACGTAATGGCCGCGCTTGGACTGTTAAGCGCCAACGTGACCGTCTGAGCGCCCACACCGCACCCCGCCTCAAGCATCCGGCTCTCGGCCGGAAAGAACGTGTCCGCGTGCAGCAGATCGACCAGCGTCGCTGCCTGGTCGCGCAATCGAGCATTTTCGCGTTCGTCGTAACCGTGCGTGTAGGTGTCGCTCATGACTGACTCTGGACAGCGTAACCCATCCGCGCAACGGCTGAATTGTCGACTGCGCGGCGGTCTACCGGGTGTCTCGACGCCGCGCCTCAAGGGTCATGCTTCGCGCCGGTAGAACGTGTCGCAACCGTTCCGAAATCGTGGCGCTTTCTCCGCCCGCCACTATCAGAGAGTTTCCATCGTTGCGTCGGCCGCTCACAACTTTTCCATCATCAGTCGCAGCCAGCCCTAACCACACTGATGCTCACAGGTAACGATCGACCACACCGCAGAGATCGTCGATCGATGCGTAGGCAATGGTGGTACACGCGGGGTGGGCGTTGCCGGTGATCAATCGCGAGATCGCATGCCGCGGCTCCGCGTTGTACAACAGCAGCACGCGCTGCGCGGTGTGGTGTGCGCGACCGAGTACGAAGCCCACCTCGAAACCGACCCCGTAACTCGAACCCGAGGCTTCCGCCACGAGGGTAGACGAAGTGCGCATCATGCTCGGACTCCGTTCAGGAATTGATCGAGACCCGATTGAATTCCTCAGGGCGTTCGAGGTTCGGCATGTGGCCGACGCCCTCCATCCACAGCAGTTCCGACCCGGTCAGCAGTTCGTGCATGCACTCGGCATCTTCACGCGTCCTGAACGCATCTGCGTCGCCGACCACGATCAATGCAGGAATGCCGAGACTCTTCAAGGTCACCTCGTAGCCGGGACGCTCAGTTGAACGCGGCGGCTTGCAAGTGGCACGATCATGGCCGTATTCTCCGCCGAAGCGGCCTGTCGGATTCAGCGTGAAATTCTGAGGTCAGCCCGATCGAGACCTGGCGACGGCGGCGCTCGGACAAACGCTGACGAGCGGGTGCGGATCACCAGGGCGCGACCGGTTGTGCGGTCCGAACAGGGTCGCTATGAAAAAACGGATGCCCGGGAAGTTCCAAGACCCGTGCCTCGCCGTCGCTATCCGACCCCCCCTGTGCGCAGCGGTCCCCGTTCATGAGTGCGACCGCTTCGCCGACGCGAACATCGCAGTAGTAACGTTGCGTCGGGTACCGGCACCCTCACTTGCCAGGTTCCAGCTCAACGCCCAGGCCGTCGGCGATCCGATTGACGAAGGCAAAGTATCCGATGATCGCGCACGCGTCATGAATGGCGCGGTCGCTGTAGCCGGCGGCGCGCAGCGACTCGACGTGCGCGCGCGTCACTGACTGTGGAGTCAGCGTCAGCACGTCTGCATAGGCGAGGAGCACCTGCTCGCTCGCGCTCCAATGGGGCGCAGTGATGGGCGACGTCTGCAACCCAACCAGCATCTCGTCCTGATCCACGGGCGCGATGCCGTCCTTGGCGAGAATGGCACGGAGTCCCGCTCCGTGATGATGTAGTCAATAGTGGCAGTGATTGAGCGCCGAGACGCGCACGCCGAGCAGCTCACGTTCGCGACGCGACAACGGCCCTGGCCGATGCATCAACTGGAGGTAGAGCTCGTAGTGTTGACGCATCACCGCGGGATGGACCGCGTGAATCTGGATGATGTGGTCGGGATCCGTCACGCGGTCCTCAGGCGGGAGCGTGTCGGACGGCACGTAGTCGATGAAGGCCATTAGCGGTTACCGTGATTGTCCAAGCAGAATCGTGTCCGGATATTGCGCGTACCAGCCAAACCAGAATGCCCGGTGCGCCACGAACCTCGGCAGGACCACCGAGCCGTCTTCGAGAACCAGGGCTTCTTCGGTCTGACGCCACACACGGCCCTCGGTGTCGGTCAACGCGCCGGCTGCGGCGACAGCTTGAAAGGCCACCGGATGCCGGCCAAGGGCGTAGACCCGGTTGGCGCCGCGCCGCGACGTGATCGCCAGCAACCGCCGGCCGGCGATCTCAAAATGAAACACAGGTGTGTTCGCGAGATACTCGGCGGCAATCGCCACGGGTTGCGCGTCGCCGCCGGCAGCCGGGCGAACCTGCATAACGAGCACCTCGGACTTGTTCTTGAGTCGCCGATCCGTCTTCGCAACCTGGAAGTACAGACGGTCGTTTGAGAAGTAATCGCGATACGCCGCGCCCTCGCTGTAGTCGCGCTTGTGCCCGGTCTCGAGTGACAAGACGGTGGTCTCTGGATGTTCGGCGCGCCACTCACCCCACGTCGTGGTCACGGCCGGGTGGGAGGTCATCTGGAGGCCCGTATCCACCAGCGGCCCCACGACCGGCTTGCCGTCGAGCGTGGACCAGAGGCTCATTGTTTCTTCGTCGAACATCAGCTTGTTGGATCGGTAGAGCAGACCGCTCGTGCCGAAGCCACGGCGACGACCGCCGACGACGCTGTCGTAAGGAATCACGGTGCCACAAAGAGTGCAGTAGACCACGGTCAGATCGACGCCACCCACGGTGTCGATGGCCATCTCGTGCCACGCTAGCACCCGCTTGGGATATGCCCGCGCCTCTCCATTCACCACCAAGCCGAACACGATGTTGCCATCGCGCAAATAGCGGGCGTCGGCGGCTTTCAGCACTTTGGGGTGGTACAGCGGCGGTATGCCATTCACCACGACTCCGCCCCAGTCGATCTCGTCCAGCCGAATCAGGGTCTTCGAATCAGGCCGGAAAAACTGCTGCATGCGATTGTCGATCCGACCGAGGACCAAACCCTTGAAGCGCATGTACTCGGGATGGGGTTCGTCTGGCAAGGTCCACATCCACTCGCGCCATCCCGCTAGGGAGATGTCGAATCGTTTGCGAGTTTGCTTCTCGAGAAAACTGACCAACCGGGCGCGGATCAGGGACTCCCGCGACAACCTCGATCCGGTTTCGGCCGCAAATTCGGCGCCGGGCGCGCGCGGTTCCGCCGATTCCATTTCGTCCGGCGCGTTGGGAGCATCCGCGATATCAGCGCCCGCGCCCGCCGATCGGCCCCGAGGCGCTAGACGCAGGAGACGGGCCATGTCGATAATCATCGGGGTGTACGCATCGCGCCACACTGCTGCCAGCGCGTCAAGCGCGCGCCGCGCGACACGGTCGTCTGATGACGATGCGGCGAAGAAGAGGTCGAGGGGTGGAGGGGTGTCGCGACCTTGTGCCGCAATCGACACCGTTGTGCCCATGATCAGCAGTGCGCACAGCCATCGTCGGGCATGCGGCCTCACAGTCGGGGCTCCCTAGGCCGGCGCATCCAGCGGGCGAACATCGGCGCTCCCACTGGTGCCGCGACCAGAGGTAGGACCGCCAGCGGACCGAAGTGCCACACCAATTGGTGGATGACTTCCGGGTTCGGGCACGTGAACTCCACGCCAAGAGCGCCGACGCCCGCCGCGGCGAGCGCGGCGTAAGCCACCGCCCGACGCGGATCGACCGACGCCCCACGGCCAACCATGAGCATGAGCGCGGCGCCGGGCACCGCGGCAATCGTCATCGCTTTGGCAACGCAGCCCCACCCGGAGTCGAGAGCCCACGCCGTCGATGAGCTTCCCGCCGCCGCAGCGAGTTCAGCCAGAAGCCAGGCGCCCCAGGCCAAGGCCGCGGCGATCGGAGCCGCACGCCGAATACTGGACAGGTGCTCGCCTGGAATGGCGAAGGCCAGCGCCGAGCCACTCGCCATCGTCGTTGCCAGTACCAGCAACGCCGCCTGCACCCGAAAACTGAGCGTACTGGCCGTTGCAGCGAGGTCGGCCCTGAGGCCGAACACGGCGACGGCGATGCCGCCGGTGACGGCCGCAAGGAACCCCCAATACCACGCGCGAACAGTGGGAGCGCGGAGAGGCACCACGGGTCTCAGGTCTCGCACCAGCGCGGACACCACGTCGTTAGTCGTCATAGCCTGTTCCCAACAGCAGGCGCCGCAGCGCGGCGTAGCCACGATGCGCGATCACCTTCACATTCGACTCGGTCATTCCGGTTTCGTGCGCCACCTGTTTTACGCTGAGTTCGGCCAGCTTCAACCGCTCGATCACCAGGCGCTGGGCTGGCGACAGTTGCCGCATCGCCTCCGCCAAATCAGCACGTGCGATGGTCACTGCCTCGGCGGATTCGGACCACACTCCCGGAGGGAGCGCATCCATCGGCTCTTCCCACATGCCAATCCGCTTCCGGACACGGATGGCATCGACCAGACGGCTTTGCAGGACGGCGTAGAACCACGGGGCAAACGGACGTTGTGGATTCCAGGTGTGCCTCGCGCGATGAATCGAGAACAAGACGTCCTGCACCACATCCTCCGCCCAAGGAGTCACACCCACTCGGCGCCGGACATAGAGAGACACCACGGCCTGCAGTCCGCGCAATAACGCGTCATAGGCGGGACCGTCTCCCTTTTGGCTCGCCGTCATCAGGAGCGTCAGCTCATGTTCTTGGGCCGGGGTCATTCCCCTCAATGGACTCCTACGATCCGGACCGGAGTTCGGTTACACCGGACCTGGTTGTAACCGCGACGAAGCCTGGTCCGTAGAAACCTACACAAGACACGGATGGCACGGCACGACCACCTGCCGCTCTCTCGGCCACTCGCGTTTGTCGATTGGTATTCACCCTGGAGGTTCACTCATGCGTAAGGTACTCGCGATCAGCCCGTTGCTTCTCATCGCCTTTGTGTTGTCCCACTCCCGCCTCGCGGCGCAGTCAGACGCCCGGTACGACGTCAGCGTCACGAATCTCACAAAGGGCCAGACGTTCACCCCGCTTGTCATTGCGAGTCATACGCCCGCGGTCCGCATTTTCGCGCCTGGTACGCAGGCCAGCCCGCAACTCCAGGTTCTGGCGGAAGAGGGCGCGCCGGACATGCTGGTGACGCTGCTGCGCGGGATGACGGCCGGCGTGCGGGAAGTCGTCACCGCCACCGGCCTGTAGACGCCAGCCGTTTCGGCGACGTTTCAGATTAGCGGCGGCGGCGCCTTCTCGCGGTTGAGCATCGCCGCCATGCTCATCCCCACCAACGATGCGTTCATGGGAGTCAGTGGACTGATGCTCCCGTCGGGATTCGATTCCGTTGTGGTTGATCTGCTGGCGTACGACAGCGGCACCGAGATCAACGACGAGCGGTGTGCGTCGATTCCCGGCCCAAGCTTTACCGAATGCGGCGGTCCCGGCGGCGGCGCGCGTGCGGGACGCGGCGAGGGCGCGGTGACGGTGCACAACGGCATGCACGGCGTTGGCGACATGAATCGGCCGCTCCGTGACTGGCGCGGACCTGTGGCCCGCGTCACCGTACAGCGCGTGCAGTAGAGCCCGCCCGGCGGGATGGTTTGGCAGTTGCAGCTCTACACGGCGGTGTGAAGACTTCGTCACGGAGGTGACCCATGCAATATCGAATTGGAGCGGGCGTCGTCGCAGGTCTGATTGCCGGACTTGTGTTCGGCATGATGATGCAGTTGATGAATGCGCCGACTCCGGAAGGCGGCCAGATGCCCATGATGGCGATGGTCGCGAAGGTCGTGGGATCAACGAGCCTCGCGGTCGGATGGATGTATCACCTGTTCAACAGCGCGGTCATCGGCGTCATCTTCGCCTGGCTGTTCAGCAATCGCGCCGTGTCGGTCGGCAGGGGTTTAGCGTGGGGCGCGGTGTACGGAATAGCGTGGTGGATCGTCGGCGGGCAAATCCTCATGCCGATCGCCCTTGGGATGCCGCCGTTCGCGTCGATCATGGTGCCGGACATGCGGATGGTGGCGATTGGGAGTCTGATTGGTCACATCATCTATGGGCTGATTCTGGGCGGGCTGTTCCCGGTGTTCGTCCGAAAGGCTCGACCGGTGTGACACACCAACATGCCGGTCGTCTCTCCCTGGTGGCCCTGTCGTTTTCGCTGGCAGCGGTCGTGGCCGGCGTTTCGTGCGGTCGTGCAGGTAACACGGGGAGCGGCGGCACGCCAACCTCCCCGTCGTCACCTGGTGCTTCGATCCAAACGGATGCCGCCCTCTTTCAGTTGATCACGCAGACCGACGCCTTTGGACGCTACACGTTGTTTCCCAACGCCGATGAGCTCACAACCGGACGACTGAACGGGTCCGAGGCGCATCGCCCCGTGATCCGCGTGAGTCTGAACGCCATCGCGGCTGGCGCGCTCCAGAACGGCCGGCTGGCGGCCGGCGCCAGATTCCCTGAGGGGTCGATCGTCTTCAAGGAGATCAGGCCGAGCGCGAGCGCAACACCAACAATGTATGCCGTCATGCTGAAAGCGAGCGGCAACTCTCTGGCCGGGAATGGTTGGCTCTGGGCGGAGTATGGGCCCACCGGCGCGGTGGTATTTTCGATCAACAGCAGGGGCAGCGCGTGCATCAGCTGCCATCTACGCGAACAGGGGCCCGCGAATGATCTCGTGCGATCGTTTGAGCGACAGCGGTAACACGGTTGGCTCGACCACGTGGGTCCGCGGTTGTCGAATGCAGGCTCGCCGGGGCGCTGCCCACGGCATCCCGCAGCGCGCAGACTGTGGTGCCTTCGCACTCTGCTCTTACCGGAAGTCAGCCAGATCCTCGAGCGAGCGGCGGCGCAAATCCGGTACCTGGACACCCGGCTCCGGGTAGCCCGTCACCAGGATGAGGTACGGTCGCTCGTGGGCGGGCCTGCCGAGGATGTCGTTCAGGAAGTTCATCGGGCTTGGCGTATGCGTCAGCGACGCCAAACCGGCGTGATGCAACGCCGCGATCAGCAACCCGGTGGCAATGCCGACCGACTCCTGAACGTAGTAGTGCTTGCGTTTGGTGCCGTTCGGCTCGATCCCATACGCCTGCGCGAAGATCACGATCAGGTACGGGGCGATCTCCAGGAACGGCTTATGTGCGTCGGTGCCGATCGGCGCGAGCGCCGCCAGCCACTCGTCCGGCGCGCGGCCCCCGTAGAACGACCGCTCCTCGGCCTCGGCCCCGTCGCGAATACGCCGCTTGACTACTGGGTCCTCCACGACGACGAAATGCCATGGCTGTTGGTGGGCGCCGCTCGGTGCGGTCCCCGCCGCCAGCAGACACTGCTCGATGATGTCGCGCGGCACCGGATCGGACGTGAAGCTGCGCACGGTCCTGCGCCGGTTCACGCGCTGATAAAACGCGCGTGCATCAGACCGCATCTCATCTTCCGGCCGCCGATCGAACACATGAGGGACGAATCGTGGGGGAGTCGCTGCATCATGTTGTGGCATCGTCTGATTCCTATCGGTGGAGCGTTCGTCGTTCCTGAATCGCCGCGGCAGGATACCGCACGTCGATGCGAGGGGACAGCTGCGAACGATCATGTATACCCTTGGGGAACTGAATCGTCATAGAATCCTGCATCCAGTCAGCACACAGGAGGAACAGCGATGTCCATGATTAACGCGCTCTTGCAGGAGTTCGAGAACGAAGCGGTCACCACACGGCGCGTGCTCGAGCGCGTGCCCACCGACAAGCTCGAATGGCGACCCCATCCGAAGTCGATGTCGCTCGGCGTCCTGGCGCTGCACGTCGCGGCGAGCCCCGGCGTCATTTGCGGCTGGGCGGCAGAGGACATCACGCAGTTCAAGGGCGACCCGACGCCGACGCCGGCATCCACCGAGGAGATTCTCGCGGCCCACGATCAGAGCGTGACCGCGAGCAAGGCCATTCTCGGCAAGATCGGCGACGCGGGGATGGAGCAGATGTGGACCGCCAAGGCCGGCGACAAGACGTTGATGGCGATGCCGAAAGGAGCTCTGGTGCGCGCGATCGTCATGAACCACTGGATTCATCATCGCGGCCAGTTGTCGGTGTACCTCCGCCTGCTGGACGTTCCGGTGCCGTCGATCTACGGCCCGAGCGCCGACGAGAACCCGTTCGCCGCCCCCTCCTAAAAGAGCCGCGTGGCTACTCTGAACCAAACGACCCGGTGATCTCCGCACACGGAACCGTGGCCAGTACCGGGAACCCGAGCGAGACCAGCAGCCGGGCGCTGCCGAGATCCCACGGGTTCGGCATCACGAAGCAGCCAGACTGGTGCAGTTGATGAAAGACGCGGCAGCGATCGGTGGACTGGATCATCAGGCAAGGATACCCGTCCCCGCAGCGTGATACCGGGCTCCGCCAAATAGGTCCGGAGGCTGCTCGAAGCCTTCAGGACGTTTGTCTGGGGGGCGCACTAAAGTTCGCCTCCTCGCTTTGTTTGTCCGCCGGCATTCGCTATTCTTGAATGTCTGTGGACCTGACAGCCTACGAGCACCGGATCGAACGGGGCGGCCGCCTGTCGGCGGACGAGGCGCTGCTCCTGTATCGCCAGGTGCCGACCTATTGGCTCGGACGGATGGCCGATGCGGTGCGCCGGCGTAAGCACCCGGAACCGGTCGTCACCTACATCATCGACCGCAACGTCAACTACACCAATGTCTGCGTCGCGCGCTGCAACTTCTGCGCGTTCTACCGCGACGTCGGTCACGGCGAAGGCTATGTTCTCGGTTTCGCCGAGATCTTCAGGAAAATCGAAGAGACCCGCGCGCTCGGCGGCGTGCAGTTGCTGATGCAGGGCGGTCACAACCCGGATCTGCCGCTGGCGTGGTACGAAGACCTGTTTCGCGCGGTGAAGGCGAAGTTTCCGGACTTCAAGCTCCACGCCCTGTCGCCCCCCGAAGTGCTGCACATTTCACGCATGAGCAAGCTGCCCGTTCGAACCGTCATCGATCGCTTGATCGCAGCCGGCTTGGACAGCGTGCCCGGCGGCGGCGCCGAAATCCTCGTCGACCGTGTTCGCAGGCTGCTGAACTGCTACCAGAAGGCGAGCGCCGACGAATGGCTCGACGTCATGCGCCACGCCCACCAGGCGGGTCTGCGCACCACCGCGACGATGATGTACGGGACGGTGGAGACGGATGAAGAACGACTGGAGCACATGCTGCGGTTGCGCGCGCTGCAGGACGAGACCGGCGGCTTTACCGCGTTCATCACGTGGAGTTACCAGCCGGACCACACCGAGCTGGCCGGCACCGAGGCCACGGGCATCGAGTACCTGCGCACGCTCGCGATGGCGCGGCTGGTGCTCGACAATTTCGACAACCTGCAGGCGTCCTGGGTGACGCAGGGCGGCAAGGTCGGGCAGTTGAGCCTGGCATTCGGCGCCAACGACATGGGCAGCGTGATGATCGAAGAAAACGTCGTCCGCGCCGCCGGTGCGTCGTACTGCATGGACGAAGTCGAGATCGTCCGCAATGTCGAAGACGCCGGCTATGTCGCCAAGCGCCGCAACATGCATTACGACATCCTCGGCGATCCATTCTTCCGCGCCCACGACGTCAAGCGCATGCTCGAACTGTCGACGGCGCGCGACGCGGGCGACGCCTCGGTGCCCGCGGAACTGGTGAACTATCCGGCCAGGAGCGCGGCCGGAAAGAAGCAGCGCGCGCAGCCGCCCACTTCGCCGGTGTCATGAGGGCGTACCGGGCGGCGTGGGTCTGCCCGATCGATCAGCCGCCGATCAAGGACGGCATCATCGCGGTCGCCGACGGCACAATCAGGGCGGTCGGCAAGCCTCCGGTCGCGCCCACCGGATTGAAAGAGCTCGGCAACGTCGCGCTCATGCCGGGTCTGGTTAACGCGCATACTCATCTCGAGTTGTCGTGGCTGCGCGACCGCGTGCCGCCGGCGGCGCGGTTCACGGATTGGGTCAAGCTGCTGTTCGCGATCCGTGGTCGTCCCGATCGCGGCCTGTCGGCGGAACAGATCCCGCCGATCCGCGAGGCGATTCGAGAAATCAGGGCCAGCGGCACGATTGCGGTAGGCGATATCAGTAATTCGCTGGCCGCCGTGGACGCGATGCTGGAAGCGAAGCTGCACGGCGTGGTGTTTCACGAGCTGCTTGGCTTCAACGAGCGCGATGGTGTGCTGGTGGCTGCCTCCAAGGGACTGCGCGACCAGGCGGCGGCCAAGGGCGTCCGCGTATCGCTGGCACCACACGCGCCGTATTCGACCTCGCTCGAATTGTTCAGCGCGATTCGGGCCGCCGTGACTAACAGCGCCTGTCCGATCATGAGTGTGCACCTCGGTGAGTCGGCGGAAGAAGTCGAGTTTCTCGAGAACGGGGGCGGTCCGTGGCGCTCGATGCTCGATATGCTCGGCCTGTGGCGCGATGACTGGGCGATCCCGGGGTGCGATCCGGTGACGTATCTCGACCGCCATCACCTGATCGACGCGAACACGCTCGTCGTTCATGGCGTACAGTTCAGCGATGCAGCTTTGAGCCGCCTGGCGGCGATCGGTGCAACGCTCGTCACCTGCCCACGCAGCAATCTCTGGGTCGGCGCCGGATATCCGCCGATCGATCGCTTCTATCAGTCCGGCGTCAAGGTCGCGGTTGGCACCGACAGCATGGCCAGCGTCGGCGACTTGAATGTGTTCTCCGAGCTCACGACCATGCGCCGGCTGGCGCCGAAGGTGGCGGCCGGCCGGATTCTCGAGAGCGCCACGCTGACCGGCGCGCGGGCACTGGGGCTCGGCAAGGAGCTGGGCTCGTTGACCCCCGGCAAGCGCGCTGAGATGATCGCGGTGCAGTTATCCAGCGTGGTTGACGACGTCGAAGAGTTTCTGCTGAGCGGCATTCTGCCGGCTCAGATTGAACCGCTGAACCTGTGAACCCTTGACCCGACTCGCGACCTACCTGTCGTTCATTCGCTTCAGCCATTCGGTGTTCGCGCTGCCATTTGCGCTGACCGGGGCGTTGCTGGCGTGGCAACAGGCGCCGTTTGCCTGGCAACAGATCGTGTGGGTGATCGTCGCGATGGTGTCGGCGCGCAGTGCGGCCATGGGCTTCAACCGGCTGGTCGATGCGCGGATGGACGCCCTCAATCCGCGGACCGCGATGCGCGAAATCCCGCGCGGCGCGCTCAGCGCGCGCGACGCGACGCTGTTCGTAATTGTTTCGTCGGTGGTGTTTGTATTGGCCGCGTGGCAATTGAATCGCACCTGCGGACTGCTTTCGCCGCTCGCGCTCGCGATCGTGTTCTGGTACTCGCTCGCGAAGCGCTACACCAGCTACACGCAAGCCTTTCTGGGGCTCGCGATGGCGGTGGCCCCGGTAGGCGGGTGGCTGGCCGCGGGCGGCCGTATCGGCGCGCCGGAGCCGTGGCTGCTTGGACTGGCAATCGGATTGTGGATAGGTGGGTTCGACATCCTTTACGCCTGTCAGGACCTCGAGTTCGATCGGGCGCACGGCTTGAACTCCATCCCGGTGCGTTTCGGCATCGCGCGGTCCCTGTGGATTTCTCGCGTGATGCATGTCGCCACGGTAATCTGCATGGCGGCGCTGGCGTGGCTGTTGCCGCTCGGCGCGATTTATCTCGCTGGCGTCGCGCTGGTGGCCGGGCTCCTGATCTACGAGCAATCCCTCGTCTCGGAGAACGATCTCTCGCAAGTCAAGCGCGCATTCGATTTGAACGGCTGGGTTGGCATCTTGTACTTCGTGACGACGGGGATCGCGTTGTATGTCGGCTAATGCTGAACCCGACAAATCGCCGGCGAAGATCGCCGGCATGTTCGACGCCATCGCCGGGCGGTACGATCTGCTCAACACGGTGCTGTCCGGAGGTGTCGATCGCTACTGGCGGCGCTGCGCGATTTCCTCGCTTCAGCTGACCGGGAAGGAGCGGCTGCTCGATGTCTGCACCGGCACCGCCGATGTGGCGATCGGCGCAGCACGCCGCGCGCATGGCGCCGCCCGGGTTGTCGGCGTCGATTTTTCGGGCGCCATGCTGGCGCACGGCCTCGTCAAGGTGCGTGACGCATCGGTTGACCCGCGCATCCAGTTGATTCGCGGCGACGCGATGAACCTCCCGGTCGGCAGCGAATGCGTGCACGCCGCGACGATCGCGTTTGGGATTCGCAACGTGGTGCAGCCGGAGCTTGCGTGCCGGGAGCTCGTCAGGGTGCTACGTCCGGGTGGCCGCGTTGCAATCCTCGAGTTTGGCACCCCGCACTCGCGGGTGTTTGGGCCCGTTTACCACTGGTATTCACGCAACATCCTGCCGCGCATCGGCCGCGCTGTCTCGCGTCACGACGCCGCCTACACCTACCTGCCGGAGTCGATCGGCGCGTTTCCGTTCGGCGATGAGTTCGCGCGCATCCTCACGGTCGCAGGATTTTCACAGGTCCAGGCCCGGCCATTCATGTTCGGCGCCGTCTATCTATACACAGGAGTAAAGAACTGACCGGTTCCATAAGTTCCAGGAGTACCAAAGGCGTCCTTCTGCGGCGGTTCGACGGTTCTTGTAAGAACCCTTGGCACTGCAGCCGAACGATACCCGTGGAACCCTGGAACCTCTGGCACCCGCTGGAACCTGTATAATTCCTGTAACTTCCTGATGTACTTCGACTTCGACGATCGCTACCGCGACATCGAACCTGTCGGGTCGGCGATCAACCGGCGCGACGGGGTCGCCGTGTCGGTCATCGTCCACGCGGCAATCTTCCTGTTCCTGGTGTTTGCACCGCATTACCTGCAGCAATTCCTGCCTGAGCAGCTCGCCCAACAACCTCAGCAGCCTCCCCCACAGAACGAAAATCGGCCGACCTTCGTGTTTGTCCAGCCCAAAAACGATCTGCCGCCGCTGCGCCAGCCCGACCGCGTCGAAATGTCGGACGTCGATCGCAGCGCGCGATCGCCCGAAGCCGCGCCGAAAATGGAGAACCCGGTGCCGATGGCGCGCGGCAATTCGACCGACCGTACCGAATCATCGCCGGACGAGCGGATGAAAGGCGAGGGCCCAGCGCAGCAGCCGGCGCCACAAGCACCGCCTGTCGAAACGCCGTCGATCGTCGACCAGCGCAACGCCGACCTGGCGATGATGCAAAAGCCGCAGATGACCCCGCCGCCTGGCGGTTCGCTGGGCGATGCCTTGAAGAACCTGCAGAAGTACGTGCAGAAGGAATCCTTCAATAACCAGAAGGGACAGGTCCAGGACTTCGGCCCGCTGCAGTTCGATACCAAGGGCGTCGAGTTCGGCCCGTGGATCCGCCGCTTCATCTCGCAGGTGCGCCGCAACTGGTTCGTGCCGATGGCGGCGATGTCGATGAAGGGGCGCGTGGTGATCACGTTCTACGTGCACCGCAGCGGCGCGCTGACCGACGTGACCGTGGTGCGCCCGTCGGAGATCGACTCGTTCAACACCGCCGCGGTCAACGCGCTGCTCGCATCGAATCCGACTACCGCCTTGCCACCCGAATATCCCGACGACAAGGCGTTCTTTACCGTCACCTTCTACTACAACGAGAGCCCTCCA
>Ga0136611_10000878_pt1 | contig 20420 bp, 16 predicted proteins | sample AntDrymUQ2232306_2_FD_106645 | JGI IMG/M metagenome (GOLD analysis project Ga0136611, IMG submission 106645) | Polar desert sand microbial communities from Dry Valleys, Antarctica - metaG UQ223 (23.06) | ecosystem: Environmental > Terrestrial > Soil > Desert | place: Antarctica: Dry Valley...
CCGGTCCTGAGGTCGAGAACGTGCTACTGGAGCATCCGAAGGTGCAGGAATGCGCTGTCGTCGGCACGCCCGACGAGGCACGCGGTAACCTCGTCACCGCCGTCATCGTCCTGCACGATCCCGCAGACGCGACCGACGCGACGATCACGGAACTTCAGAATTACGTCAAATCGCAAATCGCACCCTATAAATACCCGCGCAAGGTAGAGTTCGTTGAGACGCTGCCGAGGACTGAGACGGGGAAGCTGCAACGATATAAGCTGCGCGAATAGGCCGAGGTTCGGGTGGCGGCGCGGCCCTCACCCCCGGCCCCCTCTCCCAATTCTGGGAGAGGGGGTCACTGTAGCTAACCTATCGTGCTATCGGAGCGACAAACATCGGTAACGTCACCCCCTCTCCCAGAATTGGGAGAGGGGGCCGGGGGGTGAGGGCGGTCTTGCACATCGGCATCGGTCTACCAACAACTGCCAGCGGCGTCACCGGCGCGACCGTCCTCGAATGGGCGCGCCGTGCGGACGCCGGAACCAGTCCATTCGCCAGCGTCGGCGTGTTCGACCGGCTGGTCTACGACTCGTTCGAGCCGCTGGCGACGCTTGCGGCGGTCGCGGCGGTCACTGAGCGCGTGCGGCTGGCAACGACCGTCGTCATTGGGCCGCTGCGCAACGCGGCGCTGCTGGCGAAGGAAGCGGCGACGATCGACCAGCTCTCGAACGGGCGACTGACACTCGGACTCGCGCTCGGCGCGCGCCGCGACGACTACGAAGCGGCGGGCATCGACTACGCCGGACGAGGCGCGCGGCTCGACGAGCAGCTCGCCGACCTGCGCGATATCTGGGAGGACGACAAGATCGGTCCGCGCCCAGTCCAACCGGGTGGACCGGAGTTGATCGTCGGCGGGCTGGACGATGCCGCCTACGCTCGCGCCGCCCGCGTTGCCGACGGTTTCATGCACAACGGCGGACCACCGCGCGCCTTCGCCGCCGCCGCCGACCGCGCCCGCTCCGCCTGGGTTGCCGCCGGTCGTCCCGGCCAGCCGCAGCTCTGGGCGATGGGCTACTTCGCGCTCGGAGATACCGAGGCCGAGGCCGGCCACGCCTACCTCCTCGACTACTACGCCTTCACCGGCCCCTTCGCCGAACGCATCGCCGCCGGTCTGCTGACCACCCCGCAATCGATCGCCGCCTTCACCCGCGGCTACGCCGAAGCTGGCTGCGACCACCTGATGCTCTTCCCCACGTCGGCAGACGTGGGTCAGTTGGAACAGCTGGCCGATGCGCTTCAGTAGGCAGCCGGTGAGGCAATCCCTCTGGCCCCCCGACTGGCAGGGTCGCGTCCGTCACGTGAGCCTCGGTTTTGTCTTGCTGCTGCTCTTCGCGCTGCCGGTACTTGGGCTGATTGATGTCGTGTCATACGATTCCGTCAATATAGTTTTTGGCGTGGCAATGCCGGCGGCAACTGCGGTGGCCGCAATTCCGCACCCAGGAGACATTAGACTTCCGCGTCGCACGTCTTTGGGATTCGGATGCTTCGGTTTGTGGGTCACGCTGAGAGGACTCAACGGAGTTGGCGCAGTGAGCATCCCAGGGGTTGTAATCTCCCTCTTGCCCTACATCGGTTTTGCGCTTGTCATTTCTGGAAACGTTATCGGGAAGCGCATCCGAAATCGACGTGAACTTCGCTCTGGAACAACTGGAGAATGGCCGATTGTGCAGAAGGAACCCCGCCGATGAAGATCAACGTCCTCGGCGGCGGACCGGCTGGCCTCTACTCCGCGCTTCTCCTGAAGAAGACGCATCCGGCCTGGGACGTGTCGCTGATCGAGCGCAACCCGCGTGACGCGACCTACGGCTGGGGCGTCGTCTTCTCGGACCGCACGCTGACGGGGCTGCGCGAGGCGGACTACCCAACTTATACCGCGATCACTGACAGCTTCGTCCTCTGGGAAGCGATCGACATTCATTTCCGTGACCGCCTGCTGCGCTGCGACGGTCACGCCTTCGCCGGAATCGGACGCAAGCGCATGCTCAACATTCTGCAAGCGCGCTGTGAAGAACTCGGCGTCGAACTACGCTTCGAGACGGAACTGGACGACCCAGCCCGACTTCGCGACGCCGATCTGCTGATCGCCGCCGACGGAGTCAACTCACGCACCCGCGCGCTGTACGCCGACACGTACAAGACGAGCAGCAGCGAAGGGGCTGCGCGCTACATCTGGTTCGGCACCGACAAGGTCTACGACTCGTTCACCTTCCTGTTCCGCGAGAGCGAACATGGCCTGTTCCAGGTACATGCCTACCCGTTCGACGCAACCACCAGCACCTTCATCGTCGAGACGCGCGAGGAGACCTGGCGCGCTGCCGGACTCGACACCGCCGACGAAGCGGCCAGCCTCGCCTTCTGTCAGGCGCTGTTCGCGGACCACCTGGGGCAGCACCGGCTCATGTCGAACCGCTCGGCGTGGCTGACGTTCCAGACGCTGAAGTGTCGCCGCTGGTCGCATGAGAACGTCGTCCTGCTCGGCGATTCTGCGCACACGGCGCACTTCTCGATCGGCTCAGGCACGAAGCTGGCGCTGGAGGACGCCATCGCCCTCTCCAACGCCTTCGAGGAGCACGACACTGTCCCCACCGCGTTGCGCTCCTACGAGCAGACGCGCCGCCCACGCGTCGAAGCGACCCAGCGCGCCGCCGTTGAGAGCCAGCGTTACTTCGAGACTGTCTCGCGCTACGCGCACGTCGATCCCGAGCAATTTGCCTTCCACCTGCTCACCCGCAGCGGCCGCATCACCTACGACAACCTCAAGCAGCGCGACCCCTACTTCGTCGCCGATGTCGAGCGCTGGTTCCTGGCCGCGAACACGGACGCCAGCACCCCGCTCATCGCCCCGCAACCGATGTTCGCCCCGCTCCAGCTACGTGACCTGACGGTGCCAAACCGCGCCGTCTTCCTGGCCACACCAACGGCAACCGACCTGTCCGAGGTCGAGCGCCTGGGACGCGGCGGCGCAGGACTGATTCTCGCTGAATCAGTCGCCGTCGAACCCGATGGCCGGATCACGCCAGATAACGCTGGTCTGTACGACGACGCGCAGGTCGCGGAGTGGAAAGCGCTTATCGACGCGATCCATGCGTCGTCGGCCACGAAGATCGGCGTCAGCCTGTCGCATGCCGGTCGGCGCGGCGCGACTCGTCCGCGCTCCGAAGGCACAGACCGACCGCTGCGGGATAGCGCATGGCCGCTGCTCTCTGCCTCACCCATCCCGTACACCAGCCGCGCCCAGACGCCACGCACCATAACCTGCGCCGACATGCAGCGAGTGACCGACGCCTTCGTTACCGCCGCGCAACGAGCCGACGCCGCTAACCTCGATTTGATCCACTTGGATATGTCGCGTGGCTACTTGCTGGCGAGCTTCCTTTCGCCCTTGACCAACCAGCGCGACGACGAGTTCGGCGGCGATCTCGCAAATCGCCTGCGCTACCCACTCGCAGTCCTCGACGCCGTCCGCGCCACCTGGCCACGAGAGAAACCGATCGCCGTCGCGCTGTCCGCGAGTGACCGCGCGCGCGGCGGCAACCGTATTGCCGATACGATCGAGATCGCAAGAACGCTCAAAGCCCACGGCTGCGACCTCATCACTCTCTATGCTGGACAAGCTGTCTCCGACGACCACGCAGACTACGACTTCGCGACGTTCGCACAGTACTCCGACATCGTCCGCATCGAAGCGGGCATCGCGACCCTCTCCACTGCCTATGCGACGACCAGCAACCACGTGAACACGCTGCTGGCGGGTGGACGGGCGGATATGAGCGTGCTGTGGGTGCGGCGGTGACTGAACGGGCGACTTGCGAACGCTCGCCCTCACCCCCCAACCCCCTCTCCCAATCCTGGGAGAGGGGGTTGGGGGGTAACTATAGGGTTCGCTCCGACAGCACGCACCTCATATCTCAAGCTCCCCCTCTCCCAGGATTGGGAGAGGGGGCCGGGGGGTGAGGGCGAATCCAGTCGACCGCAAACGACAGAAAGGACCAAGCACCATGCCAACCTATGACTTCGACTACACCACCATCGACGGGATCGCGACGATCACGTTCAACCGGCCAGATGTGCTCAACGCACTCACGCTCGACATCTATGCGCAACTACGGGATCTGCTGGAGGAGCTGCGCTATGACGATGCGGTGAAGGTGCTGCTGCTGACCGGCGCTGGCAAAGGTTTCTGCTCCGGAGGCGATGTGCACGAGATCATCGGGGCGCTGCTGGATGCGGACATGCGCGCCCATCTGGAGTTCTGCCGGATGACCGGCGCGCTGGTCGGGAACATGCGGCTGCTCGACAAGCCGATCATCTCCGCGCTCAATGGCACGGCAGCCGGGGCCGGGGCGGTCATCGCGCTGGCGTCTGATCTCGTGCTGGCGTCGGATCGCGCGAAGATCGCGTTTCTGTTCACGAAGGTCGGGCTGACTGGGGCTGATATGGGCGCGGCCTACCTGTTGCCGCGTGTCGTCGGCCAGCGGCGGGCACTCGAATTACTCATGTTCGGCGATGTCGTTGACGCGGTGACTGCTGAACGCTACGGACTCGTCAATCGCGTCGTGCCGCACGAGGATTTGTTGGAGACCGCCCAGGCATGGGCGCGACGGCTGGCGGACGGGCCGTCCCTCGCGCTCTCGATGACGAAACGCATGGTCAACAACGAGTGGAACATGGACATGGCCTCCGCGCTCGAAGCCGAAGCGCAGGCGCAGGCACTGCTGATGATGGGCGACGACCACCGCATCTTCTATGAGGCCTTCAGGGAGAAGGCGCAGGCGCGGTTTACGGGACGATAGGCAACAGGCAACAGGGTATTATGGCAAAGGCAGGATTCGACTATGACCTGGATTATGACAACGTTGATTTTCGGAGGCAGCCGGAGTTGTATCGGGTTGGCAAGGGCGAGCAGGGTGTACTGCTGGTGCAGCCGTACAAGGGCGATATCCTGCCGCACTGGCGCTTTCGGACCCCGGAGATTGCGCGCGAGTCGTCCGAGGCGATTTTCGCCATGTTCGAGCGCTATCTTGCCGACGGCGATTTCGTTGGGGCGGATATGGCGCGGAAGTTCCTGCAGATGGGTTGGACCCGCGCACGCCGCTACGCCAATCATCCTGGGGGCCGAAAATACGATCCCGAAACCGGTGAGCTGCTCCCCCGTGAGATCGACCCGATAAAGGCCGAGGCTGCCGCGATCTTCTACAAACGCTACGTCGAGGCACGCGAGAATCCGCGGTACGTCGCCCTGAAGCGGGAGCATCAGGAGCGCTACGGGTAGTGGGTCGCTGGAGTTCAGCCGCTGCGTTGGTATAGTGGCTGACAATCGTTCGTCGTATAAGACGCGCTGAATCTGCTTGATCGAAGACGCCGCGAGACGCGAAGAGAAAGATCATCGATGTTGCATCAGATAGTTCAGGTCGTTGGCGCGCTGCTGATTCTCGCCGGATTCGCGGGTGCGCAGTTCGGTTTCCTCAACCAGCGGTCGAACATGTATCTCGTCCTCAATCTGATTGGGTCCGCCATCCTCGCCTGGCTCGCGTGGGTCGATCGGCAGTGGGGCTTCCTTCTGCTGGAGACCGTCTGGGCGCTCGTCTCTCTGCTGGGGATCGTACAGCTCGCGCGCGGCCAGGAACCTGCCTCGCACTGAGCGGTCAGCCGTCAGCCGTCGGAGGACATATCCGCAGCCCGCGCTGCCGTGAGGGCGATTCGGTGAATCGCCGTAACGACTCCTTCCCACGGAACCTTCGCCGCCTTCGGCACGTCACATCCACAAGACTGTTGCTGTCTCACAGATGTGAGACTACTCATGACAGCGACGGTCGAGGCGGCAAAACGGGATGCATCGCACGGGGTTTCAATGAACACGTTCATATTGACAGTTCCTCAGCGACGCTGGGCCAACCTATGCATTGCACTGTCCCTGGTCCTGCTGGGCCTGTTCCTGACCGTCGTGGCGACCGAATCGCGCATCGGGGCGCATGCTGGGACAGGCACGATCGTCGGCATCGACGGCGTTGTCCGGGCGTTACGGGAAGATGGACTCGATGTCGCACAGATCAGTCAGCCCGCCGAACATCCGCTGCTGGATGTTGCGGGTCGCGCGCTCCAGGTGAACGGCGCGACGGTCGAGGTGTATGTCTACCCATCAGTCGCCCGGCGTGTCGCGGACGAGCAGCGCTGGAATGAACGGGTCATGGGGCTGACCACAATGCTGGAAGCGACGGATGGCGCGCCCGCACGCATCGCATCAGTCAACAATGTCCTGCTCCTTTTCGCCAGCGACGATCCGGCTCTGCTGGTGAAGATCACGCACGCGATCGGCAGTCTGAGCGCGTAGAACCGCCGTGCACTCTACGCCTGGCCGACGAGCATGGCCGGGGGCCAATTTCATCCGTTGTACATCGCCAATTCAGAATCACGAATCGTGGAACAGATGTTGCATCGTAGGGGTAGGACGAAGGAGGACGCCGGACACCAATCTGATAACGTGAATGAAGGAGTCCACACTATGAGCGAATGGCTCTTTTTGACCAATCAAGCCAGAGTCCTGTTGTATATCTCCAGCAACCCCGCCAGCACGGCCCGCCGCATCGCGCAGGCGGTTGGTATCACTGAGCGAGCGACACAACGGCTGATCCGCGACCTCGACGAGGCCGGATATATCACCCGCAAGCGCGTTGGCCGACACAATGAGTATGTCGTCCACCGCGACCAACCGATCTCCGGCGAGGTTGTTGGCGATGTCCCGATCTCATCGTTGATCGACTGCCTAAGCTACGAGGCGACGGACGACCACACCGATCGTCACGCGGCGGATTAGTCAGATCGACAGCAGCATACTGTCATCAGTGGCGGGGCGAACACACGGTTCGCCCCGCCACTTTGTGTCGCTCCGATGTGACAATGCGAACAGCGCGCCTACTCGGACCGTTGCCGATCGCGGGGATCTACATAGGGACCATACTGGAGCGGCCGCGTGATCGGAGCGTGGCGGGGGCTGTCAGGACTTGTTCCCTCAATGCGTACGTCGGTCGTCGTGGAGGTGAACGGCACGAACGGAGCGGGCGGAGCGGGCGGGTCGGAATCGGTTGCGACCACGCTGTGCCGTCGGAAGATGCCGAATGTGGATTGAAGACCGGTGAAGCGCACGCCGGTAATCGTCCAGCGTCGTCCAGTCCGCCAGACGTGTCCGGCGCGGCGGCGAAACTGGAGGACGGAGGCCAGCATGCCGTGGTAGCGGGCCACGAGGATCAGCGAGCCAACGATCGTCTTGTAGAGCAGATCGACGGAGCGAATCGTGAGCACGACGTAGGTCGCACGGACGAAGCCGATCGAGAGCGATGCCAGCAGCCCGGCCATCGACGAATCGCTGACGCCAATGCCACCGGGGATCGGAAGCGCAATCGCAGCCGACTCCGCGTAGGTGTGGACGTAGAATGCCTCGATTGGTGAGACGCCGCGAAACGTCAACCCATTGATGACGAAAAAGAGCGTCGTAGCCGCCAGGAGCGTCGTCGCGACGCTGAAGGCCACGCCGCGCGCGATCACCGGCCAACGCATCAGTGCGGAGACGCTCGCGTGGATGTCCTCCTCCTTCGGCAGCAATTTGCGGGTCAACCGGAAGCGTGAGAGGAACCGGTCGGCTCCCTTCCAGACGCGCTCCGAGCGTCCCATGACGACGAGCAGCGTCGCCATCGTCAGCCCGATGCCTGGCAGCAGGAAGTAGTTGCCGGGCTTGTGATTCAAGATCATCGCGGACCAGGCGAGCAGCGAGATCGCCATGATGTCCGCGACGAAGGCGATGAAGAGCGCCGGAGCGGCCTGACGCATCTTGACGTTGCCATGCTCCTGCGCCAGGCGCACCGGAAGCCACGACCCGCCGGGGACCGCGGCAGCGGTCATGCCAGCCAGATATGAGGTCATGCCATCGTGCCAGGCGATATCCAGCTGTGCGGCACGCAGATAATAAGCCCAGCGTGCCGCCCGGGTAAGTGCGGAAATCGTCGCCAGGACCAGCAGCAGGATCAGGGTTGTTCGATTCAGCCCGGAGACAGCATCGAACAACGTCGTGAAATCGACGTAGAAGATGACCGCAATCAGCACGGCCAGAGCGATGATGAGGAGGATAGTTCTTCTCATACTGACGATCGGCTATCCGCTTTCAGCGATCAGCTATGCGCTATCAACCAGTGACCTTGAGCTATCAGCTAGCAGCAGCGTACCTCTGTCCTTGGCGTTGGCTCCATGACCCGTCAGTCCCCGCTCTGTGAACCAGTGGTCCGTCGGCGGCTTCGGGCTTTTCTGGACTTCTGCTGCGCCTTTGTCGCGGCGGACCAGCGGTGGGCCGCGCGCTCAAGCTGCATGCGTTCATCATAAGCCAGTTCTGTCCAGGGGAACTTCCCCTTCTCGATTGCCTGTGCCAGATCGTCGGCTGCCCAGAAGCCGAGTCCCTCGATCTTGCGTTGCAACATCGGCGTGATCGCGAGCGCGGCCAGGGGTTCGGCATCCCAGTCCAGCTCCATGGTCGCCAGCACGGGTTCGAGCGCGCGGATAGAGACCAGTCCCAGGCCGATGACCATCGAGACCAGGCAGAAGACGGAGATCGCGACACCAGGAAAGAGCGACCAGCTCGGCCAGTGCTGGAGTTGGTCGGCCACCCACCAGTTCCCGGCGAACCCGATGACCGCCATGAACGCTCCGCACCACCCCGGATGTTCCCCGAGGAACGCGGGAATACGCGGCGTGAACGGCTCGTGTCGTCGGTGGTGTGGGACGAGACTATCGTGTCGCCCGGTTGGGCCGGTCGGCCAATGCACGGTGGACGGCTCCCCTCGCGATCACAGGTAGTGTGCGTCTTCAGAACGAACCTCAGTATGTCGGCGGTAAGGGTTCTGCGTGCGCGCAGCGTAGCCCCAGGAATATACGCATTGCACGGGCCAAGAGTGTAACAGGCGTATCTGAGAGAACGATGACGGATATATGAGATGAGGCATGAGCGGTTGCCCATGCCTCGATGTTGCTCTGCTACCCGTAACTTCCGGAGCTATTCAATAAAGCCGTTGCTGCGCAGGAGCTCGACGCCGAGCAGGCCACGGGTAAACTCGTCTGGCTGGCCAACGCGATCGGGCCACCATTCGAGGCGGGCGCGCTGGAAGCGCTGCATGACGACCTTGCGGCCATCGACCTCTTCCGACCACTCCTCAGAGAGCGGCAGGCCGAAGTACTCCGTGCTGCCGTTCGCCTCCCAGTACGCCTTGAGGCCGTTCTGGAGCGAGTGGCCGGTTTCGGCGTAGTAGCGTGTGCTCGGTGTCTCCGGGAATGGCTCGATGTAGCGTTGCGACTCGACCGGAGCGTAGGTGTCGTAGCCGATATTGCCGACAATTATGCCTGGTGGATTCGTGCCCCTCGACAAATCAAGCTCGATGTACGTGCGCTCGAAGTACTGCACGTACCGCAGGCGTCCGTCCGGCTCTGGCTTGCGATGCAGCTCGGAAGTCGGCAGGCCGAAACGCTGCCAACCGCCGTTCGCCCAATAGTAATCGAGCAGGTAGAGGTGAACGTTGTGGCCCGTCTCCCAGAAGAAGCCGTGCGTCCCGTCGGTGATCTCCGCGGTCGGATCAAGCGGCGGGCGCTCGTCCCACCAGATCGTGGCGATGTTCTCGAAGCCGAATGGCAGCGGCGGCAGATCGTAGCGACGCGGCTCCTGCCAGAGAAACGTGATCTCGACCCAGTCGGAGCCGGTCATGCCCAGATCGTAGAAGGTGCCATCGCCGATATCGAGTCCACCGGGCGAACCGACCTCACGGCCCCAGGCGTCGGTCCCGCCGTTATGGCCCTCGTAGTAGGCGGCGGCGGCCTGCGGATAGCCCTGCGGCAGGCCCGACCATTCACGGTCTTCCGGAGCGTCCCAGTAGTTGTCATCGGTGTTCCACGGGCCAACATCCCAGACCGGCGCGACGACCTCAGTGCCGTTGTACGAGATTCGTACCTGAAACTCGTTGCCACCATCAGATGAAAGGACGCAGAAGCAGGGCAGCGCGACGAAGTGGTCTTCCGGCTGGATAACGTGCCCGTTGGCGGTCGTGTAGCCGACCAGCCCTTCCCGGTAAGCGTAGACCCGGTAGGTCGCGCCACCCAGGTGCGCGTAGCGGTTGTCATCTTCAACTCCGGTTGGCGTTGGTGTCGGTGTATGTCGCTGGCTGGCGGGAGTCGCTGACTCCTGCGCCAGAGAACCGATTGGTACGGCCAGCAGCATCGTCAGCACGCCCGCAAGCACCAGCAACTGATGCCACCCCAGCGGGCGTCTCGTCGGTGTGTTCTGCATGTAGTTGAACCTCCGCGATATCGGACTGCATGAAAGACGCCCCATCAGACCCCTCTGCACGTACTTCCATGTGCTGTCGAGCGTAACACGCACGTACACATCCCGCAACATCGCGGCTAATGCAGGCACATTTCACTCTTGTGACCGATTGGAGACAATATCTTTGACCTCAGTACGTACACATCACCGTTGCATGCCCCGATCGACTTGTTGCAATGATTTGACATGGGATTTCCGTGACACTAAGGCACCATATCAACACTTCTGACTGGCACTCGCCTAGCCTGTGGTCAAATCGCCCCGATCGTCGTCGGGTCCAGGGAGGACCCCACGACTCACCGGTTTGCACGCCCGACACAGTGTAGATGATTTGCCGAACTGAAAGATGTGCGAGCATCACCTCGTATCCCGAATATTTTCCTCGGCAGGCAGGCTGGCGTCATCTGAGCTAAATCCAGTCACGCACTCCTGCTGTTCTGTGACGATTCCGTGACCTTATCTCTATATGGCAGGGCACCCGACATGGAACACTGATTATCGAAGGCATCAATAATGAGACGGGCCAACGTGGACTCAGTGTTCGGCAGCGATCAGGCAGTTACTCCAATAGTTTGCGATCGCACCGCCGACGCGCGCAGGGTTGAAGCACCTTGCCACACGGGCCCGTCTTCCATCTCGAATAAGGAATCATTCGACCGCCTGACGCGGCTGGCGGCACGTCTGCTACACGCTCCTGTTGCAATCGCCTCAACCGTGGACGACGGTCACGAGTGCTTTATGTCGGCGTTCGGACTGGATGAATCATCTCCAGCCGCATGCCAGACGCGGTTGATCCATGCGTGCTGCCAGCAGGTCGTCACGAGACGCGGCCCGTTGCTGATTAAGGATGCCCGCGCGCATTCACTCGTCCACAACGACTTCGGTAACTGCGATTCAAACGTCGTCGCCTATCTCGGTATCCCGCTCATATCGACGGATGGGAATGTCGTCGGTTCGCTCTGTGTCATCGATATCATCCCGCGTGCGTGGAGTGACGACGACGTTGTGGCGATGACCGACCTCGCAATGTTGGTCATGACCGAGGCCGAGCAACAGATGCGAATCGCTGAGATCGACGGCAGACATCCCGATCAGTCCCATCGAAATCACGTGTTCGCAATGATGTCAGATGATGTCCCATTGCACGATATTTTTGTCTCACTGTGCGGCGTGATCGAGGGCGACGTACCGGATGCGATGGCCTCCGTGCTGCTTCTGGATGCCGCGAACGGATGTCTCCGTCATGGTGCCGCGCCGCAGCTTCCGGAGGCATATTGGCGCGCCATGGATGCCATCGCGATCGGCCCGTCGGTTGGATCGTGCGGGACGGCAGCATTCCTCCGCACGACGGTGGTGGTCAGGGACATCGCAACCGACCCGTTATGGTCGACCTTCCGAGATGTGGCGCTCGTTCATGGTCTGCGATCGTGTTGGTCTGTCCCTGTCATCGCCAGTGATGGTCAGACTGTCCTTGGGACGATTGCCGTCTACCGAACGATTCCGTCGTCTCCAAGCGACGCCGAGCTGTCGTCGCTCACTCGTGCGAGCCATATTGCCCGGATCGCTATTGAGCGGAAGCGGGCACATGACGCGCTTAAGGAGAGCGAGGCGCGCTTCTACAGTGCCTTCGAGGATGCAGCCACGGGTCAGGCCCTCGTTGGGTTCAACGGACAGTTTCTCCGCGTGAACCGGAGCCTGTGCGACATGGTCGGCTATGCCGCTGACGACCTAATTGCCATGAACTATCGCGCCATCACTCATCCCGACGACATCGACCTGAGCGACGCTGTCCTGGAAGGTAACCTCCCATCGATCACCTTCGAGAAGCGGTACATCCACAAAACCGGACGCGTGATCTGGGTCCAGGTGACATCAACGGTCGTGCACGATGACGACGGGCAGCCGCTCTACCACATTACCCAGACCCTCGATATCACTGCGCGCAGGCACGCCGAAACGTCCCTCATCTAACAGGAAGCGCGCTATCGACGGCTGGTTGAGCAGATATCGGGCGCCGTCTACCAGTATGTTGATGCCACTGATTCCTCGTTACTCTACATGAGTCCACAGATCGAGCGAATCACGGGATATCCAATGACAGCATGGGACGACGATCCCGAATTTGGCACGACCATCACGCATCCGGATGACCGTGACCGTGTGACCAACGAAGCCATCAGCGCGCTCCGTTCTCGTCGTCCCTATACCCTTGAGTACCGCTACATTCGGGCGGATGGTGAGACTATCTGGGCGCGTAATTCCGGCTCGTTTATCGAACAGGGCGTGGACGGGGCTGCGGTATGGCAGGGGCTGATTGTTGATATCACTGCTGAGAAGCAGGCAGAGCTCGAACTGCAGGCCGCTGAGGCGCGGTATCGAGCGCTCGTAGAGCAGGTCCCAGCGGTGATCTATACCAAGACGCAGGCTGGTGACATTACCTACATGAGTCCACGGATCGAGCAATTGACTGGCAACTCTCCAGACGAGTGGGTGGCTTCGGATCACTGGACGACTGTCGTGCATCACGACGACCTGGAGAGAGTCCGCGTTGAGGCGGAACGCACGGATGCGACCGGTGAGCCATTTCGCATCGAATATCGGTACATCACGCGCTCCGATGACGTTATCTGGGTCAGGAATGACGCTGAACTGATCCGTGACGAGCGCGGCACGCCTCTGTTCTGGCAAGGGCTCATCGTCGATATCACTGAGCGGAAGCGGGCTGAAGAGACGATGGCGGTATTGGCCGCCGTGGTGACATCAGCAACGGACGCTATTCTGACGACCAACACGGAGATGCTCATCACGAGCTGGAATGCGGGCGCAGAGCGGTTATTCGGGTACGGTCGAGAGGAGATGCTGGGACAACCAGTTTCCACCATTGTTCCCGGGGATCGGCGTCAGGAATTCCTTGATAGCCGAGCCCACATGAATTCGGGCGAACCTACCTTGCATCTGGAGACGATACGGCAGCACAAGGACGGTTCACTCGTTGATGTTGCCGTGACCCTGTCGGAAATTGCGACCGCCACGGGTGAAGTGGTTGGGACATCAGCGATCTACCACGATGTCACCAGACGCAAACAGAGAGAAGCAGCCCTGAGTGAGAGCGAGGCATGGTATCGGTCGCTGGTCCGAAACTTCCCGAACGGCGCCATCCTGCTCTTTGACCACGACCTACGGTATCTCGTCGCGGACGGCGCGGCGCTGGAAACCATCGGGATGCCAGCAGCTGGCTTCGTCGGCCAGACACTGCATGAAGCGGTCAGCCCGGAAGGAGCATCGGTACTCGAGCCAATGTACCGAGCCGCACTCAACGGCGATTCCCGCACGTTTGAGATGACAGCCCGTGGCCACGACTTCATGGTCAACACCGTTCCGGTCCATAACGACGCCGGGACCGTCATCGCGGGGATGGTCATGGCCGTTGATATCACCGAACGGAAGCAGGCGGAAATCGCCCTCCGTGAGAGCGAGAATCGCTTCCGAGGTCTCGTTCAGCATGCGGAAAACATGGTCGGGATCCTCGATGCTACTGGAACGATCCGTTTCGAGAGTCCAGCGACTGAGCGATGGATTGGGTATCGCCCCGATGAGCTCGTTGGCCGTCCCTGCTTCGAGATGCTGCATCCAGACGAGATCGATGGCATCACTTCGCTTCTCGGCAATGTGGTTTCCAATCCAGGCGTACACCTCCCGCTCGTCTATCGGTGTCGTCACAAAGACGGGTCGTGGCGCTGGCTCGACGCGACAGTCACAAACCTCCTTGATTCGCCCGGGATCGAGGGAATTGTCGTCAACACCCGCGACATCACTGATCGTGTGCTGGCAGAGGAAGCTGTCCGCGAGAGTGAAGAACGCTTTCGCAGTGCGTTCGATGATGCTGCCATCGGCATGGTGATTCAGGCGTTGGAGGGCGAGATCCTGCGGGTGAACTCTGCCCTGTGCGCCTTGACTGGGTATGACGACGTTGAACTCGTGGGGCAGCGTGGAGTGCTCCTCAGTCATCCTGATGACGTCGATGCTGCCCTGCCGCATCTCGATCGAATCAAGCGCGGAGAAATCTCGACGTTCATGCTCGAGAAACGCTATCGCCATAAGCATGGGCATACCCTCTGGGTGCTGTTGAATGTCGCGGTTGTTCGCGACGCGGACGGCACGCCGCTGCACTGCATCACCCAGGCGCAGAACGTTTCAGAACAGAAGGAACTGCAAGCGACCCTGCTCAAACAGGCGCTCCACGACCAACTCACGGGACTCCCCAGCCGCGTCCTGTTGCTCGACCGAACGGCTCGGGCACTCGCACAGGCAGAGCGACATGGGCGGAATGTCGCAGTGCTCTTCCTCGACCTGGACAACTTCAAGTTCATTAATGACAACCTCGGCCATGCCGTCGGCGACGATTTGCTGATTCAGGTGGCGTCACGCGTCAGTGGTTGTCTCCGGGAAGGAGATACGGCCTCACGCCTCGGAGGTGATGAGTTCGCGATCCTGCTGCCCGAGGTCGTGGGCGCACAGGGAGCGGCTGAAGTCGCCCAGCGCGTCCTCGATTGCCTCTCGACGCCGTTCGTGCTGGCGGGACGCGACATCACCGTGACCGTCAGCATCGGTATCGCGCTCAGTTCCGCGGATACCCAGTCAGCGGACGAGCTCCTGCGCCATGCTGACGTGGCGATGTACCGAGCGAAAGCTGAGGGCAAGCGGCAGTACACGGTCTTCGACGCCGTCATGCACGCATCCATTCTTCAGCGGCTCGAAGTCGAACACGATCTTCGCCGTGCCATCGTCAACGAGCAGTTCAAGGTGTTTTATCAGCCGACCGTGGCACTCGATACCGCCGAGATCGTCGGGATGGAAGCATTAATACGCTAGCAGCATCCCGAACGAGGACTCGTCGCACCTGGCGAGTTCATCCCCATTGCTGAGGAGACTGGACTGATCGTCCCGCTCGGAATGTGGGTCATGCAGGAAGCCTGTCGCTATGCCGCGGCCAAGAACACCGGTCGACGGTCGATGCCTGGAATCACCATCGCCGTAAACCTCTCAGCGCGCCAGTTCGCGCAGCGCGACCTGGTTGAGCAGATCAGCGCAATTCTCCAGGACACGAAGCTCGATCCAGCGCGGTTGACGTTGGAGATCACCGAGAGTGTCCTCATGGACGACGCCGACGACGCAGTCAAACGGCTGCGCACGCTCAAGGCGCTGGGGGTCCAGATCGCCATCGACGATTTCGGCACCGGCTACTCGTCGCTGGCCTACCTCAAGCGTTTCCCAGTCGACGTCATCAAGATCGACCGCTCGTTCGTGACCGGCCTCGGCACATCGACCGAGGACGCCGCAATTGTCTCGTTGATCGTCGCGCTTGGACGTATCCTGGGCATGCAGGTTGTCGCGGAAGGCGTGGAATCCGCAGAGCAGGCTGCCCTGCTGCAAGCGATGGGATGCACCCGAGGACAAGGCTACTTTTACGGACGCCCAACCACGCCGGAATCCCTGGTGGAAGTGACACCTGTCGCTACCTGATCCCGGATCGACACCATTCGCTACGTGCGGTAAAGGTGCCGGGCCCGAGCAGCACCTAACGTTACCGGATGCGCTCTGACGTGCGGGGACGAACACGCGGAGTGTGTTGGGTGTCTATCTCATGCCTCGTCGTGGGGATCCTCAAATGTCGGTCGAGCGTCACGTTCCTGCCGTGGTGAGAAGCGGTACGGATGGTCTGTCGAGGGTGCATGGTACTGTGCCTGGACGTAGTTGAGCAGCGTCACGAAGACCACACCACCGATGACGTTTCCGACCAGGGCTGGCAGAAAATTGCGGGTAAACCAGTCCGCGATGGAAATATCTGCTCCCAGAAACATACTCATGTAAATCTCTGTCGCTGAAATAACGACATGGTTGAACGACCCGAGGACGATCAAGGTTCCGATCATCCAGATGATCGCCATGCGTGACCCGAACCCTTCTGCCGCGACCAGGAGCCAGGTCAGCATCGTCATGAGCCATCCGGCGAAGACAGCCTTTACGAACGCGGTTGTGAACGAGTAGTCGATCTTGTGGTCAGCCAGATCGATCAACTCCTGGGCGGGGGCAGAGTCCAGCACACTACCGCGAGTGATCAGAAAGGCGAACAGCAGACCGCCGAGCAGGTTTGCCGCCAGGCTCACGCTCCAGAGACGGAGGAGCCCACCGATCGTGCCATGGCGCTCCAGCACGGTGGTCACTGGGAGGAAGAAGTTTTCGGTGAAGAGTTCAGACTTACCGACGAGCAGGATGATGAACCCAACCGGGAAGAACAGGGCTCCGACCAGGTGTGCGATCGACGGGGATGACAGCGAGCCACTCACGGAAGCCGCTGCCCATGCCATCGAGACGGCACCAAAGCTGACACTCATGCCGCCGATAAAGGCTGTGATTCCGGTCCCTGGAATCGAACGATCCAGGCGGCGCTCCCCGATCTTTGAGGCATCTGCAATGACCTCCGGGGCTTCCTGCCCAAGCGGTCGTGGTTCCGCATCCTCCTCCGCAGGATGGTGATCCATCTCAGGGGGCGAACCAGTACGCTCGTCCGCGTCGACCTCCGATCCGTTCCGCTCGGGGGAATCCGCAACAAGTCCATGGTCATGCATACACAACTCCTCGGTCGCACACGTTATGCGAAGACATGAACAACGCATCGTCCGTCGGGGAACAGGGATGGCACGTTCAGGCACATTTGACGATTGATGATGCTCGCCTGGCGTACCCTGAAGCGCAAGGAGTGTGCCGGACGGCGGATGGATTAGGGGTGGCGACGGGTTGGGTGGTCGTCTTAACGATCGGCTCGGAGCGGTAGGCCATCGCTGGACCTGCCTGAACCAATCCATCCCACGACTACTTGTGGTGGTTTCTGCGCCCTGCCCCCAACATGGCCACGTTCATCGTGGATTTCGACCGTTGCTGAACGACGACTTCGTGGACAATACGAGAAACGTTGTGGTTGGAACGCGAGAAGAGACAGAACGGCACCCGACCAAGGGTCCGGGCAGCATCTACTTCGAAAACTAGGCAGAACTCGCTGTATGAGAGCCTGTTGGCTGGGCATATCCTGCTCGCGCGTTCGTCGCGAAACATAAGAGAACCGATGACCAAGAAGGTCACCGGTTCGATATGGGAAGAAGCGGAGGATGTTCAGTCGGCCAACGCTAGCTCGGGAACGAGTCCATCGGCGTCGTGATCGCGGGGTTCTGGGGCGACGCGGGCCGGAGAGCCGTCGATGTGGATCTCGGGAAGCCAGGCGAGCCACGACGGCAGGTACCAGTTGCGGTTGCCGAGCAGGGCCATCGAGGCTGGCACCAAGATCATGCGGACGATGGTCGCGTCGAGGAAGACGGCGGCTGCCAGTCCGAAGCCGAACTGCTGCATGTTCGAGAGATCGGCGGCGGCGAACCCACCGAACACTCCGACCATGATCAGCGCGGCACTGGTGATCAGTCGGCCGGTGCTCTGCAAGCCCGCGGTCACCGCCTGCTCGTTGTCGCCGCTGATGTCGAACTGCTCCTTGATCCGGCTGAGCAGGAAGACGTGGTAGTCCATTGAGAGTCCGAACAGGATCGTGAAGAGGAACATCAGCACGAACGCGTCGATATGCTCGACTTGCCGGAACCCGAGCAGACTGGCTCCGACCCCCTTCTGGAAGACCAGCACCAGCAGGCCATAGGACGCGAAGACCGAGAGCAGGTTCATGATGATGGCTTTGAGCGGCACGACGATCGAACGGAACGCGACCAGCAGGAGCAGGAAACTGATCGCCAGGACGAACGCAACGACGATCGGCAGGTAGGTGCGCGCCAGGCTCACCACGTCGATGTTGAAGGCGGTCTCTCCCGTCACGCGTGCCTCGGCGTCGATGGGGTCAAAGAGCGGCGGCAGGTACTCGTCACGGAGCCGCTTGACCGCAGCAATCGACTGATCGCTTTCACCGCCGCCAGTCAGCGCAACGTCGATGCGTGCCAGGTCGTTTTGTTCCGAAATCACGGTCGTCGCCGCGCCGAAAGCGGGATCGGCGTCGAGCGTGGCGAACAGGCCCGTGATGGCACCCTGCACGTCCGGCGTCATGACATCGTCGGCCGCGACGACGATCGTGGCTGGCCGATAATCGGCCCCCGGAAAGTTACGCTCGAAGATCTCGACGGCGCGGATGCTGTCGGATTCCTCCGGCAAACTGCTCATGTCGCCGTTCCCGAGGTTCAGGGCGAACATGAAGCTGCCGAGCACGAGGAGCAGACTGGCTGAGGCGACCAGGCTGACGATCGGTCGGCGCATCACGAGGCGGGATGTCCAGCCCCAGAATCCAGAACCAGTGTTGTGGGTCGAGCTTGCCGTCGTCCGCTGGTAGCCGATGAACGGGATCTTCCCGAAATTGATCCGGTCGCCGAGCAGGCTGAGGACGGCCGGCAGCAGAGTCAGGGTCATCAGGACCGACACCAGCACGACTGCAATTGCGCCAGCCATGCTGGTCATGAGGTTCCACGGCACGACCAGCATCCCCAGCAGGGAGACGATCACGGTTCCGCCGGAGAAGAGCACGGCCTTGCTGGCTGTGTCACCGGCGCGAGTGATGGCATCGACGATGCCCAATCCACCCTCACGCTCTTCGCGGTAGCGGGAGACGATGAAGAGCGTGTAGTCGATGCCGACCGCCAGTCCGATCATGGCGATCATCTGGACGACGGCGGTGTTGAGGTTGAGGACGTGCGAGGCCAGCATCGCTATACCCGTCGTCACAAGCAGCGCCACGGTGGTCAGGACGATCGGCAACCCAGCCGCGACCAGCGTCCCGAACACAAGCGCCATCACGATCAGCGCGACAATCACGCCGATTGATTCGCCCTTGGCGATGCCTTTTTCGGCGGTGGTGTTGAAGGTGTCGGTCACACTGGCTTCACCCAGCGTCAAGACCTCGAAGCCGGGCGCCGGCGTCCGCAGCTCGTGGATCGTCTCAAGGACTGGCTGGGCATTCTGGACCGCATCGACCGAGTCGCCAGCCAGCGTCGTGACGACGATCGTGCGGTGGCGATCGAACGACACGAGCTCGTCCTGCTCGCTGTCGTACCAGGTCTCAATCTTCGACACTTCTTCGTGTCTCCCGAGCGCCGCTGCGACATCGGCAACGATGGCCGCAAACGCCGGGTCATCGACCGTCAGGTCCGCCGAGGAGACGATGACGCGCTCCTGTGCCGGAGCTTCGCTGCCACCATTGAGCCGCTCGGTGATCAGGTTGTCGGCGACCCGGGATTCGAGATCGGTGCGGAACTCCTGATCCATCGTGAAGCGGTTGCCCAGCGTGACCATGCTCGTCAGGATGATGAGGAGGACGACGGCCCAGATCGCGATGACTCTCCCTGGGCGCTGCGCTGAAATGCGGGCGATCTTTCCGGTAAATCCTGTCGGGGTCATGTGGTTTCTTTCCCTTCCCGCCCAGCTACATTGCCGAGCATAATGTGGTGTTGGCTCGTGACGATCGATCGGTGATGCGTCATCGGAGAGGCGAATTCCGTCCATCCGGTGCGTCTGACTGAACGGGATTGACACAGGTGACTGAGACCAATGGCAGACCGACATCACGCACCCGCCTGAGCAATCCATACAGCGCGGCCTGATCGACGACCGGGCCACACAACAGCGTGTCGCCGTTCTTTTCGAGCGTGATGGTCAGACCGCCAAACCAGTCTGCCCATTGACCACCGAGATGGCCCGCGATCCTGATCTGATAGTCCATCGGTGGCTCTGAATATCCCAGTGGGTTGCCCGTGTGTGCCATGATCCCATCCCTGATGAAGCGTTCCATGTCACTGTGTTTCTCCTTCCTGGCTCAGCTGAGATCAGCGACCGCGCAGTTCGTGCCGCTGGCTCATGTCTTAGAGGGTGTTATGCACTTTGCGAACTTTCGATGTATATCTTTGATCGCGGCCAATCAGCGTACGTTCGCGATGTTCTGCGTCATCCGGTGTCAGCCGTGGACGGTGCGGCGGCCCTTTGA
>Ga0136611_10000879_pt1 | contig 20403 bp, 22 predicted proteins | sample AntDrymUQ2232306_2_FD_106645 | JGI IMG/M metagenome (GOLD analysis project Ga0136611, IMG submission 106645) | Polar desert sand microbial communities from Dry Valleys, Antarctica - metaG UQ223 (23.06) | ecosystem: Environmental > Terrestrial > Soil > Desert | place: Antarctica: Dry Valley...
CCCGGGCACCTCGACGAGCTCGGGGCCGAGGTCGAGCGTGGGGTCATGTCGCTGGTCGACGCGGGTGCCGACGAGCAGGCCGTGCGGGACGTCATCGGCGCCGCCGTCCGGTTTGGCCGCACCCGTGGATGAGAGCGGCGCAGAGCATGACAAAGGCGCCGGGGTCGGGTGCACGGCGGACGCACCCGACGCACCCGGCGCCCCCTGCACTTTCACACTGTTCAGTGTCAGCGTCAACTCAGCGGTTCGGGGCAGGATGAGCCCAAACCTTCACTTCTGGGGCAGCGTGCCGATGACAATGACGTGGCAAAGACGACGACGATGAACCAGAGCCGAGCCGTGATCCGAACGGTGGAAGCCGGAAACTCGGCAATGTGCACGAACTGCGGCGCCCAGGTGAAGTTCGTGGCCAGGGCTCAGCTCAAGCAGGTCATCGCCAACGTCTATGAAGCGGGCGTGTGGAAGCGGGTCGAGCACTACCACGCCGACTGCTACAGCGAGTCGAACGAGCCCTACGGGCCGGCCGTTCCCCCGGAACCCCGCGGGTAGCGCTTCACCACCGAGCCACCTCGTTGTAGTGCGCTGTCATGCATGCGCGGTACGCTTGTGGCATGGTGACATCGACTTCCTACCGGCTGACCTCCGAACTCAAGAAGCGTCTCGCCAAGCGGGCAGCCTCAGAGAACACGACGGAAACCGCGCTGGTGAGCCGCCTGTTAGAGCAGGGACTCGCCACAATCGAGCACCCTGGGATCGTGTACCGGCCCGGCCCGAGCGGCTGGCGTGCCGCCCTCGCGGGTGGCCCTGACGTCGACGAGGTGGTGCGAGCCATTCGGTCCAGTGGCGTCGCCGGCGACAAGGCGGTGTCGAAGGCCGCTGGGAGTCTTGGCATCGACGTACGGCTCGTGCGCATCGCCATCGACTACGCCGCGGAACATCTCGAGGAGATCGAGGCCAGACTCCGCCACAACGAGGAGGCGGCTGAGCGAGTCCGGAAATTGACTTTCGCCCGCTCCTCGCTGTTGACCGGGTGAGGTTCCTGGTCGACGAGATGTACGCAGAACGCGTCGCTGAGCTCCTGGTCGAGCGCGGGCACGATGCGGTCCATGTCCGTGACATCGGGCTGGGCGGTGCGTCGGACGCCGATGTGTTGGCGCGTGCCGTGGACGAGGGTCGCACGATGGTGACCGAGAACGCCGTCGACTTCCTCCCGCTACTGGACCAACGACAGGCTGCAGGTGCGGCGATGACACCGGTCCTCGTCGCACTCACTGCCGGCCGGGGAGTCGGCGGCAGGCTCCACGCGAGACTCGCCGGCGCGATCGATACATGGTCCGGGGAGAATTCCGACCCCTACGCGCACGCCCACTGGCTGCCCTGACGGCTGGCTCGTCGTCCTGATCGAGCAGTGCCTGGTGTCTTCGGTTTCGGACAGCGGCGCCGGGAGGCGATGGCCCGTCGTGGTGAGTCAGGCCGGCGCGCGGCCGGGACGGTTCTCGATGAGGTGCAACGCGCCGAGGATGAGCCCGGCGGCGGTCGTAATGGCCCCAGCGAGCAGGGCGACCATCATCGGCAGCCACCACCCGTCGCTGACCTCGCCGACGACGTTGACCACGACGATCGTTGTGGCCAGCACGATGACGCCGGCGAGGAGGACCTGCCGCCAGCGCTCGGCTACCGGTCGCGCGGCCGGTATTCCTCGGGTGTGACGCCAGGCGACGATGGCGAGCACGCCGGTCACGCCGGCGACGGCCAGGCCGACCCCGAGCATCCCGAGGTTTGAGCCGCCGATGGCCGCGCGAGAACGAGGCCGCTGACGCTGACGGCCGCGAACACGACAGGCACGGAGGGGTTGGGGGGACGGTCCATGTGGGCCTCCAGGTGTTGGGTGGGGATGGTGACAGCGAGGTCGACGACACCGCGGGCCCAGACGCGGCTGGTGGGCTCGCCGCGCAACTGCTGGGCGAACAGCAGGGCCATGTCGGTTCCGTACTCGTTTCGGAAGCGGCGCGGGTAAAGGCGGAGCAGCCACGAGTAGACGCCTGCCGCGCTCGGCCCGCTCATGCAGTCGCTCCGCCCGGGAGGTGGAAGGCGATGCGGTGCACCAGCCCCCGGAGGCGGACGACCTCATCGACGGCAACGGCCCGGCCGGTGCCGGTGAGCTGGTAGTAGCGGCGCCGTTCGCTGTCATCGCGGGCTACCCGATCAGTGGTCTCCTCGATGAGGCCGTCGACGACGAGACGGTTGAGGGTGCCGTACAGGGTGCCGGGACCCATTCGTACGGCGCCGTCGCTCAGCTCCGCCACTCGGCCGATCAGCGCATAGCCGTGCGACTCACCGTCGAGCAGGGCCAGCACGATGTGCAGTGACGCCGAAGGTAGGGGCTTGGCGGGGCGAGCCATACTCAGATTATGATATATCAATGTTCGATAGTCAAGGCGCGCGTCGGGAGCACAAGCGCAGCCGGCGCGTGAGCGAGCCGGGAGTTACGCCCTGACGTAGGCACCGATCTTGCCGAGCACAGCCTCGGCATCGGCCACGAACTGGCGCACGAGCTCGGCCGCCGGGATGAGCGACTGGATGGCGCCGGCGCCCTGGCCGGCAGGCATGAACTCTCTGGTCGTGTCGACCTCGGCCGTCTCGTCGGCCCCGAGATGGAAGACACCGTCCTTCATGGCCCTTCCGGCCTGCGCCGGGAACGGCTGCAGCTCGTCGGGGTGCTCCTCGAAGTACTGCGTGTAAGGGGTGCGGACGACGCGGCAGGTCTTGCCGGTGTATGCCCGGGAGACGACCGTCTCGTCCTCGTGCAGGGCGACGAGGGTGTCTTTGTAGCCGACGACAGCCCGGGCTTCGGGCGTGGCGATGAAGCGGGTACCGACCCAGACGCCGTCGGCGCCGAGGGACAGGGCAGCAGCTAGACCTCGTCCGTCGAAGATGCCACCTGCGGCGACGACGGGCACCCGATCGCCGACGGCGTCGACGATCTGGGGGACGAGGGGCATGGTGGCGATCTGGCCGGTGTGGCCGCCGGCCTCGGTGCCCTGGGCCACGACGATGTCGCATCCGGCTTCGACTGCGTTGATGGCGTGGCGGACCTTGCCGCACATGTTGACCACGAGCACGTTGTTGGCGTGGCACAGCTCGATCACGTCACGGGGGACGCCGAGGCCGGCGACGAAGACCCGACCACCGTGGTCGATGATCTGCTGCACCTGGGCGCCCATGTCGCGAGACGCCGCCGTGAGCAGATCGACCCCGAACGGCTTGTCGGTGAGCGCCTTGACCGCCTCCATCTCCTGCACCATCTCCTCGGACTGCATGGTCGAGGCGCCGAGGCATCCGAACCCGCCGGCCTCGGAGACGGCGGCGACAAGCTTGGAGTACGAGACGCCTCCCATGCCGGCGAGCATCACCGGGTGGTCGACTTCGAGGATGTCGGTCAGGCGGGTCTTCATGCATGTCTCCTAAGAAAGGACGGGAGAGTTTCGCCCGACCAGGCCGATATGGACCAACTGAGGATGATCGCCGAAACTCTCCGTCCTTTCAGACGGAGACATGAAATGGATCCTACGGACCACGTGAACGCCGGGTGGCACCGTCGTCGCTCCTGGCTGTGCCATCGTCGGTTGCGTGCCCCGCGCGCTTCGTCGCTGCCTCTACGCGCTCGCTGCGCTTCTCACTCTGGTTCTCGTCGTGTTCGGGGCCTGGGTATTCGATTCGCGCTCGTACGACGGACGGGTCTTGCGGCGGGTGACGCTGGCGGGGCGTCCGATCGGCGGTCTCGACGAGGCCGAGCTCCGGGCTGTCGTGACGGCCGTCGCGGCCGACGTGCCGAGCCGAGCCGTCAAGGTCGAGGCGCCAGGAGGAGGATTCGCCACGGTTGCCAAGGCGCTGGGGGTCCAGGTGTCCGAGGCCGCCACCGTCCGATCGGCGCTCTCCGTCGGGCGTCGCGGGACGGCGCCAGAGCGCATCGTGGAGTGGGCGCAGTCGTTCCGGGCGGATCGGAGGGCGCCAGTAAGGGTCGCGGTCAACAGCAGCGACGTCTACGCCACCGTGTCGGCCAAGGATCCCGGGCCCCGGACTCCCCCGACAGAACCATCGGTCGCGTTCGTCAAGGGCGAGCTCACCGCCGTGGAAGGCAAGCCGGGGCAGGGCATCGACGCCAAGGACGTGATCGCCAACCTTCCGAAGGCGGCGACCGACGGGCAGACATTCGTCGTCGAGGTCGATCGGGGCGATGTGACGCCCAGGTTCTCGATCGAAACGGCCGAACGCCTGGCGGCGGAGTTGCAGGCCAAGGTGTCGTCGCCTCTTCCCGTCGCCGCCGGCGAAGTCAAGGCGATGGTGCCGGTGGCCACCCAGCGGTCGTGGATCACCAGCCGGGCCGAGAACCGAGGGCTCGTCCCCATGGTCGACCGCAAGCTGGTCCTCACCGACCTGGCCAAGCTGCTGACCAAGGCCGGCGAGGGCGCCGTCGAGACCACGTTCACGGTCGAGGGTGATGCGGTTCGGATCATCGAAGGTAAGAGCGGCACCAAGTGCTGCGCCGAGACGGCCGTCCAGATCGTCGAGGGCGCGATGCTCGACGACGCCACCACTGCGCCGGCCCCGCTGCCGTTGACCGAGCGCCCTCCCGACCTGACCGTCGAAGAAGCGCAAGCCCTCGGGATCAACCAACCGATCGCTTCGTTCACCACCAAGCATCCGGGCCGCCAGCCCCGCGTCGCCAACATCCACCGCATCAGCGATCTTTTGCGGGGCACGGTCATCCAACCGGGCAAGACGTTCTCGGTCAACGACGCCGTCGGCAAACGCACACCCGAGAAGGGGTTCGTCCCCGCCCCCGTGATCGAGGACGGCAAGTTCTCCGAGTCGATCGGCGGCGGGATCTCTCAGTTCGCCACGACCCTCTTCAACGCCGCCTTCGAGGCCGGTCTCGACTTCGGCGAGTACCAGAGCCACAGCATCTACATCACCCGGTACCCCTACGGGCGGGAGGCGACGCTCAGCTTCCCCGCACCCGACCTCGAGTTGAAGAACACGTCGCCCCACGGCGTGCTCATCTGGCCGACCTACACCGACACGACCATCACCCTCACCATCTACTCGACGAAGTTCGCCGACGTCCGCCAGACGGGCCAGTCAGAAGCGCCTCGGGGTGCGTGCAAACGGGTGACGACCGAACGGACGAGGACGTATCTCGCCGACGGACGGGTCGAGGTCGACAAGGTCTTCGCCACCTATCGACCGGGCGAGGGCGTGAATTGTTGACGGTGATCGTTCTGGCCCCGCACAATGTGGGAATTGTCCGACTCCACGGACAGCCTGGGGAAGGAACCACATGGCGCGGCGCGAAGACGTACTGGCCTATCTGACGAAGGTGCCGCTGTTCAGCGCGTGCTCCAAGAAAGATCTGGCGCTCGTGTCGAAGCATTCCGAGCACCTCAAGATTCCCGCCGGCACGGAGATGACGACCCAGGGCCGCGTCGGGTACGAGTTCTACATCATCATCGACGGCACCGCGACCGTCCTTCGCAACGGCCGCAAGGTCAACACCATCGGCGCGGGCGCATCGTTCGGCGAACTGTCGCTGCTCGACCGGGCGCCCCGGAACGCGACGATCAAGGCCGAGACCGACATCGATGCGCTCATCCTCGGTCAGCGCGAGTTCAGTGCGCTGCTCGACCTCGTGCCGACGCTGGCCCACAAATTGCTCATCGGCCTGGCCCGCCGCACCCACGAGATGGACGCCAAACAGGTCAACTGACCGTGGCGTCGCGTTCTGCGGGGGACGAACTGTGGGCGCGGGTCTACCGCTGGCGCATCGCAGGCACGGTCCACACGGGCATCACCCGGGTGGGCTACTTCCTGCTGCTCGTGGTGCCCAGCGGGTCGTTCGACTTTCAGATCGGCCCAGACGACCGGCCCCGCATCCTCCTCGCCACGTTCGTGTACTCCGCGCTCGGGGGCATCGTCGGACGGCGACACGGGCGTCGAGTCTTCGCTCCGGTGGCGAGGTGGCTGGACGGAGGAAGGGAAGCAACGGTCGAGGAACAGGAATGCCTGCTCGCCCAGCCGCGACGTCAAGCGGCCGCGACACTCGTCTACTGGGTGGTCGGTGGCCTGGTCGGGGCCGTCACCTATTACGTCTGGTTCGAGCCGAACGTCATCGCTGCGGGCACGGTGCTGCTCGGGCTGAGCTTCCTCGGCGGCCACGCCGCTGCCTTCGTCTATCTCCTCGTCGAGCGAGTACTGCGCACGACGGCGGCCGAGTCGATGCTCAGCTCCCAACCGGTGCGCCTCACCATCCTCTCGGTGAAGAACCGCTTCTTGCTGGCCTTCGTCTTCGGCCCTGGCATCACCACGGTCGGCATCGCCATCTTCTTGTCGTCCCGCGCCTCCAGCGCCTACGACGTGGCGCCCGCGCTCTGGCCGGTCGTGGTGCTCGGCCTGGTCGACGGCTACGTGCTCGTCGCCCTAGCCGCGGCGTCGGTCACCCGACCGATGGAGGAGATCCGCGTCGCCATGAAGCGGGTGCTCGAGGGCGACCTCCACGCGGACGTCGCCGTCGACTCGGGCAACGAAGTGGGACTGCTGCAGACCGGGTTCAACTCCATGCTCGTCGGGCTGCGGGAACGGGAGTTGTTACGCCAGTTGTTGGGGCAGTCGGCCGGCACCGAGGTGGCCGATCGGCTCGTCGCGCTGGGGACCGATTTCGAGGGCGTCGAGGTCGAGGCGTCGGTCTTGATGATCGACCTCATCGGTTCCACCCCGCTGGCCGAGGCGACGTCAGGCCGGGAGGTGCTGCTCACCCTCAATTGCCTGTTCGATGCGGTGATCCGCACGACGACCGACCATGGCGGCTGGGTCAACCGATTCGTCGGCGACGCCGCCGTCTGTGTCTTCGGGGCGCCCGTCGAGCAACTCGATCATGCGACCCGGGCGTTGGCAGCCGCCCGGGCGCTCCATGAAGAAGTGACGGCCCTGCGGAGCGATCGGCCTTGGCTCGACGCGGCCATCGGCGTTTCTTCCGGCCGGCTGATGGCGGCCAACGTCGGCTCGGCCACGCGGTTCGAGTACACCGTCGTCGGCGATGCGGCCAATGAGGCGGCGCGCCTGACCGAACTGGCCAAGCAGCGACCGGGTCGGGTGATCGCCTCGGGCGCTTCGGTCGACGCCGCCGATCCCGAGGAACGGTCGTGGTGGGCCGGCGCAGGCAACGTCCGTCTGCGGGGAAAAACCATCTCGACCGACATCCACGAGCCCCTTGGCTCGCTCACGGTCGAGGTCGAAGACCTGCTCCGCGACGGGCGCCTCAGCTCCCCATAGGCCCGACCGAGTGCGTAGGTTCGACCCATGCCTCCGTCTGAAACGACGCCAGGGTTTCGACTGCGAGGTCCGGAGGTCATCAGCGCGCACGCTCAGGGCGAAACCCTGGCGTCTTTTCTTAGGAGGCATGATGCGCATCGCCGTCACTGGTAGTACCGGCCTCATCGGTTCGGCCCTCGTCGTTCGTCTGAAGGCGGATGGACATGACGTCGTCCGACTCGTGCGATCCCCGCCCAGAGGTTCGGACGAGGTGCAATGGGATCCTGCCGCCGGCACCATCGACGCCGCCGGTCTGGCCGGCATCGACGGCGCGGTCCATCTCGCGGGGGAGGGCATCGGCACGAAGCGGTGGTCGACCGAGCAGAAGGCCAAGATCCTCGACAGCCGGGTGAAAGGCACGACCCTGTTGGCAACGACGATGGCGGCGCTCACGCCCCGACCGTCGGTGCTCGTCAGCGGTTCCGGCATCGGCTTCTACGGCCTGCGAGGTGACGAGGTACTCACCGAAGCGAGCTCCGCGGGCACGGGCTTCCTGGCCGATGTGTGTCAGCGGTGGGAGGCCGCGACCGCGCCGGCCGAGCAGGCGGGCATCCGGGTCGCCCACATCCGCACGGGCATCGTGCTGTCGGCGAAGGGTGGCGCCTTCGGCAAGATCCTTCCGCTCTTCAAGCTCGGCCTCGGCGGCAAGCTCGGGCGGGGCGATCAGTGGTGGAGTTGGATCAGTCTCGAAGACGAGGTCCGCCTCATCTCCCACCTGCTGACGACAGACGTGTCCGGGACGGTCAACGCCACCGCGCCACAGCCGGCGACGAACGTCGACCTGACCAAGGCCACGGGCAAGGCGCTCGGGCGACCGACGATCCTCGCGGTGCCGAAGTTCGCCCTCGGCATCGTGATGGGCGGCGAACTCACCGAAGAGGTGATCATGGCCGGCCAACGGGCAGTGCCGGCAGTGGCCGAGAAGAGCGGCTTCACGTTCAGCCGTCCCGACCTCGAATCGGCGCTGCGATCGATCGTTCAGAAGTGACGGCCCCCGATGCGCCGTTGCGCCACGTGCCGGCCAGCGGTCTCCAGCCAGGGCCGGAGACTCCCGGCATGAGGAGGGCGGTGGCGGTGAACACCGACGGCATGTGGAGCGGCACCGTTCGCACCGAGCCAGGGGCATCTTCGGGCTGGCATCACCACGGCAACTACCAGACCACGATCTACGTCGTCTCCGGCGTGCTGCGTATGGAGTTCGGTGGTGGTGGCGCTGATGCCTTCGAAGCCGGGCCCGGCGAGTTCGTGTACGTGCCCGCCGGTGCCGTCCATCGTGAGGCCAACCCGACCGACGAGACATCGACCGCCGTCGTCGTCCGGGCCGGCACCGGCGGCCAAGCCGTGATCAACGTCGACGGCCCCGCGCCCACCTGAGGTCCGTGCTGAACCGCCTAGCGTCCCTCGGCCGTGCTCACCGCTGACGTCGCCGTGGTCGGTGGTGGACCGTCGGGGGTTGCCGCCGCCATCACCCTGGCCCGCGCCGGGCGCGACGTCGTGCTGCTCGACAAGGCATCGTTCCCGCGCGACAAGTGCTGTGGCGACGGGCTGACCACGGGCGCGCTGCGGCGCTACGAGGCCCTCGGATTGCGGCCGGGTGACGTGGCCAGTTGGCAGCCGGTCGACGATGTGCACGTGCGGTCGCCATCGGGTCGCGAGGTGCGGTTCCCGCTGCCCCGCGACGCCGGGTCGTACGCCGCCGTGGCCCGACGCATCGACCTCGATGCTGCCTTCCTCGAGGTCGCCCGGCGCGACGGGGTCGACGTGCACGAGGGATGTGCCGTCAGGGGCGCCGAAGCCACCACCGGCGACGATCGCGTGGTGCTCGACGTCGAGGGTGGCGGCGTTCGATCGGTGGAGGCTCGCTACGTGGTGGCCGGCGACGGGATGTGGTCAACCGTCCGCAAACTCGTCATCGGATCGAGCGGCGCAACCACCGACGGCCCCGGCTACCTCGGCGAGTGGCATGCCTTCCGCCAGTACTTCACCTCCGTCGGGCCGGCGGCGGCGGCCGAACTCTGGGTGTGGTTCGAGCCCGACCTCCTGCCCGGCTACGCGTGGTCGTTCCCGCTGCCCGGCGGGCGGGCCAACGTTGGCTATGGCATCCAACGGGTACCGGGAGCGCCGACCAAGTCGATGAAGGCCCAGTGGCCCGAGATCCTGGCCCGTCCCCACATCGCCGCCGTCCTCGGACCCGATGCCCAGCCGGAGTCGCCGCACAAGGCGTGGCCGATCCCCGCCCGAGTCGACACCACGACGCTGACGGCCGGCGGCGGTCGCGTCCTGTTCGTCGGCGACGCCGCCCGCGCCACCGATCCGATGACTGGGGAGGGCATCGGCCAGGCGCTGGAAACCGGGGTACTGGCGGCCGAGGCCATCGTCGCCGCCGGGTCCCACGATCAGATCCGGGCCGCCGAGACCTACGAGCGGGCCGTGCATTCGACCCTGGCCGTCGACCACCAGCTGGCGGCGTTGCTGTCGAGAGCGCTCCGGCATCGCAACGGTGCCCGGTTCGCCGTTCGGGTCGCCGGGTCCTCCGACTGGACCCGCCGCAACTTCGGTCGGTGGCTCTTCGAGGACTATCCCCGAGCCATCCTGGCCACCCCGGACCGCTGGCATCCCGGCATGCTCACCGGCCCGGGCGCCTACCGCACCTAATTGATCTGGCGCTCGCGGCCGGCCCAGTAGGGCTCGCGCAGCTCGCGCTTGAGGATCTTGCCGGAGGGGTTGCGTGGAAGGGCCTCGGTGAACGAAATCGACTTGGGGCACTTGAAGCCGGCGAGGTGCTCGCGAGCGAAGGCGATGAGCGACTCCGGTGTGGGGTCGGTGCCCTCGGCCTTGACCACCACGGCGTGGACGGCTTCGCCCCAACGCTCGTCGGGGATGCCGACCACGCCGACGTCAGCGACGTCGGGGTGGCCCATCAGCGCGTTCTCGACCTCGGCCGGATAGACGTTCTCGCCGCCACTGACGATCATGTCCTTCACCCGATCGTGGAGGTAGAGGTAGCCGTCCTTCACGTAGCCGGCATCCCCGGTCTTGAACCAGCCGTCGTCGGTGAGCGCGGCGGCCGTCTCGTCGGGCTTGTTCCAGTAGCCCTTCATCACCTGCTTCGACTTGATCCAGAGTTCGCCGACCTCTCCGGCCGAGAGGTCCTTGCCGTCCTCGTCGACGACCCGCACCTGCACCCACGGGTAGGGCTTGCCACACGAACGGAGGAGCTCGGGGCGGTTGTCGGGGTCATGGTCCTCGGCGTCGAGCTGCACGATGGCGCCGGTCGTCTCGGTGAGTCCGTAGACCTGCACGAACTTGCAGCCGAAGGCCTCCATCGAGCCCCGCAGCACCTTCTCGGTGATCGGCGAGGCGCCGTAGGCGATGAGCTCCATCGTCGACAGGTCGGTCGTCGGCAGGGTCGGCATCATCAGCAGGAACTGCAGCACCGCCGGCACGAAGATGGCGTGGGTGACCTTCTCGTCCTCGATCTTCTTGAGGATCAGGGTCGGGTCGACCTCGCGTAGCAGCACGCACTTTGCGGCCATGACCATGCTGGCGATCGACCAGCCGCTGCCGGCGATGTGGAACAGCGGCATGACGACGATCGACACCGAGTCGCCGGTGAAGCCCCACGACGGCGCCACCTCGTTGACAAACCCGAAAAGGTTGTCGTGGGTGAGCATGACGCCCTTGGGAAGACCGGTCGTGCCCGAGGTGTAGAGCTGAAGGGCGACGTCACTCCCGTCGGCGACCACGCCCGGATCGGCAGCGCCCACGTTCGACCCGACCCACGTCTCGTACGAGTCATGTGACGCCGACTCTCCGAGCACCACGATCTTCGTCACCGTCGTCAGCTCGGGCTCGATCTTGTCGAGCACGGAAATGAAGTCCGGGCCGACGAACAGCACCTTGGCTTGCGAATCGTTGACGATCTGCACCATCTCCGGCGGGGCCAGCCGGTAGTTCACGTCGACGGTGACGGCGTTGACCTTGGCCGACCCGAACAGCATCTCGAAGTAGGACGGATCGTTCTTGTCGATGCGGGCGATGCGGTCCTGGGCGCCGACGCCGGCGGCGGTGAGGCCTGCGGCCACGGCGTTCGAGCGCTGGTCGAGCTCGAGCCACGTGATCGTCCGCTCCTCGTAGACGATGGCCGTGCGGTCGGGACGCTCGGCCCCGTGGGTGCGGACGATGGCGGCGACGTTGGTGATGCTCAAGGACTTCAGACCCCCTACGCGCGGACCCCCTTGGCTCGCGCTTCGGCCCAAGTCTGCCCGGCGTCGACGTCGATGTCATGGGGGAGGCCGAGCACCCGCTCGCCGATGATGTTTCGTTGCACCTCCGACGTGCCGCCGCCGACCGTGAGCGCCGGGGCGAAGAGGAACCCGTAGTGCCACATCGTGTCCTCCTTGAGCATGCCCGCCGTCCCAGCGAGATCCTTGGCCAAGCCCATGATGTGCTGGCCGTGCTCGTCGGACAATGCCTTGCGCACGGAAGCCTCGGGCCCCGGCGGCTTCCCCTTGATGGCGGCGCTGACCGTACGCAGGCGGATGAGTCGCAGCACCTCGGCTTCGGTGTAGAGCGAGGCGAGGCGCTGCCGCAAAAGCGGGTCGGTGCAGCCACCGCCGTCCTTGACCTTGGCGATCAGGTCGCCGGCCGTCGGGCCCCGTCCCCAGAGCGCGCCTTCTCCGGACAGCGAGACGCGCTCGTTGCCCAGCGTCACCTTGGCCAGACCCCATCCCTCGTGCTCGTCACCGACGAGGTTCTGGCCGGGATGTGCACGTCGTCGAAGAACACCTCGTTGAAGGTATGGCCACCGGTCATCTCGATGATCGGACGGATCTCGATGCCGGGCAGGTCCATCGGGCAGATGAAGTACGAGACGCCCTTGTGCTTCGGGGCGTCCGGGTTGGTGCGGGCGATGAGGATGCCGAACTGCGAGTTGTGGGCCAGCGACGTCCAGATCTTCTGGCCGTTGACGACGTAGGTGTCGCCGTCGCGAACCGCGCGGGTGCCGAGGTTGGCGAGGTCGGATCCGGCGCCGGGTTCGCTGAAGAGTTGGCACCAGATCTCCTCGGCCGCCAGCAGCGGCCAGAGGTAGCGGTCTTTCTGCTCCTGGGTTCCCGCGTGGACGAGGGTCGGCCCCGCCCACCCGATCCCGATGGTGTTCGACGGGCGGGTCACCCGAGCGCGCCGCAGCTCCTCGTCGATGATGAGCTGGTGCACCGGGTCGGCGTCGAGCCCCCACGGCGCCGGCCAATGGGGCACGACGTAGCCGGCCTCGGCCAGTTGCCGACCGGACGGACGAAGGTTGGCATCGAGCCACGACCGCACCTCGACTCGACGGGGATCGTCCTCACCAGGCAGCTCGAAATCCATTGCGTTGAGCGTACGCTCGCTGCCTCATGACGAATGCACTCGAAGCGCTGCCCCGCACAACCAAGGTCATCACCGACGGGATCGGATCGGGCCTCCACCTCGGCGCCCAGATCTACGTGTCGCTCGACGGCAGGGTGCTCGGCCGGGGGGCGCTCGGCGAGGCCCGGGCCGGTGTGCCCATGACGCCCGACAACCTCGTGATCTGGTTCTCGATGACCAAGGCGACCGTGGCCGTGTCGGTGGCCAAGCTGTGGGAGCGCGGCCTCATCGATCTGGACGCCCGGGTGGCCGACTACGTGCCCGAGTTCGGGGTGAACGGCAAGCAGGACATCACCGTTCGCCACTGCCTCACGCACACCGGAGGGTTCCGGGGAGGCGACGGCGTGGTCAGCGCGGCCAAGGAGCCGATGGCCAACTGGGAAGAGGTCATCGCCGGCATCTGCAAGGTACCGCTCGAGAATGGATGGGTTCCTGGCGAACACGCCGGCTACCACCTCGGCTGTGGCATGACCATGCTGGGCGAGATCATCCGCCTCGTCGACGGGCGGTTCTACTCCCAGTTCGTCCGTGAAGAGGTCTTCGAGCCCTTGGGCATGGACGACTGTTGGGTGGGAATGCCGCTCGAGAAGGTCGAGGAGTACGGCGACCTCATCGGCACGATGCACCACACGGCGGGCGAGGCGCCCATCCCCCTCGACCGCCTCGACTCCAAGGGTTCCCTGACCCGGTGCTCGCCCGGGGGAGGCGGCCGCGGACCCATGCGCCAGCTCGCTCGGATGTACGAGATGCTCGCCGGCGATGGCGAGCGCGAGGGCGTGCGCATCCTCAGCCCCCAGGCGGTCTCGGCCATCACCGCCCGCCATCGCGTCGGCATCTTCGACAAGACCTTCGGCATGGTCCTCGACTGGGGACTCGGCTTCGGGATCGACTCGAGCTCCCACGGCCGCCACTCGTCGCGCCGGGTCTTCGGCCACGGCGGCGCCCAGTCCTCCATCGCCTACGCCGACCCCGAGCACGGCCTCGTCGTCGCCATGCAGACCAACGGCATGCCGGGCACGGACAAGCACTACCTCCGCCTTGCCGCCATCTCCGACGCCATCTACGAAGACGCCGGTATCGCCGACCCGTCCGATCCGGGACGGGTGAAGGAGCGGCCGGTGGAGTCGGGCGTCAGCGCCTGAACGAGGGAAACGCCGTGTCTCAGGTCGCGACCTGAGACAGCAGTCCGGGGACCACGTCGCCGACCTCACTCGGCGTCCAGCGGTCGCCCTTGTCCTCGGATGGGCCGCGACGCCAGTTCTCGGCGACGCCGATCATGCCGCCGGCGACGTTGAAGACCTGGCCGGTCACGTCGGCTGATCCGTCGCTGCCGAGCCACACGACCAGTGGCGCCACGTTGGCGGGATCGCGCCGATCGAACTCATCGGCCGCGACCTCGGCCGGCGCCGCAGCACCGGGGCGGGGGACGCTCAGCGTCATGCGGGTGCGGGCACCGGGGGCGATGGCGTTGACGGTGACGCCGTAGCGGCCGAGTTCCTTGGCCACGATCACCCCGAACGAGGCGATACCGGACTTGGCTGCCCCGTAGTTGCTCTGGCCGGGATTGCCGTAGAGGCCCGACCCGGATGACGTGTTGATCACCCGGGCATCGTTGGTCTCCCCCGCCTTCACCCGCTCGCGCCAGTAGGCCGCCGCCCACCGGGTCGTGCAGAAGGTGCCCTTGAGGTGAACGCGGATGACGGCGTCCCACTCCTCCTCGGTCATGTTCACGAGCATGCGGTCGCGCAAGATGCCGGCGTTGTTCACCAGCACGTCGAGTCCGCCGAAAGTCTCCACGGCCAGGTTGATCAGCCGCTGGGCGCCTTCCCAATCGGCGACATCCTCGCCGTTGGCGACCGCCTCGCCGCCCATGGCGACGATCTCCGCCACCACCGCTTCAGCCACCTCGCTCTTGGCGCCGCCCCCGTCGAGGTCGACGCCGTAGTCGTTGACGACGACCTTGGCTCCCTCGGCGGCGAAGAGCAGCGCCTCTTCACGCCCGATGCCTCGCCCGGCCCCGGTGACGATCACGACCCGTCCGTCGCAGATGCCGGTCATGTTGCTTCGCTCGCACACTCGCTCATGACCGCACAACCTACGATCCGGCCGTGTCGAGCCGTCTGCCCCTACCCCAGATCGTCTGGCCGCTGAGTGATCGGGGGCTTGCGCCGCGCCTGATGGATCTGGCCACGCTGCCGTTCGTGGTCGGCGAGCACCCATTCGCTCGGCAGGCGTTTCTCGGCGACGTCGACTCGCTACATGGACTGACTCCACATGGCGGCGAGATCGTGCGCGAGCTCGTGCAGGACAACGGTGACCGCCAGCAGATCGTGGCCGGCGACGGATGGCAGGCCCACCTCGTGCTGGTGCGCCGACGGCCCGAGGTGCAGGTGTTGGTGACGGCCGAGACGGCCGCGTTGGCCGACGGGATGCTCGAACAGATTCGGGGCGCCGTCCCTCCGCCCGAACGGACCGATGCCCAGGCCCGGCTCACCCTCTGGACGGCCGGGACGGGCGGCAGCCCGGTGCGCCACCGCCGCTGGGTCGACGCGCCCCGCTGGTCGGCCATCGACCGGAACTACCCGGGCGACGTGCGCGAACCGCTAGCCCGACTGATGGCAATGCCGGAGGCGCCGTCGACGGGCGGTCGCCTGCTGCTCTGGTACGGCGATCCCGGCACCGGCAAGACCACCGCCATCCGGGCGCTGGCCCACCAGTGGCAAGCATGGGCCGACGTCCACTTCGTGCTCGATCCCGAAGCCTTCTTCGGCGGACCCGACTACCTCATGCACGTGGTGGCCGAGGAGGACGCGTGGGACCCTCGGCTGGCCGCCGGGACTCGGTGGAAGGTGCTCGTGGTCGAGGACGCCGACGAGCTGATCCGGGCGGACGCCCGTCAGGAAGCCGGCGCGTCCCTCGGACGCCTGCTCAATCTCACCGACGGCATCCTCGGCCACGGGCTGCGGGTGCTGTTGCTCATCACCACCAACGAGCCGATGCGGGCCCTGCACCCCGCCGTCGTCCGCCCCGGACGCTGTCTCGCCGACGTCCAGTTCCGTCCCTTCACCAATCGCGAGGCCGCCGACTGGCTCGGCGCCGGCGGCGCCGCCGGCGACCACCTCACCCTGGCCGAGCTCTATCGCGCCCGCGGCGACATCGAGACCATCGCCACCGACCACGCCCCGACCGCCCCCGGTAACTACCTCTGAGCGGCGAGGAGGATGGCTTCGGCGTCGGGGGTGAGGGTGCCGGGGGCCATGGTCGACTGGTCGCGAGTGCGGTCCCAGGCGAGGGTGTCGGCGACGGTCTCGAGGATCGGCCGGTTGTGAAACCCGGCGGCTTCGGCCTTGGCCGACGAGGCCTGGAAGAGCCCGTCGACATTGGACCGGGAGTTGAGGTAGAGCGGGAAGGTCGCCTTCTGCTTGGCCACGATCGCCTCGTCGACCCAGACGAGTTCGGTGTCCGATCCCGCGGCCTCGACGCAGGCCTCCACCATCGAACGCAGGGTCATGGCTTGGCTCGGTCCGATGGTGTTGAACGCACCATCGAGGCCCTCGGTCGTGGCCTTTACGACGAAGTCGCCCTGGTCGCGTCCGTGCACGACCTGGACGGGTTGGTCGGGCCGGCCGGGAACCGCCATTTCGCCTCCCTGGGCGGCGCGGCGCACCCAGTAGGTGAAGCGGTCGGTGGGGTCGTGGGGGCCGGCGACGATGCCGGGACGGATGATCGTGCAGCGCCCAGAGAAGGCTGATTGCGCAACCTGCTCACACGCCACCTTCAACGGCCCATAGGTGGCGCCGGTGACCTCTTCGGTCGACGGATCCTCCAGCGTTCCGAGGGCCGACGTCTCGGTGAGCGGACCGGAGGGTGCGGATTCGTACACCGACACCGTCGACACGAACGTGTAGTGCCCGACCCGCCCCTCGAGGGCGTCGACGGCTTCTCGCACCCGCCGGGGGATGTAGGCGTTCACGTCGATGACGGCATCCCACTCCCCCGTCGAGAGGGCCGAGAGATCGCCGGCGTCGCGGTCGCCGGTCAGACGCGTGGCGCCGGGGAACAGGTCGGCGTTGGTCTGGCCACGGTTGAAGATGGTGACGTCGTGGCCGGCGTCGAGCGCGGCTTCGGTGATGTGGCGACCGACGAACCCGGTGCCACCGAGCATGAGGATGCGGGACATGAGCCGCAACCCTACAGTTGCGCAAGCGCCTCCGGCCAAGTCCGTAGACTGCCAGCGCGCCGAGCCCCGGCGTAGACAGATCCAGGGGGATGCACGTGGCCGGTTGGAGCTTCGCCGATGTCTGGGAGGTCGTCGCCGACCAGGTACCCGAGGCTCCGTGCCAGATCCAGGGTGATCGAACGGTCACCTGGGGCGAGTTCGATCGGCGGGCCGACGGCGTGGCCCAGTGGTTGCTCGACCTCGGGGCCACCAAGCAGGACAAGGTGGCGCAGTACCTCTACAACGCCCCCGAGTATCTCGAGTCGATGTTCGGCGTCTACAAGGCCGGGCTCGTCCCCGTGAACACGAACTACCGCTACGCCGACGAGGAGCTTCTCTACCTCTGGGACAACGCCGACGCCATCGCCGTCGTCTTCCACGCCACGTTCGCTGAGCGGATCGAGTCGCTGCGAGGCAAGCTGCCCGACGTCAAGGGCTGGCTGTGGGTCGACGACGGCAGCGGACCTTGTCCGGACTGGGCCACGCCGTACGAGTCGGTCGTCGGCGGCGCGCCAGGCCGGGTGCGCGCGCCGTGGGGACGCAGCGGCGACGACATCTACATGCTCTACACCGGCGGCACGACCGGCATGCCCAAGGGTGTGATGTGGCGCCAGGAAGACCTCGTCGGCACCCTCGCCGCCGGGTACGTGAACCTCCTCGACGACCAGGGCAACCCCGACCTGGCTGCGGGCCGGGCCCTGATCTCGGCACCCGGCGGGAAGAGCCTCCCCGCGTGTCCGTTGATGCACGGCACCGGAGCGTTCACTGCCATCTCGACGTTGAGCACCGGCGGCTGCGTCGTCACGCTGACCAACCGCAACTTCGACGTCGAGGAACTGCTCGACACCATCGAGCAGCACCGCGTCAACGTCATCGCCATCGTCGGTGACGCCTTCGCCAAGCCGATGCTCCGAGCCCTCGACGCCGAGCCCGAGCGCTGGGACATCACCAGCATGATCGCCGTCGTCTCCTCCGGTGTGATGTGGAGCGAGGAGTCGAAGCAGGGCCTGCTCAAGCATCACGGCGGGATGCTGCTCTCCGACAACTTCTCGTCGTCGGAGGCCCTCGGCATGGGCGCATCGGTCTCGACCGCGGCCGGCACCTCGAACACGGCCAAGTTCAAGCTCGGCGAGAACGCCCGCGTCATCACCGATGACGGCCGCGACGTCGTGCCCGGCTCGGGCGAGGTCGGTATGGTGGCCGTTCGCGGTCGCACCCCCGTCGGCTACTACAAGGACCCGGAGAAGTCGGAGAAGACGTTCAAGGTCATCGACGGCCAGCGCTATTCGGTGCCCGGCGACTTCGCCACCGTCGAGGAGGATGGCACGCTCCAACTCCTCGGACGCGGGTCGGTGTGCATCAACACCGGCGGCGAGAAGGTCTTCCCCGAGGAGGTCGAGGAGGTCCTCAAGACCCACCCCGACATTCGCGACGCCGTGGCCGTGGGCGTGCCCGACGAGAAGTGGGGCGAGGCCATCTGCGCCATGGTCGAGCCTGCCCCCGGGGCCACCATCGACGAGGCCGACGTCGTCGCCCACGTGAAGACCCGGCTGGCCTCGTTCAAAGCGCCCAAGCGGGTGCTCACCGTCGAATCCATCGGGCGCGCCGCCAACGGCAAGGTCGACTACAAGCGGCTCAAGGCCGAAGCCGTCGAGCGGGCCTGAGCGACGAACATGGCGACGCCCGCGTGGTTCCTCGACGATGAGCCCAATCGTCGCTTCCCGGTGTACTGCCGCGGCAACGTCGGCGAGATCGTCCCCGACGTCGCCACGCCGTTGTCGGCGTCGCTGACGACGCCCGCCTTTGTCAAGGGGTTCGGCGACCTGTTCGGCGAGACCGGGGCGTTCACCGACGAGGAGCTCGCCGGTCCCGCAGTGACCGGCGGGGTATTCGGGGGTTATCTCTACTTCAACCTCTCCTTCGCTCGCGCCTTCGCGTTTCGCATGCCCGGCATGCGGGTGGCCGACATCGACCAACAGATGCTCGGCTCGACGGGCGATCCGCCGCCGTTCCGCCGCGGCCCGGGCGACCGGGACATCCGGACATCGGCGCGGGCTGTGGTCGCAGTCACCCGCTTGATGATCGGGCGGAAGACCCCAGACCTCGACGGCCAGCGGGCCGACGTGCTGCGCTGGGTGGCCTCGATCGAGGCCGGGCCCTCCGACGAAGCCGTCCTGGCGTACGCCGCCGGGTTCGCCGAACAGTTCGTTGGCTATCTCCGAACCCTCCTCGAGTCGTCGATGGGGTCTGGCATGCCGTCGGCCCTCCTCGACCGCCTTTGCGGCCGGGCCGAGCGTCGGGAACCGGGACTGCTCGTCAAGGCGATGTCCGGCCTCGGCACCATCGAGACGGCTCGTCCGGCGATGGACCTGTGGCGCCTCGGTCGGCTGGTCGCCACCAGTCCCGAGCTCACGGTCGCCTTCGACGCCGGGGTACCAGGACTGCTCGAGCGCCTTCGCGCCTCCGGGTCGGGCGACGTCGCCCGCTTCGTCGAGCGCTTCGACGCCTTCCTCGCCGAGCACGGGCATCGTGGACCGAGAGAGGTCGAGCTGGCGTCCGACACGTGGGCGACGGCGCCGGAGTCCGCCCTGACCATGGTCGAGCGGCTGCGGTTCACGTCGGCGACGGCGGATCCGGAGGACGCGTCCCGGCGCCTGGGCGTCGAGCGGCTGGCCGCCAGGGCGCGACTGCGCAACCGCACCATCCGTCCCCTGCGACCCCTCGTCGAACGGCTGCTCGACACGGGCGCGCGAGGCGCGGCCCGGCGGGAACAGGCCAAGGGCACCCTCGTCCTCGGGGTGTCGGGACTTCGGACGGCGTTGTTCCACGTCGCCGATCGCCTGGTCGCCCAGGGGCATCTCCCCGACCGTACGCAGTTCTTCATGGCGACGCTCGACGAGTTGCCGCAACTGCTCGCCGATCCGCGAGCGTTGGCCGCCGAGCTCGCGGAACGTCGAGAACGCTACGAGGAACTCAACAGCCTGGTTCCGCCCTTCTCGTTCGAAGGGCGCCTTCCTGACCCCAACGGATGGCCGAGGCGAACGGACCTGCCGTCGGGAACCCGTCCGCAACAGTTCACGGGCATCGGCGTGTCGGGCGGGACGGCGCGCGGTCGGGCGCGGGTCATCACCGACCCAGCGGACCCCCGTGGAATCGAGCCCGGGGAGGTGCTGGTGGCCCCGCTCACGGATCCGGCGTGGACGCCACTGTTCCTCGCCGCCGCCGGCGTCGTCGTCGACGTCGGCGCGCTGCAGAGCCACGCCGCCATCGTCGCCCGGGAACTCGGTATCCCTGCGGTGGTCAGCGTCGAGCACGCCTCGGCCTGGATCCACGACGGCGACGAACTCGAGGTCGACGGCGACCGCGGCCTCGTTCGCATCGTCAGCGGGCCGCCCGCCCCCGCCTAG
>Ga0136611_10000880_pt1 | contig 20384 bp, 17 predicted proteins | sample AntDrymUQ2232306_2_FD_106645 | JGI IMG/M metagenome (GOLD analysis project Ga0136611, IMG submission 106645) | Polar desert sand microbial communities from Dry Valleys, Antarctica - metaG UQ223 (23.06) | ecosystem: Environmental > Terrestrial > Soil > Desert | place: Antarctica: Dry Valley...
GCTCGTAATCCACTCCCTTCTTGTCGCATCAACATGATCGTCGCTCGTTCTTCTGCATTCAACTGCTTGTAATGCTTTTCTCTTTTTTCCATCCCAACACCTTAACCTCTCTTAGGTGTTGCACTTGATTATTGAGCGCTCCGGTTTTTCGCCTTTTAGCCAATCAATTAAATCCTATAAGCTGTCTTTACGAGCGACCGGAAGAAAGGACGGGAGCGCGGAGGCGGTGCTGGTAAGCGCGCAAATCCATAGGAGGGTAACCCCCCGGCGCACCATGCGGCAAAAAGGCAGAGAGTGCCTGTGAAGGTTATGCTTCAGGAAAGTTATTAAATAAGGAACGCAGCGGATTTACTAGAAAGAAGTTCTGCATGAATTCAATCCAAAAATACCACTGATGGAGAGCGTCAATCTGCTTTGCTTAATTTATGTGAAAAACTGAAGGAATTTGTCACCAACGCCGCGATAATGACATGTTCAAGGTAATGGAATGGACACCCACTACCCAAAACGGCATTGAAGTTCCAAAGTAATGTTGCAATGACCACTAAACCAGATAGGAGCGTCCGGCATGAAGATTACAACGATAGGCATTGATTTGGCAAAGGAAGTATTTCAGATTTACGGTGTAGATATTCATGATAAGACTGTGTTGCACAAGCAACTGCGCTGCGGCAAGATGACGAAGTATTTCGCCAATTTAGAACCCTGCCGATTGGTATGGAGGCATGCAGAAGCGAAAGCTAGGTGAATTTGGTATTGTTGTCCCGCAAGGTATCCATTCGATTATCAGGCGGGTGCCGGATATACTGGGAACGATTTACCAGGAACAATGCGTCATTTACTGAAACAGTTGAATGATCACCTCAAAGAACTAAATCGACAAGTAGAAGAATTGGAATTGCAGATTAAGCTGTGCCACAAGGAGAACAAAACCAGTCAAAGGTTGGAAGCCTTCCTGATATTGGCCCGATTACGGCAAGCACCATTGTTGCAACAGTTGGGAATGCCACAGAGTTTAAGAACGGCAAGCAACTTTCGGCATGGTTTGGATTGGTGCCAAAGCAATGCTTCAGTGGTGGCAAGCAGATATTACTCGGGATCAGTAAACGTGGCGACACTTACCTGCGCACTTTGCTGATTCACGGAGCACGAGTAGTCATTCACTTTGCCGGAAATAAGGATGAACCAGAAAGCTGGCTGCGTAAACTGATGACTCGACGCAACAAGAATATCGCTGCTGTTGCACTAGCGAATAAAAACGCTCGTATTATCTGGGTGTTGCTCGCCAAAGGCACAACATTCCACCATGATCACTGCTACGACAGCAGTTGCTACTAAAGTGTGATATGGCGTTACATAGAAATTTATTGATAACACCGCAGCAGATTTAAGGAGAAGAATTTCAACCGCGTGCACAGGCAATCATGACATGATGGCGATACTGATCAGACCGTGAGTGGCTAAACCTGAAGTGACTGGTGTACAAAAAGTACGCAAATCTGAAAAGGTACTACTCAGCGGATTCCATCAGGGATAGAGGCAATGCGTCTCATACAAAGTCCGGATGTATGGCAGCAATCCTTACCTGCTCAAAATCATTGACTGAAAGCTTGGCAAAAAGTGGACGTCCATGTATGTGCTGTCAAAAATGGAGTCCATTGGTTTAAGCGGCGAGTAGATTTGCATGTAGTATCGCTGTGTAAATTGTGCTGGTGACAGAGTGAGCAATTAGCCCCTTATCCGGATATGTTTACTTGCAGTTGCACGAAATAATGCCTGCATAACCCACCAGTTCACCATTAAACAGCTCTTTTATTCCAGCCAAATACAACCAAACCTTCGCTCAAAGGAATATAGGTTATATCACTGCCCCATGCTTTGTTATTCCAATTACAGATAGAAACAGTACTAATTATATTAGTATAACTTATTAACTACAGTTAGTTATGTATTGGATAAGTTTGCAGGTCTATCGAGAATTGGAATTAGGCCCGGTAGCCAGCAAATTCCCGTTCTAAAATATTGGGGGGACTGGTAGATTATGTTTAGAATTGGTCGTCACCTTGAATTTTAGCTTTTGCTTACAACGCAAACCCAACTTCTTGCGCAATGCTCGAACACGGTATGGCGTGATCTGTACACCGTGATCGGCCAAATCACAATGTAAGCGCTTTGCACTGTAGGTCTCTTGTGTACGTTGGTGTGCGCCCAGTATTTCTACTTCCAACCTTGCATTTTCACGTTCACGCTCACAAGTGGACGTGCTCTCCTTGCATGAAAGCCGATCTCAGAAACATCAAGCACTCGACACCTGAGCGTAACTGAGTATATTTGCCGCATGGATTCAATCAGACTGGCTTAATAATATTTATGACGGTTCGCTGGAGCAGACATCACAATAAGTGGTATCTCCTAGGCGCTGGGTATAGTTATTAAGAATCCGTGTTCCTTCCGCAGGTTTGATATGTCCCGCATTTATCTGTCGGCGGATAAACTCCGACATGCGCCGCCCCAGGTCATTGGGAAAATATTGCACCTGACACAGCATTTCCTTGACACTAATTCCCTTCAGCAGTTCTTCTATCCAGAAACCGTTCGCTTCTTCTGCTTTCGCATAAACGTGCACCTCATCCACACGTCCGAACAGATTATGCGCATCTCCTAGTATCTCCTGATAAGCCCCGACGAGAAAAATACCCAGATAATAGGATTCATCCTGACGAAAATCATGCAGGAGCAAGCAATCACTGGTACCGGACGATGATACATACTGACTCACCTTACCATCCGAATCACAGGTCAGATCCACCAGCTGACCACGCCGCTCGGGTTTTTCCTGCAACCGATGCAGGGGCATCACCGGGAATATTTGTCCGATGGCCCAGTGGTCGATAATCGAATGAAAAACCGAGAAATCTCCCAGATACATGTCTGTGAGCTGCTTCTCCAGCTCAATCTGCTCGGCCGAAACCGGACTCAACTTAGCGGCCGTTAGCTTGCTCAGCACTTCGCGGCAAATACTCCAGTACAAACTATCCGATTGCGCCATGTGTTCAACTGGCAGATAACCCAACCGCGCCATCTGCTCGGTTTCCTGACGAATTTCCTGCGCGTCGTGATAACATTCCAGCAACACACTGCTTTTCTCCGCAGACTGTGCATCGTTATATACCGATGCCATTCGCAACAACACGGCAGGCTGATGAGTCGACAAATCAGTCATGGGCGGACTGTCCGGCCTGTGAACACCCAAAACAGGGACCACCAGCACGGAATGATGCGCAGTGAGCGCGCGACCACTTTCTGACAAGAGATTCGGCATGGGCACCTGTCGCTCATCACAGATCTCTTTGACCGTATACACGACGACATTGGCATATTCACGCAGTCCGTAATTAATGGATGATTCCGGGTTGTCGTAATCACCACCGTAATTCACCCCGAGCCCGCCACCGACATCCAGATATTTGATCTGCAGACCCCGTAACATCAGATCCGCATAAATCTGCATGATCTCTTTGACCGCACTCCGCAGCACCTGAATATCAGTAATTTGACTCCCCAGATGGAAATGCAACAGTTCCAACTGCGCGGCCATCTCCCGGTTTTCCAGTGTCTGTATCAGTTTTACCAGTTCCGGAATGGTCAATCCAAACTTGGAGCTGGCTCCGCCAGACTCAAACCATCGTCCCGCCCCCTTCGTGTTTAGCTTCAACCGCACACCCAGTCGGGGTTTCATCTGGCGAGCTTCGGCCAAATTCATCAACTGCTCAAACTCCGAGTATTTTTCAATAATTGGCACCACTTGCTGTCCAATTTGTTGCGCATTTAGCATGAGGGATAGCATCGTACGATCCTTGACGCCGTTGCAAAGCAACAGTGTCTGATCGCCAATCAATGGCAGCACGGCCAACAACTCCGCTTTGGAACCACATTCCAATCCAATATTATATTCTTGACCAGCTTCCAGGATTTCCGCTACCACTTCCTGCAACTGATTAACTTTAATGGGATAAATGCTGCGATAGGTTCCCTCATAGCCGCTGTCCTGAATCGCCATCTGAAATCTCTGATTCAGGCGCCGTACGCGCGAACTGATCACATCCTGAAAACGAATCAGCATTGGCAGAGAAGCACCTTCACAGCGAGCTGCGCGAATTACGTCCATGACATCTATGTGCAGCGCCTGACCATCTATAGGGCAAACTGAGACATGACCTCGCACGTTCACCGAATAAAAGCCATCTGCCCACTTTTCCATGGCATACAACGCTTGTGAATCGGTGCAGGACCAGTCGTGTTGTGCCACTTTATCATTTGTCATCGGTTATTTTTTCAACTTCGCTGTCTGCGACTTTCAGCGTAAAGACATAACAACTCAATAGCAATCTGCGCGGCCGCAAGTGCGGTAATTTCCGCATGATCATAGGCAGGCGCCACCTCGACAACATCCATACCCACCAGATTGATACTTTTGAGCTCACGAATAATGTTCAGCGCCTGAAAGGTTGACAGTCCACCAGGTACCGGTGTACCGGTACCTGGTGCAAAAGCTGGATCCAAGCAATCGATATCAAAGGTGATGTATACCGGAGAGTTGCCCACCCGCTCGTGTATCTGCTTGGCTATGTCGCGACCGGTCATTTGATGTACATCTGCTGCGGAAACAATATGAAAACCCAGGGTGTCATCATTGGTGGTGCGAATACCAATTTGTGTGGACGATGCAGGGTTCACAGTCTTTTCCAGCGCCGCTTGGTAAAACATAGTGCCGTGATTGATACCATTGCCGGAGGAAGGCCAGGTATCGGTGTGAGCATCAAAATGAATCAGACTAAGTGGACCATACGCAGCGGCGTGTGCCCGCAGGCTGGGATAAGCAACAAAATGATCGCCACCGAGCACCAGGGTTGCTGCTCCCGAGTTGATAATATTGGCGATATGCTTCTCGATATGAGACACGCTCAACAAATCCCCGTCAACGGGTTCGCAATCCCCGCAATCAATCACACGTAACACAGTCATCGGGTCCATATGCCAAGGCCATGGGCGTTCCCACGCCAGTGACAGTGACGCATTACGAATAGCGCGAGGCCCCAGTCGGGCGCCGGATCGGTTGGTGGTGGCAATATCCAACGGCACTCCAGTTACGACCACATCAACCCCTTTCATATCTGTCTGATATGGAACGCGAAAAAAACTGGCTGCACCACCGAAACTCAGGGTATGCGACATGCCCTGTCCCGGTTTGCCACGGAACCCATTATCCCAAGTGTTCATAAATACTCCTTGCTATCGCGTAAAAAATAAACACTTTTTTGCCAATTTCAATATACAAACCTCATGTAAATCAAACACATTGTTGGCAAGCTGCTTAAACACATATAAACGAAACGTTACCTATCATCAAATGCCCTTCAACTCCTTCGATCCGTTTGTAGCGCAAGCTTCAGAAATATACGTTAGCCCAGATGGGTGACTGGTGCAAGGTATTATATTTCCGATGCCGATGCCGATGCCGAGGATTAGCGGTGCGATGTTCGTAATTTAGAAGACCTAGAATAATTCATATCAAAAGAATTAACTCTAATTCACCAGTTTTTTGTAAAGATGTATAAGTTTCTACTTCAAGAGGGAGGAGTTCCTCTTCCAGTAAAAAAGAAAAAGATGGCCATTATGATACCGACCACAAATGCAATCCAAGCTATTTGCGTGGCAGTACCTGCAATTCCACTAAATCCTAAGACGCCTGCAATTATTGCGATAATTAAAAATGTGAGAGCCCAATTAAACATTTTCTTCTCCTTATTTATCATTGAATGACTCACCCATATATTCTTCTGAATTCTGGAATGAGTCGGTGCGGCACCCCACATTTGACTTATAAAGATACAGAATTTGATTACAAGTGTAGGATTGGCAGTGAAGTTGAAACTGGTCCATGCAATACTTCACCATTCGTATCAAAGCGTGAACCATGGCAAGGACAATCCCACTTTATCCCCGGCAAATCGAATGATTGCTCTTGCTCCATGGATAAGTAAAGTGCGCAGTAAGTATTGCCCCGTTTATATGTCTGTATTTAAGCCTCCACTAAATGTACTTAATCACATTCTTGGATTTCTTGACAATGATCCATATTTCTTTGAAGGCATTTATGTATCTAAATCTTTAATCATCGATATAGCGGGCAACACAACGGCCTGGCAGTTCAAAGCCATTTCAGCACTGATGAGGGTAAATGATTTTGTTTCGCTTCCGAAATATGACATTCAATCAATAACAACAGAAGGCCATGACCAAGTCATTCATTCTGATCAAATTGTGGATTATCTGGCCTTTAATAAGGAATGGTTGGATATGTCTCTGAATGTTTGCAGCAATTGTTTGGTGTTAATCTCTGTTAAAGATGACAGCATGGAGTCTACATTAAGAATGTGATGATCTAATCCTCACAGATACCAGTAACATTGAGAATAATTCAATATATGTGTTACAGGTTAACAATGAATTAGTTGTTAAGCGTATTCAGTGCAAAGTGAATGGGACGGTGATTGTCAAAAGCGATAATCCCGTGTACGGAGAGGAAGTGCTGGATGTTTTAACCGCACAATCGCTTCCAATAGTTGGTAAGGTAATGTGGTACGGCGGCAGAATTTGATTTTTTCTTATTTCAAATAATAATATTAAATTTCAATTCGTGTACCCAATTCAAGAACGCGATTAGCAGGTAAATTAAAGTACTCTGCCGCATTACTGGCATTTCTCGCTATAGTTGAAAAAATCCGCTCTTGCCATTGAGTCATGCCATTACCTGGAGTCGGCACAACAATTTCACGACTCAGAAAATAGGATGTTTTAAGTGGTTCGAATTCAAGTCCAGGCTGCTTACACATTTCTAACGCGAGCGGTAAGTCTGGTTCGTCCTTAAACCCATAATGAACCTTAATCTGGTAGCAGTTTCCGATGAGGGATTTTACAGATACTCGTTCTTCATCAGGAACCCTGGGAATTTCCCGGTAATCAACGGTCAAGAACACCACACATTCATGCAAAACTTGATTATGAGAGAGATTATGCAGTAATGCATGCGGCACACCCTTTGAATTAGCCGTTACAAAAACAGAGGTTCCGGCTACGCGTACTGGTGGGTGTGCCAGGAGTGACTCTAAAAATGGTTCAAGAGAAATATCATCTGAACGCAATTTTTCCAGCATAATTTTACGCCCTCCATGCCACGTAATCATGATAAAAAAGATGATTGCGCCAATCACTAGGGGAAACCAGCCGCCTTGGAATATTTTCAGTATCGTAGCGGCAAAAAATGTAGCATCGATGATCAAGAAAAATCCAGTCGCTAATATGCCTACAATTAAAGGATACTTCCAAGCGAAACGAAGCACAAAAAAAGTTAAAATGGTTTCAATCACCATTGTTGCCGTGACAGCTACTCCATACGCCGATGCAAGATTGGATGAAGAGCCGAATCCCACGACAGCCATGATCACTGCCGCTAATAGAACCCAATTAACGAATGGGATATATATTTGACCTATCTTTTGGTCTGAGGTGTGTCTTATCTGCATGCGCGGTAAAAATCCTAGCTGGATAGCTTGTCTTGTAACCGAGAAAACACCGGAAATCACTGCTTGCGATGCAATGACGGTGGCTGCGGTTGCTAATGCTACTGCTGGATAAAGTGCCCATGATGGGAACAACAAAAAGAAAGGATTAGAAATGGCTGATGAGTCAGCGAGCAGAAGCGCTCCCTGTCCTAAGTAGTTCAATATCAACGCAGGAAGAACACAACCATACCAAGCTAGGCGAATCGGTTTTTTTCCAAAGTGTCCCATGTCGGCATATAGCGCCTCGCCTCCTGTCACTGCCAATACTATGGCGCCAAAGGCAATAAAGGCGAGTAATCCATTGTTCAGACAAAAGGTGAAAGCGAAGAGCGGATTTAAAGCTTGCAAAATTTCTGGAGCCGCAGCAATGTTTATTATGCCGACAAATCCAAGCGTAATGAACCATATGAGTGTTATAGGCCCGAACATCGCGCCAATTCCATCTGTGCCACGTTGCTGGATAAGGAAAAGTGAAATCAATACAGTGAGTGTAATCGGTATTACATATGGCTGGAGCAGAGGGGTTGCTACCTCCAATCCTTCCACTGCACTCAGCACGGATATAGCAGGAGTAATCACGCCGTCTCCTTAGAAAAGTGCTGCTCCAAATGCGCCGATCATAAAAAGAATGCGATGCAGCTGAGGGCGATTGACGACTGATGAGCTGGCAAGCGCTAGCAACGCCATGATGCCACCTTCTCCATGATTATCTGCGCGCAGCATCAATGTTACATACTTGACCGTTACTACCATCATGATCGCCCAGAAAATGAGTGAAATAACACCCATGATATTATTATCAGTGATAGTAAGCCCATGGGCAGGGTCAAAAACGGTCTTCATGACATATAGAGGACTTGTGCCGATATCCCCATAAACTACACCCAGCGCAGCTAAACTTAATACACCGAGAGATCCTTCTTTAGTAGTGGCAGTTTTCGGTTTGCGATCTAACGTGGCCATATGCTATGTACAAAAATGCGCATTATACTCTCGCTTATGTGTAACTTTAGGTCGTTATTTGGAATACTCAACTTGCGATTCCCCGTGGTCTTGCCACGGGGATAGGTGCAGGGCGCGCGGAGCAAATTTATTATATTTTTACTGGAAAACTTCGTGCGTTAGCCAATGAATATCAACATAAATACATGTGGTTCACGGAGCGATATGTGGAATGGTTAGAAAAATATACCAAATATGATGGCCACGCGAGACGGCCCGCTTCGGGCGGAAGTGGTCATTTCAATGATGTCAACGATCAGCGCTTATTCAATTCTATTTCTGAATACTTCAGATTAAATCAAAACTTTTATATTTAATATATTCGTTCTATTTTGTGCCAAATAAGACGCAAAACTTTTTATTTCTCTTTTATCTAGTACCAAATAAGACACCCCCTCACAATTTCCCTGTTATGCCAATCCATTTGAGAACACTACACTAGTCGATTACTAATATGGGTGTGATGGCAAGGTGTTGGGTAATTGTGCTTGCAGTTTGCTTTGCAAGAATTTGATCGGGGTAGGGGCCTGCGTGAATTTTATACAGGCCGTTATTTTTTGTAATGTTGATAGTATCGTTGAGCCATGGAATTTTCTTCCGTACATACGTGAGAAAATTATGCGCATTATCCGGTGAGCCAAATGCTCCTAATTGCAGATAAACCGAATTCATTTCTAGATTGCCATTGGTGATAGATGGTGTTGTGGCAGCAGATGGCTTAGTAATCGCCAGTTTTACTGGGTTGTTATCAGTCAATATACTTTCAACTTCAACTTGACCGCTACCGCCTGCCAGTACTCCCAATTTATAAGCTGCTGTATAAGAAAGATCGATTAGGCGGTCAGATAAAAACGGTCCGCGATCGTTTAGGCGCACAATAATCGATTTGCCGTTTTCCAGATTGGTTACCCGTGCATAGCTGGGGAGCGGCAGGGTAGGGTGTGCAGCCGTCATTGCATACATGTCATAGACTTCCCCCGATGCAGTATTGTTACCGTGATAGCGGCGGCCATACCACGAAGCGACGCCACGTTCTTTATAGGGACGAAGTTCGGTCATGGGTCTGAAGTGTTTTCCTAATGCGACATAGGGTTGCATATTCGCTAAACGAAGTGGTTCAGCTTTGGGAACCGCATCTGAAACCAGATGTAGATCAGGTGGAGGGTTATCGCCCGGACCATCATCCAAATAATAACCGCCGCCTTTTCTAGCGACCGAACCAGAGTTTGAGTGGGTTGTTGCCGAAGTAGAGGAATACTTTTGTTTAGGCTGGTGATTGTATTGCGGTGTACTGCTACAAGCTGTCAGCAATGCAAGAATCAATACTAATCCAAAAACCGGCGATGTCATTGCAGATACATAATATTTATGGAAAAATGCTGAATAACTGTTTGTCATGTTTTTATAAGTTTAGGATGTGTTTGAATACTCATCAAAATACCAAAACCGAGTAACATTGTCACCATCGATGTGCCACCATAACTGATCAATGGAAGTGGAACACCCACCACTGGAAGAATACCACTGACCATGCCCATATTAACAAAAATATAAGTGGAGAAAGTCAGTGTAATTGAACCCGCGATGAGGCGTGTAAACTGTGTGGAAGCATTCGAGGTAATCACCATGCATCGACCAATCACTGCTAAATATAGCAATAATAATAAGGTATTGCCAATCAGTCCGAATTCTTCAGAGAAAACAGCAAAGATAAAATCAGTACTTTGTTCCGGTAAAAAATCCAATTGAGTTTGCGTACCTTTTTGCCAGCCTTTTCCGATCATACCACCTGAGCCAATAGCGATAGATGATTGGATCGTGTGATAACCAGCGCCTAATGGATCTTGTGAAGGATCCAGCAATGTCATGATACGTTGACGTTGATAGTCGTGCATGATTGACCAGAATACCGGCAAGCTGCTTGCTGCTGCTATCCCCAATCCAACAATGATGCGCCATGATAATCCAGCCAGAAATAATACATAAAAACCACTAGCGGCAATCAATAATGCAGTACCCAAATCAGGTTGTTTCAGGATCAAAAAAACTGGCAGCATGAGCAGTATGTTTGCGCCAATATAATCTCTCAAACGTAAAGTGATTTCGTGTTTATCGAAATACCAAGCCATCATAAGAGGTATAGCAATTTTCATCAATTCAGATGGCTGAATTTTTGTTACGCCAACATCAAGCCAGCGCCTGGCACCATTACTTATTTCACCAAATAAAGCAACACCAATGAGTAAAACCAGTCCTATCATGTACATGGGTAATGCAAGACGTCTGATTTGCTGCAATGGAATATTGGCGACTGACCACATAACTACTAAGGCTACCAATATATTGACCATCTGATGACTGACTTTGTTAATATTGGTACCCGTGGCGCTGTAGAGCACAATCAGTCCTACCGACATCAATGTGAGAATTCCAACTAAAAGAAAGCCATCTATGTAGCGTGTGAAATAGTACCAGATTTTTCTAGGTTCAATCATAGGGTGATTCAGTTTGTTGTCTATTATCAGTGGATTATTGTTTTGTCGCTGGGTGGTTTATTTCTCAGGGGTGTTCATGGACATGATCTGCAACAGACTTAGTAGATTCTGTAGTTGTCGACTCAGGTGATTGCCCTAATAAGAAATGGTCAAATACTTGCTTGGCGATGGGCGCTGCGGTTGAACCGCCTGTTCCGGTATTTTCAACCAATACCGCCAAGGCGATTTTGGGAGCTTCTGCTGGCGCATAAGCGATAAACATTGCATGATCGCGATGACGTTCATTGATGGATTTTTCATTATAACGCTCTCCCTGCTTGATGCCGATCACTTGCGAGGTCCCGGTTTTTCCGGCAAAGGTATAGGCTGCATTGGCGCCTACTTTTGCAGCTGTACCGCCAGGGCGGGTGACATCCACCAATGCATTTTTAACAATTTCGATATTCTTGGGTTTTAGATTAAGCTTATAGAGCAGTTTTGCAGGGATATCCTCAATATCTCCGGTTTGACTATTTTGTATTTGTTTGACCAAGCGTGGCAGATAAGCTTTCCCCTCATTGGCGATGATTGTGGTGGCAAAAGCGAGTTGCAGCGGTGTGGCCAGGTTGTAGCCTTGACCAATGGCAACAGAAATCGTGTCTCCTGCATACCACTTTAGCTTATATTGACGCATTTTCCACGCTGATGAAGGCAACAGTCCGGAAACTTCACCCTCAATATCAATTCCAGTTTTCTTCCCCAATCCAAACTGACTGATAAAACTATGTATATTGTCTATTCCCAGATCATTGGCGAGACTGTAATAATAGGTATCGCATGAAACGACCAATGATTTGTGCAAATTAACTTTGCCATGACCACCCGGTTTCCAGTCGCGATAACGACGATCTACACCAGGCAAAGAAAAAAATCCAGGGTCACTCATACTGTACTCTGGAGTGCGTTTCCCTAATTCCAGTGCCGCTAATGCCATAAAAGGTTTAAAGGTGGATCCGGGGGGAAAAACGCCACGCAATGCTCTGTTATTCAGTGGCCTGTCAATCGAGTGGTTGAGCAGATTCCAGTTTTCCTGATCGATACCACCAATAAAAAGATTATTGTCGTAACCAGGTTTGCTGATAAAAGCAAGGACTTCTCCGTTATTGGGATCTAAAGCCACCAGTGCGCCGCGATGGTCACCAAAAGCTTTTTCTGCAGCCTCTTGCAATCCAAGATCTAATGAAAGGATCAAATTATTGCCTGGAGTTGAGGGAGTGCGCGATAGAACGCGGATAGAACGGCCTGCGGCATCCGTTTCTACTTCCTCAAAGCCTGTGATGCCATGCAATTGCTTCTCATAGCTTTGTTCGATACCGATTTTTCCAATATGATGAGAACCACGATAATTATTGAGTGCTCCATCAAGTTCAAGTTGCTCCAGATCTTGATCATTGATACGACTGATATAGCCGACTACGTGCGATATGATCTCTTTTTCCGGATATTGACGAAATACACGTGCCTTGATTTCAACACCAGGAAACCGATAGCGATTGGTTGCAAAACTTGCAATCTCCACGTCAGTCAAGCGATTGCGAAGCGGCAAGCTTTTAAATCGCTTGCTTTCCTTCATCAGTTTTTTGAAACGCTGGCGATCAGTGAGCGTTATTTCAATAATTGTCGCCAATTCATCCAGCGTAGATTCAATATCCTGGACTTCACTGGGTACAATTTCTAACGCATAAGCGGAATAGTTTTGCGCCAACACTTTACCATTACGGTCATAAATTAAACCGCGATTGGGAACCAGCGGTAAAATGGAAATACGATTGGCTTCTGCCAACGTGTGATAATGTTCTTGCTGAGAAACTTGTAAATAATAAAAACGTGTATAGAGTATCAGAAAGAGTATCAATACAAACCCAGCACTGAGAGCAAGACGGTTACGAAATTTATGCAGTTCGATCGGATGATTTCGTAGTTCTACTTTATGCTTCATAACGCATTCAGATCTGATTTTTGCTTCAGGGGCGTACTTAACAAAAGGGAGATGGGTGCCCATAGTAAGATACCCGTTGCCGTGGCAAATAAGTATTGCCAGCCGGGTAAATGAGCACCACCCAATACGGCAACTAAAATAATTACTGTCTGCATAACAAGTAATATCAGACCAATCTGAGGTGCTTGCTGCATAAGGTTGAATATGCGTAAGCGCCGCCCAAGAATTAATGTGAGATAAATGGCGATACAATAAGCTAATGCGTGTTGTCCTAGTATAGTGGTGTTGCCAACATCCATCATTAATCCCATACCAAAAGCGATGCTCATTCCCATTTTATGCGGGTGATTAATACCCCAGTAGATGATTGTGATGGCTACGAAATCAGGACGAAATAATAATATATTTTCCGGTAGCGGTAAGAAATTGAGAATGAGGGCGATAGTCAGACTGATCGCAATATATCCACTGCTGGGTGGTACATGCACATCTTGTCTGAAATAATCGTTTGCGTTTAAATTGTTGTCTCTAGTTTTTCTGTGATTCAATTTTGGGCATCTCTAAAGGATCATCAGGAACCGGCTGTACGAGCGATAGAATCAAGACTTGCCGGTTTCGATCTACCCCGGCAATAGGTACGCTGATAATTTGGGCGAAATCGTCTGTAGGATCCCTTTCGATTCTAAGTACCGTGGCAACAGGGATGCCTGGGGGATACACGCCGCCGATTCCGGAAGTAATTAACAGGTCGCCTTGCTGAATATCTATATTAACCGATAAATAACGTAATTCCAGTTCATCGTTTTTCCCTGTCCCTGAAACAACCGAACGCAGGCTATTACGCAAAACCTGTACAGGAACAGAATGATTCTTGTCGGTGAGCAATGTTACTTCTGATGACCAAGGATATAACCGTGTAATTTGCCCAACGATGCCTTTATCGTCAATGACTGCTTGACCCAGTTGGATATTATGGTAACCGCCTTTATTTAAGGTAATTTTATGACTGAACGGGTCGCGAGGAGTCTGTAGAATCTCGGCTAAAACGGCTTTGGCTTGGGTGTTCGTTTCAATTTGCTGAACAGCGCCGAGCAATTTGCGCAATTGGGTATTTTCAGCTTCGAGCGCACGCAATTTTAGAAGTTGTTCCCGATCTTCCAGATATTGCTGCCTGAATTTTATGTTCTCTTCCAATAAATAAAAGCTGGCAATGGATTCCTCAATTTGATCATAAATATGAGTTGGGATATAAGCAATTTTCTGCAATGGAAAAATAACGGCACCGATAGTCTGACGCAGTTCTGGAAAATATTTGAAACGCAAATCTTCCGCAATGAGTAAGCAAGATAGAAATACAAATACTAACAACCGTGCAAACGGACCGGGTCCATGTCTGAAAAACTGAGGAGTTGTTTCCATTATGCCCAGTATTTAGAAATCTGGTTCTTTTTCTGATTCAGCAGGTAAAGAAGGAAGTAATTGCTAATCAGATTTTATCTAGTCGCGAGCAAAAATACCAATCGATCGATCCATATTTTCCAAAGCAATACCGGCTCCACGCACTACACAGGTCAGCGGATCATCGGCAACAATGACGGATAAACCGGTTTCCTCCATTAATAACCGGTCAATGTCGCGTAATAAAGCGCCACCGCCGGTCATGACCATACCTTTGTCAGCGATATCCGAACCTAATTCCGGGGGCGTATGCTCAAGTGCGGATTTAACAGCGCTGACAATGCTATTGAGTGGCTCGGTTAATGCTTCCAGAATCTCGTTGCTGGAAATGGTAAAGCTACGTGGAATTCCTTCCGCAAGGTTACGCCCTTTAACTTCAATTTCACGTACTTCAGAACCTGGGAAGGCTGAACCAATTTGTTTTTTAATGATTTCTGCGGTGGGTTCACCAATCAACATGCCATAGTTACGGCGGATATAGTTAATGATTGCTTCATCGAATTTATCACCCCCCACGCGCACGGAATTAGAATAAACAATCCCACCCAACGAGATCACACCGACTTCCGTGGTGCCGCCCCCAATGTCAACCACCATGGAACCTGTGGGTGACTCAACTGGCATATCAGCACCCAATGCGGCTGCCATGGGTTCCTCAATTAATTCAACTTTACGTGCGCCAGCACCATAAGCCGCTTCACGAATGGCGCGACGTTCCACTTGTGTGGAGCCGTAAGGGACACAGATCACGATGCGTGGATTGGCCGAAAACAGGCGAGGGGGATTCACTTTTCTGATGAACATCTTGAGCATTTGCTCAGTGACGGTGAAATCTGCAATCACGCCGTCTTTCATGGGGCGGATGGCTGTGATATTGCCGGGCGTGCGGCCTAGCATTTGTTTTGCTGCGAGACCTACTTGCTGGATCATTTTCTTGCCGTTGGCACCGCTTTCTTCGCGGATTGCGACTACAGAGGGTTCATCCAGTACGATACCTTGCCCGTGAACATAAATCAGCGTATTGGCTGTGCCCAGGTCAATCGCCATATCTGTCGAGAAATAGCTTCCAAGAATATTGTTGTTCAAGAAATTAAACATAGTGGCAAAATCCGTTATTAGTAATTATGATTTATGACGAGAGCGAATAATAAATAAAACCATCAAAAAATAATACGCCGGTGAAACCGGGCATGATACCCTAATACTTATCCAAATATAAGGTTACCCATTTAACATGACGCTATCTGTAAATGATGTAAAACGCATTGCTGATCTTGCTTATATTGAAATTGATGACGACGAAGCAAAAGCCACATTGATCCAGTTATCCGGCATTTTCAACCTGATTGAAACCATGCAAGCGGTTGATACCTCCGCAGTAGATCCCATGTCTCACGCTCAAAGTGTCGTGCAACGTTTACGTGAAGATGAAATAACCGAAATCGATCAGCGCGAGCTATGCCAATCGATAGCGCCACAAGTTGAGGCGGGCCTCTATCTGGTTCCCCAGGTGATTGAGTAACTGATTAAGAAATCGCTGTGATTGGGTGAGCGAGAAGATTACAACAAAGCCGCCTTAAAGTGTAAGAACAATAACGATTGACCATTTCATATTTCTCTATTCGTAAATACCATGTTTAATGCCAGTCTTAAACAACTCTCCAGTCAACTTGCCGGAAAAAAGATTTCAAGTATTGAGCTGACAACAGAATTCCTCAAACGCATCAGGGCGCTTAATTCTGAATACAATGCGTTTATTACCGTCAATGAGGAAATAAGTCTTGTACAAGCGCAAGCCGCGGACAAAATGCTTGCTGCGGGACAAGCTGGGCCATTGACGGGTATCCCCATTGCGCAGAAAGATATTTTCTGTGCCAAAGGCTGGTTGACAACCTGTGGTTCGAAAATGCTGTCGAATTTTGTCTCACCGTATGACGCGGGTGTTATCGAGCGTTTCAATCAAGCGGGAGCGGTCAATATTGGCAAAACCAATATGGATGAATTTGCTATGGGATCGAGTAACGAAACATCATTTTATGGGCCCGTAAAAAACCCCTGGGATCATGCCGCAGTACCCGGCGGTAGTTCAGGTGGTGCAGCTTGTGCGGTTGCAGCAAGACTGGCGCCCGCAGCAACCGGCACGGATACCGGCGGCTCCATCCGCCAGCCGGCTGCATTGTGTGGTATCTCGGGAATTAAACCAACGTATGGGCTGGTATCGCGTTATGGCATGATTGCCTTTGCCTCGAGTCTGGATCAGGGTGGGCCTATGGCCAAATCGGCAGAAGATCTGGCGCTGCTGCTAAATGTCATGGTGGGATTTGATCCGCGCGACTCAACCAGTCTGCAACGCGATGCCGAGGATTATGCACAGGATCTGCAAAAACCATTGGCTGGTCTGCGCATCGGCTTGCCTAAGGAATATTTTGCCGAAGGCATGAGTAAGGATGTCGAAAGTGCATTAGAGAAAGCGCTGGATGAATACCGTAAACTGGGTGCGGAAATGGTCGAGATTTCGTTGCCTAACGCATCCCTGTCAATCCCTGTTTATTACGTATTGGCACCCGCTGAAGCTTCGAGTAATCTATCCCGTTTTGATGGCGTGCGCTATGGCTATCGCGCCAAGTCATACCGTGATCTGAGTGATATGTACCGCAAAACGCGTGCGCAAGGTTTTGGCGCCGAGGTGAAGCGGCGTATTCTGATCGGCACGTATGTTTTGTCGCATGGCTATTACGATGCCTATTATATTAAAGCGCAGAAACTGCGCCGTCTGATTGCGCAGGATTTTACCGAAGCCTATAAACAATGTGACATTATCATGGGTCCCACAACGCCCACCGTCGCTTTTAATCTGGGAGAGAAAAGCGGTGATCCGATCCAGATGTATTTGTCGGATATCTACACCAGCGCCGCCAATCTGACCGGATTGCCGGCGATGTCGATTCCTGTTGGTTTTGGCGATAAGAACCGGCCGGTCGGTTTGCATATCATTGGTAATTACTTTAGGGAAGCACAAATGCTGAATGTGGCGCATCAATATCAATTGGTGACCGATTGGCATTTGAAATCACCCGTTTAAACCTAATCGTTTATCGCAGAAACTATAAATTTCGTTGGAAAATCAATCATGCAATGGGAAATTGTCATCGGTCTTGAGGTACATGCGCAGCTTTCAACGCGATCAAAAATCTTCTCGGGGGCTTCCACCGCCTACGGTGCACCGCCGAACACTCAGGCGTGTGTGATCGACTTGGCGTTGCCGGGTGTTTTGCCGGTACTCAACAAAGGCGCGGTTGAGCGGGCGATTAAACTGGGTTTGTCAGTGGGTGCTAAAATCAATTCGCCGTCCATTTTTGCGCGCAAGAATTATTTTTATCCTGATTTGCCTAAAGGCTATCAAATCAGTCAATACGAATTGCCGGTGGTGCAGGGCGGTAGCATTCAGATTCAAGTAGGCGAGATTGAGAAAAATATTCGTCTGACCCGTGCGCATCTGGAAGAGGATGCCGGCAAGTCGCTGCACGAGGATTTTCATGGGATGAGCGGCATTGATCTGAACCGGGCCGGCACGCCGTTACTGGAAATTGTCTCAGAACCCGATATACGCAGCAGCGCGGAAGCGGTAGTGTATGCGAAAACATTGCATTCACTGGTACGCTGGATCGGTATCTGCGATGGCAATATGCAGGAAGGCTCGTTCCGTTGTGATGCGAATGTATCGGTGCGTCCACTGGGAACAGAAGAGCTCGGCACACGTTGTGAAATCAAGAATCTGAACTCATTCCGTTTTCTTGAGAAAGCCATCGACTATGAGGCTAGAAGGCAAATTGAGATCCTTGAAGATGGTGGCACAATCCGCCAGGAAACTCGTTTGTATGATGCCAATAAAGACGAAACACGCACCATGCGCACCAAGGAAGATGCCAATGACTATCGCTATTTTCCCGATCCGGATTTATTGCCGTTGGAAATTCCGCAAAACTGGATTGATCAGTTAAAACAAACTTTACCCGAATTACCTGCAGCCCGGCGTTATCGCTATATCACTGAATTTGGTTTGTCGGTTTATGATGCCGGTATCTTGACCAGTACGCGTGAAGTGGCGGATTATTTTGAGGATGCGGTAAAACAATTACCTGCACAAGCCAAGCTCTGCGCCAACTGGATTATGGGTGAGATCACCGGGCAATTGAACAAAGAAGGTACTGAAATTACCGCTTGTCCTATTAAACCTGTGCAACTCGTTGCATTGTTAGCACGTATCAGTGATGGCACTATTTCCGGTAAAGCTGCCAAGACGGTTTTTGAAAGCATGTGGCAGGGTGAACTGGATAAAAATGTCGATGCTATTATTGCAGCCAAGGGTCTGAAGCAGATCTCCGACGACAGTGCTATTGAAAGATTGGTAGACGAAGTGCTGGCTGCCAATGCACAACAAGTTGCCGATTACCGCAACGGTAAAGAAAAAGCCTTCAATTCACTGATTGGTCAGATCATGAAAGCTACTCAGGGTAAAGCCAATCCGGCGCAAGTGAATGCCATTTTGAAGAAAAAGCTGGCTGAATGAGTCTGTACGTTTGAGAACCGCGGATTTCTTGGTGGACTGACGAAGAAATCAATCAATAAGGTTTACTCAATCTTTAGCAATCTGATTGAATACAACGACATCATGGCAATTACGCATTCTTGATATTTATTCATTGATGGTGAAATGATTTTTAGTCGAATAGTGATATCGCCGCAACATCGAAACCTACTCCTGCATCAATTTGGCAAGAATTGTGACTTTTATCACAGCGAGAATCATTCTGATTCTATAACCTTATTTTTTATTGCAAACATAGGAAGCCTCTGAATAACCCTATTTTTCATTCTGAATGCAATGGAGAATTTTTGGGAATCAACCCTATAGATCCCTAGTGCTCGAAATGACAGTTACTCAGAAGCTCTATAAGTGTATATTTTTATCAACTTTTGATTTTCGAGTATCTCACTATTACCATTTCATCCAACTTTATCGGAGTAACTCTATTTGAATAATAAATAATATTGATGACGCAATTTCTTCATGACTTAACGATCCGGGTTTTTTAGATATTTTCTACAGATAAACTTAGCCACAATTATGATTGAGCGATCTCACACTAAAATACGTATATTGGTCGCAGAGAGCTTTGATTTGATACGCATTGGTTTACGTTCGTTATTTGAAAATCATGCTGTGATAAGTTTGGTTGCAGAAACCAATTGCATCGAAGATTTATGCAATTTAGCCGTGCAACATAAACCGGATGTGGTTCTTGTTGATTTACAGTTAATGAGCGGTGATTGTGCCGAATATATTTCCGAGCTGTTGAATGCCTGTCCAGAAAGTAAAGTATTGGCTTTTTCTCATCACAATAGTGAGCAAACTTATCTGCAAACATTTCGTTCAGGAGCGGTAGGTATTATCAGCAAACATCATTCTTCTGAATTATTATTGAAAGCCATTTATGCGATTCACGCGGGTCAGGTTTGGTTTGATCGTCACGTCACCAAGCTGTTGTGGCAAGCACAGTTTGATGCCAATTCATCGTCGGAAATACAAACCGATACCCAAGTATCGCATCAATCAAAGTTGAGTGATAGCGAACGTCACATTGCCTACCTGGCATGTAAAGGTTTATCAGCGAAAGAGATAGGTGCGCAATTATTTGTTGCGGAGAAAACCGTGCGCAATCAGCTATCAATCATTTATAAAAAGATTGGTGTTAAAAAACGGATTGAGTTGTGCCTGAAAGCTCCACTGTATGATTACTTTAGAGATTCTTGCCTGTCTGGGAC
>Ga0136611_10000881_pt1 | contig 20361 bp, 15 predicted proteins | sample AntDrymUQ2232306_2_FD_106645 | JGI IMG/M metagenome (GOLD analysis project Ga0136611, IMG submission 106645) | Polar desert sand microbial communities from Dry Valleys, Antarctica - metaG UQ223 (23.06) | ecosystem: Environmental > Terrestrial > Soil > Desert | place: Antarctica: Dry Valley...
GGCGTTTCCGTTTCGCGCCGGTCGTCCAGCAGCCCCAGGAGCGGGTTGAGGAGATGGGCGGGGAGGCGATTGATTTCGTCGAAGACGACGACGGCGTTCCCGAGCGTGAGTGTGCGCACCAGGGTGCTCGGGCGGAAGAACGTGCGCCCCTTCTGCGCCTCACGCGTCCCCCAAAAGTCGGACACCTCGCGCACGGTGCCGCAGTTAAAGACGAAGAACGGCCGCCCGGTCTCGGCGGCGTACTGCCGGGCCAGGCTGGTCTTGCCGGCACCCGCATCCCCGACGAAAAGGACGTTGACCGCCCTTTCCAACTGCGCCCTCTGGGCGAGTGCCTTCAGAATGGGTCGCAGGCCCTGCGCAATATGAAAGTGCGGGATCGGTTCGGGGACGCGGGCCGCGTCGGAGCAGCGCTCCGGTCGTTCGTCCCCAAGGATGTCATCGATATCATCGCGCCCGCAAGGGCGCTTGGCTCGGGGCCTGACTGGTTGCTTCGAGGCCGGACGGCAGGTTTCCAGGCGCTGGCGGATGTCCTTGATGGTGAGGCGGCCGGCGACCGCCTCGTCGAGGATTTGCTGGCGCAGAACGTCTGGAACCCAGCGCGGGGCCACCTCCTGCAGGACACACCAGGCGACGTCTGTCCGACGTCGGACACTCCCGTCCGACAACAAGGCGCTTGCAGGGAACGCCCGGGCGACGTGCATGTACTTGCGCAGCCGACAGTAGACGTTCTCTTCGCCGAAGATAGCGAACGTGGCGTTTACCAGATCCTTTTTCCGAACTTCGGGCAGCGCTTCCATGGCCGAGATGGTGTCACCTAACAGCAGGCGGTAACGAACGCCCTCCTCGACACCGGCATGATCTAGCTCTTTAGCCAGCGACGCCAAGTCCTCTAGGGAGGGCTGGGCGACGGTGCCGACGCACAGTCCGATTATCTCCTCGCCTTTTCCACAGTACTGGAGCCGCACTTTCCCCTCGGCCAGCAGCTGGTTCATCGCCCGCAACTTCATGCCTGCGCCTCCTCGATCGTTCCGTTGTACATCCGCCTCAGCCTCTCTCTGTGAGCCGCTCCAGCAGAGAAATAAGTGACTTCATAATAGACAATATCATTTATGAGATAAAATTCATGTCTTATAATATCTATTGACAAAGAAAAAAATACATGTGATACTTGCCTCATCCCGCCTTTTCAAGGTGCTGCTGGAGGATCGAGGCTTTATGAGATGTCTGCGGTGTCGGGTTTTGCTGGGCGCGGCATTCTGCTTCGCCCTGTGCGGCTGCGGCCGCGGCGGCTTTCACGCGCTTATTGAACCCAAGCGCGTAGAAGTCGCCGTCAGTGGGCCCGCTTCGGCATCGGAGTGTTATGGTTCAGGCTGGCCGGCTCGCGGCCGAGATGAGCAGCCCTTCATCGATCTCCTCGAGCCGCTCGACGGGGACCAGGTGACTCAAAAGGGCGCCGTCGTGCGGTTCCGGGTGAGCGGCGCCATTCCACAGGGTGTTCGGCCGATCGTGTTCGTCCGCGACGCGACGGGTCTCGAGTCAAACTGGTGGGCATGGGTGCCTACCCCCACATCCGCAGGGGTTTGGGAGTGCGGCGTGCAGTATGGCGAGCCTCGCGACGCCGGCCGGCGCCTTGCCGTGCTGGTTCTGATGCTTCCCGAAGCCGCTTGTCCCCCCGCGGGCACCGTCGGGTTTCTACCCGCAGGGGCGTTGGCGCGGTGTGCGCTTGGTAAGGTCGTGCGCGAGTAAGAGGCATTAATATCTGAGCTCGGGGAAGAAACCGCGCGCCTGTGACTCAGAACGCGGCCGCCCATCACGAGTAGTCGCCAAGAATCACGCAGCCGCTCCTCCCATCGTGAAGCCGGAGCGGAATCCGTCCAAAGGAGGATGTTTACATGGCCATTCGATCGGAAGCCTGGAAAGTGCTCTACCTCTTTATGCGGGGCCACACGCCCGAAGAGGTCGGGCGCGTCTGGGCTGTCCTCCAGGCGCTGATCTTCAAGGCGGCCGCCGATGCCTCCGCGATCCGCCAGGGCATCAAGGACGCCTGCATCGGAGCGCCCGTGACGCCGCCGCACAACGCCCAGCCGATCTTCGTTGTCGGCCTCTTCGCCCTCGTCGTAGGGCCGTTTCTTCTGGCCCTGAACCTGGTCGTTTTCGCCCCCATCATCGAGATGTTCGTGCCGGCTCCGGGCGAGCCCTGGTTCCTGCCCGGCGTGGGCCCGATCCAGCCGATCGCCCTGATCCTGGCGGCAGTCATCACCCTCGTCGAGCTGATCTGCGCCGTCACCGTGATGGAAGCCCCGGACCTGTTCCTTCGGGTGCCGGCGGGCATCGTACTCGCCGTGGCCGTGGGGTTCGAGTGTTGGGGTGGTTACCTGCGGGGAGCCATCGGCGACCCCACGGGCGGCGAGGCGGTCCTGGCGGCCGGAAATCCTGCCTTGGTGAGTGCGCTGCTCTCGTTTCTGGCTCCCTCCGCCGAGGCCATCGCGGGCTGTCTTGCCTTCCGTGGCGTGCTCCAGCCGCTCGCCATGCCCGCGTTCCATCTCGTGCGCCTTGTGCACCACCGCATCACGATCTGGTATCTGTGGAAGCGCTACAGCCGCTACTTTGACGCGATCTGGATCGACCCGAAGGTCCAGCAGGCTGTGGCGGCGGCCCAAACGACGGTTGACGAGGCGAGCAGCCTGATCATCAAGGGTGATGCTGTCTGGGCGGCGGCGGCGCAGTTGATCCGGGAGGCGAGCGCGCTCGCCAGCGGGGTTAGCAATGCGGCCGCAATACGCGATGCGCGCGAGTGGGCAAAAGCCGCGGAGTCCGCCAAGAATCTCCTGACCACCCGGCTCGAAGCGGCACGCAAACAGTTGCCCCTGGCCGAGCCCTTGCCGGCGATGCCCGCCCCGGCAATGAACGAAGCCGCTATAGGCCAAAATCGGGAGAAGTGCCAGGCGCGCGCAAAGGCCCTGGAAACCTTCGTCGCGGGCGCGGCGAAGGCAGCCTACGACGCTGCCGAGGCGGTGGTGGAGCAGCTCTCGAGCCCGCACGGGGCGCAGGATGGCGAGCCATGGGTGCGGCTGTGCGCGGAGAAAGGTGCCCTTCGCGAGATGGTCCAAGCGTTGCACGCCCAGAAGGCGGAACGGGCGAAGGTGTTCATCGCCTGCCGCGATGCCCTCGCCGGCGAACAGTTCGGGCAATACTTTCCCGCCAGCCAGGAGCATAACCTGACCTTGGTGCGGCACGCGGTCACCGATCTGGACGGCACGCCGCCTTTCGAGGGGTGGGGAAGCGGCTCGAAGGATCGGGTGACGCGCCTTCGGGAGGCCGTGGCGGCCTTGGAAGACCGGCTGAAGGCAGACCTGCCCGAGACTTCTATCCTCGTGCGTGTGTGCGCAACGCTAAAGAACGCGGAAGCCGCGCTGGAGCAGGCCGAGGAGGCCCTTGCCGCTTTCGAAACGATCCCGGCCATCCAGGCGCGGAGCCGGTTCCGCCACTGCCGCGACGGAATCGCGCAGACCTACGCCGAGTTCACTCATGACGTTGAGGACACCCGGCAGGCGCTGCAGCAGTGCATTGATGAGGCGGACGCACTGCTCGCCGCGCGCCGGCGGAACGGCACGCTCTGGGGCCGTCTACGGCGCTGGCTGAACGCGCCCCTTGCCGAACCGATGGCTGACCCGAACCGGCCACAGGAACAGGTGGCCGAGCCGGGCCACCCGACCACCCGGTCTTACACCACCCCCTTGGAGGAGCTTCCCGGATGAACATGACGTGGACCGTAGGAAACACGCCGCGGCGCGCAGCCGCCTTTGTATTCGCCACCCTGTTTGCCCTCTTCCCGCTGCTCACCGGGTGCGATGGGAAGAAGGCAAGCGCCCATCCCCGTACGCGCGGGACCTATCTCGTCCTGATCCTGGACGAGACCGAAAGCTTCGCGGACCACTGGCAGGAGAGCGTGCGGGCGGCCACCGCCGCCGTGGCCCGGCTCTATCCGGGCGACCGCCTGCTAGTCCTGGGCTTGGACCACCACGCTTGGAACGAGGACGATGTGCTTGTGTCACTGACGACCCTCCCCTATCAATCGCTGTTGGCGGTCAAGGAAAAAGCGCGGCTTGTGGCCCGGCTCAAGGGCCTGAAGCCCCGGCCGAGTAGCTCGGGAACGTTGGTAAACGGCCGCCCGCGGGGTACGCCCAGGGGTACGGATACCGAAGGTATCCTCGACTTCGCTTCCAAGCTGGCTGAGGAGCCTGAAGGACGGCGCGTTATTCTCGGCCTCTTCTCCGACCTGAACGACGAGCCGCGGGGCGTTCGGACCACCCGGCAGAACCCGAACCCGTTTCCCAGCGGCACCCGCTTCAACGCCCTTTACGTGGACGCGGGCAGCGGCAGCCAGACGGTGGCGCGCATCCGCCGATGGGAGGATACGCTGCGCGGGGTGTTCGGCGTCGACTGCACCGCGCAGGACTTCCACCTCGCAAGCCAGTCCAGTGCGGTCGACCTTCTGGGCCGCCGCGGTGAATGACTCGCCGTTCGCGTGTCCGCCCGGTGCATTGCGCCCGGCGGACACGCTCCCGACCAGGCAGAGACACGACGTCGGCACGGAGGATGGGAGATGGCTTGATTTTCAGGATGGAGACGCCGGCTTCTGGTCTCTACTCAAAGATCGGGCAAAGAGGAAGACCGCCCGCAAACGCGTCCGCTTGCGTGCCTGAGGGATGGTAAGAGAGAGTGCGCTGCCGGTGGCGACGGCGTACGTGTCTGGGTATTGCCGCTGCACGGCGTCGGCAGAAACGCTGGTGATCTGGGGATCTAAATCCACGGCCTGAAACACATCGTCCCCTTCGTCAATCAACAGTGCGTTCTGCGCGCCCGCTGCGCGAAGTTGCTCGGACGCTTCTTCCAGAGTGAAACCCTCGATTCGCCCCCGATCGCCCTCACAAGCAAGGTGATAAAGGGTATGTCCGTCTGCGCTCAGCCCGATGATGTTCCAGGGATAAACGTTACGCCGGAAAAAGACCTCGAACTGCCGATCGTCCTCGGGAAGGAAGCGATACTCCCCCGTCCTCAAAGGGCGAACGTAATCGCTAGCGACCGCGTTCGCCGGATCGGGAACCTCTGTGTATCCGCGATTGTTCATCGCGCCGCGCAGCTCCCCCTGCGACACGCTCAGGCCGCCGTAAAGGCGGTTCAACACGACGGGACCACCCATCGCCGCGCGCTGTAGGTTGATATCATCCAGCAGTTGCTTTTCGCCGAGCCAGACATCATCCGCTGGATGATCGCCGAAGAATTTGCGGTTTCCCCTTCCAGGGTCTGGCGGGTTCAGGCCGGGGATTTTCGTATCCAGGTTCAAGTTTGGCAGTACCAGCAAGTGGCGCAGGTCGCTGAACTGGTGCGTCAGCTGGCTGACTTTCGTCACCGCTCCATCCCGGATAACCTGCTGGTTCGAGCAGGCGAACTCGATCTTATCCCCGCAGGGCGCCCATTGTGGTAGCTCGCCATCACCTTTATTCACCATCGCCCAAACCATGTCATTGATGGTTGTTGAGGGGGAAAAGAACTGAACGTCCTCGATGGTAACCGGGCTCCTGCCATACCCGTTGCCGGCCTTCCATTTGACAAGGCAGGAGTAGGTCCGTTGGTCAATCGGTTCCCCTGGCAGAAACAGTAGGCGAGCACGAGGGAAGGAGAGCGGTGAATTGATGAAGGCGACATTAAAAAAGTTCATCGTCAAATCGCCGCACCCGGCGATGCCGATGATACGACGATCCGCAATCTCTTTTCCGAAGTTTTCGTCGAAGGAAGGGACGATGGGCGCCTCATCTACATAGGCCTGCAAGGAACGTATTTCGTCTTCCGGCCCGCCGTTCCGGATCGCCTCATCCGCCGCCTCATCCGCCACTGCTTTAGTCGCTTGCATCAGGTCTGTGCGACCTGTGGGAGAGACCGGAACTCCTTGAAAATGCCGAAGTGCATCAAGTTTCTTTTCGGAAACTTTCCATTTTACACCGATTTTAAGGAGCTGCTCGATGGCTTCGTCCTTATCACATTCGCGAAGGTCGCATAGGAGGAGCCAGGAAGTGAGCCGCTGGCCGTAAGCGTTGGTAGTGATCGTACGAGGGCGGTAAACGCCACTGGAATCAAGATAGGACGGGTAGAGGAAGGTCATGGACGGAGACCGGTCGCCGGGACGCACGATTCCGGGTCCCATCTCCCGTCCATGCGTGTAGCTGAGAAAAACCTCATCCTTCCCCGATCCGACATCGTAACTTACGACGCCCATAAAGAGCTGTACCTTCGTCCCGCTAATCACCTTGTTCACTATTTGGCGCATGTCCAACTCAGGCACAGCAGTTCTCCAATTCAGGGTGGTGAAGCAGCATTTTAATAGGAGAGGAGATACGTTCCCGCCCTGACCTGCGCGGGAGCGGGCTTACGATATAGTCGTTTTCAATCTGGTTGAAGGTGACGGCGAGGTTGGCTGTAGCTGCACGTTTTCAAGGGCGTACGCGATGTCAAGAGGACGGGCAAGCGTTCTTCATGTCTCAAGGTACTCAGCCTTCAACTGCTCTGCAAACGACTATACGTGTTGGCGATCTCCACCAACCCGCGCCGTGCCGCTTCCTTGGGAGCCGGATGGGGGTCCGTGTCCACGACACGCTGAAGCACGGCTCTTGCGTCTTCTGTCGCTGCACCGGCAATGCGAGCTATCCGCTCAGCCGCCTTCTCACGGACGCTCCACTCCGGGTCGTTCTCGACGATCAGCCGCATCAGGTCTACCTCGGTCGTCTTTGACAGACCTGCCCCGCTCTCCTTCTCCAGGGATGCGAACTCACGACGTACCTCCCACTTTTCACTTCTGATGAGAGCGACAGATTCCTCTAAGGGGGTAGGGATCTGTACGCGCCCGCGCCCTTCCTCCGCTGCTGCGACCCGCGCGCCAATGAGGGCTTTTTTCACCTTCGCCGCAACGTGATGTTTCGGTACCGTAGCGTCTGCCAGCAGACGGTTCACTTTATCGAGAAGAGTCTTCGCTTGATCGCGAAGTAATTGATCTTGCATCTTAGTAACCTTTCGTGTTATCCGTTCTGTTCCGTGCTCTACGAGGCCACCGCGCGGAAATAAACGCCGGTGCCCTGGGAGATCAACAAAGAGCCTTCTCCGTTGCGGAGCCTGCGGCGGAAAGCTGTAGCATCGCCGCGTTCATTTCTCCGACCAAAAGGGAGAGCCACTGCCGTGCGACGGGATCGTCCTGCCCCATCAGGGTTACCAGCGTGTGTAGCGCCTGCCAATCCTCCACGGAGACGTGGGGGGCTCTCTGCAATGCTGCGATCATCGCCTGCGTCCGCTCCGCGTAGATATCCTCCTTGAGCACCGTTATGGCCGTCTTGCATACCATGGCTGGCTTTCGTGAAGACTCGCGACTGTACTCACGCAACAGGCGCTCCGCGCAGTCGTTGAACCTCGCCAGCACATGGGCCGTGGCGACCGGCCCTTCCAGTATGGTGGAGGGGATCAGAATATGCGACAAAAGCGGGACGAGCTCGCGCTGTGGGTTCACGGCGAACACTAAGACACCCGGCACCCGCGTTACGGCAAAGTCATTGCCGCCGCCGGCAATCACCTCGTCGCCGAAATAGATGGCGTTGGAGCCGAACAGCTGTCCCTGGCGGGCGCACCCCTGCAGATTCAGGTGATCGATCAGGAACTCCAAGGCATACGCCTTGTTGACCTTTTCTAACGTCACGTCGACACTGGCCCGACCGCCGGGCCGCGCCACATACTTCCCCAGCCCGCAACCATCCAATTGCGCCTGAATTCGAGCCACGAGACGGCTGCGCAGATCGCGACCGAACAAGCGAGATGCTTGACGCCCTTGGTGGAAGCTCAGCACAGGCTTGAGTGTGATCTGTACGGTCGCGCTCCGCTCATCCTCGTCGCTGCCATACGCCACAAAGCGCTTTTCGACATGGGGCCGGAGGAGCGCCCCCTCCTGTGAAACCATATCCAGCTTATACTGGTTCTCATAGGTTGTGCGCCGAGCCGTCAGATCCGCCAGGTAAACGGCGGCCTCCGTCTCTAAGATGACTTGGATGTGCTCCACGTCGTCATCCGGTATACGGCAACGCTCGATGTACCACGGGTCAACGAAGCGTGGCCGTATCTCCGGCTTGCCGCCCGTACTCGCTGGCTGCATTATCTCCGCGAAAACGGCTTCCGGCAGATGCGAATCCGGGTTGCCGGGCGGGTTTCCCCCGTTCATCAGACGCGACAGCGCGTCGTCATGGAGAGGGAAGTGAACATATACCCCGCCGGAGTTGCAGAAGAAGTGGAATTGATGCAGGAGCTCCAGTTCGTCAAAGTAGCAGAGCTGGTTGATGAGCCAGCGGAGGAAACGATCGGCCAGTTCGCCCATAGCGTTGCCGGTGATGAAGGCCATCTGAGCCCCCAGCTTCGCGGCCTGTATCAGTTGCGGCCCGATGCGGCGTAAGAAATCCTGACGCTCTCGGTCTTCTCCCTGCGCGACGATGGTCTTATCCACATCCGCAGCGATCAGGCAGCGCTCCGTAACCAGCCGCCGAGCCAGACCGTCGTCCGTTGGCCCTGTCCTGACCCTATCTGATTCACGACGCCTTCGCGGCATAACAACACTCCCTCCCGCTGCTCCTTGGACGCTCCATATTGTGTTGGCAGTATTTTCGGAAGATCCAGCCCTCCAGGTTTGGCATAGAAGCAATTGTACTGGAAGGTGATTCCGGCGACCGTATCTGACCACGGCACCGCATCGGCTGTTACCGGACAATCCTTCAAATAACCCAGTATCCAGCGCTATTCGGCAAAGGTCTTGAGCAGTCCCTCCCGGCTCCAGGAACCCTCCGTCCGGATCCCGACGCCGCCCTACGCTCGGTTTTGGCAATGGAATGGGTGGCGCAATGTGGCGTTGACGTCCAGCACGAGGGCATTGCTGGGAGCTCTGCACGCCCGTGGCGGGTGCCCGCGCGCACGTTCAGGCCCGTCCGAACGCTGTCGTAATCCCGAAGGTAGAAGGCGGTGCCGTGATAGGCAGCCCCCAGGAACAACTCGCCCCAGAGCCGCTCGCGCGCGGCCGCCGGGGTGTCCTCTGCCCCACCGTACTCCCGCCAGACGTCGAATCCGACGGCCCAGTCGTGCCGCCTTGCGCGTCGCCGGTCGCGGATCGTAGGCCGTGGGGGCATATGCCACGAAGCGCCCGCGCCGGAACGCCTCCTTCAGCCGGTCGAGTTTCGCCGAGACGGCCTGCTGCGCCGGCGGTTGGGCAGGGGCCGGAGTCTGCCCAGGAGGAGCGGCATGCCGTGCCGCCGCCCGAGGTTCCGCGCCCATGTCGCTATTCAATGTAGATGTTGTCGAGAAAGAACTGAGTCTGCTTTGTGTCGGCTTCCTGCTGATCCCGGGCGATGACGACGGTGAAGCCGTTGCAGACCCTCCGCAGCTCGTCCGGCTTGAGGTCGGCCAAGCTCAGTTCATAGCGCTTCCAGGTCGTCGGGAGGAGCAGCCACGGCGTTTCCGGGGCGTACCGGACGCTGTCTCCGTGGGGCTTGTCGCCCAGGACGCCAAACTTTACCTGGATGCGCTCCTTGCCGGTCGCGCCGCGCGCGTAGAACACGAGTCGTTTCTTCTTCAGGCCGCTCAGGTCGTAATACCACCCGCGCTTGTCCTCGCCCCACCAGGGCGGATCCTTCACGACCGTCTTCCCGTCCTTCTTCTCGTAGGCGCCGGCGGGGCCGGAGAGGAACGCGATGCCGCACCAGTTGGGATACTGCCAGGGCCCGACCTTCACCTCGATGCACGCTTCCGTCCCGCCGGCCGGGGACTGCGCTCCCGCCGCGTCGACACGGTACGGCTCGGTCTTGCAGTCCACAGCCACGTTGAGCATGGCGGCGCCCTCCTCCGGCATCCAGCCATAGGGGACGTAGGGAAGGACGGCCGTGCCGTCGGTGTAGAGGTGAAACCGTCCGTCCGCGTCCAGTTTGGGCGTGCGGATGTCGAGCGCGTCAGCCTTTTTGTCCTGCTTGGACGCGGCGGCCTTAGCGTCTCTTGTCGCTGGCCCGGGGGCCGTAAGGCTGAGGAAGAGCAGGCCACAGGAAACGAGCGTGCCGACTGTGCGTACCATGGTAAGCCTCCTTGAGTGAGATGACCCTACGACGCTCCGGTGTTTTCATGGGGGCCGGCCGCCTTCGACGGCAACGGCCAGAAGGAGAAATGCTCACCGCCGAACACCCACGCAACGCGCGACAGGACGTCCATGCCGAGAAGGCCGCAGTTTCCCTCTTCGCCCTCTTGCCAACTATCCATGATGAGTGGCAGCAAATCAGGGACAAGGATGGAGAGTCCGTTCACGCCGGGCGCGCGGAAGAGGACGCTGGCGGGATAGTGGCGTCCTACGTAGGGTTTATCCGTGTCGTCTGCGAGCCCTGTTACCGGGCACATACCGGCGTCCAAGCCGCGGAAGGCGTGCTGGGGGAGTAACTTGCGTGGGATGATGGTCACATCCGTCCCACAGTCCACGATAAAAGGCACCCAGCCCAGGAAGGACGAGCCGGAACGGTCCCTAACAAGCAGGCGGATACGCACGTCGTACCATACGAGCGTAGAGCGCGGGCGAGACCTCCTGACGGACACGAACCAGCCCTCTTTTTTCGAGCCATCCGGTGCCTCGTACCGGCAGAGGCCGGCGCAGAGGCCGCGCGGCGGATGAACTTCCTGGGCGGGAACGGGCGCATGCATCGCTATACCTCCTTCCGTTCCAAACTGTCTTCCACCCGGCAGACTTCGGGAACCTGCGGAATCTGCAGCAGGAATGGCTGCTCCCAGGGTTGCCGGTGAGCAGCACGCCAGACCGACAGCCTTTGCTCAAGCTCAAAGGCGTCCTCGGCGACGGCCAGACACTCATCAGCGGGCCAGAATAAAGGCGTGTCGTCAGGAAAGTGGTCGGGTATATGACGCCTGATAAAGTGAACATTCGGTTCGTGCCAAAGGGCTATCAGCTTACCGGCGAATCTTTCTTCCAGCCAGTAGTAGTTGGCCGGTAGCCAATCCTCAGCAATCTTCTTTTCCTGGTTCTGCCGAATGTCCAGTTGTTGGAGGCGAGAAATAGCGGAAGCGACCACGGCGCGAGGCGGATCAGTGAGTCTGTCCAAATAATCCCACGCCCCATGACGCATTGCATCGACGCAATCCTTTAGAGCCCTGTAAACACCTGTATAAACGATCCGCACCGTCTGCACCCCAAACTCCGCGGCGATGGCCAACCGCAGGTTCAGTTTCAGACCACCAGAGTCCCCACTCCCCTCGATTAGTTCGACATCCAAAATGATGACATCGAAGTAGCGGTGCTCCCTCAGACTTTCCCTAAGTCTGTCCACGGCATCATCCACGGTCGCGGCTATCGTGACATCGAAGACGTAAGGATCTCTTGCCAGCCCGAAAGCCTCCATCAGATCGCGCTGGTGCGCGGGATGGTCTTCTATCAGGAGAACTGATTTCATCAGTGAACCTCTATCTTCATGCCGGCCCTTCCACAAGGCTCGTTGCCGATGGCAGATACAGCAGGAATTTCACACCATGTCCGTAATTGCCACATTCCACCAGTTTTCCGCCGTGAGCGATAGCGTCATACATAGCGATATATAAACCAAGCCCATTGCCACTTTGGTCGCTCTTGGTTGTAAATCCTAATTTGAAAACCTTTTCTTTCTTATCATCAGCGATACCAGGGCCGTTATCCTCGTATGTTATCAACAGATAATCTATTGATGAATTCAGTCGTTCCGCGTCATTTCCCCGCAAACAAACCCCTCGGATACAAATGTTACATGGTGCGTTCTCAGAGCCTGACTCTCGTTGCAATTTATCATAGTGAATTTCTGAATCTTTAACAAAATTTACAATATCTGATTTCAATCTTATTAAATTCACCCTGACTGGTGGTAGATTCTCGTCAAAATGCATTATTATATTGGTATTTTCATGTGACTTGCTCTCTACCGCTTTAACAAACAGTATGCGTATCAGTTTATCTCCATCCACAACGTCATCGCATGTGTAATTTAGAGTTTCTGACAGTTTCTTGACGTCAGAAACAAACGTAATCACATCGCAAATTCCGTCGAATGCCTGCTGTGACCACTCCTTCACTTGTTGAAGTGTCTGCCCAGAACGCAAAATACTATCGATCTTGTTTCTAACAGGCGCCAATAAGTCAGTCATCGGATGAGACATGACAAAGGTGGTATTGTCCGAAGCGCGGTGCCAGTCCTCTGCCCTCTCCCGTTCCCTTTCCGCTCGTTCGATGGCTATCTTCTTTTCCTGCTCTGCTCTCTCACGTTCTGCGCGTTCGAGGACAAGTAGTCTTACCTGCTCGATGTTCCTGTTGATAGAGAAAAGTCGGCTTCTCAAACTTCCCTGTGCCTGCCCCAAAAGTTGCCGTTGCTCAGCATTGCGAGGGGTAAGTGTCGGGGTTATCGCCTGTAGGTCGCGCCAAAAAAGATGCAACGTGTCCACCACGGACAGCTGTTCTATATAAGGCGCCCATTCAGGGGCCCGGGGGTATATGCGCGAGTTGTCCAGGGTCCAGCCTGTCTCGCTCTGAATTAATTGGAAGAGTTCTGATTGGCCTTGCACGCCGATACGAGCAGGTAATAAGCCGGTCCTAGCCGAAAGGCCCAACTGTTTCTCGCTACTACACAGGGATCGCAGAAAATCAACGGCTAAGGAAACGGCTACCGGGTCCGCATCAGCCCGCGCGCTGATACCTAGCCCGCCGCCACCTTCGTACGTAAAACGCTCGCCCTTGTCCGCGCCGAGATTGGGGGGCAGGGCTATGCCGATTGCATTTTTATCACCTAAAACTTCGCGCGCGTGCTTCACGACCCAGGGACCAAGCAGGATCATCGCGTACTGCCCCTGGAGGAAGTCGTCTGCCACCTGCCGCGTCGTGTCTTGCGGTGTGCTCAGGTAGCCCTTGCAGCGCATCTCCACCAGCAGGTTCACGGCATCTCGCGCAATATTGTCGCCTGCTTGGTCGCCCTCAGGCGAGTGGAACAGGTACCGTCCCCCGGGAAAGATGTCCGCCAGGCCAATGTTCCACATCCAGATGGGCAGAATATGAAACGAATCGAATCCCGCCTCCGTGGGCAGCCCCAAGACCGCTTTGGGCCGAGAAGTCCTTCTCATCACGCGCGCGCAAGCTTTAAGGAACGCACCAGGGTTAACGAAGTCCTCCTTCCCCATAAGTCCCTTATGGAAGAAGACCAAACGAAGGTCGATTGTCTCGGGAACGGCATAGATCCCGGTCTCCCACCGATACCAATCCAGGGTCATGGGAGAGAAATCAGCCCAAAAATCCAACGACAAATCCGATCCGCTCAGATCACGGAGCATCCCTTCCGCAGCGAAATGAGCGCACCAGCTGCTGGGTACTTCGACGATCATGACATCACTGCGACGAATGACTATCTCCTGATAAAGATTTTTGATTTCCCAGAACGCCCTATCCCACGATACGAATCTGACCTTAAATTCTAGTCCCTGACTTTTGGCCTGTTTAGCAAAAGGTATCAAATCCTCCCGTATCAGGCGTCTTTGACCGAGAACGTTCCGCGCAAAACCACCGTCCATCTCCAGTTGCGCCTGCTGATTGGCCACGATGGGAAGTTCCAGCTCACGAAAAAATTGCGAGATCTGAAGCGGTGGAGGTACTGCGGCTTCCGCCGGCTCGTTAGGCATGCGGACCAGCCAAATCGTTTTGCCTGGGGCAGTCCCGCCCGACAGCAGCGATGCATTATGGATCTCCGCCGATGCGCCATGTCTTCGTGCCATGATTATTTGCCTTTTCTAGGTACCTGACTCCCCATCCAGAAGGGGTTGACTCCGCGCTCTGCCAGGATGTACCAGGCCGTGGCGCCCACATGGGGCCGCCCGTAGTAGAGCCACGGCTGCCCGTTGGATAAGGTGAAACCCGTCGTCAGAGTTTTCCGGTCGGCAGCGTTCATCGCGCCTGAGGGCGTCTGGGATTTCCTCAGGAAGGTCAGGATCGCCTCCGACTTTTCCTGTCGACCGACGTACCGATACGCCGCCGCCATAATTGCCGTCCCCTCGAACCAGACGCCGTCGCGATCCTTCATGTTGAAGTCGTACCCCTGGCGCACCTTATGGTTCTTCTCCGCGAAGTCCAGCGCCTTCCAGTAGGGTTTGCTCTCCTCGCGCAAGGCGAGCAAAGCCCATGCTTGGATGTCAACGGGCACGTTATCCTGATTAATCTCGTCGCTGTCCGGCTTGGTCCCCGTCCAGAACTTTCCCGGGTCTGTGCTGTCCTTGTCCCAGGTACTCTCCAGAAGCTTTCGGGCGTGTGCGGCCCGCTCGCCCCACTTCGGATCGCCCGTAAGGTACGCGAGGCGCTGGAAGACGGCGTACAGGTCCAACGCGTGCTCCGCAGCGCGGTAAGTGATCTTCTTGTTGTGCTCACTCGCCGGCAGAGTGCCTTTATCGGGCGCTTTATCAGGTGCTTCGGTTGCTTCGGTTTCAAAGCCGGCGTAATAGCCGCCCTTTTCGCCCCCGGCGCGGAGGTTTTTCTCGATCCACTCCCCCATCCGGACGACGGCGCGCAGGTACGGGCTGTCCCCCGGGCCGATCACCGTCTCGTGATACGCCAGCAGCGCCAGCGCGACCCAGGCCATGTTCCCGGTGTTCACGCCCTGGAAATAGATGTCCTCGAACCACTCCTCCTTATCGGACGGCGCTTTCCGGTCCATCCATCCCGGCGTTCGGAACCGGCCCCGCTTCCCGTATGGCGTCCAACCATTGGGGAGGACAATGTCGCCGGCTTGGGCGGTCGTGCGAAGCCGACCATCGTCGAATTGGCGGTCGTGCTCCTGCATGTAGATGAAGGCGTCCGCGATCAGCCTAGCCCGGTCGCGGTCACCGGCGGCTACGAAGGCCATCAAGGCGAGGGCGCTGTCGTAGACGAAAGCCACGTTGCGGAGCACCTTGTCGAAGGCGTCGGATGATCGGCTGGTCTCGTAACTCACCAGAAGCCTCGCTTCACCCAAACGGGGCTTGTCGAAGCGGATGTCGTCCAGGTAGAAGGTGACGTCTCGGAGGTGGTTCCGGTCGGCGTCCACCACCCACCCGAAACCGGTCAGGACAAAACTTAGATCCGCGCCGCGCAGATCGATGGTGTACTGCTTCCACTCGCGGGTGAGGATGATGACATTCGAACGCTTGGCGGAAGAATCCGGATGGGGCTTTTCCGGCGCGCCCGTCTCCGGGTGTCGGCCGGCTCCGAGGCAGAAGAAGTCGATGGCTTCGCCGCCCTCGGCCCCCCGCGCCCAGAAGGTGAGGGTGGTCGCGCCGCGCAGGTCCACGCCGGCCTCCGGATGATCGCCCCAATTGGGCCGGGGCTTTCTTTCCCGATCCGCCAGCACTCCATTCATAAATTCCCAACCCGCCCAATGGCCGCCCTCGGGGCGGGAGTGGAAGACCGCTTTGATGCAGCTAATTCCAGTGTGCGGGTCTTCCGTGCAGGTCTCGTCCATCAGGGGCGCGGCGTCGGCAGTCTCTTCGGAACTGCTCAGCCGCCCTCGCGCGACGAAGTGATTGCCCGCGGCGAAGACATCGGTATAAACCCAGGTCGCTGCATGGAACTGGTCCATCACCCGACGCAGATACGCCACGGCCTCTTCGACGGGGGACTGCGACGGGCGCACTCCACGAGGCGAACGCGCCTTTGAAGGGCGCGCGCCGACTGCCCGCCACCCCACGGCTGTTCCCGCGGCGGCAGCGGCCAGCCAGGCCAAGAAACGGCGCCGACTGCGCTTCATCGCTTAACCAATCCTTTCCAGTCGCCTTGAGGATGGGGGTCAAGGCTCAGAGTACGCTTGGAGCAATTCGTTCGCTTGCTCCAATACCTCGCCGACATCCTGTCGCGTCGCCTCCAGATCGAGAGCGTAAACCTGCTGGCCGTCTTGGCGGAGTTGCTCCAGCGCATTGGTGAGGTGTAGCGGCCGCCCTCCCGCAGTCCGCTGAGCCCGCAGGACATCAAACACGTCCGGATGCAGCAGATAACGTCCCACAATCCCCCGCGCGCCCGGCTGATGGCAGATGGAATCGGACAGGTTGGGTTTCTCAACGAGGCGGGTGACGAGATGCAAACCGGGGGCGACTGGCGCTTCACCCAGTTCCACGACCCCGCTATAAGGCATCCTGTGCTTCAGCACGTTCGCCACCGCGACGATATGGCCGCCTTGCGCAAGATCCATCTGCCGGAAATAGTCCGCCATTCGGTTCAGGTCGCGAGCAGCGGTAAGACGCCCGGCACGCTTCTGGACCACGTCATCAGGCAGGAGCACGGCCGTGGGCGCGCCCCCGACGAAAGGCTCCGCATGGAGAATAGCGTCCCCCAGCCCTTCGGGCCGGGGCTGTTCCACATGGTGCAGCTTTATCACCGGCACGACCACCATCTCCAGCGCCGCCTGCAAGGGAAGGTAAAGATGATCCGCCGCGCCCGGCGCCAGAACCAGGATGACCTCCCCAATACCTGCCTCCGCCGCCTCACGAACGGCGCGCAGGAGCAGCCGTTGCATGACGTGGGCAGCCAGGAGGCGGTGTTGCCCGCCCGCTGCCGGGATGATCGCCGTATGCACCGGGGCCGCCAGAGAGGCCGTGACGCGGGAGAACGCCGCACGCACGGTTCGCGCGGCCGCCTGTTGAGAAGCCGCAGGTGCCGACTGCATGGCCTGTAACAAATCTACGATCGCGTTTTCCTGCAATCCCATGGCATCGAGCCATGCCGCCCAGTTCGCGGCATCCCATGCGGACGAATGCCCGGCGCCCCTGCGGGGGCGCCGGGCGCGCGCCCGTACGCGGGCCGCGCCCCGCACGAGCGAAAGGAGTGGCGACGGGGAAAACCCGGCGGCGACGAGCCATTGATTGAGGGAATCGCCCGTGATCTGCAGCACCTCCGCAAACGCAAGCGCCGATTCCCGGCTCGGGTGACGGGAGCCTTTTTCGATGCGGAACAGGTGGCTGGCGTCCAACCCGACGCGCTCGGCAAGAGCGGCCCGGCTCAGGCCCGCCGCTTGCCGAGCGCCTTGCAACAATTGACCAAATTCGCTCAGGCTTGATTCCATTGCCACTCAGTGTAACGCCCTACCTTCATATATGTCAAGACAATTTTTCTTTGAAGAATATAAAGATTTTGTCATTGTGTCAAAACCACATCGGCAACAGCGATGCGAAACGGCTCGGAATCAAAGACCAAGCATGAGACGGCGGGAGGCGGAAATGCGCGAATCTTTTGTACTCGCTTCGCGGAGGCGATGTAGGCAGCGGACGCGCCTGCACCCAGCAGTTCGAGACCGTCTCGTACAAGGAGGGGTCCCCAACCACGAGGAGCAGGACGCGCGGTCAGGAGTGCCCGCAATCGCTTACAGTTGGATGCGCTCGATCTCGGTGAGGGTGATCTTGTCGCTGCGCCGGTCGTAGAGCCGGGTCGTGCGCGGGTCGGCATGGCTGGCGATGGCCTGGGCGTTCTCCACCGTGCCCCCGTTCTCCAGGTACGCCGTTATGCCCGTACCGCGGAACGTGTGGCAGCAAGTCGAGGCGGGCAGCCCCGCCGCTGCTGCCCGACGCTTGACCATGTACAGCACGTCGCTGGACGTCATGCCCCGCTCCGTCAACTCCCGGCTGCGGCCCCGGCTCGTGCGAAACAGCGGCGTCTTCTTATCTCCCTCGCTGTGGATGCCCGCCGCCTTGAGGTACGCGTCCAGGTACTCCTCGGCCAGGTGATGCACGGGCAACTCGTGGAACTTGCCCCCCTTCTCCTTGAGACCGATCGAGAACTTCTTGCCGCTCTGGCGGTAGTCCCCGATCGTCAGTTTCGTCACCGCCCCGACGCGCGCGAACGAGAAAATCATCAGCGCGATCAGCGCCCGGTCCCGCAAACCCACCAAGTGAGGGACCGCTTTTTGCTCATTCCCTTCCTTATATATATAGACGGTCGGGATGCTCCCCAGAAGATGCTTGGCGTCCTCCCTGGCGAGCACGGGCGTCTTGCCCTTTTGCACGCTGTAGCGCGGACCCCGCACCGCCGCGGCCGGGTTAATATCCACCACGTGCCCGGTCACCAGGTAGTCGAACATCTGGCGTATCGCCGCCAACTCCTGCTTGACGGTCGGCGCGCTCTTTTCTCCCGTCCGCGTCTCGATGAAGGCGGCCACCATCATCGGCTGAATCTGTTTGAGGTCCATCACGCCGCGTTCCTCGCAGAAGTCGAGCAGGGCGCTCACCGCCCGGTAGTAGGCACGCCGAGTATGCGGATTGCGAATGGTGACCGTGAAGAACTCCAGGAACCGGCGCGCCGCGCTCTCGCCTCCGCTCTGAACGAGAGGGGACAGGGTGAACGCAGGTCCGCTGCCAGTGCGTTGCTGCGCCAGCAGCGTTGTTTTCTTCATCATCGCCGGAAGAGATGTTGAAGTCACCAAGACAAGTTCTTGGCCGGTGCTGCTGGTGCCCGTGGTATCGTCGGTGGCGCTGTGCTGCCTGGCGTGCTGCTTGAGCGAGATGTTCCTTTTCAGCGGATTGCCGTGGAAGATGACGATCACCGACGGGAACGGGGCCGAGTTGTCCTGGTCGCCGAACTTGAGCCGGCCTTTGAGGAACCGGGCCTCGACGCGCTCTCCCAGAAAGGGCGCGATCTGCTCGTGCCACCAGGTGGTATCGGTGCGGGCGGGCAGTAGGCAGACCACGGTCGCGCCGTTCTCCTCGGCGCTCGTTCGTGCCTTCTCGATCCATTTGCCAACCGTGCGGCCGTAGGGCGGGTTCATCCAGCAGGTGCCCGTCCACTCCTGCTTCAAGCCGTCGTCCTTGGGCGTGAAGAAGTGCGCACACTTGGCGTTTTCGGGAAGGGCGGACACGTCCAGGTCAAAGTGGAACTCGGCGTCCAGTTCCTCGAACAGGTCCTGGGGCGTGACCCACATGTCGGAGCGGCTGCGAAAATGCACGGACTCGTTCTTGCGCGCGCGATACGCCTTCTGTCTCTGGGCGGCACTTTCATAAAGTTTTGGCTGCGGCATAGACGATCTTCCTCGATAAGGTTTCTCAGACGGCCCGGTTCAGATACATCACCTGGTTGGTCCAGTTCTTTTCCCCGTGCGCGTCCCAGAACACGATGAGTGAACGCACGAGCAGCCCGAAGTCATCAGGGCGAATCGTACGGTCATCAATGAACACGACACCGGCGTGGTCCTCGCCTGCCTGAATGAACTCGTAAAAAAGCGGCGGGATGGTGTTCTGGTCATAGGTGACCAGCGTCCATGCCTCGTCCCGCGCCGCCCGCAGCAGGTCGGTGTCCCGCTTGCCACGGAAGACGCCTGCCCGCCAGGTATGCACGCTCTCGATAGGAATGTCGCTGCGATGAAGGTGCACCTGCTGGGCCACCACGTCGGAAATGTTCTCATCGAGCAGCAACCGCAGACTCATCGGGCCGCGTCCGGGCTACTCTTCTTGCCGCTCTCATCTCCAGCCAGCGTCACCGCGTTCAACATCTCGTGGGTGACGGTGAACACGTCCAGGTTCGGGAAGAAGCGTTTCAGTCGCTCCGGCCCCTGCCGGTTGTCCTCGAGCAGATTGTCGATCTCCTCGCCAAAAGCCGCATAGTAGTCGAACGCACTGCGTACCTGCTCGACCTTGAGTTGCAGATGTTCGGCAGTTTTGTCCACATTCATCCCATGCGCTTTACCGACCAAGAGCACCTGCCAGACCGGGAGCCGTCCTTTGAGACAAGCCTGGCGGTCTCCGCTCAGGGACCGGAACTCAACGAGCGGGAAGCGCTCCATGCGCAGCCACTCCTCGACCGCGCGGCCGGTCACTTCGCTTGCCGAGCGGCGCTCGCGCCGAGCGATTCGCTTGACCTCCTCGGCGGCCTCATCAGCCAGACGAACGGACAGGACCTGGGACATGGACGCGGACTCCTTCTTTGCTGCTGCTGCCGATTGCTCCGACGGCGGTTGCTCTTGCTGCTGCTTGGTCTTCATGATCTTCTATCAACGACACGTTTACTACATCTGATACAAATGCTACACCATTCACAAAAACGCGTCAACAGAAATCGACCAAGCTGGGCAGCGGCAAACATCGTTCGACAAATAGCGTCTTGAAGTCGGCGGAAGCATAACAAAGCGCGTTACGAAACGCGGTTTTGGGGGAGCTGTCACGCACGATTATAGTACTGGATAACGCCTTTTATCCCGTATAAGGCGAACGTTTAAAGAAGCGTGGCAGAATGTGCTGCCTGGAAGTGTTGCGGCGTTGGTGCGGCCGCTCGGTACGCCA
>Ga0136611_10000882_pt1 | contig 20348 bp, 18 predicted proteins | sample AntDrymUQ2232306_2_FD_106645 | JGI IMG/M metagenome (GOLD analysis project Ga0136611, IMG submission 106645) | Polar desert sand microbial communities from Dry Valleys, Antarctica - metaG UQ223 (23.06) | ecosystem: Environmental > Terrestrial > Soil > Desert | place: Antarctica: Dry Valley...
GGTGGACAGAAGTTTCCGGCCACGCAGGCCGAGTGGCAGCAGGGCGCGACCGAGCATCCGGGCAGTTGGTGGACCGACTGGTCCGGTTGGCTGAGCGGCTTCGGCGGCAAAGAAATCGCTGCGTCCAAAGCGTATGGCAACGCCCAGTACCAGGTCATAGAGCCCGCACCGGGGCGCTATGTGAAAGCCAAAGCCTGACCAGCCGCTGACCAGAGCGGATAATTTCGAATTTTTAGAGGGAGACAATATGGAAGACATCGTTATCGTTGCGGCGGGTCGAACAGCCGTTGGCAAGTTCGGAGGATCGCTCGCCAAGATTCCCGCCACCGAGCTGGGCGCCACCGTCATCAAGGCGGTGCTGGAGCGCTCCGGCCTGAACGCCGAGCAAATCGGCGAGGTCATCATGGGCCACGTCCTCACGGCCGGCGCCGGGCAGAATCCGGCACGCCAGGCCCTGCTCAAGGCGGATTTGCCTCACGGCGTTCCTGGCCTGACGATCAATGCCGTCTGCGGCTCGGGGCTCAAGGCGGTCATGCTGGCAGCCCAGGCGGTAGGCACCGGCGACAGTGAAATCGTGATTGCTGGTGGCCAGGAAAACATGAGCGCTTCGCCGCATGTCTTGAACGGCTCGCGCGACGGCCAGCGCATGGGCGACTGGAAACTGGTCGACACCATGATCGTCGACGGCCTGTGGGACGTCTACAACCAGTACCACATGGGCATCACGGCCGAAAACGTCGCGAAAAAATACAGCATCAACCGCGAAGCGCAGGACGCGCTGGCGCTCGGCAGCCAAACCAAGGCCGCCGCTGCGCAGGACGCTGGCAGGTTCAAGGACGAGATCGTTCCGGTTTCGATTCCGCAGAAAAAAGGCGAACCGCTGGTGTTCGCAGCCGATGAATTCATCAATCGCAAGACCAGCGGCGAGGGCCTTGCCGGCTTGCGCCCGGCGTTCGACAAGGCCGGCGGCGTGACAGCGGGCAATGCGTCGGGCTTGAATGACGGCGCCGCCGCCGTGATGGTCATGACCGCGAAAAAAGCAGCTGCGCTCGGCTTGAAGCCGCTTGCGCGAATCGCCAGCTACGCCACCGCCGGGCTGGATCCGGCCTACATGGGAATGGGGCCGGTGCCCGCATCGACCAAGGCGCTTGAGCGCGCCGGCTGGCGGGCGCAGGACCTGGACCTGCTCGAAATCAACGAAGCCTTCGCCGCGCAGGCCTGCGCGGTGAACCAGGAAATGGGCTGGGACACGAGCAAGGTCAATGTCAACGGCGGCGCAATCGCCATCGGGCACCCGATCGGCGCGTCAGGGTGCCGTATCCTGGTGACGCTGCTGCATGAAATGGTGCGCCGCGACGCGAAAAAAGGCATCGCCAGCCTGTGTATTGGCGGCGGCATGGGGGTTGCCCTCACGCTCGAACGCTAGATTTGAGGTAAAAGAGCCTCTTGCGCTTGTCAGACCGGCGCAAGCTGCTATTAAATAAATAGCATTGTGGTTTCAGAAGAATTTAACGGATCAAGGAGAACAGCAATGGAAAATAAAGTAGCGTACGTCACGGGTGGGATGGGAGGCATTGGAACCGCCATTTGCCAGCGCCTGTCGAAGGACGGTTTCAAGGTGATCGCCGGCTGCGGGCCGACGCGGGACTTCACCAAATGGCTCAATGAGCAAAAAGCCCTCGGGCATGACTTTTACGCCTCCGTGGGCAATGTCGGCGACTGGGACTCGACCGTTGCTGCGTTCGAGAAGGTCAAGGCCGAGCACGGCCCGGTCAGCGTGCTGGTGAACAATGCCGGCATTACGCGCGACGGCCAGTTCCGCAAGATGAGCAAGGCCGACTGGGATGCTGTGATTTCCACCAACCTCGACAGCATGTTCAATGTGACCAAGCAGGTCATCGAGGACATGGTTGGCGCTGGTTTTGGACGCGTCATCAACATCTCGTCAGTCAATGGGCAGAAGGGCCAGTTCGGCCAGGTGAACTATTCCACCGCCAAGGCCGGCTTGCACGGCTTCACCATGGCGCTGGCGCAGGAAGTTGCAGGCAAGGGCGTGACCGTGAACACGGTCAGCCCGGGCTATATCGGCACCGACATGGTCAATGCTATTCGCCCCGAAGTGCTGGAAAAAATCGTTGCCGGCGTGCCTGCCAAGCGTCTGGGCAAGCCGGAAGAAATCGCATCGATCATTTCCTGGATCGCTTCCGAAGAGGGCGGCTATGCAACCGGCGCCGACTTCTCGCTCAACGGCGGTCTGCACATGGGCTAAGCGTACGGGCCAGATTCACCGAAACAAAAAACCCGCCGGCTGGCGGGTTTTTTTATGACAAGACGTGCTGCCCGCTGCTTATTTCTTCATGGCGCTGTCGGCCGGCTTTGCCGCGTCGGTTTTGTTCAGCGTCACGGCGGTCTTGACATCCTTGGCCGTTTCCTTCACCGCGTCCTTGGTTTTCACCGCGACTTCTTTTGCCACGTCTTTCGTCACAATGGCTGCGTCCTTGGCCTTCTCCGGGACCGACTTGACGGCTTTCGTCGCATCGGCTTTGACATTCGACTTGGCAGGCGGGGAGGCCGGACCCTGGTAGCTAGCGCCGTTGACCGTCATGCCTTCAGCCGAAAACTTGGCGGCGCTTTTTTCGCCGACGCCTTTGACACGGTTGATGAAATCGTCCCAATTTTTAAACTCGGCCTTCTTTCGTTCCACAATGATCAGGCGGGTGGTAACCGGGCCGATGCCCTTGAGTCCGTCAAGTTCGGCTTCGGTCGCCTTGTTGACGTCAACCGCGGCGAAGGCGGCAAAGATCGACATCGCGGCAAAAAACGCGGCAATTCTTTTGAACATGGAAAACTCCTCAAGGTTGATGGGAAGGCAGCTGGCGTGACCGTTCCGCCCAGGCGGGACATCCATCGCTGATAACGGGCGAACAGCGGCTCAGGTTGACCAGCGAGCCGCCTTAGCTGGCGGCACCCGCCAGCCACTGCATGTAAGCGCTGACACCGACCCGCACGTCAGCGAAGGCATGCGCGCAACCGGCCGCGCGCAGGGCGCCTGGGTCGGCCTGCGTGTAACTCTGGTACTTGCCGACCAGCGCATCGGGAAATTCGTCATAGACGATCTTGCCGGCGCGAACCGCGTCGTCAATACCGAGTGATGCCGCGCCCTGTACCCGGCCCAAGGCGTTGACGACGGCCAGGGCGACATCGTTGAAAGGCTGCGCCCGGCCGGTGCCGAGGTTGAAAATGCCGGATTTTTCAGGATGATCGAAAAACCAGAGCTTGACCGCCACCACGTCGTCGATGAAGACAAAGTCGCGCATCTGGCCGCCGGCGGCATAACCGCCGTACTCGCCGAAGAGCTTGACCTTGCCGTCGGCGCGGTACTGATTGAATTGGTGAAAAGCAACGCTCGCCATTCGGCCCTTGTGCTGTTCGCGCGGGCCGTAGACGTTGAAGTAGCGGAAACCGGCAACCTGCGTCCTCGCCCGTTCGAACGCGGCGCCGAGCTCGCGGCGCAGGCGCTGGTCGAATAGCAGCTTGGAATAGCCGTAAACATTGAGCGGTTTTTCGAATTCCGGCGATTCGCTGAACGCCGTTGAACCCCCATACGTGGCTGCGGAAGACGCGTACGACAGGCGGGTGCCCTGGCTTTGGCAACTATGGAACAGGCCGCATGACAGCGTGTAGTTGTTGGCCATCATGTATTTGCCATCCGGCTCCATGGTGTCGCTGCAAGCGCCTTCGTGAAAAACCGTGTCGACCTGACCGAACGCGCCTGCGGCGAAGCGATCGTAGAAATCGTCGGCATCGACATAGTCGGCAATACCCAAGTCGGCCAGGTTGCGGAATTTATCGCCTTGGGTCAGGTCGTCGACAGCAATGATGTTGTCGATGCCTCGCGCATTAAGACCTTTGACAAGATTGCTGCCGATAAAACCGGCGGCGCCTGTGACGACGACTTTCATGGAAATGTCCTTCGGGGTTCAGGCTGAAGTGAACAACTCGGCATAGCTGACCGTCGCAGTGCCGAATTTGCCGACCACGATGCCACCAGCGCGGTTGGCAATCGGAACTGCCTGCCGTAGGCTTAACCCGGCGGCGACCATGGTAGCGAGCGTTGCGATGACGGTATCGCCGGCGCCAGTGACATCGAAGACCTCCCTGGCCAATGCCGGTACATGCAGCTCGCCCTCGGCATCGAAGAGCGTCATTCCTTCCTCGCTGCGCGTCACCAGAACGGCTTGCAGCGCAAGACGCTCGCGCAGCGCATGCACCTTCGCGCGGAGATCCGCTTCACCACTCCAGGGTCCGATCACCTGTGCCAGCTCGGCGCGGTTGGGCGTAATGACGCTGGCGTTTTTATAGCGTTCAAAATCCGAGCCCTTGGGATCGACAAGCACCGCCTTGCCCGCCGCGCGCGCCTGCGCGATCATCAGGACGATATGCGCCAAGCCGCCCTTTCCGTAATCGGAAAACAGGACGGCGTCATGCCGGGTGTAAAGCGTTTCAAACGTCGCTGACTGCGATGCCAGCACTTCATTTTCAGGCGTGTTTTCAAAATCCAGGCGCAGTAGTTGCTGCTGGCGGCCGATGACCCGCAGCTTGACGGTGGTTTTCAGTTTCGCGTCGCGCCCAAAGTAAGGCGTGATACCGGTTGTGGCCACCAGCGCTTCGAGCTGGTGGCTTGCTTCGTCCTCGCCAACAACGCTCAGTAGCGACGCCTGGGCGCCTAGCGTCACGATGTTATAGGCGACGTTGGCCGCGGCGCCTATGCGCTCCTCGGTGCGGGTGACGCGGACGACAGGCACCGGCGCCTCCGGCGAAATCCGCTCCACCGCGCCGTACCAGTAGCGGTCCAGCATCGCATCGCCCACCACCAGAACGCGGGCTGTAAGCAGGTCTTCGGCTGAGGGGTAAAGCTTCATCGGTTCCTTGAAATTCGCCTATAGCTCTTCGATGCGGCGCGCCGGGTAGCTGTCCCACGCCTGACAGCCCGGACAGTGCCAGAAATGCTGCGAGGCCTCGAATCCGCAAGCGGCGCAGCGGTACCGCAGCAAGGGTTTGATGGCCTGATCCAGAGCGCGCTGGACCAATGAATGATGGTACTCGTCTCCCAGCTTTTCGCCGGCAAGCCATTTGCCGGCCGCGACCAGCGACGCTTGCCGCTCCAGATGCCGGGCATACCACTGCTTTGCCAGCGCCGGGTCTTTTTCGAGTTTGACGATCGCCTCGATTACGTCGATGGACGAAATTTGCGCGTAGCCTTCTTTTAGCAAGGCCAGCGTCGCTTGATGCTCGCTGGTGTTTTGCGCAATGTTGGCCATCAGGCCAGCTGCCAGGGGCAGGGCCTGCGGCGCGGTTTGCGTCAGCCTGGACAGGGTCTGCAAGGCGGCCTCGGGCTGGCCGAGCTGGTTTTGCAGCTTGGCCAGATCGATCAGCGGCCGGGCCGAAGCCGGCGCCATCGAGGTGGCCCGGATCAGTGTGGCCAGCGCCTCGGTGGTGTCGCCCGCGGCAGCCGAGGTGCCTGCATGCTCGCACAGGTAATGCGCCTGCCGGGTGCCGAAACTGCCATGGCTCGAGATGCCGAGTCGGGCGGCGATTTCCGTTGCGCTGTCCCAATCGCGCGAGCGCTCGCAGATCGACAGTAGCGCAAGCCGGGCTTCATCTTCGAAAGCCGTTCCTTTGAGCTTGCGCAGCGCGGCCTCGGCCCGGTCGAGCAGGCCGGCCTTGAGAAAGTCTAGTGCCAGGGCGTGCTGGGCACGCTCGCGTTCAGGCTGGGTCAGGTCGCCGCGCAACATCAGGTGCTCATGCACCCGCACCGCGCGCTCATATTCCCCGCGTCGGCGGAACAGGTTACCCAGCGCGAAATGCAGTTCGGAGGTTTCTGGGTCGTTCTGGACGGCTTCAATGAAGGCGTCGATTGCCTGGTCCTGCTGCTCGATGAGAAGAAAGTTGAGGCCCCTGAAATAAGCTTTCGGCGCCTGGCGGTTCTCGATACGCAATTGCTTCAGATCCAGCCGTGAAGCCAACCAGCCCAGGGTGAATGCGATCGGAAAGCCGAGCAGCACCCAGGTGAAGTCAAAGTCCATAGTGAAGCGAAGCGGCTTGCTTTTCGGTGTCGGCCGACTGATTTACTGGAGGCGGCGTCGTGCTGGCAGGGTGCCTTGTCCGCAGCTTTTTCCACCAGCGCGACATCATGACGAAGATGCCCAGCGTCAACCCGCAGGCGAAAGCGGCCAGTACCACCAGAACCAGCGGCGCCTTCCACACGGTGCCGAAGAAAAAATGCACCGCGACAATCTGCTGGTTGTTCAGCGCAAAAGCAAAAAGCGTAAAAAAAATGGCTGCTTTAAGCAGCCAGGTGAGATATTTCAACGGTGGTCCTCTCTGGTCTGGCGATTGTAGCCAGCCTGCGAGAAGCGCCGGATGACGCTAGTCCGGCCTGCGGATCGACTTCAGCTCTTCAGTTCGCGCATCGACAGTTTCCCGCAATGCCTTTCCCGGCTTGAAATGCGGCACCCATTTTTCAGGAATGGCGACACTTTCTCCAGACCTCGGATTGCGTCCCATACGTGGCGGACGGCGATTGATGGAAAAACTGCCAAAACCCCTGATTTCGATCCGGTTGCCACGCACCAGCGCGTCGCTCAAGGCGTCAAGCAGGGCCTTAACGGCGGATTCGGCATCGCGGTGAGCCAACTGGCCGAATCGGGCCGCCAGTTCTTCAACCAAGTCGCTTCGGGTCATCGGGAATTATCGGGTTGGGGACAGAGCACATGGGCGACCAGCCGCGCCACGTGGCCTGTCCCGCAAAGATTACTTCGAGTCGTTGCTGTCCAGCTTGGCGCGCAACAGGGCGCCCAGGCTGGTCAGACCTGCGCTTTCACGCGACGACTGCTGGCTCAGCGTTGCCATGGCTTCCTGCTGATCAGCATTGTCTTTGGCCTTGACCGACAGCTGGATATTGCGGGTCTTGCGATCCACATTCACCACCACCGCCGAGACTTCGTCGCCTTCTTTCAGCACATTGCGCGCATCTTCCACCCGGTCGCGGCTGATTTCGCTGGCGCGCAGGTAGCCGACGATGTCCTCGCCCAGGTCGATCTCGGCGCCTTTGGCATCGACAGTCTTGACCTTCCCGGTGACGATCGCGCCCTTGTCGTTAATGGATACGAAGGTGGTAAATGGGTCCGAATCAAGCTGCTTGATGCCCAGGGAGATGCGTTCGCGGTCCACGTCCACAGCCAGCACGATGGCTTCGACTTCCTGACCCTTTTTGTAGTTGCGCACCGCGGCTTCGCCAGGCTCGTTCCAAGACAGGTCGGACAGATGCACCAGGCCATCAATACCGGCGGCCAGGCCGACGAACACACCAAAATCGGTGATGGATTTGATCGGTCCCTTGACGCGGTCGCCGCGCTTGGTTTCGACAGCGAATTCCTGCCAGGGGTTGGCCTTGCACTGCTTCATGCCCAGGCTGATGCGGCGCTTGTCCTCGTCAATCTCGAGGACCATGACCTCGACCTCATCACCCAGGGCCACCAGCTTGTTCGGCGCGATGTTCTTGTTCGTCCAGTCCATCTCAGACACGTGGACGAGGCCTTCGATCCCGGGCTCAAGTTCAACAAACGCGCCGTAGTCGGCGATGTTGGTGATCTTGCCGAACAGGCGCGTGCCCTGCGGATAGCGGCGGTTGACGCCCATCCAGGGATCGTCGCCCATCTGCTTCAGGCCCAGGGACACGCGATTTTTCTCGGTGTCGAATTTCAGGATCTTGGCGACGATTTCCTGGCCCGCCTGCACCACTTCGCTCGGATGGCGCACGCGGCGCCATGCCATGTCGGTGATGTGCAAGAGGCCGTCGATGCCGCCCAAGTCGACGAACGCGCCGTACTCGGTGATGTTTTTGACAATGCCCTTGACGGCCGAGCCCTCTTTCAGGGTTTCCATCAGCTTGGCGCGTTCCTCGCCCATGCTGGCTTCCACCACCGCACGACGGCTCAGCACGACGTTGTTGCGCTTTCGGTCAAGCTTGATGACTTTGAACTCCATCGTCTTGTTCTCGTACGGCGTCAAGTCCTTGACCGGACGCGTGTCGATCAGCGAGCCGGGCAGGAAAGCGCGGATGCCATTGACCAGGACGGTCAGGCCGCCTTTGACCTTGCCGCTGGTCTGGCCGGTGACGAATTCGCCCGATTCCAGGGCTTTTTCCAGGCTCATCCACGACGCGAGGCGCTTTGCCTTGTCGCGGCTGAGCAGTGTGTCGCCATAGCCGTTTTCGACCGAGTCGATTGCGACGGCGACGAAGTCGCCAACCTGGACTTCGATCTCGCCCTGGTCGTTCTTGAATTCTTCAAGTGGAATATAAGCCTCGGACTTGAGGCCGGCGTTCACAACGACATGGTTGTGATCGATGCGCACCACTTCGGCGGTGATGACTTCACCGGAGCGCATCTCGGAGCGTTCAAGCGATTCGTTAAACAGATCGGCAAAAGATTCAGACATTGGTTTCCTAATCCACACAACAGCGTTCCAATAGCGGGAGTGCTATTGTTTTTATAGCTGCTTGCGGCGGTTTGATATGGTTTATGCGGTCAAACGACTTGTAAAACTGCGGTTTACGAAAAGTTCCAGTCGACCGGGCGCTCTGAAAGCCAAGCGCGCATCATGGTCAAAAGGGCCGTGTGCCTTGCCACCATGCGATCACCCGGTCCAGCGATTCTTCAATCATCAGGTCCGAATTGTCGAGGAGCCGAGCATCTTCAGCAGGTTTCAAAGGCGCGGCGTGGCGGGACGTATCCCTGTCGTCGCGCGCCTGCAAATCTTGCTGAATGGCGGCGATTGTAGCTGCATTTCCCTTTGAAATCAACTGTTTGTGCCGCCGTTCGGCACGGTGCAAAGCGCTCGCGGTCAGGTAGATTTTGAGTGCTGCGTCAGGGAACACCACAGTCCCCATGTCCCTGCCGTCGGCGACCAGGCCCGGCACCATGCGAAAGCCACGCTGCAACTCAAGCAGCGCGCGCCGCACTTCGGGATGCGCCGACACTCGCGACGCCGCCATGCCCGCCGCCTCGGTGCGTATCGCCGCCGAAACGTCTACGCCATCAAGAAAAATGCGTTCGCCCTGAAACCGGACCGGCAGCGCTCGTGCGATGCGCGCCACGCCAGCTTCGTCGTCCAGGTCGACACCGCCCCGGGCGGCCGCGAAGGCGCTCATGCGATAGAGCGCGCCGGAGTCAAGGTAGTGGTAGCCCAGCCGGTGTGCCGCCAGCGCCGCCAGCGTTCCCTTGCCGGACGCGGTCGGCCCGTCAATGCAGATTACCGGGATGTCCGCCGTTCGCGCGTCGGTTACCGAAAAAAACGTTTCGAAGTAGTCCGGAAAGGTCTTGGCAACGCACTTCGGATCGAGAATTCTGACCGGCAAGCGCGCCGGATTGAACGCTGCCAGCGCAAAGCACATGGCCATGCGGTGGTCGTCGTAAGTGCGGATGGCACCGGCTTTCCAGTCACCAATTTGACTGGGCGGGGTGATCTTCAGGTAATCGGTACCTTCCTCGACCGTGGCGCCCAGCCTTTGCAGTTCGCAGGCCATGGCGGCAAGGCGGTCGGTTTCCTTGACGCGCCAGCTTGCGATGTTGCGCAAGACAGTGACGCCGTCGGCATAGAGCGCCATCACCGCTAGCGTCATTGCGGCGTCGGGAATCTGGTTGCAGTCGAGGTCGATCGCCTTGAGCGGCCACGCGCCGCGCGAAACATGCAGCGATCCCGGCGTGCTTTCAATCCGCGCGCCCATCAGGCGGGCGGCCTCAACAAAACGGATGTCGCCCTGAATCGAGTCGGCGCCAACGCCCAGAACATTTATACCATTTGGACCTGTAGCGCCCGCTGCTATTGCGCCAAGAGCTATGAAATAGCTAGCAGACGAGGCGTCGCCCTCTACATGGATTTCGCCTGGCGACCGGTACTGGCTGCCGGCCGGGATGGTAAAGCGCCGCCAGCCGTCGCGTTCGATGTCGATGCCGAAGCGTTCGAGCAGTTTCAGCGTGATCTCAATGTAGGGCGTTGAAATCAGTTCGCCCGCGACCTCGATGTGGACGTCGCTGCGGGCGACCAGCGGCAACGCCATCAGCAGGGCGGTCAGAAACTGGCTGGACACATCACCTCGCACCCGAATCGGCCTATTCAGACTGAGCCGCCCGGGACGCAGCCGCAGCGGAGGAAAGCCTTCGTTGCCCAGGTAGTCGATCGAGCAGCCCAGGTTCCTGAGCGCATCAACCAGGTCGCCGATCGGCCGCTCGTGCATTCGCGGCACGCCGCGCAACTCAAACTCGCCGCCCATCAGGGCCAGGGCCGCCGTGAGCGGACGCATCGCCGTCCCTGCATTGCCGAGGAAAAGATCCGCCCGGCGTTCGGCGAGCTTGCCGCCCAGGCCTTCGATGACGGCGGTTTCGCCATGCTGCCGAACGGCGCAGCCCAGTTGCCTGAGCGCGGCCAGCATTACAGCGGTGTCGTCGGAGGCGAGCAGGTCATGAACGGTTGTCTGCCCGTGACTCAGCGCCGCCAGCAGCAGAACGCGATTGGAGATGCTCTTGGAGCCCGGCAGGCGAACACTTCCTTTCGCGCCGGACAGCGGTGGAATGTCCAGATGGTCGATGTCGAACATGCGCAGCGCTCAGGAAGGCGATGGTTGCGCGGCAACCTGCCAGCCAGCGCGAGTGTCGCTGGCCTGCCGGATCAGCGCATGCAGCGCTTCGCCATTACCGCCGGAAATCAATAGCTCAAAGGACTGCAGCGACTGTTGAAAGATTTTTGATTGCGCGAGCAGTTCCTCACGGTTGGCAATCAGGATATCGCGCCACATTTGCGGATCGCTAGCGGCGATACGGCTGAAATCGCGAAAGCCAGGGCCGGCGAGCGACAGATAGTTTTTACCATCAACTTGGCCCTGGATGGCGTTGACCAACGCGAAAGCGATCAGATGGGGCAGGTGGCTGACGGCCGCGTACGCTGCGTCGTGCGCTTTCGGCGACAACAGGGTTACATTACACCCGAGAGCGCTCCACACGTCTTGAGCCTTTTGTAACAGGGCCGGAAAAGTCTGGCTGGTCGGCGTCAGGATGACCTGCGCGCCCTTGTACAGGTCGGCATCGGCATGCTCGACGCCGGAAACCTCCTTGCCCGCAATTGGGTGGCAGGGGACAAACGAGCCAAAATTGCACTGCAAAACCCGCTGCGCCGCATCGACGACGTCGCCTTTGGTTGACCCGACGTCCATTAGCAAGACGTCGTGCTTGACCAGATGCCGGATGGCTTTGAGCGTTGCTTCAGTGGCCGACACCGGGATCGCCAGCAAAACAATGTCGGCGCCAGATACAGCCAACAACGCCGAAGGCGCTTCGACGTCGATCACGCCCATCTGGCGTGCACGCTCCGTGGTGGAAGGCGACTTGCTGTAGCCGACCACACGCTTGACCAAACCGGCCCGTTTCAGCGCAAGGGCGAAGGAGCCGCCCATAAGACCGCAGCCCACAAGGCCCAGTTGTTCAAACATGAAACGACATCCCAATCTGTAGCAATCGCCGCGTCGGACCGAATTTCATGGTCTAGTTGATCACCGGATAGGTGCCGAGCACTTTATAGAAAGCGCACAGCCGCTGCAGATCGGCCAATGCGGTTTTCACATGCGCCTGCGACGGATGGCCTTGCAGGTCGATGTAAAAATAGTAGTCCCACTGCCCCGAGCGGGCCGGCCGTGACTCGAAACGCGTCATCGAAACGCCATGGGTTTTCAGCGGAACGAGAAGATCGTGCACGGCACCCGGATGGTTGGGCACCGATACCACGAGACTGGTGCAGTCGTTTCCTGAGGCGGGCGGACAGGGGAGGGTTGCCGGCAGGCAGACGACGGCAAACCGGGTCCGGTTGAAGGCATCGTCATGTATGGCGTGCGCCGCCGTGTGCAGGCCGTACTGGGACGCCGCGCGGTCGCTGGCGATGGCGGCCCAGGCGGCGTTCGTCGTCGCGAGCCGCGCGCCTTCCGCATTACTCGACGCGGCGCGGCGTTCCGCATTAGGCAAGTGCGTGGCAAGCCAGCCCTGGCATTGCGCCAGTGCCTGCGGATGGGCAAAAACCGCCTCGATGTTGTCGAGAGATTCCGACAGCCGCAGCAGGTGATGCCGCACCATCAGGCTTAGTTCGCCGACGATGTGCAAGGGCGTATTCAGCAGCAGGTCGAGCGAGCGCGACACGACGCCTTCGGTAGAGTTTTCAACCGGTACGACGCCGTAGTTGGCGCTGCCCGCCGCGGTCGCACGAAATACTTCGTCGATGCTGACGCATGGCACATGCTCGATGCTGACACCGAAAAATTGCAGCGCGGCCTGTTCGCTGAAGGTTCCGGCGGGCCCAAGATAAGCGACGCGCACCGGTGTTTCAAGCGCCAGGCATGCCGACATGATTTCACGCCAGACCGCCGCGACATGCTCGTTCCTTAACGGGCCGGCGTTGGCCCGCTGAAGTTTTTCGATCACCTGCGTGACGCGTTCCGGCCTGAAAAAAGGCGTTCCTTCGCTTTTTTTGAGCGCTCCGACTTCTTCGGCAACTTCCGCGCGCCGGTTCAAAAGCGCCAGCAGCTCAAGATCGAGCGCATCGATATGGACGCGCAATTCAGCTAGATTCGCATTCATTGCCGGCTTATTTTTTGACCGGCTTGCCTGTCTTGGAATCCGAGGGTGAAGGTGAGGCTGGCGAACCGCCGACAATTTTCTGGGCCGCGTCATCGAACTGCCTGGCGCGCGCCACGACGTCGGCGCGCGTGACTTCGACCAGCTTCTGCACAAAAGCATTGCCCAATTCCGGGGACGCCAACTGGTATTTTTTAATGACGGGGGAGTCGAAGAACGCCGCGATCTGCTGCAGTTCCTCCTGCGTGAAGCGCTCCGCGTACGCTGGCACCAGGACATCGGCGCTGACTTTCTTCACCTGCTTGTTAATCAGCTGCACTGCGTCGTCGACATATTTCTTGAGCTCCGTATTGAGTTCCTCAGAGGCCTTTTCCTGCCTTGCCTTGGGCACGTTGGCTTCAAGTTTCGGGCCCCAGTTGGCAATGAGCTGCTGGGTCGTGCTGCCTGCAAGTTGAACTACCAGGCGTTCAAGTTCAGGCCCTTGCTGAAGCGAGACGACACGGGCCGCCAGTTCGGTCTTGGCATTGGGCGTCTGCGCAATTACCGCCGACACGGAAAAGCTCGCTATGGCAAGTGAGGAGAGGGTGAGGATCAGTTTTTTCATGAATCGTTTTCCAGATTGGACGCGTCTTTGTTGGCGTCGTTGTCAATGCCTGTAGAGGGTTGGTTGTCTGTTTCGGTTTCGGCTTCGATCTCGTCCAACGCGGCATCGTTTTCGACGATTCGCTGCAGTCCGCTCAATTGCGATCCGGGGTCCAGGCCGATAAGGGTGACGCCCTGCGTGGCGCGGCCCAGTTCACGGATTTCGCTGACGCGGGTGCGTACCAGCACGCCCTTGTCGGTGATCAGCATGATTTCGTCATCGGCATGAACCAGCGTCGCAGCAACGACCTTGCCGTTGCGCTCGCTTTGCTGAATGGCGATCATTCCTTTGGTGCCGCGGCCGTGACGGGTGTGTTCAGTGATGGAGGTGCGTTTTCCGTAACCGTTGCGGGTGGCGGTCAGCACGGTCTGCTGCTCGTCACCGGCCACCAACATCGCGATCACGCCCTGGCCGTCCTCAAGCATCATGCCGCGCACGCCTCGGGCATTGCGGCCCATCGGACGCACGTCGTTCTCATCGAAACGGACCGCCTTGCCACCATCGCTGAACAGCATCACATCATGTTCGCCGTCCGTTAGCGCGGCGCCGATCAGGTAGTCGCCCTCGTCAAGCGCAACAGCGATGATGCCGTTCTTTCGCGGATTGCTAAACTCTTCGAGGGGTGTTTTCTTCACAGTTCCCATCGAAGTTGCCATGAAAACATAGTGATCCGCTGGAAAGCTTCGTTTTTCGCCGGTCAAGGCCAGGACGACGGTGATCTTCTCGCCTTCCTGCAAGGGAAACATGTTGACGATCGGCCGGCCGCGCGATCCGCGTGATCCGGCGGGCACTTCCCAAACCTTTAGCCAGTAAAGTCGGCCCCGATCGGAAAAACACAAAATGTAGTCATGGGTGTTGGCGATGAACAGCTGGTCGACCCAATCGTCTTCCCTGGTGGCCGTTGCCTGTTTGCCGCGTCCACCTCGTTTTTGCGCCCGGTATTCCGACAGCGGCTGGCTCTTGATGTAGCCGGTATGCGACAGCGTCACCACCATGTCGGTCGGGGTGATCAGATCTTCGGTGCTGAGATCGAAGGAGCTGTGCTCGATCTGGCTGCGCCGCGAGCCCAGTTTGGTCTGGCCGAATTCAAGCCGGATGGTAGAAAGTTCCGTCGCAATGATGACGGACACCCGCTCGGGCCTGGACAATATATCAAGCAAATCGTCGATCTCGGCCATGACCTCCCGGTATTCGGCAACGATCTTGTCCTGCTCCAGACCCGTCAGCCGTTGCAGGCGCATCTGGAGAATTTCCTGGGCCTGCGTTTCGGATAAGCGGTAAAGACCATCGCCTCCCATGCCAAACACCTTTTCCAGCCCGTCGGGACGGTAATCGTCGGCATTGACGACGCGTCCATCGGCATGCACCCGGGTCAGCATCTCGCGCACTAGCTTGCTGTCCCAGGCACGGACTATCAATTCTGTTTTTGCAACCGGCGGCGATGGCGCATTGCGAATGATGGCGATGAACTCATCAATGTTGGCCAGCGCAATGGCCAGCCCTTCCAGAACATGACCGCGTTCACGCGCCTTGCGCAAGGTAAACACCGTTCGGCGCGTCACCACTTCGCGGCGGTGCGATATAAAGACCTGGATCAGTTCTTTCAAATTGCACAGTTTGGGCTGTCCATTGATCAGCGCGACCATGTTGACGCCGAAAGTGTCCTGCAGTTGGGTTTGCTTGAAGAGATTGTTCAAGACGACTTCAGGGACTTCTCCGCGCTTAAGTTCTATGACCAGGCGCATGCCGGACTTGTCAGACTCGTCCTGGATGTGACTGATGCCTTCGATTTTCTTCTCGTGGACCAGCTCGGCCATGCGCTCCTGAAGGGTCTTCTTGTTTACCTGATAGGCCAATTCGTCAACAATGATCGATTGACGCTGACCTTTGTCGATGTCTTCAAAATGGCATTTGGCGCGCATGACTACCCGGCCGCGTCCGGTTCGGTAACCGTCCTTGACGCCATTGATGCCGTAGATAATGCCGCCGGTAGGAAAGTCAGGCGCCATGACGATTTCCATCAACTCTTCAATGGACGCTTCCGGGTTCTCCAGCAGATGCAGGCACGCGTCGACCACTTCATTCAGGTTATGGGGAGGTATGTTCGTCGCCATTCCCACAGCAATGCCGCCAGAGCCGTTCACCAGCAGATTGGGCAGTCGGGCCGGCATGACGAGCGGCTCCTGCTCGCTGCCGTCGTAGTTTGGACCGAAATCGACCGTTTCCTTATCGAGATCGGCAAGCAATTCATGCGCGATTTTAGATAGACGGATTTCCGTGTAACGCATGGCTGCGGCGTTATCACCATCGACCGACCCGAAATTCCCCTGCCCGTCAACCAGCAGGTGGCGCATCGAAAAATCCTGTGCCATTCGCACAATGGCGTCGTACACCGACTGGTCACCATGAGGATGGTATTTGCCTATCACGTCGCCCACGATACGAGCGGACTTCTTGTAAGGTCGGTTCCAGTCGTTGTTCAATTCGTGCATCGCGAACAGCACTCGCCGATGCACCGGTTTGAGCCCGTCCCGGGCGTCCGGAAGTGCACGGCCCACGATAACGCTCATCGCGTAGTCAAGATAGCTCCGTCGCATTTCCTCCTCAAGGCTGACGGGCAGTGTTTCTTTTGCGAACTGGGTCATGAAAAGCCTGTTTTAGGAATAGCCGGGTTGCCCAAGGAAGTCGATCATTTTAGAGCGTGAGTTGAAAGTCGCTCTTTGTGGCTACACAGCAACATAATTGGAAGAATCTTGCCTCTGCGCCGGTCGAACGCGACGGCACGCTTGAAGCTGTAAGAGCGTGTGGCACAATGAATGTAACGCTTTGAGTGATGGTCACTCAGGGCGTGTAAATTTCAATAATCGCAGCCAGTCTGCGGCTTTTCTCTAGAGGAGAATCATGAAGAAACTCAACAAAGTGGCAATGTTGTTTGCTTCCGCAGCGCTTGTTACCGCCGCTGGTGCGCAAACTATCGACAACTGGAAGAACGGCACGGGTGAACTGGTTTGGAAAAATGGCACCAATGAACTGTGCTGGCGCGATGCCAATTGGACACCAGCGACCGCTGCGCCCGGTTGCGATGGTGCCATTGCCCCTGTTGCGGCTCCTGCTCCTCCTCCGCCTGCTCCTCCGGTAGCCGCTGCTCCTCCTCCTCCACCGCCGCCTGCCCCACCGGCGCCACCAGCGCCTCCAGCGCCGCCTGCCGCCACCAAGGTGACGTATGCTGCCGATGCTTTCTTTGACTTCGACAAGTCCGTCATTAAGCCTGCGGGCAAACAAAAACTCGACGACCTGATCAGCAAGATCAAGGATATCAATCTAGAGGTGATAATTGCTGTTGGTCATACCGACTCTGTCGGCAGCGACTCCTATAACCAGCGCCTGTCGGTTCGCCGTTCCGAGGCTGTAAAGGCCTATTTGGTGTCAAAGGGCATCGAAAAGAATCGTGTCTACACCGAAGGCAAGGGCGAGAAACAACCTGTTGCTGACAACAAGACCGCCGAAGGCCGCGCCAAAAACCGTCGTGTGGAAATTGAGGTGGTTGGAACCCGCGCCAATCGTTAATCTTTTTCCAGTCCTTTAAAAACCGCGCCACGGCGCGGTTTTTTTATGTCTCCACGATAATAACGACATGCCTGAAATTGATAACTTCGACCGCGCAGAACTAGCCAAATTTTCCGATTTGGCCCACCGCTGGTGGGACAAGGAAAGTGAATTTCGCCCTCTGCATGAGATCAATCCGTTGCGGCTCGCGTGGATAGCTGGCCTGGCGCCATTGAAAGGGCTGCGCGTGCTGGATGTGGGATGTGGCGGCGGAATTCTAGCCGAATCGATGGCGCGCGAGGGCGCAACGGTGCTCGGAATTGATTTGGCTGGCAAGGCGCTGAAAGTAGCTCAACTGCATGCCCTGGAGACTCAAATCGATGGGGTGGAATACCGGGAAATCAGTGCCGAGGCCCTGGCTGGCGAACAGAAAGGCATGTTCGACGTCGTGACCTGTATGGAAATGCTGGAACACGTGCCTAACCCGTCGTCGGTCGTCAAAGCTTGCGCGGCGCTGGTAAAGACCGGCGGATTTGTATTTTTCTCTACGATCAACCGCAATGTGAAAGCATTCCTTTTCGCCATCGTCGGTGCGGAGTATCTATTGAATATGATGCCACGAGGTACGCACGAATACGGCAAGCTGATCAAACCGAGCGATCTTGCCAGCCATTGTCGGGCTTCAGGGCTGAACCTGCTGGAGATCAAAGGCATGGAATATAACCCGCTCACCCGGCACTATTGGATTGGCAACGACATCAGGGTAAATTACCTGGTTGCGACGCTCAAAGCGTGAAGTTGTTTCCCCCTGCCGATCCCTTATATAGACATGATGGACCACATCGACGCCGTGCTTTTTGACCTCGACGGTACCCTGGTAGACAGCGCGCCCGATCTGGCCGCTGCCGCCGATAAAATGCGAACCGACCGGGGCCTGGGGTCGCTCCCGCTATCGCTCTACCGGCCGATGGCAGGCGCCGGCGCTCGTGGCATGCTTTCGGTTGCCTTCAACATGATGCCAACCGATGCCCGGTTCGACAGCCTGAAAGAGGAGTTTTTTGCGAATTACGAAGCATGCCTTCTCGCACAAACCCATGCGTTTGAAGGCGTAGCCGAAGTGATTGCGGGTATTGACCAATCGGGACGAAAATGGGGCGTCGTGACCAATAAGGCATCTCGCTTTACGGTGCCGCTGACGCAATGCATTTCGCTTTTTCGCACTGCTCAAACTATTGTCAGCGGAGATACGACACCCCATCCCAAACCTTGTCCCGAGCCATTGCTAGAGGCTGCGCGGCAACTTGGAGTGCCGCCCGGGCGCTGCCTTTTTGTTGGTGACGACGAACGCGACATTATCGCGGGACGGGCAGCGGGCATGCCTACGGTGGCGGCGGCATATGGGTATCTGGGAGCGGGCGGCCACACCGTGAGCTGGGGTGCTGATTTCATAATCAACTCGCCCCATGGACTATTGAAACTACTGAAATTGGCATAAAATCAGAGCCTTGGGGCTGCATTGGTTTCGACGTGGGTTCGGACGCGGCGTGGTGCATGTCGAGCTGAGTGTGCTCGTAAAACTGATTCAAACAAACTAACTGCAAACGACGAACGTTTCGCACTCGCAGCTTAATTGCTTGTGAGCTTTACAACAGCAGGCCGATGGGCTGGGCAAGGGGTGTATAACGCAAGTTAAACGCTCCCGGCTGTAAAGATAATTTTATCGGCTGGCTCTGGGCTGGGTACCTTAACCCAGGGCGAGACAATAGGGTGCTGGCGTCCTGTGTAGCGTGCGACTGCGCGATACAGGAAGCGAGACTCAAATCAGACCGCTAAACATGTAGATCTGCCCGAAAAAGGCTTGCGGACGGGGGTTCAAATCCCCCCAGCTCCACCAATCACCGTCTTCAAAGCCGCATGTTCAATTCGAACATGCGGCTAATGACGTGCAAAACTGTATGCCATGACAACGGGCTAATCCGCATTAGCGACTCCCACCTTAAAGCTGCGATTTCAGCAGCAAAGCCAGCCGCTCTTTGACTTTTTCCTTTAACGGCCTGTCTGCCCAGGCTTCATAGGTCACCTGACGCGACCGCCGCAAATCGTCTTCAAAGATCTTGGTCTGCTTCGTGGCGAAAGCGGTGTCGTACACGTTAAGATTCGCCTCGTCGTTGAGGCGAAAAGATCGATTGTCGAAATTTGTCGAGCCGACGGACACCATCAAGTTGTCGACGATCATCACCTTGCAGTGGTACATGCTGGGCTGATATTCATAGATTTCAGCGCCTGCTTTCAACAGCGGCCCCCAACTACCCCTGGATGCGGAGCGAACTGTTTCGGTGTCGATAATTTCACCTGGGGTGATGATGCGGATTTTTACTCCACGTTTAAGCGCATCCGTCAAGGCTTTGCTGGTCAGATCGTCGGGAACGAAATAGGCGCTTGACAAGTCGATCGATTTTGAGGCGGCGGTGATCGAGATTTGATACATCAACTGCATGCTTTCGCTGCCGCCGGCCGGGGAACTCGAAAATACCTGCGCATCGTTATCGCCTACCCTTGCCAGCATCGGAAAATAAGCGTCGCCGTGCATGACCAAACCCGATACCTTGAGCCAGTTTTCCATGAAAACCGCCTGCATCTGCGCGACTACCGGCCCTTCAATACGGAAGTGTGAATCGCGCCAGTGGTCAGCGTCTTGGCCATTGCCAGTCCATTTCGGTGCGATTCCGACGCCGCCGGTAAATCCGGTAGTGCCGTCGACCACCAGCAGCTTGCGGTGGGTGCGGTTGTTTAGCCGCACAATAGCGTACCAGCTCGGCTTGTGAAATTTTTGTATTTCTACACCGCCAGCGCGCATCTCGTCAAGAAACGCTTCGTCGATCTTGGCGCTGCCGATCCAGTCCAGCAGCACATGCACCTTCACTCCCGCCTTGGCCCGCTCGGTAAGCGCTTCCGCAAAAGTGCGGCCGATGTCGCCTGACCAGTAGATATACGTTTCGAAGGTAATGCTTTTTTTGGCGCTGCGTATGGCGTCGAGCATCGCCGGGAAAATCTGGTCGCCGTTAAGAAATTCCTGCGCCCGGTTTCCTCCAATCAGGGCAGGACCGAGAAGCGAGCCAATGGCGCGCCTAAATTGCGGATCGGACGTGGAATAAAGGCGAGGAATTTCACGGGTGACGTCCTTTTCGCCGCTGGAAAAGTTCACCGCGACAAGGAAGCCGATCAGCGTGGCAAAAAATGTGATGATGACAGCGACAACGAGGGATTTTTTTTTGGTCATCGAACAATGGTTGGCGAATTAGAAGAAGCGGATTTCTGAATTGCAAGGAAACGCAGCCGTTGTAACACAGTGAGTTATCACTACTGTCCGGTTAAAAGTTGAACAAAATCAACTGGTTACCGATGGGTGGGGGTGCAGTTTGGGAGCGATCGGGCTGCAAGGCGCATGAAAGCTGGGTTTTCTCAAAAATTGAGACCGA
>Ga0136611_10000883_pt1 | contig 20337 bp, 17 predicted proteins | sample AntDrymUQ2232306_2_FD_106645 | JGI IMG/M metagenome (GOLD analysis project Ga0136611, IMG submission 106645) | Polar desert sand microbial communities from Dry Valleys, Antarctica - metaG UQ223 (23.06) | ecosystem: Environmental > Terrestrial > Soil > Desert | place: Antarctica: Dry Valley...
ATCAGGGACTCATCTCGCTTGACGCCCAACGGGCCATGGTGGCCTCGCTCACAGACGATGGGCTGCGGTTGCAGGTCATAGGATCTCTGGGACATTCAGCAGCGGTGCTTGGACCGTGGCAATCGTTCTCGATAGACGCATCCGTACCCGCCGCTGAAGCAGTGCGCACCCGCGAACCGGTCCTGATCGAGTCGCCGGAGGAGCATGCCTCGCGGTTTCCGAATCTGGCCCGCGAACGTGGCATCACCGGCACCGGCGCGCTCGCCAGCCTGCCGCTGATCATCGGCGATCGCGTCCTCGGCACAATTGGCCTCAGCTTCGGACAGCCGCGAGAATTCGACGCCGACGACCGTGCGTTTCTCCAGGCGCTCGCGCGGCAATGCGCTCAGGCGCTCGACCGGGCACGAGCCTATGAGGACGCGCGCGCCGCCGTCCAGGCTCGCGAACAGTTTCTCTCAATTGCCAGCCACGAGCTCAAAACACCGCTCACGTCGATCAAGGCGACCGGCCAGCTCATCGAACGCCGCCTGCGCGATGAGCAGCTCGATCGTACCCGTCTCGTGCGCTTCAGCGACCAGATGCGCGACGAGATCGTCCGTCTGGAACTACTTGTCAGCGATCTGCTGGATGCATCACGGATTCAGCAGGGTCGGCTCGATCTGCGAATGGCGGAGATCGACCTCGTCGAGCTCGTGCGTGTCGTCGTCGGGCGCTTCGAGTATTCCCCGATTCGTCTGCCCGAGCACACGCTCGTCGTGGACGCCGACGCACCAGTCATCTGCGTGTGCGATCCCGCGCGCATCGATCAGGTCATCACCAATCTCGTCTCGAACGCGCTGAAGTACTCGCCGGACGGCGGAGAGGTACGCGTTCGTGCCAGCATGAGTGAGGGCGGAGGCCGAGCGGTCCTGGCGGTCAGTGACCGAGGCATCGGGCTGAGTGACGTCGATCGGTCGAGTCTGTTCCAACCCTTCATCCGCGGTGACCAAGCCCGGCAGTCGATTGGTGGCACCGGCCTGGGCCTGTTCATCTCCGCTGAAATTATCGAGCGCCACGGTGGAACGGTGACAGTGGAGAGCGAGACTGGACACGGGAGCACGTTTATCGTGTATCTTCCTCGCGTCTGTCCTGCCGACGACTGAGCGGCGTCGCCAGTCGCCCAGCCATCTGCATCGTGACGCACACACCCTCCGGTATGGATCTGTACAGGAGACACGGCGAGTGAATGAGGACGAGTTCGATTCCGGCAAGCGGACCCTGCCTCCACCAGTATCGGACGACGACCGTCCTCAGTTGCGGACGACCGATGAGTTGATGGCTGTCCTGCGCGAGGTAGCCGATGGCATTACCATGCAGGATAGTCAGGGCCGAATCATCTTCGCCAATGACGCCGCCGCGCGCACCGTCGGCCTCGACACGGCTGACGATTACTACCGCCTGCCAGTCACCGAGATCCTGCAGCGCTTTGAGGTGTTCGATTCGCAGGGTTTGCCGTTGTCGCTCGATCGCCTGCCAGGGAGACGAGCCATGCGTGGTGAGCGAGGCGACGAGATCACTGTACGCTTTCGAGTCGTTGCGACCGGCGAGGAACGCTGGTCGATCGTCGGGGCCAGCCCCGTGTTCGACGACCGTGGTGGGGTGCGCTTCGCCGTCAACATCTTCTGTGATGTGACCGACCGGATGCACGCCGAACTGGCCCGCGAGTTCCTCTCGAACGCCAGTGTCGAGCTGGCGTCGTCGCTCGACTACGAGACGACTCTGGAGAACGTCGCCCGACTGGCCGTTCCGATCTTCGCCGACATCTGCATCTTCGACATTCTGGCCGATAGCGGAGTCGTGCGATGCGCGGTCGTCCATCGTGACCCGGAACGCGCCCAGGCGCTACGCGATCTCATCGAACGTGTCCCACTCGACCTTACCAGCAAACATCCAGTCGCGCGCGTCCTGCGCACCGGGCAGTCCGAGCTGGCGACCAATATCGCGCGCGGCGGGCTGAACCTCGCGTCGCTCGAACCGGAGCGTGCCACGACCTTGCGTGAACTCGGCTTTCTCTCTACCATCGTCACGCCGCTGGTCGCTCGCGGACACCCCATCGGAGCACTGTCGTTCATCCACGCGGAGTCGGGCCGCCAATACACCACCGCCGACCTCGACCTGGCCGAAGAAGTCGCCCGACGTGCGGCACTGGCCGTTGATAACGCAACGTTGTATCGGGATGCACAGGTGGCCGCCGCGCGTCTGAGTGCGTTGGCCGAGGCATCACGCGCGTTCGCCGAGGCCAGTCTCGACTTGCAGACCGTGCTGGACACAGTTGTCCAGACGGTCGTTGGACTGATCGGCGATCAGTGCACGTTGCGCCTAATCTCGGACGATGGCGAATGGGCCGACGCCGTTGCTATGTACCACCGCGACCCAGTCCTGCTCGTGCGTCTACGCGAACTGATGTTGAGCGAGCGCCAGCACGTCACCGAAGGGCTGATCGGCACCGTGCTGGCCACTGGAACGCCGTTTCGCACCGAATCCGTCACTGCTGGCTTCATGGACGCGGTCAAACCGGAGCACCGCGCGTTCTTTGAGCGTGTCCCCCTCTACGGCATGCTCGTCGTCCCATTGCGTGTGCGCGAACGGGTCATCGGCACGCTCGGCGTCGCGAGCGAGCAGCCTGAGACGACCATCTCCCAGGATGACGAGACGTTCGTTCAGGAACTGGCCGACCGCGCCGCCCTGGCGATCGAGAACGCACGGCTCCATCGCGAGGCCCAGGACGCCGTGCGCGCCCGCGAGCAGTTCCTCTCGATCGCCAGCCACGAGCTGAAGACACCGCTGACCTCGGTCAAGGCGTCGGCGCAGTTGCTCGACCGGCGTTTGCGGGGCGCAGCCGTCGATCCGACTCGGGTCATGCCGCTCGTCAACTCACTCCAGGCCGAGATCGGACGCCTCGAAACGCTCGTCACCGATTTGCTCGACGCTACCCGCATCCAGCAGGGCCGGCTGGAACTGCGTCGCGAGCTCGTCGACCTCAGTGAACTCGCCCTCTTGGCCATCGAGCGCTTCGAGCATGCTCCACAACGACTGTCGTCTCACACGCTGGCGCTTGACGCGCCCTCACCGATCGAGATATCCGTTGATCCGTCGCGCATTGATCAGGTGTTGGTCAACCTCATCTCGAACGCGCTGAAGTACTCGCCCGACGGCGGCGCGGTGCGCGTAGCCGTTCGTCAGGACACCGACGACGCGATCCTGACAGTCAGCGACGAAGGCACCGGCATCACCCCGGAAGAACTGGCCACTCTCTTCCAGCCGTTCGCCCGCGACGACCGCGCCCGCCAGAGCATCGGCGGTACCGGCCTCGGTCTCTTCATCACCGCCGAAATTGCCGATCGCCACGGAGGCAGTATTCTTGTAGATAGCGACCCCGGTCGAGGGACGACGTTCACGGTGCGCTTGCCGCTGACGGTTGACGGTTGACGGTTGACGAGTGACACGATCCCGTCACCCATCGCCCACCACTCGCCAGTACACGCCATCCTCTCGCGTCATGTAGCGGTAGTCGACCAGCGTGCGGCGCAGGGTAGCGAAGTCTGGATGGTGGCGTTTGATGATCTCGTTGACCTCACGCTCCGGGTAGCGCCGGTCTGGCTCGAAGCGCTTAGCCAGCCAGTCGAGGACCACTCTGCGCTGTTTGTGGTTGGCTGGGATCTCCTTCAACCGCTCGCCGTCAAAGAAGTTCCCAAGCACTCGGCGGTCCCATTCCGGCGTGCATGTCTCATCAGCAGGCGACGCTTGGCGAGGCCGAGCCAGCAGTTCCTTCCGGCGGGCGCGTAGGCCATCGACGTTCAGGCGGTAGCGGCGCATCTCTCCCTCGTCGGTTGCCGAAATGATGCCCGCCGTCGCCAGCGTCGCGAGATGCTTTGAGATATCGCTATTGCGCAGCTCAAGGAGTGCTGCCAGTTCCTGCACGGAAGCATCGCGCGTCGCGAGCGTTCCGGCGATGGCCAGCCGCGTTTCATCGGACAGCGCCGCGAAGAATCCGCGTAGTTCGTTGAAGACTTCGTCGTCCATTATTCCTATCCCAACTGACTCGGTCCCGAACATCGGTTGATTCTGGTCGTCTTCCTGCCTGGATACAATCTCATGATGACAGTTCTGATTCTAGTCAAGCATGCAATGCCAGACATCGACCCTGCCGTCCCGCCGCCCCGCTGGCTGCTTGGGGCTGCTGGTCGATACGCTGCGTTTCAGTTGTCGAACGAGCTACGTCAGTACGATCCATCCGTCGTCATCACCAGCATCGAGCCGAAAGCGGCTGAAACAGGCGAGATTGTTGGAGCGTGTCTGCATGCGCCCGTGGAACAACGGCTCAATCTGCACGAACACGAACGGGATGGCCTGCCATTCCTCAGCGACGCAGGCTTCCACGCACGCATCGCGACGATCTTCGCGCATCCGGATGAACGGGTCGTCGGACGTGAGAGCGCGAATGAGGCGCGGTCCCGTTTTTCCCGTGCTGTCCATCAGACGCTGGATGATTACTCAGGCGACGTCGTAATCGTGGCGCACGGCACCGTACTGAGCCTCTTCGTGAGCGGCTGCACGGGAATCGACGGCTTTGATCTCTGGAAGCGCCTGGGCCTGCCGTCTTACGTCGTGCTAGAACGGCCCGGACTCGAGTTGATTTCCATTATTGATTCAGTCGAACTGCTGGAGCCGTCCTAATCCTCTTCATCGTCAAGGAAACCACCAACCAGTGGATCGAGTACAGCCGCGTCCATGTCGGCGACGATGCGGAACTCGTCCGGGACGTGACGCAGGACATCGTTGATGTATGACAGACGCGCTTCGGCCAGACCAACGTCCTTGCCAGCCGTCTCGGACAGGAACCAGCGATGTTCCAGCACCTGATGATAGATTTCGGCTGGCTCTCGCTTTCCACGCAGCTCCTCTGGGATCGCCTCGATAGTCGGCTGAAAGATCTCGGACAGCCAGCGATAGGCGGTGACTGATTCTGGGAGCCGATTGCCTTCGACGCGCGCTTTGGCGGTGCGGAAGCTGTCGATGTCGTAGGGCAGCCTTCGCGCCTGGTTCTCCTGGACATCGAGGCCGGTCAGGATCAGCAGCCGTCGGCGGTGGTGTCCCGGCTCGACGACCTGCGTGTGCATCCGCAGCCGGTATCCCTCTGGCGTCGTCTCCAGCTCCATCTCATCGACATCGAATCCCAGGTCGTTGAGGCGCCGCATTCGGGCGTCGATGCGGTAGCTCTCGTCTGGCCCGAACGTCTCCTCGCGGGTCAGCTCTTCCCATAAGTTCTCGTAGTATTCACGCAGCTTCGTCGCCGTTTCGATCGGGTCCACATCCACCGGCAACCCGTAGCCAGCCTGCACGTCCATCAGCTCCCCCGCTACGTTCTCTTCAGCCACGTCGATGTCGTAGCGGCGCATGCGGTCGGACAGCGTCGGGTGCATTTCGCCCGTTTCGGCGTCAACGAGGTACGCCTCCAGTTCCCCGGCATCACGCCGAAAGAGCGTGTTCGAGAGCGAGCAGTCCCCCCAGAAGAAGCCTGCCAGGTGCAGCCGCACGAACAGCTCCGCCAGCGCCCCGAGCAGGTGATCGCGCAGGTCAGGAATGCCGCTGGTCGTGAACAGGATGCGGTAGGGCAGCGAGAAATCGAGGTGCCGGGTGATGAGGACGGAATCGAGCTCGGAGGTGTCGGAATCCGAACTCAGGTAACTGGCGGCTCGGCGGGCCGCTGGCGACCGCTCACTGACGACGCCGATCACTTCAACGACCGGAATACCCTCATCCGCCAGCCGCCGCAGCATCCGATACTCGCGCTGGGCGACGCGCTCCGGCAGCTCTTTCAGCGCGAACAACGCCCCGTCGTAGTTGACGAAGCGCACGACGTGCCGGTGGATGCCGCGCGCAACCTCGACAATGCGTTCGCTCTCCCATTCGTCGAGCGGCGTGTCCCAGGGCAGGTCGAGGAAGTCAGGATGCCGGGAGCGAGCAACCATCTGAAAACGCACGAGCAGCCCCCCTTTAGTCGTAGGGGAGGGTTTGCCAAACCCTCCCGCCCGGTGTCGGTCATTGCATCGTTGGTGAGTGTCGAACGCTGGGCGGGAGGGTTTGCCAAACCCTCCCCTACGGGGTGATGGGGCCGCCCAGCACGGCGTCCCGGCAGACCAGGCATGTGGGATTCGCGCAATGCGTCATGCGCGGATTGGCTCGGATCGCGTCAGCGGCGGTCGCGACGACTTCCGCAGCCCGATAGGCGCTCCACCGGCTCACCCCGACCCGCGCCTCATAAGCCAATGGTGCCAACAGCGGTTCGAATACGTCGAAGCCCTCGGAACAGCTCCCGATCTCGGCGTACATCGGTTGGCCATCAGGATCGTTCGCCCAGCGTAGGAACAGGTTGCGTCCGGCGGTCTGTTCCGCCAGATGCAGGATCGTCATGCGTGTCAGCCCGACGCCCATCAGTAGCACCCAGCCGTCTCGTTTCGCCAGTGCGCGGAGTGGAGCGTAGACATCGCGTGGTCCCTGCTCCGCAATCAGTTCAGCGGCCAGCGGTCCGACCGCCGCGAACGAGTCGAGCGGATGGTTGCCTCGTTGCCGGCCAGGTCGTTGAAGCAGCGTTGCTGGCAGCGCTCCCATGTCAGCGTTCATCTCCTTCGTATCGGGGGTAAAGATGATGTCCGCGCCTGGGGTTTCATTCGGCATCGCATAGTCCCGGCCGTTCCGCGACGGGCGCATCGTCATGGGAGGAGCGATGTGGAACACATCGCTGAATGTCGGCACCAGTACCGTACAGTCCGCGTCGAGCAGACCGTCAATGACCGAATCTGCTCCACCCGCTATTGGCCCGAACGAGCGCAGCGACGAGTGGACGCAGACTGGCCCGCCGGACAGCCCGAGCGTATGAATAGTCTGTTCGATGTCCGTTCGCGTGACCGGGACTGTCGTCATGCGCCTCCTGTACGTGTCTTCTCAATTGTGAAGGCGACCGACCGTGAAACGCAACGTCAAGCATGACCTTGTTGCGATGACTGCGATCCTCTGCCCTCTGTCTATGCCACGATCGTATAGGCAATCAGGCCAACCAATCCTGCGCTCTCCACTCCGACCGCAACGAACGATGCCAGGACTGCAAGCAGAAACAGCGGGTTGGCGAGTTCCAGCAGCGGGAGGTAGACCAGCAGATCTTCCCGCGCGTTGTAGAGCAGCCGCCCCAGCCCAAGCAGGCTGCGCGATCTTCCGCGCTGTCGCTCACCGATGCCGCCCAGGTCGCGCGCGATTTGACCGAGGTCGGCGGAGTGTTGTCGTGCGTTCTCCGGCAGGTTCCGCAGTCGGTCTGGCAGTTCTGACACCTCGTGCAGCGCGAACGCGAACAGCCCCAGGATGATGGTGGGCGCGAGCAGCAACCCGGCCAGGACCGTGAATTGCACGTATTCGGACAATTCTCCAGGCGGCTGCCAGCGCCACAGCACAACGCTCAGCGCCCCGCCCGCGAGCAGCCCGACCAACGCGACCACCCAAGCGAACTTCGACGCGCCCGAAAGCAGTGGGGAGAACTTCTCCAGCGCATTCGCGATCCCGCCGAGTGCGTCACGGCGCAACGTTGGTTCGGTCACATCGCGTTGTATCCGTGACTCTGCCATACGAACGTGTCCTGACCTGTGAATCATGTCACTGACATTGCCATGCCGAGACAGCGCACGTTCGATGCCGACTTCCTGTGAGATCGTCGTGTACTGTGGACCATACCTTCGTCATCCTGAGTAGATCGCCACGATGACTGTGCCACGTGCGTGTCGGGGCGCGTTCTTGCCCGAACCACGGAGACCGGACCAGTCTGCAACCCGCCTGCGTCGCCACGACACTTGTTCGGTGGTTGCGCCACGACTCGATTGCCTGCGCGCACGTCCCGTCCTCGACCGGGCGGGTTACAGGATAGTCGCGTCCTTGACGTTCGGGGAAGAAACCCGCCCCTACCCGCAGGTGGCACCGCCTTTGTCATCCTGAGATCGCAATCGAAGGATCTCCAAACGTCCGGACCGTGCCAACGCCGGGATGTCCTTCGCGTAACCGCTCAGGATGACAAGGGCGGTGCCCCTGAGAACTCAGCGATGTCCGCTCCCTCCGCGCTGGGAGTGATAGCCGTTCAAGGACGACGTTCCGCTACACTTCCCGGATGATTGACGAGGATACCAACTGGTGCTGAAGATCTCTAAGCGCTGGGCAGCGCGATCGGACAAACTGCTGAAGCGGCTGGTCGGGCGGAGTGCTCCTGCGACGGCGCAGCGGGTGTCATTGCGGACGGCGGGGATGATCCTTGCGTCGCTGGTCGTCTGGCGCGGCGCAATCACGCTGTTTTCGTGGCTGCTGGACCGAACGGGACGCGCGAGCTGTGGGACGGGCGTGCCGGTCCCCTGGAAATACTCATCCTGCTGGGATACTGAGACGTACCAGATCATCGCGGCGCGCGGATACGACTATGCGCCGGACTCGCCCTCGTCGATCGCCTTCTTCCCCCTCTTTCCGTTACTGATGCGCTGGGCGGATGATGTCGTGCCCGGCCACGGTGATGTCTTCGCGAGCCTGATCGTGACGCACATCGCGCTCGCCGTCGCGGCGTTCTATGTCTTCCTGACGGTGCGGGCTGACTTCTCCGAGGCGATAGCATGGCGAACGCTGGTGTTCCTGCTGCTCTTTCCAAGCGCGCTGTTCTTCAGTGTCGCCTACCCGGAGGCGTTGTTTCTGCTCGGTATCGCCGGTTGTCTTTACCATGCGAGGCGCGGGCAATGGCTGCTGGCTGGCTTGTTCGGGATCTTCGCCAGCCTGACGAAGCTGACCGGCATCGTGCTGTTCATCCCGCTGCTCGTGGAGATGTCCACGCAACGCGCGCTGCCTGGCATGGAACGCGCCAATTCGCGTGCCTGGCTTGGCGCGCTGCTCGCACCGATGGGAGCAGTTGGCTACTTTGCCTGGCTGATCTGGCAGTTCGGAGACTACCGCGTCTTCTTCGAGGCGCAGGAAAACTGGGTGCGGGGATCGAACCGCCCGGTCTTTCTCTACGGCCTCGACCGGCTGCGCGGCGACGTAACCGGCATGTTGGCGTTTTATCCGCGCTCGATTACTGACTTTCCAACCTTCTGGGTGCTGTACGACTCGTTGCTCCTTGTGGCGTTTTTCGTGGCAGGCATCCTCCTCTGGCGGCAGGTTCGCGCCAGCTACGGCGCGCTCGTCATCAGTAGCTGTCTGCTGCTGACCTTCTCCGGCAACCCCCAGAGCATGAATCGCTACGTGGTCGTCCTGTTCCCCGTCTTCATTCTGCTGGCCCGTATTCGTTCGTCGCGTGTTCGCTACGCGCTCGCGCTCATGTTCACGATCGGTCTGGCGACCGAGATTTATTTCTTTGTGAACGGGTTATGGGCGGGTTAGCAGCACGCGCAACTGAGTTGCCGCTGTTCAAGCGATGACATCTGGCATTCAGCATCCTGAGGTGGGATTCCCCGATGTCCGGTAGCGATGCACGGTCAGTGCATTACAGTATGCCGTGGACACTTAGCTTCGTCGCGCGCAACGAGAACAGGAATGGCAACTGCGGGTATTCTGCTGGCAGACGCCACCAGCCATCGTCGTCCTGCCGCATCAGCGGGACGTAGGGCCAGGCGCACATCGGGTACTCTCCGAGGTGTTCGATCGCCAGCCCCGCGCTGATGAGCGCGTTGACAACGTTGCTAAGCGGATGATTCCAGTTGTGCGTCCGTTTGTTCGTAACCACCGTATCAGGGTCGGCGTAGCTGCGATCGAGATCGATGACCAGTGGCGTGCCGTCGCTGAAATACGGATAGCGGATGGCGAGCGCATCCGGGGATTCGTCGTCGAGCGGCCAGGCGGCGGGGTGTGCCTCGACAATCACGAAGCGTCCGCCTGGCTTGAGGAAGTGCGCGACGACTGCGCCCCAGGCCACGATATCCGGCAACCAGCCGAGAACGCCATGCGACGTGAACACGATGTCGAACTGCTCGTCGAGTACCCCCGGCAGATCGTAGACGTTCGACTCCACGAAGCGGGTCGGCTGGCCGAGTTCATCGGCGAGCGAACGGGCCAACGCGATAGCTGTGCTGGAGAAATCCGCGCCAGTCGCGTCCGCACCCAGGCGTGAGAGCCGGATCGTATCCATCCCGAAGTGACACTGAAGGTGCAGCACCGACTTGCCGCTGACATCACCGAGCTGCTCCCGGACAACGCTATCGAGGTGGGTGCGCCCGGCCTTGAAGCTCTCGACGTCGTAGAACTCAGTCTGCGGGTTGATGACCGCCAGTTCGTCCCAGTGCGCGCGGTTCTCCTCCATCATGCCGCGCGCGTCCCTGCCGCTCATGCGCGGCTTCGCAGCCGTTTGAGGCCTTCCAGCGCGGCGAAGAAACGGTCGTCCGACTCGTCTGGAGTCGGGATCGAGACGGCGTCGATCAGTCCTTCGAGGCGCTCGCCGACCCGATCGACGATTGTGTCCCAGGTGCCTGCGATGCAGAAGGCGTCGAGCACGTCGTCGGAGATCACCGCCGGCAGGTCATTCCAGCGGTTCTCGGCAATCAGCGCACGCAGCTGTGGGTTCAGTTCCTCCCAGCCGTGATGCTCCAACACAGGCAGATAGGTCCGCGTCGAAGCGTAGAACGCGATGCGGTAGCGGGCGTTCTCGCGGGCTTGCTGAACGTCATCCTTCGTACTGCCAGTGGCGATGAAGCCGGTGCCGATCAGTTCGAAGTCATCGAGCGAACGTCCGGACTTCGCCGCCCCAGCCTGGATGTTCGGCCAGATCACGTCGCGGGTGTACGCCGGCGTCGAGAGCGGATGCACGCGCAGGCCGTCGCACAGCTCCCCAGCCAGCCGGATGTTGTACTCGTTCACCGCCGCGATATCGACGCGGGGTGCAGGATACTCCGATGGCGGCGGCGAGAACTCCGGCGTCATCAGCGAGAAGTTGTAGAACTTTCCAGAATAGTTGAGCGGCGTACCATGCTGCCAGGTGTCCCAGATCGCGCGCATCGACTCGACATACTCGCGCAGGCGCGGCCCCGGCGAGCCCCACTCGGTCGAGAAGCGCCGCTCGATGTGTCCCTTTACCTGCGTGCCGAGTCCGACGATGAAGCGTCCACCGGATAGATCGTGCAGGTTGCGTGCCTGATACGCAATCACCATCGGCGAGCGCGGAAAGGCGATCGCCACCGATGTCGCCAGCCGGATGCGGCTGGTTGATGTCGCCGCCACTGTGAGCGACAGAAACGGATCGCGCGACAGCTCGGCGGCCGCCAGGCCATCGAACCCCAATGCCTCCGCCCGCGCCGCCCGTTCCGCGATCTCTCCCCATGGAGCATCCGGCAGATGTGTCTCTACGAGCATGGCGTGTCGATCCCTTTCTTGGCGTTCGGCGTCTCCGCTGCCTTCATTGTCGCCGACACACCCTGGGTTTGTGAAGTAGCGCGTTGGGAAGGGTGGAGACACGTCCAGCCAGTATCCCGCCCCTATCGATCCAAACCCCTCCGGCTCCATGAGTGCGTCCGAGTGGGCTTGTCATGCTGAATAGTCGACCACAATGGGTTTGTCATCGGTTGTCCGGCGAAGTAGGGACAGGTTTCACCGAGGATGTCGCAAGCGTCCCTACTTCGGAATCCGATGAGCCCCCTTGTCATCCTGAGCGGAGCGGAGCGGAGTCGAAGGACCTAAGCGGTTCGCAGCCAACCAACGCAGCAAACGCGGTGGGCTTGGGTCCTTCGACTCCGCTCCGCTCCGCTCAGGATGACAAGGGCAATGGGACGTAATCCTCCGTTGCCAGTTCTGGAGGATTCAAATTCGCCCAGTCGCAAGCGTCAAGGGAAGCTCCCTGCTTCAGCAACCCAAATGCAGATTCCCGAGCGTGATGCGACACGTTCGATCGACCAAACGACGACGCGATCATCTGGTATCGTCTCAGCACATTTTGGGAAAGATCGGAGGTGGGAATGCCGCGCCACGTGTTGACGCTGATCGGAACGGTCACAACATTCTTCGGGCTACTCTGGTTCGGAGTCGTCGTGCTGGGACAGACGCCGGAACGCGCGCTGGGAGCGACACTCCTCACGTTGCTGCTCCTGGGCATCGGCGTGTTCTACACCGCATCGACGCTCCGCACAGACGACGCAAACCAGGAACGCGAACGGCGCGATCGCTGAAGGCCGTACCGCTATTGCCTGTTACCTGTTGCTCATCTCCTCGAACCTGCGACCTGCGACCTGCGACCTGCGACCCTACTTCTTATTCAGCTCTTCCATGTCCCCGGTCACGACGAATACGACCCGCTCACAGATATTCGTGACGCGGTCCGCGATGCGCTCGACGTTGTGGGCCACCCAGAGCAGGTGCGTCGCGCGGGTGATCGTGCGGGGGTCGGAGATCATGAACGTCAGAAGTTCGCGGTAGACCTGCTCGTAGAGGCGATCGACCTCGTCGTCGCGCCGGGCGATCTGACGGGCGCGCTCCGAATCACTCTCGATGAACGCATCCAGCGACTCCAGCAACAGTTCACGGGCGATGTCGGCCATGCGGGGGATGTCGACGAGTGGCTTGAGCAGCGGCTCTTCGGCGGTGCGCAGCGTGAGCACGGCCATGCCCTCGGCGTGGTCCGCCATGCGCTCCAGTTCGGTGGCGATGTGCATCACGGCGGCGATGCGGCGCAGGTCGCTAGCCATTGGAGCCTGCAACGCCATTAGGTGAATGGCGTTGTCCTCAAGGTTCCAACGCGCTTCGTTGATCTGTGTGTCGCCGTCAATGACCCGCTGGGCGAGTTCGATATCCTGGTTACGGAGCGAATCGACGGCGCGACCGATGGCCTTCTCGACCATGCTGCCGAGCGCCATGACGCCGTCCTGCAGTTCTCGAATGCTCTGAATATAGGCCGTTCGTGTCATGCTGCTCTCCCCGTCCGACGTAATACGTGCTTTTGTACGGCCCCGTTATCGCTGCGCCGATCTGAAACCAGCCCTCGGTGCGGCGACAGGTGCGTCATCCGACGCGTCCGGTGATGTAGTCCTCGGTACGCGGGTCCTTCGGACTGGTAAACAGGTCGCGGGTTGGTCCAATTTCTATGACTTCTCCAGCGCGGCCTTCGCCCATGGTCATGAAGCAGGTCAGGTCGGAGACGCGGGCGGCCTGCTGCATGTTGTGGGTGACGATGAGGATCGTGTAGTTCTCGGCCAGTTCGCGCATCAGGTCTTCGATTCGGAGCGTCGCGATCGGGTCGAGTGCCGAGCAGGGTTCATCCATCAGGATGACCTCCGGCTGGACTGCGATGCAGCGCGCGATACACAGGCGTTGCTGCTGGCCGCCGGAGAGCGACAGTCCGGACTGCTTAAGCTTGTCCTTGACTTCGTCCCAGAGGGCGGCCTGGTTCAGGCTCCGCTCGACGAGCTCGTCCATGTTGCCTTTGAAGCCGTTAACCTTCGCGCCCCAGGCGACGTTATCGTAAATCGACTTCGGGAACGGGTTCGGCTTCTGGAAGACCATGCCGATCATGCGCCGGACGGCGACTGGATCGATGTCGGCGGCGTACAGATTCTCGCCATGAAACAGGATCTGCCCGACGACACGGGCGGAAGGCACAAGGTCGTTCATCCGATTGAACGAGCGCAGCAACGTGCTCTTGCCGGAACCTGAGGGGCCAATCAGCGATGTGATCTTCTTCTCCGGAATCGCCAGGTTCGCCTTGCGGAACGCCTGGAATGCTCCGTAATAGATATCGAGATCGCGTGCCTCCAGGATCGTCGGCACATCCATGATCGGCGTTTCCGACGCGTTGGCGCTGCTCGACGTGGATGCGGACGTTGGTGTTGTTACCGTCGTCGTGATTCGCGGTGCGACGCTCATGGACACGTCTCCCTTACCCTCCTCTACCAATTCTGGTTCTTTCGGAAGCGATTGCGCAGCAGGATCGCCGCGAGGTTCATCGTCATCAGGAGCGCCAGCAGCACAATGATGGCCGCCGCCGCGATGCGTTGGAAATCATCCTGGGGCCGCGATGACCAGTCGAAGATCTGGAGTGGCAGGACGGTGAAGACAGAATCCAGACCCGACGGCGAGAAATTCGCGTAGGTCACGGCACCGACGACAATCAGCGGCGCGGTTTCGCCAATAGCTCTCGACAGGGCCAGAATTGTGCCGGTCAGAATGCCAGGCATCGCGGCCGGCAGCACGTGCGACTTCGTCGCCTCCCAACGCGTCCCGCCGAGGGCCAGAGCCGCCTGCCGCAGCGAATCCGGCACCGCGCGGATTGCCTCACGGGAGGCAATGATGACGATCGGCAGGATCAGCAGCGTCATCGTCAGCGCGCCGGCCAGGATGCTGGGGCCGAGCCGCATGACTTCGACGAACACGCCGAGACCGAGCAGGCCGTAGACGATCGACGGTACGCCCGCGAGATTGGAAATATTTAGTTCAATGATCCGTGAAATCCAGCCTTTACCAGAATACTCTTCAAGATAAATTGCCGCTCCGACCCCGATCGGGAACGCGAAGGCCGCCGTCAGGAGCATGATCCAGATCGTTCCGATCAGCGCTGGCCGGATGCCGGCGATCTCTGGGCGGCGTGATGGGAAGCTCTGAATGAAGTTGCGGTTCAGCCAGCTCCCGCCGTCGCTGATGATGTCCCAGCCGAGGACGAACAGCACACCGATCGCCAGCAGTGTCGCTGTCAGGAAGAGGCCGAAGAAGATGCGGCCGACCAGCTTGCGCCTCGGAAGGTTGCCGGTGTTCGAGAATGCCGTCCGGACGACGCTCATTCGTATTCCTCCCGGAACTTCGAGGTGAGCCACAGGCTCAGCGTGTTCATCATGAGTGTCAGGAGAAAGAGCGTGAAGCCGACCGCGAAGAGCGTCTTGTATTCGAGCGTTCCACGGGGTGTGTCGCCGAGGCTGATCTGGACGATAAAGCCGGTCATCGTCTGAATGCTTTCCAGTGGATTGAAGGTGAACTTCGGCGTCGCTCCAGCCGCCAGTGCCACGATCATCGTCTCACCGATTGCGCGCGAAAAGGCCAGGATGATCGACGCCATGATGCCAGACAGCGCCGCCGGAACCATCACTTTCGTCGAAACCTCGAACTTGGTCGCGCCAAGCGCCAGCGCGCCATCCCGCAGCGACCGCGGCACGGCCTGGATCGCGTCCTCGGAGAGAGATGAGACCATTGGAATCGTCATGATGCCGACGGCGATGCCCGCGCTGAGGGCGTTGAAGACGCGCGCGTCTTCGAATATCCGTTGGACGATGTTGGGTGTAATGAACGTGAGCGCGAAGTAGCCGTAGACAACGGTCGGGATGCCGGCCAGCACTTCGAGCGCTGGCTTGAGGATGGAACGCACACGCTCCGGCGCGTACATCGACAGGTAGATCGCACTGGCCAGACCGATCGGGATGGAGATGCAGATCGCGATCAGCGCGATCTGGAGCGTGCCAACGAGGAGGGGCAGGACGCCGAACTTGGCGGGCGTGAAAGTTGGTGCCCACTCAGTGCCAGTGAAGAAATCAATCGGTGACACTTCAGCAAAGAAACGGGCTGTTTCCCCGATCAGGACGGCCACAATGGCAAACGTCGTCGCGACCGAGAGGAGCCCGCAGAACATCAGCAGTCCACGGATGACCCGCTCCCCGAGCCGGTTCTCGCTCGCGCCGCGCAACGAGCGTCCAGCAGCCCAGGATGGTGCTGCTCCTGAGACGTCCTGCGGGGGCAGGCTACTCGTCGCGTCTCGTGCCATCGACCCTCCACACTTACAGGAACTGTTCGTCGGATTCTGTCATATTGCGCCGCGAACCGATAGTCCTGAGCTGGCACGATCGACCGACTCAGGACTACCAGATCATGATACGGGGTTTACGGTGTCGGGGCGAACTCCGAGACCGCTTCGAGCGTCGCCATGTAGTCTTCCTCGGTCAGCGACACATAGCCAACCTCGTCGATGACCGGCGTGAAGTCGGTCAGCAGGAAGTAGACGAAGCCGTAGACTTCCGGACGGGACAGTGATTCGTTGGCGACATACATGTACAGCGGGCGGGAGAGCGGCGCATACGTGCCGTCAACCGCGGTTTCGGGAGTCGGGGCAACGCAGCCGTCGCCATTGTCGATCTCAAGAGCCTTCAGCGTGTCCTGGTTCTCCTGGTAGTAGGCGTAGCCGAAGTAGCCCATCGCGCCTTCTTCGCCAGCCACACCCTGCACGAGCACGTTATCGTCCTCTGACGCAGTGTAGTCGGAGCGGCTCGCGCCCTCTTCGCCGTTGATCGCGTCAGTGAAGTAGTCGAACGTGCCTGAGTCGGTGCCTGGGCCGTAGAGGCTCAGCTCCTGGTCGGGCCATTCAGCGTTAACTTCGCTCCAGTTGGCAACAGTGCTGTCCGGACCCCAGATCATCGCCAGCTCTTCAATCGTGATGCACTCGACCCAGTCGTTGGCCGAGTTGACGACAACGGTCAGCGCATCGGTCGCGATGTGCAACTCGGTGTACTCGACGCCGTTCTCCTCGCAGAGTGCGATCTCATCGTCGGCGATGGCGCGCGAGGCGTTCGAGAAGTCGGTGTCACCGGCACAGAACGACTCGAAGCCGCCACCTGTGCCGGAGGTCGCGACGGAAATCTCAACGTCGCTCGCGACGGCGCTGAACTCCTCAGCGGCGGCCTGCGCGACCGGCGCGACCGTGCTGGAACCATCGGCAGTGATTGAACCAGTCAAGGTATCGTACTCGGGAGCAACGGGCATATCGCCGCCGCCGGTGGACTCAGTCGCCTCTTCGGATTCTTCCGTCGGTTCCATTGCTTCCGTCGGCTCGGCGGCCTCAGTCGGCTCCATGGCCTCCGTTGCTTCGCCTTCGGCAGGCTCGGTTGGCTCCATGGCCTCCGTTGCTTCGCCTTCGGCAGGCTCGGTCGGCTCCATGGCCTCGGTCGGTGCGTCAGGTGCGGTGGTTGCCACCGCGCCGGTGCCAGTCGTGGCGGTCGGATCTTCGTCGTCATCGCCGCAGGCGGCGAGAACCATGGTGCCGATCATCATCATTGCGACGATCAGCAGAAGCCGCTTCCAGATTCGCGCTTGGTTCAAGGTGTCGTCCTCCACTTGTCCGAGTAATCTCAATCCACTACCTGTGCTCTGCCAAATGGACATCATCCGGCAAAGCGATAGCCAACTCCATGGACCGTCTGGATGAGCTTGGAGCCATCCGGGTCCCCTTCGAGCCGCTCCCGCAGCCAGCGGATATGCACATCGACGTTGCGCGGGTCAACGACGACATCCTCTCCCCAGACCATATCGAGCAGTTCGGCGCGTGTGCAGACCTCCCCCTTGCGGCTGACCAGCGCTGCCAGGAGCCGAAACTCCTTCAGCGGCAGGTGCAGCTCACGCGCGTGAAACACGGCGCGATGCTCCTTGAGGAAGATCGCCAGATCGCCGGAGACGAGGACGTTATCCCGTACCCGGCCCGTATCAGTGCGGCGCAGCAGTGCCTTGACCCGCGCCAGCAGCTCCCGCAGCGAGAACGGCTTGGTGACATAGTCGTCGGCCCCGGCATCGAGGCCATTGACCACGTCGATCTCGCGATCGAGCGCGGTGAGCATGAGGATGGGGACATCGGACTGGGTGCGAATCTGGCGGCAGACCTGTCTGCCGTCCATCTTCGGCAGCATCAGGTCGAGCACGACCAGGTCAGGCTTCAGCTCCCGCGCCAGCTCCAGACCCTCAGCCCCGTCCGCCGCTGTCGCCACCCGATAACCGTGCCGCTCGAGGTTCAGCGCGAGCATGCCGCGCAGCTCCTCGTCGTCCTCGATCACCAGCACGAGCGCATCCGTATCCGCCTGGTTCTGTGCCTGCGACGACGACTGCAGCTGCGACTGTTGCTGCGATTGGAGCAATCTGCCTACCTGCCCATCCGTTGTCCCACTCGGGTAGCGTCCATGCTCCCGCATGCATGGCTGCGTTCATCCCCAAGGACAAGCGTAGGTAACCGGTGTAATCGGATGATGAAGGGTTCGTTAAGGTTGTGTTAGGGGTGACGTCGCGGCACATGCCCTGACCGCGTCGCGCATGACCACTTCAGGCGTTCACTGAGGTTCCATATCGCATTGCTGATTCCGCGCGTTCAGCAAACCGTCGATGTTTCCCCCGCGTTGTTCACGAACGGATTCCTAACGGTATCGTCGTCGACGGAGCAGGAATTGCTCCGTTCGCAGTGCGGAGGAGTGAATCTGACCGCATGCGTCCTTGCGGCGAATCGCTCACAGGTAGGTGAATGCCTGCTGTACGGACCTCTTGACAGCGGGTGAGTACCGCCGTAGTCTTGTAACTACCTACAAAATGAATACGTGCCCGTTCGTGCGCTCTCAATGCTGTAAGACTTCTAACAGCGTTGTTCGTTCTCAGGTTCTCCAATTCGGATGGTGTCAGACGTACGCCATGCTCCGGAACTGGTATGCAACGCTCCACGGGTCTGCCATGTGGAACCCGATGCTCCTCTGATGTTCTCACTCACGGTCGCCGCGTTTCGCTTTTGAGAAGAGGTGATGCGATGCCCGACTAACAACCTCAATACGCCTTCCGCCATGAGCCGGATTATGCGGGCTCAGAGCGACCAGACGAACATCGATCTGTCGCGCGGCGTTCAACCCATGAGGCTGTGAGCGTTGCGACAACCACGCCATTCCGCAATCGATCGAATCCACGAACTGGATTCGGAAAGGGAGACCATGAAGCATTCATCTACCCGTGGTCGGCGTCTCATCGGACGACTTCCATTTGTCAGTCTCCTCGTACTCTTGCTGGTTTTAAGTTCTCTCAGCGGTACGTTAGCGCATCCCGGCCCGGGCCTGGACCCGGCCACGGTCGAGGCTGTTGTCTTCCCGGGTGAGTCGATTGATGTCACCAAGACAGTTCACACTCCGACGATCCCGCCGCAGCCCGATATCATGTTCCTGGCTGATACCACCGGGAGTATGGGTGGGGCGATTGCCAACGTGAAGGCCAACGCATCCGCGATCATGGCCTCTGTCGCGGGAGTTCAGCCGGACGCTCAGTTCGGCGCGGCGCAGTATCGGGACGTTGGCTTCGATCCACTGTTCCGCGTCGATCAGGCGATCACCGCGAATCAGGTCGCTGTCCAGAGTGCGATCAACACCTGGAGTGCCGGTGGTGGTGGCGACCTGCCGGAGGCTCAACTGAACGCGCTCTGGCAACTCGGTGCGACGCCTGTCGGAGGGTTCCGACCAGCTCCGTCAACCCGCATCATCGTCTGGTTTGGTGATGCACCTGGACACGATCTGAGCAACAGTCCCTCGCTAGCGAGCGCCATTGCGGCACTTCAGGCAGCCGACATCACCGTCATCGCGATCAATGTGACCGGTGCCACCGGTCTCAACGCGACGGGTCAGGCTGCCGCGATCACTGGCGCAACAGGTGGGTCGTTCTTCCCATCAGCAGCCTCAAACGAGGTCGCTGCTGCGATTCTGAGCAGCCTGAACAATCTGCCAGCTGATGTGTCGATGGTGAGCAACTGTGCTGCACCGATCTCTAAGACCTTCGCGCCAGCAACTCAGAACGTCACGAGTGGTACCGACGCTGTCTTCACCGAAACGATCGGCGTGGCAGTGGGCACGGCCGGCGGTACCTACACCTGTCAGGACTGGGCGCTAATCAACGGTAATCCGATGAACGATGTGAACGGCAACCTGATCGTCGAATCCGAGACGATCCATGTGCCGGGCATCTCACTCGCACCAGCGACCGCAACCAACGAGCTCGGCACACCGGGCCAGACCCACACTGTCACGGCAACCGTCGCGGCAGGGAGCAATGGACCCGTGTCAGGCGTCCGGGTGGAGTTCGAGATTCTGTCGGGTCCGAACGTGGGAGCGACCGGCGATGGCACAACCGACGGCAGTGGAGAGGCGGTCTTCACCTATCCCGCGGTACAGGGTCCGGCCGGACTCGGCCAGGATCTGATCGTGGCACGCTTCACGAACGCAGACGGCTCCGTGGTCTACGGCTCTGACAGCGCAACCAAGGACTGGGTCGATACGACTGCGCCAGTGTGCGCGTGCGAGCAGGGGCCGAATCCGCGTGGGAAGATTCCGAGCGCGCCGGACAACGGCGGCCAGGCTCAGAATCCGGATGGCTTCTAAACGCTGGTAGCAACCGACGCCGTGTGGTCTGCCGACGACATCGAGATCTTCGTCGTCGATAGCGGGAGCGGCACGGTATTCGGGCCGTTCGATGTCGGCACGAACATCAAGTACACCCAGGCGGTCGGTGGCAAACCGAGCCAGAAATCGGGAAGCGGCG
>Ga0136611_10000884_pt1 | contig 20335 bp, 22 predicted proteins | sample AntDrymUQ2232306_2_FD_106645 | JGI IMG/M metagenome (GOLD analysis project Ga0136611, IMG submission 106645) | Polar desert sand microbial communities from Dry Valleys, Antarctica - metaG UQ223 (23.06) | ecosystem: Environmental > Terrestrial > Soil > Desert | place: Antarctica: Dry Valley...
CTACCCGGACTGCGCGGCCGGTAACACAGGTTTCGCGCAGAGCACGGGAAACATCGACTGCACCAACGGCGTGTCCGTGACACTCCCCGCTGCAAACCCGATTGATCACCCGAATCGTCGCGGTCAGACGCTCGAGGTTCAGGTGACCTGGCTGGTCACAATGGACGTCGGCGTCTTCACGAACACGCCAGACCTGACTGTGACGGCCAGATCCAAGATGAGGATTGAGTAAGATGTTCCAGCGCCTGTTCCGAACCCGCCCCGCTCAGTCGCTTGTCGAGACGGCAATCCTGCTACCACTGATGATGACGCTGACGTTCGGCGTGATCGATACAGGCTTTGCGTTCTACGCGTACGTTCAGGTGATCAACGCCTCGCGCGAAGGCGCACAATCGGGATCGCAATACCGGTATCTGTACGCCTCGCCGGGAAGCGGAACGGCGTATACCGTAACGCAGAACGATCAAAACCGGGGCTTCGGCGGGGGCGTGTCAACGGAGGATATCTACGAGAACAACGCCCGCACGGTAGTGCAGCAGTCTATTGGCAACCTGGAACCGGCGCTTGCTCAGGTCGAAGTCAGCTATCCAGACGTGCTCGATTCAACGAAGCCGAACAGGCGTGGACAGGCAGTGCGCGTGCAGGTGACGTACGTGTACTCGCTTCCGATAAGCAGCTCCTTTGGATTTGTGGAGCCAACCGTCACACTGCGGTCCACAACGGAAGCCACGATAAGGAACCAGTAGAAAATGAAACAGTTGAAACGGCATGGCATGCCTGACACTCGGCAGACAGCGGCAGTACGCACATCGGACTTCCTCGGTGTATATTCGGCGCCCCACATGCAAGGGGGGTTGATCGGGACACCATCTGGTTTTATCACTAGGGCGCTCCTTCGGGTTTGTCAGCCGATTCGCGGTCAGGTGCTGATCCTGTTCGTGCTGATGCTCGGCCTTGTCTTTCTCAGTGTCCTCGCTGCCGCCGCGGATGTTTCGCAGATGCACACCCAGCGGCGAAAACTTCAAAACGCCGCAGACGCAGCAGCCCTCGCGGGCGCCGAAGAGTACAAGGTCACCGCGAGCACCGCAGCCGGAGACGCCGCGGCCCGTGCATCCGTCCTGAGGAACGCACCATACGCCACCGACTTTACGGTGATCGGCGCGGGCTCAAGCTTGCAGAACGGTATCCAGTTTGCGGGCGACGATGTCCGAGTTGCATTGCGCCATGAGTTTCAGGGATTTTTCAGTGGCGCGATAGGCTTTCCGACATTGGTCGTTGGCGCCCGTGCTCGCGCGACGATTCGTCCGCCGGATGTGTTCTTGCCGATCACGGTCAAGAGATTTGATGAAGGGCGGACGGACCTGCCGCTCGATGATCCCTTGCAACCCGACCCCGCAGGTCCGCAGACCCCTAATCAGCGCACCGATTATCTGTGTAGTGGGACGGGGCAGATCACCGTGTGGCCCGGCGCAGTGGGCACAGCACCAGCTTTTATGCAGACAGCAAACTGCGACACACAACCCAGCCCAACGAACCCCGGGCCGGAAGCTTTTCTGATAGGATCGGGCGTTGGTCCCAACAAGCCGAGCGACCCTGGTGAGGCTATCCGCGGCTGGGTCGTGCCGGAGATCCGCAACTTGCACACTGCCACACCGACCTGTTACCACGATTTCGATTGTAGTGTGAACAACTCCAAGAACGCTGTTGCCGACTACATCGAGAGCTTTGGTGGCGCTTCCATCGACGATTCGATGCCCGCTCCCACTGTGGGCGAGTCTATCGGCATGATTGCTGGCACAAGCGCCGGCCTCAGTGTTGACTCGATCAAGGCGCGCTACCAGGTGGGCGACACGATCCTGGCGATGGTTTGGGACGGCACGGTGTATAACGGGTCAAGCGGAAACAGGTATGTCTTTGTAGCGGGCTATGCATTGTTCAACATAACAAGGGTTGGGGTCAACAATGTCAAGGTGCGTGCGGTGAGCGGCATCAAGCCCACGCCGAGCGAGTTCACGGAACAGCGGCGAACCGTCCTGCGTGCATGGGAGTAAGCCCGATCTCCAGACGCCGCTCGCCGGAGTCAGCGCTCGCCGACGCATGAGGGACGGCGAGCGGGGGATTTCTGTTGCATGCACGCCCCTGCTGGAAGCGTGCCCCACCATTACGGTGAACTGCGCCGATGGTCCCCCCCACGGCCGTTCTACTCTAACGTTCGTGCGATCCATTGTCCAATTGCACCCGTGTGCCTGCGGGGGTCGCACTTCCGCAGGCACTGAAATGGTTCCTATGGGCAGATCCCTTAAGGGACGCGGGCATCGTTCCCACTGTCGGGCGCAGCGGTGGGCAATCGGTGCCATGACAGCAGCGGGACCAAAGTCCTATTGTCGCGAGCCAGCCACAGACCTACACTCGTAGTAGCAAAAGTCGCAGTCTGGTTACGTTTGTCGGGGGATTAACAAAATGGGGCGTTCGGGTAAGATTTTCCTGGTATTCGGCGTGATACTGGCCCTCCTGGGCGGCGGAGCGCTGTTCATGTATCTGCAGTCGATGGGGAGTGCTGCGGCTCAAACCGCGCCGCCGGTTAACGTGGTTGTTGCCGCAGTGGCGGTCCCGAGTTACAAGCCGCTCACTGCGGAGCAGTTGCAGCTCAAGCCCGTCCCCAGGGAGGCGGTTCCACCGGGCGCGGTGTACGATCTTTCCACAGTGACGGGCAAGGCGCTCAGCGGCCCCGCCCAGCCGGGGCAGGTGCTCCTGACCAGTATGATTACGGAAGGCGGGTTCGCGTACTCAGTGCCGAAGGGCAAACGAGCCATCGCCGTTTGGGTTGACCGATCCAGCGTTCTCAATGGCCTGCTGCGCGAGGGCGATCACGTGGATGCGCTGTTCATGGGGAAGTTCCCACAGGTCAACTTCTCGAAGGGACAGGATGGCAAGTACGCTGACAAGAAGGCTGAAGCACCGGTTGGCAAAACTATCGTGCAGAACCTGCAGGTGCTCAAGGTGCAGAACCCAAAGGATTCGGGCGCCACCGGTGCGATAATCCTGCCGGAGAGCGTCAAGTTTTCCGCTGGTGCGTCCGAGTCGGGCGGGACCGAGGTCTGGACCGTGATCCTCGCGGTAACTGGTCAGGAAGCTGAGGCTGTGCAATACGCGCAGACGAACGGCATCCTCAGCTTTGTTGTCCGAGCGAACGGAGATACGGCAGTTGAAGATACGGCGGGAGTCTCGGAAGAGATTCTCAACAATGGTATGGGCGTGCCGGTACCCTTGCAGCCGCAGAAGTAGAGTCACGAGAGGATTAAATCGTGTCCCATAAGAACACTGTACTCCGCGTGCTCGTCGTAGACGACGACCGAGGATTCCGAGACCAGATACGAAACTTGCTAGATCTGGAAGACTGGGTGGAGCTGGTCAGCATGGCCGGCGATGTGGACGAGGCGGTCAGCATGGCCTGCCGGCTCGAGCCCGACGTGGTCCTGCTCGACTATTATCTTCCCGGTGGCACTGGGGCCCAGGTGGCGGAGCAGTTGTCCGGCTTGCTGCCGAATACCGGCATTGTGATGATGAGCGTTGAGTCGGGCGCGGACGTGATGCGGCCGGCGCTGCGGTCTGGTGCACGGGACTTCCTTCAGAAGCCGTTCGGTCCAACCGAACTGTATGCCGCTCTTCAGCGCCTTCCATCGACAGCGAGTGCGGGGCCGGACTACAAAGAGATCAATTCGCTACGCCCCGAAGGTGGCGAGATCGTCGCCGTACACAGCCCGAAGGGCGGGTGTGGGGTAACCAGCGTCGCGATCAACCTTGCGGTGGCAAAGCGCCAGGAGACGCAAGGACGGGTGGCACTCATTGACCTCAGCCTGGCGTATGGTGATGTTGGCCCGATGATGGATCTTGCCAGCTCGACAAACATCTATGACCTCAGCCAGCGCGTCGAGGATCTGGACGTGGGCCTGCTCTCGGACGTGATGGTGGCACATACCTCCGGGGTAAAGGTACTGCTTGCTCCCGCGCAGCCGCAGCAGGCGGAAGCCGTAGGGCCGACTCAGGTACGGCGAATCCTGACTGAGCTAAGCAACGCGTTCGACTATGTCTTCGTCGATACATCGCACGACCTCAGCGAGACGGTTCTCGTCGCGCTGGACATGGCGCGCACGGTCGTACTCGTAAGCACGCAGGAGGTGCCGGCTGTGCGCGACGTCAAGTTGTTCACGGAGGTGGCAAAACTTCTCGAGTATCCCGAGCACAAGCTCCAGCTCGTGCTGAATCGGGTCAACTCATACGCGGTGCTCGCCCCGAAAAATATCCAACAGCGGCTGGGCTTGACGCTTCTCGGCAGCGTGCCGGAGGACCTCAAGGCTTTCGCCGAGGCCAGCAACCGAGGCGTGCCGATGGTGATTCACCAACGTGGAAGCGCGGCAACTCGGGAGCTGCGGCGCATAGCATCGACCGTCCGCGCTCAGCAGTTCGCCAATGAGGATCAGGTTCCGGTCGACGCGACCCAGAAACCGGCCAGGCGCAGGTTATTCGCCAGGGCAAAGGCGTAGACCGCACGAAGGGACTAAGAGATGTCATTACTCAAGCGCCTAAATACAGAGCCGCAACCCACGGCCCCTGCTGGGCCGGGGCGATCCGCCGCGCCGCCACCGGTGCCGCGAGGAGCGGTCGAACGCAACCTGGTGGAAATGAAGTCAACGGTCCAGAGCCGTCTGCTTGGCGAACTCGGGCCGAATCTCGACCTGAGCCGTCCCGACCAGGTACGCAAGCGCGTGGAGGAGATCTTCGGCCAGATCGTGTCTCGCGAGTCGATCGTGCTGACTCGGACTGAGAAGGAGATGTTGCTTGGCGCAATCCTCGCGGAACTGCTCGGCTTCGGACCCCTGGAGCAACTTCTCGCGGATGACAGCGTTAGCGAGATCATGGTTAATGGCCCGCATCATGTTTTCGTGGAGCGCAAGGGCAGGCTGGAGCGCGTGCGGATCGGATTCGAGGACAATGACCACGTGAAGCGCGTGATCGACCGGATCATCAGTCCGCTTGGCCGGCGCATCGACGAGAGTTCGCCCATGGTGGACGCTCGTCTGCCGGATGGCTCCCGCGTGAACGCCGTTATTCCGCCGCTCGCACTGAACGGCCCGACAGTGACGATCCGTAAGTTTAGCCGGGACCCGCTTCGGGCCGAAAACCTGGTTGGCTTCGGATCCATCACTGATGAGATGGTGACGTATATGCGGGCGGCTGTTATCGCGCGTCTGAATATTCTCGTGAGCGGCGGTACAGGCTCTGGCAAGACAACGATGCTCAACATTCTTTCCTCGTTTATTCCCGAGGACGAGCGCATCGTGACGATCGAGAACGCGGCGGAATTGCAGCTTCAGCAGGAACACGTTGTCACGATGGAAACGCGGCCACCGAACGTGGAGGGCCGAGGAGAGGTCTCTATTCGCGACCTGGTGATCAACTCGCTGCGGATGCGGCCCGACCGGATCATCATCGGCGAGTGCCGTGGTGGTGAGGCGTTCGACATGCTTCAGGCAATGAACACCGGGCACGACGGCTCGCTCACGACCTTGCACGCGAACAGTCCTCGCGACGCGGTCTCCCGCCTTGAAACGATGGTGTTGATGGCCGGCATGGACCTTCCTGCCCGCGCGATTCACGAGCAGATCGCGTCCGCAGTCCACGTGATCGTGCAGCAAGAGCGGCTGCGCGACGGCTCGCGCAAGGTCACCCGCATCAGCGAGGTGCTTGGTGCGGACGCGCACGGCATTGCGCTGAATGAGCTGTTTCGGTACGAGCAGACTGGTTTCGCGGACGGAAAGCTCATCGGCCAGTTCACGCCGACCGGCGCGAGATCCCGCTTCATGGACCAGATGACCGCCGCAGGCATCCCGCTGCCCGAAGGCCTGTTCGAGCCGGCGCATCCGGTAAACCAGGAGTAATGCGATGCGCGATTTCATTCCTGCGTTGATCAGCGGCGCGCTGTCTGTGAGCGTGCTGTTCATCACCTTCGCAATCGTGCGCCTGCGCTCCGGTGGCGATCCTTGGTCGCGCCTCGATCCGGCGCAAAAGGCGCAAGCCGGCGAGAACGGGAACAAGGACAAGGCAAAGCCCGTACAAGACTACGTGACGAAGCGCATGAAGGACTCGTCGTACGCGGACAAGATAGCACGCAAGCTCGTTCAGGCTGATGTGCGCTTGACGCCCGCCGAGTTCGTGGGCGCTCAGGTTGCAGCCATCGCCATCGGCCTGCTCGCGGGGATCCCGATCTCGCTGCGCTTCGGCTTTCCGATTTGGGTCGGCAGTCTTATTCTCGGAACTGTAGGGTACTTCGTGCCCTCGCTGGTCGTCAAGCGCAAGCGGGGGAAGCGGGTCTCCCAGTACAACGCGCAGTTGGGGGAAAGCACCATGATGCTCGCCAACTCCCTGCGGGCCGGGTACAGCCTCCTGCAGAGCATGGACCTGATATCACGCGATGCGCCCGCGCCGACCTCGACCGAGTTCCGGCGGGTCGTCCAGGAGGTTGGGGTCGGCCTTTCGCTCAATGACGCGCTGGCGAATCTCCTGCGCCGGGTTCCGAGTGAGGATCTCGACCTACTCATTACAGCCATTAGTGTGCAACAGGAAGTCGGAGGAAATCTCTCACAGGTGCTCGAGGGGATCGCACATACCATCCGTGAACGGGTCCGCATCAAGGGTGAGGTAAAGGTACTTACGTCGCAGGGGCGGTACTCGGGGTATGTGATCACGGCACTCCCTTTCGGAATGGCACTGATCATTAGTGTCATCAATCCGGGATATATGTCGCCACTCTGGACATTCCCGTGGATATGCCTGCCCATAGCCAGCCTGGGACTCATCGGCATGGCGTTCATGGTCATCCGTAAGATAGTCAACATTGAGGTATAGACAATGCCCCCGATGATACTGGCGGCCATCGCCTCCTCTTGCTTCAGCATCTCCATAATAGCCATACTCTACTGGTTCGTGGTCGTCCGCCGGGGGGCGGAGATCGGAGCGCGTGTCGACAGCCTGGCCATTGATTCGCAGAGCGTCGAGGAGTACGAACTCAGCCTTCCCTTCTCGCAGCGATTCCTCCTGCCCATCCTGCGGGTCGTGGGCCGCAAGGTGACGAATCGGACGCCGACCGAACGGATGAATGAAATGCGCCGGAAGCTCGTCCTGGCGGGTAACCCTGGGAACCTGTCCGTCTCCGAGTTCATGGCGATCAAGCTGGTGGTTGCACTCGTGATGGGTCTAGGGCTGACCGGGTTTGCCGCTCTCATCGGACAAAGTGCATTCCGAGTCGTGCTCGCGTTTGTGGTCGGTGCGGGTGTGGGATACTGGTATCCGAGTGCCTACGTGAAGCGCAAAATCAAGGAGCGGAAGGCACAGATCGCGAGGGCGATGCCAGACTCGATCGACCTGCTAACGATCTGTGTCGAGGCGGGACTCGGCTTCGACCTTGCCCTCCGCCGGGTAACTGATAAGTGGCAGAATGCACTGAGTGACGAGTTTGACCGCGTTCTGACGGACATGCGCCTGGGTCGAGCCCGGAGAGATGCACTGAAAGACATGGTGGAGCGCACCGGCGTCGATGACCTGTCGACCTTGGTATCGGCTATAATCCAGGCCGATCAGTTGGGCGTGGGTGTTGTGCAGGTGCTGCGTATCCAGTCCGAGCAGCTTCGCCGTCGTCGAAGGCAGCGCGCCGAGGAAAAGGCGCACCAGGCTCCCGTAAAGATCATCTTCCCCATGGTTCTCTTCATCTTCCCCGCGATCTACGTTGTCGTGCTGGGGCCAGCGATCCCGAAGATCTTGGAGTCGTTCTAATGACCGTCGAGGTGGTGAATACACGCAGCGCCGCCATGTTGTCCGACCGGTGCAAGCTTGCCACCTCGATCCCTGCCCGTTCCGTCGGCCTCCTCAACCGGTCCTCGCTGGAGGAGGGTGAGGGGCTGCTCATCCGGCCTTGCTCAAGTGTCCACTGTTTTTTCATGCGCTTCCCGATAGATGTCCTGTTTTTGGACAAGGAGGGCCGCGTGCTGAAGATGTATACACCGCTCAAGCAGTGGCGTGCCTCCAGCATAGTGCGTGGCGCGAAGCAGACGCTGGAGCTTCCGGCTGGGACAGTTGCCCGGACAGGCACCCAGGTGGGCGACGTGCTGCACTTCCACTCGTGAGGCATCCCTTCTCAGGCATTCTGAGCCTGCTCTATCCGGCAAAGTGCGTTGCTTGTCGTCGTTCCGGTGCTTGGCTGTGCGCGGAATGCCTGCAACGGTGTACACCCTTCGGCGGCGCGCGGTGTGCGAAGTGCGGCTCTGCCGGGGGCAGCTATGACTGTTCAACCTGTCGTGTCTACATCCGCAACCTCGACGGGCTCCGCGCCGCATTCGAGTATGCTGGCCCCGTGCGCCCGCTGGTCCACGCGTTCAAGTATCGGAATATGAGCGGTGCGGCGGAGTGGATGGCTGGTCAGATGATTCCGACAGAACTCACAAGCGCGAGGGAGGATGACGTGCTCGTGCCGGTCCCAATGCATCCATCGCGGCAACGAAACCGTGGTTACAATCAGGCGGCCGCGCTCTGTGGAGCGATCCGCGAACGAACCGGCCTGCCCATGGCGTTGGCCCTCCAGCGGGCGCACCTGCGCGAGGCGCAGGCTCGACTGAGCGCCGAGCAGCGCTGGATTAACGTTCATGGCGCGTTTGCGCCGGGTGCTTCCGCAATCGAGGGCCGGGTGCTGCTTATCGATGACGTATGCACGACTGGCGCAACACTCGAAGAGTGCGCGCGCGTACTCAAACTGATGGGCGCTGCACAGGTGACGGCGCTCGTCTTCGCCCGTGCCTGAGCCTACGAACGCGCGAGCGGCAAGAAGCCCGCGAGTTCCGCATCGAGCACCCAGATGCTTGCGCCGCCCGCGTGTACCGTGAGGCTCTGGGGCACGTACCACTCCGTCGTACGCAGGCTGATTCCTGGGTCGCGCACCTCGGTTCGCTCGCTAGCGTTCTCCTCGACGATCCGGATTATCGCGTCGACTGCCGACTGGGTCGCGACGGTCATGATCGTCGAGTTTCCCTTTCGGAGGAAGCTCCCAGTGCTGCTAAGCACCACGGAGCCGTAGCCGTGCTCAAGCAGGACACGCACGAGTTTGTCGGCGTCCTGCCGCTGCACGACAGACAGGATCACTTTCTGGCCGTTCTCAGTTGCTTCCACTCAAGACCTCCTGCGGCGGATTGGCCAGCCGAATGTACCGGCGCACACTGTCGCGGTTTCGCGGATCCGTGGCGAGGCCCAGAACGCCGAGCAGCGCGTCCTCGTCTTTCCCCATCCTCGCCTGCTCAACTCCAAAGGTATCCCGCAAAGACTGGGGGGTAACACTGCGCTTCAGCCCGGCGGCCCGCACGAGGCGGTGGAGCATGGCGTTTATCGCTTGCGGCAACACGGCGAAGATCCGCTCGTCGTCCCCTAACTCTAGTTTCTCCAGCGCCGCGCTGAGCCGGGCGTCGGCGAGGAGTCTGCGTTCCTTGTGCCGCCATCGGGGATCATCGTAGCTGATGTAGATCACTGGGGCATCGGGCACGGAGAGGTCGATGTGCTGCTGGCGGAGGTTGAGGACTTCAGTTCGGTTGAATCCCAGTTCAAGCAGCAGGTAGACCAGCACAAAGCTGCGCGGCCCGTCCGCCTCGGCTGCCGCCAGGAGCTCTGCGCGCTCCGTGGTGAAGAGGGGAACGGGGGTCTTCAAATTGATGCGCTCAGGGTAGAACGCCTCGGTAGGGTCGCGGGCGAGCACGTGCTTTGTCTTGACCACGAACGAAAAGAACTCACGAACGGAGGTGAGTCGACGCTTTCGCGTGCTCCGCTGCTTCGCACCTTCGAGATACGCGCCGATGTCTTTGGCGGTAATTGAGCGGAGCGGCTTCGTGCCAACCTGGGCGTGGAGCACGGCCAGATCGTTGGTGTAAGCCGACACCGTGTTTGGCGGGTGGCCGCGCGTCTCCAGTTCAAGCCGATACCACCAGCGAGCCTGGTCCAGCGTGCTGTCAGCCGTCAGCGCGTCCGGCGTCGTTAGCGTCGGGGACGGGCGCGGCTTGCCCTCCTGTTCAAAGAGCGCCAGTTGAATCGCTTGCACATCGGCTGCCGCTGGCACCACCGCACCTCCCAGGGTCGTGGCTTGAGGATTAGGAAACGGGAACCTCGACCCGCTCCTCCTCGAACTGAGCCTCGCTTCGACGGAGCTCCAGCTCCCAGGACAAAATAAGCCCGGCGAGCGCGACGATGGCAGCGACGGTGATCGCACCGATGATCGCCAGTACGCGTTCCACAATCTTCATGAACATCTCCTTTTCGAATGGTCGGGAACCCCGGTGAATTACTTGCCCGTATTATACTCACCAGCGTCTCGCCTTCCAAGTAGCCGGCGCGACGCGTCTTGGCCCGAGTGCAGGGAGTGTACTTCGCTGGCGTGCGTTAGGACCGAACACAGAGACGTATTTGAAACGCGCGCTTCGGCCCTTGACACCCCCTGGTCGGAGCACTATACTAACAGGGTCGCACCTGCGACAACGACGCGGGATGGAGCAGAGGCAGCTCGTCGGGCTCATAACCCGAAGGTCGTGGGTTCGAATCCCACTCCCGCTACCACATGGGCCTCCTCTACCTTGAGCGAGGCCCTAACCCGTTAAGTCGCTCCACGTTATATTGACCCGATCTCCAATGCGCCGGTATACTTGGGCTGCAGCGGCGAGGTAGCTCAGCGGTAGAGCAGGGGATTCATAAGCCCTTGGTCGTGAGTTCGATCCTCACCCTCGCCACCGTATCGATGTCCAGATCGAAGATCCAGCCCATGAGGTTTGGATGCCTGCTTCCGACCCACTCCTACAGCGCCTCCAACAGACCGCCGCGGCCCAACTCTTGGCAATTCGTGGTCACGTCGTTCTGGTTGGCCTAAGTGGCGGCGCTGACTCCGTAGCTCTCCTGCATATTCTAACGGTGCTGCGCGCGCAACTGGACCTGACGCTACACGCCGCGCACTTCGATCATGGGCTGCGCAGAGGCAGCAATAGTGAGGCGGGTGCTCTGCGTACATGGACCGAGACGCTGGGTGTTTCCCTGACCGGTGGGAGCGCCGATGTTCATCAAATCGCTCGCGAGAAGCACTGGTCGCTGGAGGCAGCAGCGCGTGAGGCGCGCTACGCCTTTTTCGCCGACACAGCCCGCTCGCTCGATGCCATTGTGGTGGTGGCCCACAATCAGAATGACCAGGCAGAAACGGTGCTGCTGAACCTGGCGCGCGGCGCGGGAATCACCGGAGCCGCCGGCATGCGGCCCGTGACGATCCTGCCATCCGCCCCCGACATCGTGCTAGTGCGCCCGTTTCTGTCGATTGCTGCGGTAGAGGTCCGTGCCTGCTGCGCGCGCAACGAACTGCCGGTACTGGAGGATCCGACCAATCACTCAATGGATTTTGCGCGGAACCGGGTCCGCCGTTTTGTTGTGCCCGCGCTCGAAGAAGTCAATGCCAAGGCTGCCGAAAACCTTGCGCACGCCGCTGAAGCACTCCGTGGTGATGAGGAGGCGCTCGACAGGGTCGGCGCTGAACTATACGCTCGCACCGCCGAGATATATGAGTCCGTTGTGTTCCTCGATGTTCTCGTCCTAAGCACGGCGCCTCGTGCGGTGCAACTGCGCACGCTCCGGCTCGCCGTTCGGCACATCGCGGGCCAGTTGGAGGGGCTCGAACGCACCCACCTGCTGGCTCTGATCGCTCTGGCCGGTGATGGTGGCGGGGGGCGGACGCTGCACCTGCCCGCCGGGCTTCGCGCACTGCGCTGTGCCGACCGCCTTATCCTCTGGATTGGTGATTTCCCGGAGCAGAGGTTTTATCCCCTGCCACTGCTGGAGGGCGCAGATAGTGCCCCAGCCCGATTGACGGCGGGCTGGATCTGGTCAGTAACGCCAGGTCGCTGTTCTTACCCGACGGAAGAGCCCGGTCAACCCTTGCACGAGCACGTGCGCTACACCGAAGAACCGCTTGTCCTGCGCGCAGCGCGAGCGGGAGAGACGTTCCGACCGCTGGGCATGCCGAACCGAAAGCGCGTGGCGGACTTTCTGGCCGATCATAAAGTGCCGCCGTTCCTGCGAAAGCGAGTGCCGTTGCTCACAGCCGCAGACGAGCCCGCGTGGCTCATCGGCTGGCGCATCGATGACCGATGGAAGTTGCACAGGCGCGACGCACCGTTTGCCTGCCTGCGGTGCACCCCAGCAGCGCAAACCGATGGCACGCCGCATATATGATAGCGTCGTGATTGACGCTCCCTGCGGGTCGGGGTATAATCCTCTGAGGGTCATTCTCGACCCGTCTCCATTCTACCCTGATTCTGGGAGGCCCTATGGGTGAACGAAAGATATGGCGGAACAGCCTCGTGTGGCTGGTCCTCGCGGTGGTCCTGCTCACCGTGTGGCTGACGCTCGTGCGCGGCGCGAGTAAGAAGACCGAGGAAATCAGCATCTCCCAGGTCATCCAGGAAGTCAAGAGCGGGAAGATCGAGACGATCCGAACCCAGCAGGGCAGCGCCGATATCACGCTAGTATATTCGGACGAAAGCGAGAAGCAATCACGACTCGATGGCAATGACCAGTCAATCACCGCGCTCTTGGCCGCAAACGGGGAAGACCTCGCTGATGGTCAGCCGCGCATTGATGTTAAGGGTGCCTCGTCGTGGGGCAACTGGATCGGCGCGTTCGGCTTTCTGCTGCCGACGCTGTTTCTGATCGGCATTTTTGTCTTTATGATGCGTCAGGCGCAGGGTTCGAACAACCAGGCACTCTCGTTCGGCAAGAGCCGCGCCCGCTTGTTCAGTGGCAACAAGCCGACAGTGCGCTTCGATGATGTTGCCGGGGTGCAGGAGGCAAAGGAAGAGCTCGCCGAGGTGGTGGAGTTCCTGAAGTTTCCAGAGAAGTTCGCCTCGCTCGGCGCGCGTATTCCCCGTGGCGTCCTGCTGGTAGGACCGCCAGGCACCGGCAAGACGCTCCTCAGCCGCGCGGTTGCGGGGGAAGCCGGGGTGCCGTTCTTTAGCATCTCCGGGTCGGAGTTTGTTGAGATGTTTGTTGGCGTCGGCGCGTCCCGCGTTCGCGACCTGTTTGACCAGGCGAAGCGCAACGCTCCGTGTATCGTGTTTGTGGACGAGATTGATGCGGTCGGTCGGCAGCGTGGCGCAGGGCTTGGCGGGAGTCACGACGAGCGGGAGCAGACGCTGAACCAGATCCTCGTGGAGATGGATGGCTTCGATACCAATACTAACGTGATCGTGATCGCGGCGACGAACCGGCCGGACGTGCTCGACCCCGCGCTCCTGCGCCCAGGCCGCTTCGACCGGCAAGTCGTCCTCGACCGCCCAGACGTTCAGGGCCGGGTGGAGATCCTTAAGGTCCACACGAAGGGCAAGCCCATCGAGACCGATGTGTCGCTCCAGACGCTCGCGAAGGTAACCGCAGGCTTCTCTGGCGCCGATCTGGAAAACACCGTCAATGAAGGCGCGATCCTCGCCGCGCGCCGGGGTCACAAAATGATCTCCAACCTAGACCTCGAGGACGCGATCGATCGTGTCGTTGCCGGACCGGAGCGCAAGAGCCGCATTATCACGGAGCGCGAGAAGTATGTCACCGCCTATCACGAGGCAGGACACGCGGTGACCGCCCGGATGCTCGCGAACGTTGACCCCTTGCACAAGATCACGATCGTTGCACGGGGGATGATGGGCGGGTACACCCGTGTGCTGCCCACCGAGGACCGGCACCTGATGACCAAGAGTCAGTTCGAGGACAGCTTGGTGTTCGCCCTGGGGGGCCGGGTTGCGGAGCAACTCGTGTTCGAGGAGATCAGCACTGGCGCGCAGAACGACATCCAACAGGTGACCAATATCGCCCGCAAGATGGTGACGGAATACGGGATGAGCGAGAGCCTTGGACCAGTCGCGCTCGGCCACAAGGAGGAGCTGGTCTTTCTGGGCCGTGAGATCAGCGAGCAACGCAACTATAGCGACGAGATTGCGGTCAAGATCGATCAGGAAATCCGCAAGCTGATCGACACCGCCTATCAGCGGGCGACGGACATTCTGACCGCGCACAAAGACAAACTCATCGCGATGGCGAATCTGCTCGTCGAGAAGGAAACGATCACCGGTGCGGATGTCGAGGCGCTCTTCGACTCGCCTCGGCCCGAACCGCGCAACGTGCCGATCCCGGGCCGCGCCGACGGTGCGACGATCAAGCCACAGGAGGAGGACAAGCTCCACGGTCTTCCCGACCTTTCTGGTGGACTCGCCCCGGCGTAGCAGCGTAGCGCAAGGTTGGGGAGGGGCGATCCGAATCGTCTCTCCCCTTTTCGTTTCCCAGCTTGAGACTCGACAAAGCGATTTTCGGGAGGTACAGGAATGGCAAAAAGGTCGATGCGTTCCAGCGAATCGCCGCAGAAGGGACAGCGCCGGAACGGTATACTGCGCCTGCTGATGTCGCTGCGGCTTTTCCGCTCTCAGATGAAACGCAGCGGCAAGATGGATGGCTTGGCATATGCTGCTGCCCTGGTGTCCGCAGTACGCACGTACCGGGGGGAGAAGGGGAAGCAGCGCAACGCGGAGGCAGGCGAGCGGACGACGCTGCGGGAACTGCTCGGTGGCTGAGAGCTGCCTCTTTTGCCGGATCGTTGGGGGTGAGATCCCCGCCGAAGAATTTTTTCGGACGGAGGACGTGCTCGCCTTTCGGGACATAAGTCCCGTCGCGCCCGTTCACGTGCTCGTCGTCCCGCTCGTCCATCACGACTCGCTCAGCCAACTCGAGGACGCGGAGCTCGCCGGGAAGCTGCTGCTTGCGGCTGTGGAGGCCGCGCGATGCGAGAATCTGCTGGAAACGGGATACCGTGTGGTCCTCAACACCGGGCGGGATGCCGGTCAGAGTGTCGGGCACATCCACGCGCACGTCCTGGGTGGCAGGGCGCTTGAGTGGCCACCCGGCTGATTTTCTGGCGATTTATCGGTGTTGAGTTAAGAGTAAATCTTGATAAGGGCTAGGCGCAATACCTTTCAAAAAACGGCAGAGGTGACCCTTCTGGCATACTTTTGAGGGTCAAGTTCGGAAGCTTGCCAAGGAGTCACCTCGTAGGATACAGGTTACGCGAGCCTGCCGTGGAATGCAAGTTCAGTAGCGAGCTTCGCGTGGAAGCGCTCAGCGGGGTGGTGGGGGAAGATGCCATTCGCGCGGCGCTCGAGTCCGAAGCGGCGTGTGAGCGCCGGGAGCGTAAGCTCACGTTGTCGGTGGTGGTACATCTGGTGATAGCGATGAACCTCTTCAGCGATGTCTCGGTGGGGCACGTGATGCGCAAGCTCTGCCAGAGGCTGCGCTTCATCTGGTTCGACCCGGAGTACCCATTGATACGAACTCCGGCTGAATAGTCGCGCATCTGTCATTCCGAGCTTGCGAGGAATCCGTGATCGGGGTTACGGATCCCTCACTCCGTTCGGGATGACATGCAATAGTGTTCGAGCGGATTGCGTGTGAGGATTGGTCCCGAACGCGTCGGTGGGGATACTTCGGTCCCTGGGATTCGTTGATGTAGCAGTCGGCGCCGACGATACCTTGCGAGCTACGCCGCCGTGGTGGCGAACGGATATCGGGCACCCGGCGGACATGATCGAGGAGATCCTGCGCATTCAGGGGTATACCCACTCACCCCCGGCGGCTCTCCCCGCGCTGGCCCGCATCGTACCGGCAGCCACGACGTGGAAACAGGAGGAGTCGGTACGGGGCCCGTTGTGCGCCTGGGGCTACGACGAGGTCATCCTGGACTCGTTCGTCACGGACGAAAACGAGCGACAGGAAGCAGGGCGAGACACAGCGAGCGTTGAGAATCCGCCTTCGGGTAAGGGAGTGCTCCGGCCATCGGTACTCCCGAACATGCTGAGCGTGGCGCGCTTCCTGCCCTTCATGGTCCCGGAACGCCGCCTCTTTGAGATTGGCCGTACGTTCCACCGCGTCGGTGGTTGGCCCGAGGAGCGGCGAACGGTGGCATGGATGGTGACGAACGGTAGTGGACCAACGAGCTGGCACGCCAAAGAACGTCGCGCCGACTGCTAACCCGTTCAGGCCGAGGCCGAGGCAGTGCTTCGGAGGCTCAGTATACACACTCTTGGGGAACCGTCGGATCTGGCGGGGTTCCCTTTTCTCCCCGGAAGGAGTGCCCGACGCATGGACTAGCACGGACGCGTGGTGGGCCACGTGGGTGAACTGGATCAACCCTGCCTTCGGACTCAAGGCCGCCCGCGCGAGCTTCGGCGCCGAGGTGTGTCTGTCCCCGCCCTTGCTGGAGCACACACGCACTCCCATCACAACACGACGCGACGTGGGAAGCTTCGACATCTCGGTACTCGTCCAGGCAGATACTCGATTCTCTGCTGTGCAGCAGGCAATCGCGGAGACACTGGGGCCCGATCTGATCGCGGCGCATCTGATCGACATCTACGCGGACAAGAGTCTCGGCAAGAATCGCCGGAGGCTGACCTTTCGTGTCGTGTATGCGTCATCCCGCGGCGAACCCAGAACGGTCTGGGAGGAGGTGGGCGGCCACGTTGAGCGCAAGTTGGACGCCGTCGTCAGAGGAAGCGCCCAATAGCGCATAGCGAGCCGTGAAGCCAATGGTCGTCAGTGCACGACGTCGTGCGACGTCGTGCCGCGTGGCACGCGGTGTGCCTTTGCGGATGTGAAAGTAGCGCTCAGGACGCAGGGGAGGAATCAATGGCGGGAAGACTACAAGGTAAGACGGCGCTCGTCACCGGCGCGGATAGTGGTATTGGTCAGGCAATTGCGATCAAGTTCGGTCATGAAGGTGCGAAGGTCGTCGTCCACTATGGTAACGATCAGGAGGGTGCCCAGAACACCGTCGAGCAGATAAAGAGCGGCGGCAGCAATGCCCAGGCTATGCAGGCTGACTTGGCGGACCCATCCAATGCGCTGGCGTTGTACGACCAGGCGAAGCAGGCGCTCGGGACCATCAACATCCTGGTGAACTGCGCGGGCACGGGCGAGGCCGCGGAAAGCCCCCTGGAACTCCCATTGGAGGACTTCCAGCGCGTTTTGAATATCGACCTGGTAAGTCCGTGGGTTCTCGCTCAGGCTGCCGCGAGGGATATGAGCCACAGCGGCGGCGGCGCAATCGTGAACATCACCTCGGTCCACGAGGAGATACCAGGCTCCGGCGTGGCCTACTGCGCGGCAAAGGGCGGTTTACGGAATGTTACCCGCTCCCTTGCGCCCGTGGTCGCCGCGCAGGGCGTGCGCGTAAACAACATCGCGCCGGGCATGATCCAGACGCCGATGACGCAGGAATCGCTGGAGGATCCCGAGAGTGCGCGGCAGGCCGTGCAGCGCATCCCGATGCGGCGCCCCGGGCAGCCCGAGGAGATCGCGAACGTCGCGCTGCTGCTCGCGTCCGATGAGGCGAGCTATGTGACCGGGAGCACCTACTTCGTGGACGGCGGCCTGATGCAAAGCGTCGGGTCGTAGTTGACGTGCATGCACGTTCGCTTGAGCACTCGCCCCGACCGGTATCAAGGGTGATCGAGCCCACACTCGTAGTGGCGTTCATTTGAACGCCAAATGAACGCTCTCACCGGCTTGATGTCGTGTTGGTGTCAGTACATCTCGTGCCAAATGGAAGCTCCGTGTCTGTAGCGCCGAGCGAGGTCGCCATATCGCCCGATCCCGGCGCTGCTTGCACCCTGCCTCCCGCGACGGCTAGAATGCCACGTCCCCGAACCCGCAGAGCCGGGCTGGGTGGGTTTGCTTTGTAGCAGCCGTATGGAAAGGGAACTTACCTTCATGTCCTTTGCGCAACGTATTCTCGCACTCGTGCTCCTCGCCATTGTTCTTACCGCGTGTGGCGGATCGCAGGACCGTTCGGCGGCTACCACCGTCTCCTCGCAGGGGACCGGCGACCCCACTGCCGCCGCGACCAGCACCGAAACAACGGACGTTCCGCAAGGCGCGGCTGCGACGAGTGAGCAGATCGCGACGGAAACGACGACATCCGCTGGCGATGACGCCGTTACGACCACCGAGCCGACGCAGCCAGCACCCACCCCCACGCAGGCGGAAGCCAATCCGACCGAGGCGGTCGTACCGACTGAGGAGCCAACGGCCGAGAAGGCACCCTCCACTGGAGCGGCGCACAGCGGCACAGTCGTCGATGCTTCTGGCAAGCCGGTTGCCCAGGCACTTGTCTACGCGGGAACGGAGTACGTCCGCACCGACGCGCGCGGCAGGTTCACGGCGAAGACGCCCAACGGCGTAAAAGATCTCACGGTGATGGCGCCCGGCTTCACGAAGATGTCCCAGCCGCTGCGCGGGCCGAACGTGGGCACAGTGAAGCTGGAACCGTTCGTCGCGAAGGGCGTGTACGTCTCCGGCATCGGCGATGACAGCGTGCGTAAGCGCTTCTATGGGCTGATGGACGATACTGAGCTGAATGCGATCGTGATAAACGTGAAGAACGACGATGGGAGAGTTTTTACCAGCAAGGTGCCGCTCGCCCAGGAGAGCGGTGCGAGTTACGAGGATTTTCAACTCAAGGATGTCGTCGGCGACATGCATAAGCGGGGAATCTACGTCATCGGCCGCTTCACGACGTTCCGCGATCCAGCTTTGGTGGATGCCCGGCCCGACCTGGCGGTGCACACGACAAGTGGGAACGTATGGACCGACGCGAAGGGGCATAAGTGGGTGGATCCATATAATCGCAAGGTGTGGGAGTACTTCGGTGACCTGGGCGCGGAGATCGCCGCATCCGGCATCGATGAGATCCAGTTTGACTATGTCCGCTTTCCGACGGAGGGCGACTTCGATATCATCAAGTTTCAGAAACCAAGCACCCGCGTGAATCGCCCCCCGACCATCGATGCATTTCTGGGCTATATGGCGGCCCGATTGCGCCCGCATCAGATATTCATCTCGGCGGATACGTTCGGCCTGACCATCGTCAGCGACAAGGAACAGGGCACGGGGCAGAACCTGGAGCTGCTCGCGAAGCATCTCGACTACTACTCCCCGATGATCTACCCGGACCACTACGGCCCCGGCTCGTTCGGTTACAACGAGCCCTCAGCGTACCCGTACGAGGTGATCTATCAGAGCGTCGAGCGCGCCCAGCAGCGGCTGAAGGGCACGGGCGTTCTTGTGCGGCCGTATCTTTCCGCCTTCAAGGACACCCAGTACGGCCAGCCGTTCGGCCTGCCGCAGTTCATCGCGCAGAAGAAGGGGGCGGAGGAGGCCGAGGCGCACGGCTGGATCTACTGGAACGCCGGACTCATCTACCCCGACGCGCTCTTCGAACCGGAGTAAAGCCGGGCATCATCGGGGCGGAGAACTGTCCCGATCCCGTCGGATCCCTACCCATCCCGTGGTGGCGCAAGCTGCCCGCGCAGGAAGCGTACAGTGCGCTCCCAGGCCAACGTTGCCGATTCGGCGTGGTAGCTCTCGGGGCGGTTGTCCTCGAAGAACCAGTGGCCGGCTTCGGGATACAGGTGAATCGTCACCTCGCGTCCTGCGGCCCTCATGTCGGCTTCCATTTCACGGACGCCCTCACGGGGTTCCCATTCGTCCACCTCGGCGAAGTGTCCCTGGTAGCTTGCGTGTGCGGCATTGAAGTCGCCCCCCGCCGCGCCATAGTACAGGACGACCGCGGCAACCGCGTCCGGCATCTCCGTCGATAGCGTCACCGCCCAAGCGGCCCCCATCGAGAAGCCAATCACGCCCAGTTTGTCTCCCGCGACGGCGGAATGCTCCTGCAAGCGGTCGACCGCGAGCGTGGCGCGTCGGTGCACCTGAGGGAACTCGTGCTCTCCCATGAGACGTTCCGCGTCCTCGACCGTTGCAGCCGTCGGTCCGCCGTACAGGTCGGGCGCCAGCGCGACGAAGCCCTCGCCGGCCAGTCGATCGCACAAGCCCCGGAAGAACGGAGTCAGCCCCCACCACGCGTGCAGCACCAGCACGCCCGGCCCGCGCCCGCTCTCAGGTACTGCCAGATACCCACGCCCCGCCGTTTCGTCCGCCCCAGAATCGATCAATGGTTCCCTCCTCCTGCACCGAGTGTTTCCGTGAGCGTGAGCGTACCATGGAAGCGGTTGGGATACTTGCTGCGCATCATGACGAACTCCACAGTTGTCCCACATTCCGCAGTCTTTTTTGGAAGTTTGGATAATATTGTCAGCGTTGCTTGCCTTAGTGCGAATGCGTTGACGGTAGTTGGGCTAAAGCGCAACTGGTGAGGCGAGGCCAATTACCATCA
>Ga0136611_10000885_pt1 | contig 20324 bp, 18 predicted proteins | sample AntDrymUQ2232306_2_FD_106645 | JGI IMG/M metagenome (GOLD analysis project Ga0136611, IMG submission 106645) | Polar desert sand microbial communities from Dry Valleys, Antarctica - metaG UQ223 (23.06) | ecosystem: Environmental > Terrestrial > Soil > Desert | place: Antarctica: Dry Valley...
CACTTGTGAGCGACAAACGTGCGCCATGGACTTCAAAGTCGAAAAGAGCATCCCACTTAATAAGTTCGTCTCTGGTCTCTTGTGTGAGGCCACTCTGATTCCCTGTCATTCTTCGTCGAACTTCAAACTCTGTATCTTTGCGAAGCTTCTTCACTGCGGCAATATCAAGGTGTCTGCCAGGAATCACACCTTCGATGCTATAGAAATCCGTAACTTTTTGAAGAGCAGCCGAGGTCAACACAACATTATCAAATATATTTCGCATTAGTGTGTAGGCATGAAAAGGATATCCACAAACTGCAACCCGCTCCGCTCCGCATAATGATTGAAAATTATGAGCAAGGCGAGGAACAAAAATTGGATAGAACTCAGAAAGAGGTATCTTGATTTTTGGGCGGCAAACCGTATTAATTAGTTCGACTGTTTCGAGAAAAAAACACTTAAAGGCATCTGATAAGGCGAGATACCCTTTGTACTGAAAGATTTCCTGCTGGTACTTTTGTTCCTTCTCAAGAAGAAGATTTAAACGACTATAGGGAATACCGTCATTTTGAGAAATAGTATCAAGCCGCTTTACGAATTCTTCAGGAGATAATGTCATTGCTTATAATAACCAACTAAAATTAGACAGACTGCAAGATAAAATAACAGCAACCCTTCGCTTGCGATCATTAGGTTGATACAAACCGCATTGTCGATTAGGATAAAAGGCAACGAAACTATATCTGAAAGGAGAATCCGTTGAGAAAGTACCTTTTGTTGCTATCAGTCACCGTATCGTTTCTGACTGGTTTCACTGGCGTAGCCAATGGTAATTCCAGAAGCAGCCCGGATGAAATTTTAATTTGTGACAGAATCCAGAGACAAGGTCTCTGTGAAGAATACCGTTTACACAGCTTATCGGCTGCTGATAAACAATTAATGACAAAGTATTGCATTCGCGGAACGAGTTGCCCGGAGGGAGAACGTATAGGGCGATGCCTGAAATTTAAAGATCCGGACGGCATTATTTCAGATAAACATTTTTACAGTACAGCTACAAAAAACCGTAATTCAGAGCCATCTTTCATTAAAGAAACGTGCATCAATAATGGCGGGAGCTTTCTGGATAATTAATCATCCGGCTTGAGATACTTTTTTATAAGCCCCAAATAGTATTTTATAATCCCGCCCAATTACTGAAATCTTATCGCTTTTTAGGACTTAGAAACTAAGGTAGTTAACACAACCCCAACAATCATTTCTCCGATCATTCCAATTGAGTCATTTGCAGAACCACCCCGCCGGATCACCAACAGGGCAGCAAAGCATTTCCAAATAAATCAGACTAATCCGCTTGTCTTCTCAAGAAAGCTGGTATATCCATTGGATCAACACCGGATTGACGCATTGCTGCCACTGTAGCGTTGCTTCTTCTACCTGTGCGCATGACTGCCGGTTCTTCAGTGGCATATATGGAATCCCGGTCATCGGTTCCGGTACGGCTATGAATAACCGTTAAGGGTGTGTTCTGACTTTGGCTTTGATTGACCAGATTGCCCAATCCGGTAGCCACCATGGTCACACGTAAATCTTCACCCATATTCTCATCAATGACCGTACCTACAATAATGGTTGCATCTTCAGCGGTTAAATTTTTAATAGCGCTCATCACTTCATGCACTTCCCGCATTTTGAGCGATGCACTGGCGGTAATATTGACCAGAATACCACGTGCTCCCGACAAGGAAATATCTTCCAGCAGCGGACTTGAAACTGCACGTTCTGCGGCAACGCGAGCACGATCAACGCCTGCAGCTGAGGCTGACCCCATCATCGCCATACCCATTTCTGACATGACGGTTTTTACGTCAGCAAAATCAACGTTAACCAGGCCTGGACAATTAATCACTTCGGCAATACCGGCTACCGCGCCGTAGAGCACATCATTAGCGGCTTTAAATGCATCCAGCATGGAAATGTCGTTGCCTAATACCATCATGAGCTTATCATTAGGAATCACAATTAATGAATCAACATGCTGGGAGAGTGCTTCCATACCTGCTTTCGCGGCCACCAGGCGCCTTCCTTCAAATGCGAATGGCTTACTGACCACCGCCACGGTTAGAATACCCATTTCTTTGGCAACTTGCGCGACAACCGGTGCTGCACCGGTTCCAGTTCCACCACCCATGCCTGCGGTGATAAACAGCATATCCGCGCCTTGAATTAGCTCCGCAATGCGATCGCGATCTTCAAGCGCGGCTTCACGTCCGATTTCAGGATTTGCCCCTGCGCCCAGCCCTTTGGTAATACCGGTACCCAGTTGCAATATCGTCGACGCTTTATTACCTTTCAATGCCTGCGCATCAGTATTCATACTGATGAACTCAACACCTTGCATGCCATTCTGGATCATGTGATCCACTGCATTGCATCCGCAACCACCCACACCCACAACTTTGATGACTGCTTCTTGAGTTTCGTTATTCATGATTTCGAACATAATGTTTCTCCTTTAGTACATTGAAATTAAAGCCACCTGACTGCTAACACAACCCTTGAAATTTCTCATTAAAAATTTCTCTGAAACCACCCCTTCATTCTCGAAAGAATCTGCTTGGCGGACCCCCCCTGCAATTTTGAACCTTGTTGATGCTGCATCTGCTCGATACCGGCGAGAATTAAACCAATACCCGTAGAATATCGTGGTGTATGAATCACTTCCTTTAAATTGCCATGATAATTAGGCAAACCTAAGCGCACCGGCATATGAAAAATCTCTTCACCCAATTCCACCATGCCCCGTAATGAGGCGGAACCACCTGTAATCACTATCCCTGATGAAAGCAATTCTTCAAAACCACTGCGGCGCAGCTCGGCTTGCACCATACAATACAGTTCCTCTACCCGCGGCTCGATCACTTCAGCCAGCGTTTGTCTGGAAAGTTGACGCGAACCGCGATTACCCACGTCAGGAACTTCCACCATTTCGTGGGTATCCGCAAGACTCCTTAATGCGCAGCCATAACGGCATTTGATGTCTTCAGCACTCTTGGTCGGGGTACGCAATGCCATCGCAATATCATTGGTTACTTGATCACCGGCAATCGGAATCACTGCGGTGTGCCGGATGGCGCCATTGGTAAACACTGCGATATCCGTCGTTCCACCACCGATATCCACCAGGCAGACACCCAAGTCTTTTTCATCATCGGACAACACCGCCATCGCGGATGCCAATGGCTGCAGTATCAAATCCCGTACTTCCAGACCACAGCGATGCACGCACTTCATAATATTCTGTGCCGCAGAAACTGCGCCGGTCACAATATGTACTTTTACTTCCAATCGTATGCCGCTCATCCCTACCGGTTCGCGTACATCTTCCTGACCGTCAATGATGAATTCCTGATTCAGGATATGCAGGATCTGCTGATCGGCTGGTATATTCACCGCCTTTGCGGCTTCCATCACCCGTTCCACGTCTTTTTCCGTGACTTCCTTATCCTTGATGGGCACCATGCCGTCTGAATTAAAGCCTTTGATATGACTGCCGGCGATGCCTGTATACACTTCATGAATTTTACAGTCCGCCATCAATTCCGCCTCTTCCAAAGCTCGTTGAATGGCATTCACCGTTGTTTCGATATTGGCCACCACACCTTTCTTCAATCCACGTGAAGGGTGACTGCCTAAGCCAATCACTTCAAAGCCGCCTTCCGGAATGACTTCTGCGACGATAGCCACAATTTTGGATGTACCAATATCAAGACCAACAATCAAGTTTCTATTTTCTCTGGCTTTATTCATCTAGTTAATCTCCCTGGTCTCACGTTGCTTTCCTCGAACCGGATTTACGTGGTGCATGCTGCATCGCTTCCGGCATGCGGATAGCAAAACCATTTGGATAACGCAAATCGACATAGGCCAATGGCCCTTCCTGATTAAATCGAGCAATACTGTGGTTATATACTGCAACATAGCGAACAAGCCTTTCTTCAATTTCATTGCGTCCTAATTCAAGTACAGTTCCGGTATTCAACTGAATGCGCCAAGCATAGCGTGGCGTGAGATTTATCTCCGCAATCGATTGTTGTAGTGGTGCCAATATCTTGCTGAATCGCCGGTATTGCTGCGCCACCTCCTGCGCACTTGCCTCTTTAGGCCCGGTAAAAACAGGTAAATCCCGTTCTACCGTGACGCGGAATACTTCGCCATAGGTATTGACTAATGCATGAATCCCCCAATACGCCAATGCCTGATGCTCTTCAAGCGTTACATTCAGACCATGAGGCCATTCCCTGTTTACTTTGGCGTCACGCACCCAAGGTAATTTTACAAAAGCTTCGCGCACTTCGGTCAGATTCACCGAAATAAAGTTTCCTTTAATTTCATTTCTGGCAAGATGCGCAATCTGTTCATGAGTAACATTCAACAACTTTTTATCATCTGTTTTTGTACCATTCACAACCTGAATATTAATTTCCTTAATTGGAAATAACGGCGGCTCGATAAGCCGTAAGCCGATTGCATACAGAGCCGCTATTGTCACTAACGTAAACAATATCCTGGATAGCAGATTAAGTGCGTGATGGTTATTCCACATGGGACAAAGCCAATATTTTTATTACCAAATCTTCAAATGAAATGCCCGCTGTTCTTGCTGCCATCGGTACCAGGCTATGGCTGGTCATACCGGGAGAAGTGTTCGCTTCAAGAAAATAAAATTGTCCTGCCTCACTGAGAATCAGATCAATCCTTCCCCATCCTTCACACCCCAGTACCTGATAGGCCTGCAATGCTTGATCCTGGATCGCTGCTTCCAATTCATCCGACAAACCGCTCGGACAGAAATACTTCGTATCTTCCGAGAAATATTTAGCTTCATAATCATAAAGCTCACCGGCAACTTCAATCCTTACCAATGGCAGCGGCGTTTCTCCCAGAATCGCCACGGTCAGTTCCCTGCCTGTAATAAATTCTTCGGCAAGCACCAAAGCATCATGTTGTGCTGCCAATCGATACGCATCTGCCAGATCTTGGCTACGCTGTACTTTACTTAAACCGATTGTGGATCCCTCGCGCGCTGGTTTTACAATTAACGGCAAACCCAATGTTTCGGCTATTACTTCAAAATTACTATCAACCTGTAATAGCGCATAACGAGGAGAATGAATGCCGGTTGCCTGCCATATTAATTTGGTACGCCACTTATCCATGGCCAAGGCGCTGGCCATCACCCCACTACCGGTATAGGGCAATCCCATCAATTCAAGCGCAGCCTGGATAGTGCCGTCTTCGCCAAAACGTCCATGCAGCGCGATAAAAGCCCTACTGAAGCCTTGATATAAAAGCTCTTCCAGTGCCTGTTCGGCCGGATCAAATGGATGCGCATCGACACCGCTTCTACGCAGCGCATCCAGAACAGCCTGCCCACTCTGTAAAGATATCTCACGCTCCGCAGATCGGCCGCCCAGCAACACGGCAACTTTGCCAAAGTTGTGCGCAATCATTATGAATGCCCCCTGGCATCACCGATAATCCGAACTTCCGGAATCAATTTAATACCTGTCTCTTTCTTAACCTTGTCTTGTAACAGCAGGATCAATGTTTCAATATCCGTTGCGTTGGCATTGCCTGTATTGACTATAAAATTAGCATGTTTGGGTGACACCATAGCACCGCCGATACAAAATCCCTTTAAACCACAGGCTTCAATCAAACGCGCCGCATAGTCTCCGGGCGGATTGCGAAATACTGAACCCGCGTTCGGCTGGTTCAGTGGCTGACTATGAATACGTTGCGCCAATAATTGCTTAATTTTTTGTCGGGATTCCGCCTGATTTCCTTGTGGCAATCTAAAATATCCGCCTGCAAACCATTCTGCTTCCGTAGCGCTGGTCAACGCACGATGCAGTTTCACACTACGATAACCGATCGTGTATTCCTCAGGTTGGCGGACAAATACCTGTCCACTATGGCTAATCATCTGTACACGCTCAACGATTTCCCAGGTTTCTGATCCAAAACATCCGGCATTCATTGCCAGTGCCCCGCCCGCAGTGCCCGGAATACCTGTCAAAAACTCTGCACCGGCCAGCTGATGCTTGGCCGCAAATCGTGCAATCTTTGCACAAGCCACACCGGCACCCGCATAAATCAATCCGCCCAAGTCATTTTGTTCAATCAACTGTAAATCATTGAGCTGCGCATGAACTGCCACCACAGTGCCGCGCAGGCCACCATCCCTTATCAGCAGATTACTCCCCAGCCCGACAACATAAACCGGCTCATCCGATGGCAAATCGTGTAAGAAATAAGCAAGATCGTTTAAATCCGCCGGTATATAGTAATGCTCAGCATAACCGCCAGCACGCCAGGAAGTATGCTGATTCATGGGCTCATTGGCACGCATTTCCCCGCGCATTCCAGGCATACCCATTTCAACCGCCCGTTGACCGGTTACTGACATGCTGCATCCTGTGCTTTGTGACAAATGGGTCATCGCGCATTAATTCTCAGTGTTCGTAGCCATTCACTACAATCAGTTTGTTTCTCATTTGTGCAATATCCGGAGCCACCTTGGCAACAGAGCCTGCACCCATCACCAAAACCACATCGCTATCCTGCACAATATCCAGTATGGCAACCGGCAAATCGCTCACTTCTTCAACATAGATGGGTTCCACCTTCCCCTGCACCCGAATTGAGCGCGCCAAAGACTTACTATCCGCTGCAACAATGGGATCCTCACCTGCCGGATACACTTCGGTTAATAACAGCACATCAACCTGAGACAGCACTTTAGTGAAATCTTCGAATACATCCCGGGTGCGTGTGTAACGATGCGGCTGAAATGCCACTACCAGACGCCGGCCGGGAAAAGCACCGCGGGCAGCTTTTATGGTTGCTTCCATTTCAACCGGATGATGACCGTAATCGTCAATCAGCGTAAAATTCTTCTGCGCGGATATTTTAATTTCTCCATATCGCTGGAAACGCCTTTCCACTCCTTTGAATTCTGATAATGCCTTGACAATGGCTGCATCCGGCACACCAATCTCATTGGCAACGGTAATCGCCGCCAATGCATTTTGTATGTTATGCAACCCGGGTAAATTCAGTGTGATATCCAGTTTACGCGCCGAACCATTCACACCGACCACGGCAGTAAATTTCATCTGACTACCGTTCTGTTGAATATTGATTGCGCGAACCTGTGCATCTTCAGACAATCCATAAGTAGTAATGGGTTTAGAAATAGCTGGCATCACTTCGCGCACATTCGCATTATCCATACACAATACCGCCATACCGTAAAAAGGCAGGTGCTGTACAAATTCTACAAATGTTTGCTTCAAACGATTGAAATCATAGCCATAGGTTTCCATATGGTCGGCGTCAATATTAGTCACCACAGTCAGCACTGGTTGCAAATATAAGAATGAAGCATCCGATTCATCGGCTTCCACGACAATGAATTCACCGCTTCCCAACTTGGCATGGCAGCCCGCCGCTTCCAATTTTCCACCGATGACAAAAGTTGGGTCCATATCCGCCGCCGCAAGTATACTGGCGATCAGACTGGTAGTGGTGGTTTTTCCATGAGTACCCGCTATCGCTATGCCTCTGCGCAATCTGAGCAATTCGGCCAACATCATGGCGCGCGGCACAACGGGAATATTTTTGTTTTTCGCTGCGATCACTTCGGGATTATCAGGCTTAACCGCGGTAGAAGTCACCACCGCGTCTGCACCTGCTATCTGCTGGCTTTCATGACCCACATATACCTTCACACCCAAATTACTCAAACGTTGAATGACCGGGCCATCCATCAAATCAGAGCCGCTGACCTGATAACCCAGATTAACGAAAACTTCAGCAATGCCACTCATTCCTGCACCGCCGATACCGACAAAATGAATGTGTTTGACTTTATGCTTCATACAGTGCTCCACTGAGTTCAATACAGGCTTCAGCCACCACTTTGGTTGCTTCCGGTTTTGCCAGACTGCGCGCAGTTATTGCCATGGTCAGTAATTTCTCCCTCGTCAGTTGCGTGAGTAGCTCAGCTAGCTTTTTTGCGGTCAATTCATTTTGTGGCACCAACACGGCAGCGCCATCGTTTGAAAGAAATTTAGCGTTACTGGTTTGATGATCATCAACCGCATGAGGATAGGGCACCAATATGCTGGCAACCCCCGCAGCACTTAATTCCGCAATGGTCAATGCACCAGCCCGGCATAGTACTAAGTCACAGGTTGCATAGCGTTTAGCCATGTCGTCGATAAATGCAAGCACTTCTCCTCCCAGCTCCAGATCCGCATAAATTTTCTCAACAGATTTCAGGTGTACTGCGCCTGTTTGATGGATTACAAACGGGCGAATATTTTCGGGTATCAATTTAAGCGCCTGCGGCACTATCGTATTTAAAATTTGCGCGCCAAGACTGCCGCCTACGACCAACAACTTCAATTTTCCCTGCCGCCCCAGAAAACGTTTTTCCGGTGCTTCCGTCTGCGTAATCTCAACACGTACCGGGTTGCCTGAAAATACTGTTTTTGCTTTGTCCGAAAGAATGGCATTCGGAAAACCCAGCATGATTTTATCCGCCAGCTTAGCCAGAATTTTGTTGGTTAATCCCGGCAACGAATTCTGTTCATGAATGATCAATGGCTTATTTAATAGAGAGGCCATCATGCCGCCTGGGAAAGCTGGATATCCCCCCATTCCCAGAACCACATCCGGTTTTACCCGGCGTATGATGCGAACGCTTTGCAAAAATGCTTTGATCAAGCGCAGCGGCAACATAAACCAAGCAGTCAGTTGCTTACCCCGCAGCCCGGAAAAACTGATGACTTCTGTTGCATAGCCATGTTGCGGAACCAGCTTCAATTCCATACCGGTCCTGGTTCCCAGCCATACAATATGCCAGCCCAATCCCCTGAGATAATCAGCCACCGCCAGCCCTGGAAACACATGCCCTCCAGTACCGCCCGCCATAATCAAAATGGTACGGGTTCTCATACAGTAAGTCCTCGCAAGCGCTGACGATTTTCCCAATCAATACGCAGCAGCACCGCTAAAGCGATACAACTCGCTGTGATGCTGCTACCGCCAAAACTCAGTAGGGGCAACGTCAACCCTTTCGTAGGCAAAACGCCCATATTGACGCCCATATTAATCAATGCTTGCAAACCAATCCAAACACCAATCCCTTGCGCCACCAATGCGGAGAAGGGAGATGCCAGTTTTGCAGCCAGGCGGCCGATAACAAACGCACGCATAATCAGCCATATAAACAAAATAATTACCGCGACGACCCCGACAAATCCCAGTTCTTCAGCCAATACCGAAAGCAAGAAATCCGTATGCGCTTCGGGCAAATAGAATAATTTCTCAACACTGCCCCCCAAACCGACGCCAAGCCATTCACCACGCCCAAATGCGATCAGTGCATGACTCAACTGATAACCTTTTCCATAGGGATCAGCCCAGGGATCCATAAATGCCACCACCCGATCCAATCGATACGGTGAACTTAAAATTAATCCATATAGACCAACTGCCAGGATACTGATCAGCCCAATAAATATTTTTAAGCTGACACCGCCCAGAAACAAAACAGACATGGCCAGCGTTGTCACTACAAAAAAAGCTCCGAAATCCGGTTCCAGTAGCAATAAAAATCCCACTAGGGCCATTACTATGGTTATGGGAAGAAATCCTTTGAGCAGATAATTTAAATCCGCTGCTTTACGGTTCACATAGTCAGCGGCATACAGCACCATCACAAATTTCATAAACTCCGATGGCTGTAAATTCACCACATAGAGTGAAATCCAGCGCTGGCTGCCGTTGACTTCATGACCAATGCCGGGAACAAGAACAAGTACCAGCAATAAAGCACTGGCCATAAACAGATAACTGACATATTTCTGCCACACCTGCATCGGCACCTGAAAAGCAATGAATCCTAATACCAAGCCCACAGTCAAATAGATACTGTGTCGCAATAAATAATGATAAGCACGATCAGCGCCAAATTGCGCCTCTGCAATCGCAATAGAAGCAGAGTAGATCATGACCAGTCCAATACTCAACAACAGCAAGGCCGACCACACCAATGCCTGATCAAAATCAGTCATCACTCTTGGCTTCTGATTGTTCGCTTGATAAATCATCTGTTAATGTTTCTTTTGTCCAAAATTAAAAAATTTATTCTCGATTTCCTTCACGGCTGCGACAAATACTTCTGCACGATGTATGTAATTCCTGAACATATCGAAACTGGCGCAGGCAGGTGATAACAACACCACATCGCCGTCTTGTGCCAACAAAAAGCTTTTCTGCATCGCTTCTTCCATCGTGACTGCAAAATACACAGGTACATCGCACTCTTTCAGTTCTCCGGCAATGATGCCCACATCACGGCCAATCAGCACAACAGCTCGCGCATTATCAGCAACGGCCTGTTTCAAATGAGAGAAATCCTGTCCCTTGCCATCACCGCCGGCAATTAATACCACACTCTGTTTCATACCATTGAGTGCTGCCACTGTCGCACCTACATTGGTACTTTTGGAATCATCATAAAAAGTGACGCCATTAAACGCCGCAACCTTTTCCATTCTGTGCGGCAGCCCCCGGAATTCCCGCAAAGCTAACAAGAGTGGATCAACCGATACTCCCAATGCGCGACACATAGCCAATGCCGCCAACGCATTGGCGGCATTATGTAATCCATTCACAACCAATTCGGAGGTTTTCATTAATTGCATATCGCCTTCCACCAGCCATAAATCATCACCCTCGCGAATGAGGCCAAAGTCTGCCCGGGTTGGCGGCTCATCAATACCGAAAGTAATTTGTTCTCTATCTACCAACGCCAGCGCACAAGCCTCTGGATCATTCCGGTTTAGAACCTGTATACCCTCATCCATTTCATGCCAAAAAACCCTTGTTTTTGCCACCGCATAATCTTGCATACCGACATAACGATCCAGATGATCTTCACTCAGATTGAGCACTGTGGCCACATCGGCATTCAAATTATGGGTCGTCTCCAATTGAAAGCTGGATGTTTCAAGCACCCAGGCTTGCGGCCAATCACCCGCATCCATGCGCTGCATGAGCGCATTCAGAACAGCCGGGCCAATATTCCCTGCCACTTCCACATTCCAGCCCGATTTCTTCAACATGGCGCCTACCATGGCGGTAACCGTTGTTTTTCCATTAGATCCTGTAATCGCTACAACCTTCGGCTTGGGCAAATTGCTCTGCTCAAGCGCCCAGGCAAAAAGCACCATGTCGCCCACTACCGGTATGCCGCGCTGCATGGCTTGCTGCACACAAGGATCTGCCAACGGAACACCTGGGCTCATCGCAATCATCTCGATATCATCAAAAACTTTGGCCTCAAACTTGCCTTTGTAAACCTGTAACAGAGGAAAAGCTTCCGCGATTTCTTTCCAGCCCGGTGGCTCCATACGGCTATCCGCAACACGTACTTGCGCGCCCTGGCGGGATAGCCATTTCACCATGGACAAACCTGTTTCGCCCATCCCCAGCACCAATACTATTTTACCTTGCAAATTCATCTTAGTTTTAATGTTGATAATCCAAACAACACCAGAATTAGCGTAATAATCCAGAATCTGACTACCACCTGATTTTCCTTCCAACCTTTCAATTCATAATGATGATGCAATGGTGCCATGCGAAAAACACGCTTTCCCAGCAACTTAAAGGATGCTACCTGCAACATCACGGATAACGCCTCAACGACAAAGACACCGCCCATAATCACCAGCACAACCTCCTGCCGGACGATGACAGTCACAATCCCCAGCGCAGCTCCCAAGGCAAGTGCCCCCACATCACCCATAAATACTTCCGCGGGATACGCGTTAAACCACAAAAAGGCCAGTCCCGCCCCTGCCAGAGCGCCACAGAACACAGATAATTCTCCGGTATTGGGGATATAAGGAATTCCCAGATACTTGGCAAATACGACATGCCCTGTCACATAGGCAAAAACTGCAAGAGCGCTGCTGATCATGACGGTCGGCATAATCGCCAAACCATCCAATCCATCGGTGAGATTCACAGCGTTACTGGTGCCGACAATGACAAAGTAGGTCAATATGACAAACCCTGTTACTCCCAGTGGAATCGCGATTTCCTTAAAAAAAGGCACGATCATGTCGGTCTGAGCCGACATTTCAGCCGTTAAAGCCAGATACACCGCAACAGCAATGGCGATCACCGATTGCCAGAAGAACTTAACACTTGCGGGCAACCCTTTGGGATTGCGATACACGACTTTCCGGTAATCATCGACCCAGCCAATCACCCCAAACCCCAGCGTAGTCAGCAACACCACCCAAATGTAGCGATTACTTAAATCAGCCCATAACAAAGTAGTCAGTACTATGGACATCAATATCAAGGCGCCACCCATGGTGGGTGTTCCCGCTTTCACCAAATGGGTCTGCGGACCATCATCGCGCACCGACTGCCCGATTTTGTAGGCAGTCAATTTGCGGATCATCGTTGGGCCAATAATAAAAGAAATCACCAGTGCCGTCAGAACCGCCAACATGGTGCGCAATGTAATATAGCTAAATACATTGAAAGCACGGATATCCTGAGCCAACCATTGAAAAAATGCTAACAGCATAAAAATCCCAATTGTTGTAATCGATTATTTAGCATTTGTTCATCTTTCTGCACATGTTTATTCTTTATATAAGCTTTAAAGCTTTAAACCTCTAACTGCCTGATCACTCGTTCCATTTGCATAAAACGTGATCCTTTTACCAAGACGGTGACATCATCTGTGAGCAAACTTTCAGCTGCGCTGAGTAACTCATCTAGCGTATTAAAATGCTGCGCGCCTTCGCCAAATTCTTCTGCTGTATAAGCGCTGAGTTCACCCAAAGTCAGCAATTGGTCCAACCCTGCCTTGCGCGCATCCCGTCCAATCGTGCGATGCAAATCAACTGCTGATTTACCCAGTTCACCCATATCACCCAATACCAGTATTTTTTTTCCTGCAGTTGCAGCTAAGACAGCCAGCGCAGCCCGCACCGATTCCGGATTTGCGTTATACGTGTCGTCAATTAACCGCGCATGATGCAAGCCGGGTTTCTTCTGCATACGCCCCTGCACCCCCTGAAAATTCTCCAATCCGCACGCAATCAATTCCTTATTAATACCTAATGCAGCCGCTGCTGCTGCCGCCGCCAATGCGTTGTAAATATTATGTACACCGGGCACCTGTAGCCTCACTGTTGCAATACCATCCGGCAATTTCAATGTAACCCTGCTCATCAGTGCGTCCGTCTGGTAATCAGCGCCTACCCGGGCACGCTCACGTAAACCAAAATCCATGATTCGCCGTGAACCTGCATGTTGACGCCACAAGGGCGCATACAGTTCATCCGCATTAATAACCGCTGTGCCTTGTTGATCCAAGCCTTCAAAAATCTCCGCCTTGGCACGCGCCACCGCTTCGACCGAACCTAATCCTTCAATATGCGCCGCACCTGCATTGGTGATAAGCGCAACAGCCGGTTTTGCCAATTGTGTCAGATAGGAAATCTCTCCAATATGATTCATGCCCATTTCAATCACCGCATAGCGATGGTGCTGGCGCAGGCGTAATAACATTTGAGGCACGCCGATATCATTATTGAGATTACCTTCCGTTGCTAATACAGGATCCAGTGACTCACTGGCTCCTGCTGCACCGTTGACTGTCACCTGACGGAGTATCGCAGCGATCATTTCCTTGACGGTGGTTTTACCGTTACTGCCGGTGACTCCAATGACCGGCAGTACAAAACGACTCCGCCAATACGCGGCTAATTGACCCAGACCCAATCGCGTATCGTTGACTCGAATCACAGGAATATTCACCGGAAGATCATGGCTATCAGCCTCCTGGTGAATCATGGCCGCAACTGCGCCTTTCTCAATAGCGCTAGCGACAAATCTGCTGCCATCAAAATTTTCACCCGTCAAGGCAACAAACAGATTACCTTGTTTTAATGTGCGGCTATCTGTGCTCACCCCGTTAAATAGCACGTCTTCTCCGCTCCAACCGGTATGCAATACCTGAGTAGCTTCCTTGGCCGTCATCATTCTTGCACTCGCACTTTCATAGCCAGATCCTGCAGCACTTGTTGCACGACCTCAGCATCCTTAAAAGGAATTTTCTGTCCTTTTATTTCCTGAAATTTTTCATGACCCTTCCCGGCGATTAACACGATATCGCCCGGCTGAGCATTGTCGATTGCCTGATAAATGGCTAATGCCCGGTCAATTTCTATTTGATAGTTATCTGCACCCGCACCGGCAGCAATATCTTTGATAATGCTCAATGGATCTTCCGTGCGTGGATTGTCGCTGGTAAAAATAACTGCATCCGCCAAACGCATAGCGACTTCACCGACCATGGCACGTTTTCCTTTGTCCCGATCGCCACCGCAACCCACGACGCAATGCAAACGCGAGCTTGGCAGATTCGCCGCCTCATTCTGACGGGTGGCACGTAAAATCTCGCGTAACGTGCACAGCACTTTCTCCAGTGCATCGGGAGTATGTGCGTAATCCACAATTACAATGGGTTGGTCAATGGCCGTATATTTTTCCATGCGTCCTGGAATCGGCCACACATTTTGCAGTGACTGGACTGCATCTGATAGCTTGATGCCGCTGGCTAACAAAGTTGCCGCTACAGCCAATAGATTGGATGCATTAAATTTACCCAGCAAATTAACTTTTAAATGTTCACGACACCCTTCATATTCGATATCAAATTCAATGCCCTCAATATCAGATCTAAGATTTGCGCCATAAACCATTTTAAAATGTTTTGAATAACAACCCAGTTCCGGATACCTGAATCCATAGCCGATTATTTTTGTGGTTTTATCTGCAAGCTGCCGTGATAACTCAACGCCCAGCACATCATCCATGTTAATCACAGCGCACTTCAATTCCGGCCAGAAAAATAAACGCGCCTTGGCGGCTGCATAGGCATCCATATTCTGGTGATAATCCAAGTGATCGCGCGATAAATTGGTAAGCACCGCAACAGAAAATGTGGTGCCGTTGACACGTCCCTGCACGATGCCATGCGATGAAACTTCCATCACCACATTATCAGCACCCTGCTGCTTAAATTTTGCCAATAAACGTTGCAATACCATGGCATCAGGCGTTGTATTCTCAGCAACTTCCAGTTCGCCGCCAAAACCATTCCCCAGTGTTCCCATCACGGCGGTTTTCTTATCCAAACTCGTCATGGCTTGCGCATACCAATGGCAGCAGGATGTTTTACCGTTGGTTCCAGTTATTCCAACCATCCATAATCTCTTCGATGAACCACCATACACATAATCGGCGATCGAACCTGCCTTGGCCTTAAGTTCATTGACAGGTAACGCGGGAATATGCCATTCAGGATTCCATGAAAAGTTTTGTGGATCCCACAGGATCGCATTGGCACCCGCCGCTATTGCTTGCGGGATAAATTTACGCCCATCATTTTTTTCTCCTGCGTAAGCCAGAAAGGTATCCCCTGGCCTGATCTGCCGACTATCCGTCACCAGATTTTGAATAGGAACACTCATCTCATCCAGCAGATGATGATCAAACAATTTTGATGTTTTTCTTTTAACAGTCATCAAACTCATCCTTCATCACCCATTTCCGGTGTCGCAGTGAAAGTAATCACATTATTGGCCGATGCATCCGGCGGAATGTTCAAGATGTGCAAAGCGCTACTCATTACTTTACTAAAGACGGGAGCAGCCACGGCACCGCCAAAATATTTTCCTGCAGAGGGTTCATCAATCATCACCGCAATAATCAGACGCGGATTTGATGCCGGTGCATAACCGACAAAGGTTGAAATATAGTGCTTTTTAGCATACTGACCATCGATCAACTTATGCGCTGTTCCGGTTTTACCGGCAACACGATAGCCATTAATTTGCGCTAGCGGTGCTGTTCCACCCGGTTTAGTCGCCATTTCCAGCATATAACTCATGGCCATTGCCGTATCGCGAGAAATTACGCGCTGTCCCATGACAGGCATATCTTGCTTCAGTAGTGAGATGGGTTTTAATTCACCTCTGCTGGTAAAAATCGTGTAAGCACGCGCCAATTGCATCAAACTGGTTGAAATGCCATGACCATAGGACATCGTAGCCTGTTCGATCGGACGCCATGCGTTATAGGATCGCAATATGCCATTCGCCTCCCCTGGGAAACCGGAATTTGTCGGTATGCCAAATCCTGAACGATTAAACATCTCCCACATCGTTTGCGGTGCCAGTGATAAAGCTATTTTTGCCGTTCCTACATTACTGGATTGTTGGATTACCTGAGCAACCGTCAACTCGCCCTTGTTATTGACATCACGTATGGTTCTTCTGCCCACTTGCAGCATTCCCGGTGCTGTTTGCATCACGGTATTGGAATTCACCTTCCCGACTTCCATGGCAATAGCTACTGTGAATGGCTTTAAGGTGGATCCAGGCTCAAAAGTGTCAATCAGAGCCCGGTTGCGAAGTCTTTCATTGCTGATGGTGGATCTGTTATTTGGGTTATAAACCGGCAAATTAGTCAGTGCCAGTATCTCACCCGTCTGCGCATCCAAAACAACGATACTGCCCGCTTTGGCTTTGTTGAGCTTCACCGCTTCTTTTAACTCGGCATGGGCACGATACTGAATTCTTCTATCGATTGATAAAATCAAATCCTGCCCTTGTTTGGGTAAGCGAATATTTTCAATATCTTCAACGATTCGCCCCTTGTTATCCTTGATAACACGGCGACTTCCCAATTCACCCGCCAGTGTTTCCTGCCAGCCACGTTCAACGCCTTCCTGACCTTCATCGTTAATATCCGTGAAACCCAGCACATGCGCTGCAAATTCACCTTCCGGGTAATAACGCTTGGATTCATGCGTCAAATAGATGCCCGGGATCTTTAACTTCATGATCTTCTCGGCGATATCCGGCACCACTTGCCGTTTCAAATAAACAAACCGGCTGTTTTTCCTATGAATACGCTGATCTATTACAACGCTGGATGTTTCAAGAAAATTAGATAATTGCTTTAATTGTTCCGGCGTTATCTTGATTACTTTCGGATCGGCATACACGGATCCGATGGGTGAGCTGATAGCCAGTATTTGTCCATTCCGGTCGGTAATCATGCCCCGATCCGCATTCATTTCTATAACGCGGCTATAACGCGACTCTCCCTTCTCCTGCAAAAAATCATTATGCATTCCTTGCAGATAGGCAGCACGCCCCACCAAACTGATTAAACCCAGTACCAGCAAGCTGAATAGCAAGAACGAACGCCATGCTGCCAATTTAATTTGTGGTACTTCATTTTTAATCATGGCTTCAATCCTCCGGATTTGACCGATTCTCTGCCGTACCTATCGACACAATTTGTATACTCGAAGCAGCGGGTACCATCATATCCAAATGTTCCCGGGCAATATGTTCTATACGTCCATGCATAATCAGCGTGCTTTGTTCCAGTTGCAGCCTGCCCCATTCCACATCCAATTTCCGCTCTATTCCTTTTTCATTCTCCAGTGCCATGAACAATTTACGAGCTGTATGTTGCGAGGTCACAATGCCCAGTGCACAAGCGATTAGCACCAGCACAAAGAAAATGTTCAATTTGAACATTGCGCTTTACCCATTTAATACAATTCGTTCGGCCACACGCATGACAGCACTCCTCGCTCTTACGTTCTCAGTCACTTCACTTTCACCTGGACGTATCGCCTTCCCAATTAACTTTAATTTCTGTTTACTAAACCGTTGCAAATCTTTTTCCCGCACCGGCACGCCACGTGGCAACTCGTCCGCACTGGCTGTGGTTCGCATAAACTGTTTGACCATACGATCCTCCAACGAATGAAAGCTGATCACCACCAATCTCCCGCCCGGATTTAATAACTCAACACACTGCGGCAAAACTAACGACAATTCCTCAAGCTCCTGATTGAGATAAATCCGTATCGCCTGAAAAGTGCGCGTCGCCGGATGCCGCATATTTTCCCGCTGCCGCTGGCGCGGGCGTACAACCGTTGCGACAATCTCAGCAAGTTGTAATGTGGTAACAATAGGCTGCCGCGTTCTTGCCACAACAATCGCTCTTGCAATCTGCCGAGCATACCGTTCTTCGCCATATTCCTTGATCACCTTTTCTAATTGATCTTCTGCAACAACAGCAAGCCACTCCGCCGCAGTTCGCCCAGTACTGGTATCCATACGCATATCGAGCGGCCCTGCGAAACGAAAACTAAAGCCACGCGAAATTTCTTCCAATTGTGGTGAAGACACGCCCAAATCCAGCAACACACCATCAATCTTTGCAACCCCCATTTCCTGCAATATCCGTTGCATTCTGGAAAAACCACCGTGTTGAATGCAAAATCTTTTATCCTCAATGGTTTCACCTGATAGAACTGCAGCAGGATCTTTATCAAAAGCCATTAACCGGCCATTTTCACCAAGCTGCGACAGGATCAGTCGACTATGCCCTCCGCGTCCAAACGTCCCATCCACATAAACACCACTTGGTTTTATCGCCAACGCATCAACCGCTTCATGCAACAACACCGAAATGTGCATCTATTCTTTTTGTTCTGTCACAGCGAAAAACCATCCAACTCAGGCGGCATATCACCATCCTTAAAAGCCAATGCATCTTCAATCTGTAAATTCCACTGCCCCTCATCCCACAATTCAAACTTTGCACCTTGACCAACCAGAACCACATCTTTAGACAAACCGGCAAATTGACGCAATGGCAGCGACACCAAGATACGACCGGCAGCATCCATCTCGACATCACTGGCATTACCCACCAGCAACCTCTGCAAATTGCGGGTTTTTGGATCAAAACTAGAAAGATTATTGAGTTTTTGTTCTATCGGTTCCCAGGCAGGCTGAGGATAAATCAACAAACACCTTGAAGGATCAACAGTGACAATCAAGCGTCCTACACAGAAAGACATCAGTTCGCCACGGTATCTTGCGGGAATCGCAAGCCTACCTTTTGCATCCAGACTGAGTTGCGTGATGCCACGAAACATGCTGTCTCCTAATATTACGGGAAAATTAATCGAGATTCACCAAAATTCCCCACATTTCCCCACTACCTCCCACTTTAATCAAAAAACACCCTACAGTCAAGCAAGAATATGGAGTTTTATATTTATATGACAAAGACTTAAGCACAAAGCCGATCACCATCAAATAGCCAGCAAAATATTCAAATAAATAAGATAGATAGAAGAAAAATTAAATGTGAATTGTTAATTCCTGTTGATAACTACGTAGAACAAGCTTGTTTATAAGCTCAAATAATTGCACACTCTCCTCATTTAACAATCCCACTTCAGCAGAGATATGACGCCGTTATACTGGGCACAAGCGATACAGGAGCTGGCTGCATGCGACAAAGTCATGCAGCAGTTAATTCGACAATTTGAAAACGCCACGCTCACTTCACGGGGCTGTGCTTTTACCACCCTGACACGCTCAATCGTCGGGCAACAAATTTCTGTCAAAGCCGCTGAAAGCGTCTGGCAAAAAGTAATCCGCGCAATTCCTGACATTACGCCCCACACGATCGCTGCAGCCGAACAGAATTTATTGCGAATCTGTGGGTTATCCGCAAGAAAAATAACCTACCTACAGGACTTATCGTGGCACTTTACAGAAGGCAATTTGAATGAAACTACTTGGAATGACATGGATGACGAAGTCATCATCATCCAACTGACACAAGTGAAAGGGATAGGACGCTGGACAGCGGAAATGTTTCTGATTTTTCACCTGCAACGCCAGGATGTTTTACCACTGGACGACATCGGATTACAACGCGCAATCAGCCAACGCTATTATGGCAATCAACCAGTAGATAAAAAAATCATGCTCGAACTCGCCAAGCCCTGGCAACCCTGGCGTTCAGTAGCTACTTGGTATTTATGGCGTAGCTTGGATCCGTTACCGGTGGCATATTGAAAGCACAAAGTAAATAACTTTCTAAACTTACAAAACGATGTACGTATTTCTATTAAGATACAAATGCTTAAAAAATTCCATGAAAGATGTCAGATGCACAACTGGATGGTTGATAAAACAGATTCTCAACAACAACTAAAAAGGCATCTGAATCGCCCCGGGTTTTTTGGAGACTTTTTAGTTTGAGTCAAGCTGCATCAGCTGACTCCCCCGCGTTCCGATAATATTCCATTTCCAATTCCGCTGGTGGAATGTTTCCAATCGGTTCCA
>Ga0136611_10000886_pt1 | contig 20321 bp, 20 predicted proteins | sample AntDrymUQ2232306_2_FD_106645 | JGI IMG/M metagenome (GOLD analysis project Ga0136611, IMG submission 106645) | Polar desert sand microbial communities from Dry Valleys, Antarctica - metaG UQ223 (23.06) | ecosystem: Environmental > Terrestrial > Soil > Desert | place: Antarctica: Dry Valley...
CCTTGATCCCCGCCATACGTAGCTGTCGCGCCGTTTCGAGACGTGCGGCAACGGGCGGGTTGCGCGGCTCGAAGATGCGGCGCACATCCTCGCGGTCGGTGGGGAGCGAGATGCCGACTTCGATCCGCCCAGCCATCTGCCGGAGCAGCTCCAGGTCGCGCAGCACGAGCGGCGCGCGCGTCGAGAAAAGGCCGAAGCGGAAGGGCACCTCCACCAGGATCTCTAACAACCGGCGCGTGATCAGGTAGTTGCGCTCCACCGGCTGCCACGGGTCCGTCGCCGAGGCGCAGAAGAACGAACGCCCGGCCAGTTTCGCCTGCTGGCGACGCAGCACCTCCGGCGCGCGTAGCTTCACCTCGACGTACGCGCCCCAGCCACCGAGCCTCTCCGCACGTCCATGCAAGAGCGAGGGCACGTAACAGTAGGCACAGGCGAACGCGCAGCCGCCATACGGATTGAGCGTGTAATCAAACTCACGCACAAAGCTGCGTGGGCCTTGCGCCGTGAGCAGCGCCGTGCTCTGTGACTCGATGATGCGCATTCATCTATGCTAGCCCTAACCGGAGGCGGTCGCGTATCCTCGCAGCACGACTGGGGCGCGCAGAGAGACGATGCAGCTCGACCATGTGATCATCGCCGTTGCGGACCTCGATGCCGCCACCGCGCGCTATGCGGCGATCCTGGGCCGGCCTGCCGCCGTACGGAGCGCGCATCCGGCCCACGGCACGGAGAACGCGCTCTTTCTGTTTGAGCGCGGTCCCTACCTGGAGCTGATTGCGCTCCGAGCCGGTGCCAGCGACGACTTTGCCGCACCATTGCGCACATTTCTTTCCGCGCATGGCGAAGGAATCTCCGGTCTGGCGCTTACCCCGGATGATCTGGATACTGCGCTCGCGCGCTTGCGTGCGGCGGGCTTCGCGCTTGACGACGCGCGGCAGGGCACGGGCGTGTGCGCGGACGGGCGTGTGCGCGCCTGGCGCAATACGCGCCTCCCGCCCGCCACGCTCTATGATTCCTTCTCGCTGCTGATTGAACACGAGGGCTGGGACTGGCGCACAGACCTGCGCCTGCCGCCGGACCGGGAGCGGGGTGGCGGCGCCGCTTCCTCGATCCATCACATCGCCGTGGATGTGGCGGATGCGCGCGCAACCTCAGCGGACTGGACGGCCTGGTTCGGCCTGCACTGCGCCGAGACGATTGAGAGCGAACGTATGGGCGCACGCGTGCTGATCCATCCCGCGGGCACGGCAACGATTGAGGCGGTGAGCGCCACCACCGCGCACGGCCCGGTCGCGGAGCGGATTGCCACGCGCGGCGCGGGCCTCGCTGGGCTGGCGTTCGAGGTAGCAGACCTCGATGCGGGCGTGGCCGCGCTCCGCGCCGCCGGCATCGGCGTGAGCGATCCCGCGCCGGGGGTGCTGCCGGCGAGCCGCGTCGCGCGCATCACTCCCAGCGATGCCTGCGGCGTGGCCGCGCAACTGCTCCAATTCGAATGAACGCCGCGCTCGGCCGGCCGCGCGCGCCTCTGCCGTCGCTCTCGACCGCGCGCGCTGGTGTGGCGCTCGCGGGGGTCTTCGCGGCGCTGCTCGCGGCGTATGCGCTCCTGCTCGCCTGGCCGATGCGGATCTGGAGTCGGCCGGTCTCGCCGCACACCCACTTGGTCGGTACGCTCGGCGTAGACAAGTGGGGGGCGCTCGCCTATGCCGGCATTGTCCTGCTGCTCTTCGCGCTCTACGCGGGCGCGCTCTGGCTCGTGCTGACGCGCCGCGCACGACCGGCGCCCTTGCTGGTGTTGGGCGCGGCGGCCTCCTTCTGCCTCGTGCTCCTGCCCACGCACCCGCTCACGAGCACGGACATCTTCAATTACGTCGCCAGCGCACGCATTTTTTGGATCCACGGCGAGAATCCGCTCACCACGGCACCGCTCGCGCACGCGGACGACCCATTCTTCGGTCTGCTGAGCGCGTGGCGCGATATCCCCTCGCCTACGGGCCGCTCTGGTCGCTGCTTACCGGCCTGCCGGTGACGCTCGGCGGCGATAGCCCGCTCCGCGCCGTGCTCGCGTTCAAGGCGCTCTCGATCGGCGCGTTCCTCGCTGCCGGCTGGCTGATCTACCTGACGGCGCGGCGGATGCGACCGGACAGCGCCGTGCCCGCGCTGCTTGCCTTCGCGTGGAACCCGCTCGCGGTCTTCCACATCGCTGGGAACGGGCACAACGACGCGGTGATGGTCTGCCTCGTCGCGCTCACGCTCTATTGCCTTGCGCGACGCTGGGCCGTTGCCACGATCCTCGCGCTGACGGCGGCGCTGCTGCTGAAGGCGGCGGCGGCGTTGCTGGTGCCACTGCTCGCTCTCTGGTGGCTGCGCTCCTCCTCTGCGGGGAGGTCGGCGCTGCGCCACCTGGCGCTCGGAAGCGCCGGCGCGGTGCTGCTCGCGGTGGCGGTCTATCTGCCGTTCTGGAGCGGGCCGGATACGTTTCGCTCCACCCTGAACGAGGGGAGCTACTATACCGTCTCCGTGCCCGCGGCCGTCCGGGGCGCGCTCATGCAGAAGATGGACCCGGTGCGCGCCGAGGAAGTTACATCACTGCTGATGCGAGGAACCTTCCTCGCGGCGCTTGCGTGGATCTGCCTGCGGCTACGCGGCGACCGGCTCGCGCGCCTGGTGGAAGCGGCGTTCCTCGCCTATTTCGCCTACCTGGTGCTCGCGGGCAGCTATTTCGCCCCCTGGTATGTGCTCTGGGCGCTGGTCTTTGCCGTGCTGCTGCCGTTCCGGAGGGACATCCTCTGGCCCGCGCTCACGCTCACGCTCACGGCGATGTCCGTACTCGTCGCGGCGGTCTGGTTCCGCGAGCGCTTTGCGCCCAACCCGGGCGGCGATTGGTACGGGATGCACCTGGCCGCCGCGCTCGCCGTCTTTCCCCTGCCGGTGCTGGTCTGGCTCTGGGCCCTGCGGCGCCCACCGGGGACACCCGTGCGCCGCGCCGCGCTCGCGCGCGAAGCTGCATCGCGCGGCGACGACCGCCCTCTCACCGGCAACCCCGCGCGCGTAGCACCCGTTGTCACCCAACCGCGGGCGACATTATTCGTCCGATCGAACGATACCGAAGCCGGATGGGATACTGAATCGCAGGACACAACGAACCGTGTCCGCGCGGATGGGGAGATGTACCACGCGGGGCAGCTTCCGAGATCGCACGCGGCGGGACGCCTGGACTTGGCAGGGCTGCGCGCGTTTGCGCTGACACACTGGGGCGCTCTCGCCGCTGTCGCGGTAACGCTGGCGCTGGGGGGGCCGACGTTGTTTTTCCCCTACGGGCCGGATCAGGCCCTCTTTGCCTACTTCGGCGGGCAGATCGCGGGCGGCGCGGACCTGTATGTGGATCTCTGGGATGTGAAGCCGCCCGGCATCTTCTGGGTCTACAGTGTGATCTCGCTCCTCCCCGGCCCGGACTTCAAGGTGCTGCGCCTCGCCGACTTGCTCTATACCTGCCTGGTCGTGGTCGCGGTCTATGCCGTCGCCGCGACGTATTGGAACCGGCTCGCGGGCGCGGTCGCGGGCACGCTCTACGGCGGGACCTACATCATCGCCACCGGCTTTTGGCATACGGCCCAACCAGACAGTTTCATGGTGCTGCCACTGATGCTCGCGCTCCTCACCTGGGAGCGGGCACGCGGCGGCGGTGCGCGCGCGGCGCTGGCGACCGGCGCATTGTTGGGCCTCTGCACCCAATTCCGCCCTCCGGTACTCCTGATCGGCGGCGCGATCGTGCTGATCGATCTCCTGAGCAGCGATCGCAACACACCGCACGGATCACGCTCAGACGCGCTCCATCGTGCCCTGCTGCTCGCGGGCGGCGCGGTCGCGGTCGAGGCGCTAACGCTACTCTGGCTGGCGCTGCATGGCGCGGTGGGAGACTATCTTTACGCGCAGCTTGTCTTTGCGCCCAACTACGCACGACAGGGCGGGCCCTATAGCCCGGACGGCCAGAACCTCGAAGCGTTCATTGTCGGTCTGCGTACGAGCACGATGTTTATCATTTTCGCGCGCGTGATACTCACCGCACCGGCGCTCTTCGCGCTGCTCGCCGGTGTGCTTGTGCGGCGCGAGCGGCGGGTGACGGAAGTATCGCTCTACCTGCTCGCGGCTTTCCTCGCGGTGGCGGTGCAGGCGAAGTTCTTTCTCTACCACTGGCATGTCGTCTTTCCGTTTCTCGCGCTGCTCTGCGGCTGGTCTGCCGCCTTCTGCTGGCGCTGGCTGCGCGCGGGTGGCCGCTCGCGCGTGACGGCGGCGCTCACGCTGGCGACGCTCGGCGCGGTGCTGCTGCTGCTGACGCCCGCCATCACCGACCGCAGCGTGCGTGAGTGGCAGGATGCGCTGCGTTACGTGCGCGAACCGGAGTGGCGGCGCTCCTACTACGATCGCTTCGGCCTCTACGGCCGCGGCACTTTCTCGTACCGCGCGTCGGACGAGGTGTCCACTTTCATCCGCCGGAACAGCAGCGAGGGTGACACGATCTTTGTCTGGGGCTACGACCCGCTTGTCTACATCATGGCGGAGCGGGAGAGCGCAAGCCGTTTTGTTTCGTTCCTCCCGTTGATGACCACCTGGACGCCGCAAGCGTGGCTGGATCAGTTTGTAACTGACCTGGAGCGGGAGCGGCCCGCGTTCATCCTCCTCCAGCGCGGCGAGAACGCGCGCTGGATCACGGGCCACTATATTGATGCAGTGCCGTACGCCTTTCTCATCCCTCGCTTTCGTGCGCTGCTCGAGCGTGACTACGTGGAGTTGGAGAGAATCGAAGACTATTTCATCTACCAACGACGGTGAGGACGATGAACGGCGCGCTCGGCCTCTCGCTTGGTGTTCCGCCCGCGCCCGCCGAGCGCGCCAACCTCTTCGCGCGCGTGCAAGTTGCCGACGATCTGGGCATCCACTCCGTCTGGATTGGTGAGGCGTCTGGCCGCGACGCGGTCCCCTTCCTGACCGAGCTCGTGTTGCGCACGCGGCGACTCAAGTTGGGCACAGGTATCCTCAACCCGTTTAGCCGTACGCCGGCGATGCTGGCGATGACCTTCGCTACGCTGGACGAGCTGAGCGGCGGGCGCATGATCCTCGGCATCGGCTCCAGCAGCGCGAACGTGGTTGAGCACTGGCACGGCCAGCGCTTTCGCCAGCCGCTCCAGCGCATCCGCGAGACGATCGAGATCTTCACGACGATCCTCTCCGGCGAGCCGCTCACCTTCGAGGGCGAGGTCTTTAGCCTCAAGCGCGGCCTGCGCCTCCAGTTTGCGCCCGTGCGCGCGCACATCCCCGTGCTCGTCGCGGCGACGACCCCGCCCAGCATCCGGCAGGCGGGCGCGGTCGCGGACGGCGTGATGCCGATCCACTGGCCGAGAGAGCGTCTCCAGGAGCTACGCGCCCTGATGGTGGACGGCGCCCAAACCGCCGGCCGTGACCCCGCGGGCCTGCTGGTGGCGCCGACGATCAGCATGGTGGTGACGGAGCGCGCGGACGCGGCGACCCAGCGAGACGCGCGTGCGCCGATCGCGCACTACGCGGGCCGGATGGGCGCCTTCTATCCGGAGATGCTCACGCGCTACGGCTACGAGGCGGAGGTACGCGCGATCCATGCCGCCTGGGAGCGGCGTGACCCGGCCGCCGCCGCTGCTGCCGTCTCCGACCGCCTCCTGAACGCGACCGCCGTTGTCGGCTCGGTCGAGGAATGCGCGGAGAAGCTGCGCACCCTGCGCGAGTTGGGCGCGGACCTGCCGATTGTGCCGATGCCGAGCGGCGACCCGGCGCAGGTTGGCCGCTTGCTCGAACGGCTGCTAGCGTAGGTCTCATCCCTCCAACCCTCTGCTTCACGCTTCAAGCGCGAGCGAGAGCATGATCAGATGCCCTCATGGGGAATCGTGGTAGCGGCGCGGCGGGTTCGTGACGGCACCGGGTCACGCGCCCGGCGTGGCGCAGCGTGGCGGCGAGCGTGGCGCGGACGTCCGCTTCTAGACAGGCCGCCAAGCCAGCCCAACACCCGCGTCTGCACCAGCGGCGCACCGCCGGACTGGCGCACCCGCTGCACTCCCTCCCGCTCGCCTGGATCACGCACCATCACTCTGCCGGTCGGACGGCCTGCGGTCATCCCTGAACGTGATGCGATGGGGCCACGCTCAGCGTGCGCGCGCTGGGGTCAGCCTCAGCTCGCCCGCGAGGGAATCGAGCGAGGTGTAGACGGCGACGTGGAGGGGGATGCCGTTAGCGGCGCGCTCGCGGCGGGTCTCGAATTCTCGCTGGCCGGGGAGGAGGACGCGCTCAACGCCTTTGACCGGGGGTGCTTCGCGCAGTTCGCGCTGCATCTCGTCCATCATCTGCACGAACTCGTCCAGCGGCTGGAACGCCTCTACTTGCCAGGCGCTGAAAAAGTGACCGGCAAGGCCGCGCGTCTGGCGAGGGAGCATCATGCTGTAGCCCGCGCCGGAGAGGATGCCGCAGAAGACGTCCACCATCGCGCCAAGGGCGTAGCCCTTGTAGCTGCTCGTGCTGAGCGCGCTGCCAAGCGGCGTGAGGCCGCCCTCGCGGTAGACGGCGGGGATGTCGCGCGTCGGCTCGCCTGCCGTGTCCAGCGCCCAGCCGGCGGGGATCGGCTTCTCCTCGCGCAGCGCGATCTCCAGCTTGCCCATCGCGACGGTGCTGGTCGCCATGTCCATCAGGAAGGGCTGCTCGTGGAGGGCGGGCGCGGCGACCGCGATCGGGTTGGTGCCGATCATCTTCTTCTGCGCGCCGGCGGGGGCGACCCACGGGCCAGCGTTGCACATCGCCATGCCGATGCACGCCTCCGGCACGGCCATCAGCGCATAGTAGCCCGCCGCGCCGAAGTGGCGGCTGTTGGTAACAGCGATGGAGCCGGAACCGCTCTCCTTCGCCTTGTCCAGCGCGAGGCGCATCGCACGGTAGCCGACGAGCGGGCCGAAGCCACTGTCACCGTCGAGGAGCGCCGTGCTTGCGGTCTCGCGCACGGCACGGATGGTGGGCGTGGGATTGACGGTGCCGGCGCGGAAGCCGGGCACGTAGCCGTTGTGGGTCGCCAGGTGGGCGATGCCGTGCGAATCAATCCCCATCAGGTCCGCATCCACGAGCACACGCGCGCCGATCGCGGCGTCCGCCTCCGGCATGCCGCAGGCGACGAGCGTGCGCGTGGTGAAGGCGATCAACTCGACGGCGTCGTAACGCTTGAAGGTAGGCTGCGCCGTCTCGCTACTCTGGGGGTGGATCGGTGTGGTCATCGCGGGCCTCGCATAGCGTCGCTTAGTAGGTCGCCGTGGTGGTGTCGCGCTCCGGCGCCTGGGGGCGTGGCAGCTGTGCGCGCAGCTCACGCAGGCCGGCGCTCGTGAACCCCGGCGACTTGCAGTAGTCAATCAGCCGGCGCTCGTAGGTCTCGATCCGGCGCGCGGCCTCCGGGATCAGGTGCGCGATCTCGAGCGGAATCGTGATCACGCCGTGCTTGTCCGCGTGGATCAGGTCGCCGGGGTTGATCGTGAGGCCGCCGATCTGAACAGGGATACCGGAGTCCTCGACGTGAACATAGGCGTGAGAGACGATCACGTCGCGCGCAAAGTAATGCATACCGAGCGCCTCAACTTCGTCCAGATCACGCACGCCGCCATCGGTGATGATCCCGACGCAGCCGTGCGCCTTGAAGGTGTTGGCGTTGACCTCGCCCCAGAGCGAGCCGACAGCGGGTGGCTCGTCCAGATCCTGAACCACGATCACGCGCGGCAGGGGCTGGGCGAGGACGTGATCGTAGAGGGCGAAGGTGCGTTGCTGCACGTCCGGCGGCGCTTGGGTGAGCGCGCGCATCGTGGCGGTGGCGGCGAAGCCGACCAACACGGGGAAGTGTGGAAAGATGGAGCGGATCGCGCCGGAGGCGAAGCCCTCCGTTTGCGGACGCACCCCGAACAGCTCGACCGCGTTGGCGACGGAGGGGCTGTTGAGCGCGCGCAACTCATCAAGCAAGGCGTCGGTGATCTCGGCCATGGGACCTCCTCGGGTGCGGGCACAACCCCGGCCCGCCGCGATGGTACGGAGCGGGCAACGCTAGCGCAAGCTGGCCGATTGCCCCCCCTACCCTGGCATCCGTACCCTAGATAGCAGGGTGGGGACGGAAGTAGCGATGCGACGAGTGATCGAGCGGCGGGCGCTGGTGCGACTGGCGGCACTGGGGTTGGGCGGGCTGAGCATCGCCTGTGGGCGCGGCGAACGCACGTCACCGCAAACCACGCGCGGTGTGGCGGAGTTGCCGACCCAGGCCGCGAGGGCAACGACCCCAGCCGGGGGCGGAGAGCGTCCGCCAGCGGCACCGACGAGTGCGCCGGTGGAGGTGGTGCGCGGCGACCCCGTATGCCTGGTGACGAAGCAACAGGGGTTGGGCGCCTCCTATACGCCGCCGGATCTGATGCCGCTTCCGGTGCGGGTGAGCGCGAGCGATGGCCTGCGCCTGCGTCGCCCGGCCACCGAAGCGGTGACGGCGCTGATTGAGGCGGCGGCAGGCGAGGGCCAGGTGCTCTTTGTGCTCTCCGCTTTCCGCTCATTTCAAGAGCAGGATGTCGTGCTCCAGACCGAAATCAGGCTGCTCGGTCGCACGGTGGCCGAGCGTCAGGTCGCGCCTCCCGGGCACAGCGAGCATCAGCTTGGCCTCGCGGTGGACCTGACGACGAAGCGCGCGCCGTACGAGCTGCGCGCGGAGATGGGCCAGGAGGCGGAGGGGCGCTGGCTGACGCTGCACGCGCCGCGCTTCGGCTATGTGATCAGCTATCCGCAGGGGAAGGAAGCGGTCACCGGCTACACGTATGAGCCGTGGCACATCCGCTTTGTCGGGAAACCGCTCGCGGAGCAGGTGAGCGCGAGCGGCCTCACGCTGACTGAGTTCTTGCCCAAGCACAACCTGGCAGGGCCGTGCCCGTAGGCCAAGCACCGCCGGGCATGTCTACGGCAATGGGGGGATCATGCCCCGCGCTTCGGCCTCGTACTGGATCTCCAGGGGCATGAGGCGCGCATCCACATGGATTCCATTGACGCGGATCATCCAGGCGAAGGGGTGATCGGCAATCCGGCTGGGCAGAAGCCAGCGATGATCGTAGGGCTTGATGCGGAGCGCGTCCATGATCGCACGCATCTTGCCGGATGAGGTGCTCGGCGCGACGCCAAAGGCCGCCGCCAGATCGCTGGCGCTGATGTAGAGCGGCTGACTCTTGTCAAAGAGCCAGTTCAGGCTGCCAAGCGTGTGGACGATTCCGCACGCCCAGGTTTGGAGACGGCCGCTTGCGAGCGGTGAGGGACGCTTGCGCGCGAGCGCGGCGGCAAGTCCGCGGCAGAGCGCGGCGTATTCCTCGGTAAGTTGCGCCTGGCAGAACCGATCGGTGAGGCAGACCACCTGCTCGTACACGGGCATCATCAACTTTGGTACAGCCGGCTTCGGCTGGCCGGTCATGGTAATACCTCCGCTTTCATGTTCCCAGGCCGTCTAGCGTCCACAGCAACGCTTGTACTTCAGGCTGCTGCCACAGGGGCAGGGCTGGTTGCGGCCCAGTCTTGGCGCTGCCGGCAGACGGAACGCCCCGGCAGGCGTAGCGTGCGGCAGCGTGGGCAGCCCCAGCTCGCGTCGCACATGATCCCCATCAACGATCGTTACGTCAACGTGTCCCGCCTCGATCGCGCGCAGGATCGCTGGCGCCGCGTCGCGCTCCTTGAGCCGGAGCAGGGCATCAATCACGAAGCCGTTGAGCGCGGGCGCCTCCGTGCCGCGCGCGGTGGAATCGTCGAGCCGCGTCACGAGCGCGGCCACGACCTCGTCCCGTAGGTGGGGGTGACGCTCAGCGACCGCTCGCAGCGCGGACGATGCGCGTGCGCGCGTGAAGAGATCCTGACTGGAATCGCTGAGCAATCCGCGCAACGGCTCCAGCGCAGCGCCGCCGAAGCCGGCGTAGGCATCATCGAGCAGTTCATCGAGCCAATCGTCTTCCCAGCCAAAGAGCGCCAGGAGCGGTTCCGCCGCCTCCACCGCGGCGAGGTCGCCCAAGATGCGGATCGCGTGTATCGGTGCCCAAAGCGCGGCGCTGGTTTCGGGAGCGCCGTAGAATGACTCGTTGAGCGCCATCTCGATCAGCGCCGGTGTGAACCTCGAGCCAAGCCCGCGGGCACGCTCTACGAGCGCGGGCGGCAACTGCTCGCCAGCCCGTTCCAGCGCATCGAGCAGGGCTTCCCGCTCATACGTGAACCAGGCCGGGTCCGCGGGCGGCTCGGCATCCTGCCAGCCGGTAAAGCGTGCGATCTCCTCCAGGCGCGCGGCTTCCTCAGCGGCAAACAGATCAACCGCCGCTAGCGCTGCGGCGCCCTGCTCCGCTCCGACCTGATGGCGAATGCCTGCGCGGAGCGCATCGAGCAGCAAGCGGTTGACCTTGGCGCTGTCGCCAGCATCCTCAATCTGCATCTCGATCGCGGTCAGAAGCGCCTTGAGCTTGCGCCAGCGGATCGGCGGGAGCGCGAGACGTTTGACCTCCTCCTCCAGCACGGTCACGCGCGCGACGCGAGCACGGTCATAGCGGCCCGGTTCATTCGTGTTCACGGGAAGATACATCCTCCTCGCTACGCCGATGATCTCAAAGTGGATTATAGTACGGATTGAGGCGGCGAGATGTCACGGAGCGAGCGAGCCAGAAGGCGGTCCACATGAGCGAATACCAGTACTATGAGTTCCAGGCCGTGGACCGCCCTCTGACCAAGGCGGAGCTGGCGGAGCTGCGGGCGGTCTCCTCGCGTGCGACGATCACGCCGACGCGCTTCGTGAACGTCTACAACTTTGGTGACTTCGGCGGGGACCCGTCGCGCCTGATGGACCGCTATTTTGACGCGCATCTCTACCTTGCCAACTGGGGCACGCGCACGCTGATGCTGCGGTTGCCGCGCACATTGCTCGCGGCGGAGACGCTCGCGTCCTATTGCCCCGGCGAAACGGCCGCGGCGCGCACGACCGCCGCACATGCGGTGGTTGAGTTCCGCTCCGAGGACGAGGCCGGCGACCCGGGAGAGGACGAGTACGGGGACGGGGACGGGCGGCTCGCGGACCTCCTCCCGCTGCGCGTGGACCTCGCGGGCGGCGACCTACGCGCTCTCTATCTGGGCTGGCTGCTTTGCGCCCAGGGCGACGAGGTGCTGGATGATCACGCGGTCGAGCCGCCCGTGCCGCCGGGACTGGTCCAGCTCTCCGAGGCGCTGCGCGGGTTTGTGGACTTCCTGCGCGTTGACCCAGATTGGCTTGCGGTGGCCGCGGAGCGGAGCGCGCCGCTCGTGGAGCACGGCCCCACTTCGGCTCAGGTCGAGGCGTGGGTGCGCGCGTTGCCGGAGGGGGAGAAGGATGCGCTCATCCCGCGCGTGCTCGCGGGTGACGGGGCGTACCTCCAGGCGGGGTTGGTCCAACGTCTGCGACGCGATCACGCCCCGCCCCCGGTCGCGCTAGCCGGCGGGGCGCAGGAGGGTCGCACGGTGGCGGCGCTGCGCGAGGCGGCGGAAGCATACGCCGCCGTGCGGGAGCGACGTGAGGCCGCGACCGCGGCGAAGGAGCGCACCCGCATTGAGGCGGAGGCCGCCACCGCGCGCGGCCGCGTACCTGGACGGGATTGCGGGCCAGGAAGAGCTGCTCTGGGGGCAGGTAGAGACGCTGGTTGGGTTCAAGCGCGCCAAGGAATATGATCAGGCGCTTCAGATCCTGCTGGACTTGCGCGACCTTAGCGCGCGGGCGGCGCAACCGGAGATGTTTGCCGCCCGTCTACCGGCACTGCGCGCCCGCCATGCGACGAAGACGAGCTTGATCGGCCGCCTGGACCGTGCCGGATTGCCGTAGCCGTCGCGCGAGATCGCGATCATAGAGAGGACGAACGCCATGCCGGGATCGCGAGGTAGCTGGGGGTCTAAGCCGGCCCGGGGAGGGAAGGCGATCCCGGAGACCGTAAAATGGAGCACTGAGCAGCGCATCCAGCAGTACGCGCGCGAGCACTTTGCCGGGAAGTACGCGCGGCTGGAGATCCGTTTCCGCGGCCAATTCTGCTACGTAGACGCGTTCACGGAGCCGGAGCCGCCGCGGCCGGGCTGGCCGCCGCCAGATTGGCACGAGACGCCGGAGGAGTACGTCGAGCGGCTGCGGAACACGCCGACGCATCTCTGCCGCCTGCGCTATTCTGGGGGGCCTGACCGCTGGGAATTCGCATTCTACACGTACAGCAATCAGAAGTACGAGACCTCGATCTTCGCAACCGGCGAGTTTATCGGTACGCCGGAAGACGCGTTTGAGCTAGCGGCAAACGCGTATCTCCAGTGAGTCGCGCGAAGCACACGGCCCAGGGTTGCTGGCTGAGGGGCGCGGCGTCTGTGCGGAGAGAGGCTCCCGAGGCAGGATTCGAACCTACGACCAGCCGGTTAACAGCCGGCTGCTCTACCGCTGAGCTACTCGGGATCGGGCAGCGACAGTCACGCTGCTTGCCATGCTATTCTACCTGCCGCCAGGGTTCTGCGACAAGGGGTTCCGCCCAGTGCCAGTGCATCTACTAATCAATTTTCTGAAGGACTTTGAGAAGATAGTCATTTATTCTTCCAGCGCGGAGGCGGCACCTCTGGGTGGAAGATCGGTGCCGGGTGGAGCGTGCGTAAAGTCCTGCCGAGATCCTTGCAAGCACGGATGTCGGTGATCCAGAGGCGCGAATTTGTCCGTAAGATCGGATAGTGCAGGGCGCGGCACCGTGTGGTGCTTCACGCCGCTGCATATCGTGAACGCTGAGGGGTGGTACATGAGGATTGTTGCTTGGAAGGCTCGCTATCTTGGCGCGCTGATGCTGGCGGTCGGATTCGCCGTGATCGCGGGGCTGCCGTCAGAGGTCCGCACCGCGGAAGCGCAGACGCCAGGGGCGGGGTTAATCGGTCTCACGAAGGATAATCGTCTCGTCCGCTTTAGTCCGTCTGATCCGAGCCGACTGCTCGGCTCGGTGCAAATCACGGGTGTTGTCTTCGGAGAGCAGTTGTTGGGCATTGACTACCGTCCGGCAACCGGACAGCTCTATGCGCTGAGTAGCTTCGATAAGCTCTACACGATCAACGCCACGACTGGCGTAGCCAGCCAGGTCGCGGTCGCGAGCGGCACGCTGGTGGATGGCGGACTGCTTGGCGGGGAGTTCGGCTTCGACTTCAATCCAGTGCCGGATCGCATTCGCGTGGTGAGCGATACCCGCCAGAACCTCCGCCTCAATCCCGTGACCGGCGCGCTCGCTGCCACGGACGGACGGCTGATCTACGCGTTCGATGACGTGTTTGAGGGGATCACCCCGCGCGTTGTCGGCGCGGCCTACACCAACAGTGTGGCCGGCGCGACGACAACGACGAACTACGCGATTGATGCCGCTACGAACGCGCTTGTCACCCAGGGTTCGCTCAACGGCAGCCCGGTCTCGCCGAACACTGGTCAACTCTTTACGGTTGGCACGCTCGGCGTTGCCCCGGTCGGTCCGGTGGGCTTTGACATTGCGCCCAACGGCACGGCCTATGCCGCGATGATCCCGGATGGGTATCAGGTGTCCGAACTGTACACGATCAACCTCTCGACTGGCCGCGCCTCCCGGATCGGCACAATCGGTAGTGGTTTCGTGATCATCGGTCTCGCCGTGATGCCCTAGGCTCCGCCGCGCGAGCCACGTCATACCGCCCGCATCCCAGGTCCTGAACCGTTCCTAAGCGGCTCCTGACCTGGGATGCGGGCGTTTTCTCCCTCTGTCGTGGTCTGGCCTTTTGGGGCGCTCGGATCACGGCAGGCTCAGGATGATGCCAGGAGGAGTGCAAGGATGGATACGCCGTCCTTCACGTCGCGGTTGGGCGAATGGCTGCGCGAGGAGGGAGGCGTGGTGGAGCCGCGCCGGGTTGTCTCCCGCGAGCGGCGGCGCGTGCTGGTGTCCAAGTTCGGATCAGGCTTCGCCGCGCGCCTCGGCGAAACGCTCGCGTCCCTGCCGGAACTGGTTCACGCCGCTACCCTTACCGCCGCATACCGGCGTGAGGCGAGCGAGCGTCCGGCGGCGCCGGTAGCGGAGCTTTGGCATGCGACCGTGAGCGGCCAACTCAGGCACGGGGCACAGCGGGCCGGCTTGAGCGGCGCGCGGCAGGCCGAGGTGCAGGCTGGCCTTGACTCCGTCGCCGCGGTGCTGGCGTCCACGCTCTGGGGCGAGACGGACGCGGACGGGCGCTACGCACCAACGCGCGCGGAGACGGCGGCGTTCGCTGATGCGCTCGCGCAACTTGCGGGCAGCGTGAGCATGTTCACGCGGGACTACGGCGTGTTCGAGGGCGCGCGCGTGGTAAACCACTGTCCGGGCGCGTCCTATGCGCGTGGCTTGCTTGCGCTCGCTTGGACGGTATGCACGGGCATGGAACTGCCAGCAGCGTCTCACCCTCTCCTCTCCTGAACCACGAACGCAGCAGGTTGCCTCGTGGCGGGCACGTACTTGCTAACGACCGCGATCCTGGCCGCACCGATGGTGGTGAACAGGCAGACTCAGGCGTACACGCCGGCGCGCGATCACGAGGCCTCATTTAGCAACGAGGGGCCACCCTTACTCCGGAGGGAATGCGCTCTCAACCTCGGCCTCCGGGTCTGGCAAGCCCAGAAAGCGGGCGCGGGCGGCCTCATAGCGCTCTTTCAGATGACTCTCACGTCGGAGGAGAGCGATACGATGGAGCGCATCCATCGCCTCGCCGTCGAGCAGCACGGCATGGACGCGCCGAAGCTGCGCGATCCATGCATCAAAGGCGGCACGGTACTGCTGCGCGTCCGCGGGGTTCACGGGCTCACCTCTCGCACAAAAAGCAACCCCCAAGGATCACTCCCCGGGGGCATGGCGGCTGGTAGCGCATACGGGATTCGAACCCGTGATCTCCGCCTTGAGAGGGCGGTGTCCTAGGCCGCTAGACGAATGCGCCGAGGCCTGGCTGGGGACGGAGGATTCGAACCCCCACATACGGAACCAGAATCCGCTGTCCTACCATTAGACGAGTCCCCATTGGCACGATTAGTGTACCAATTTGGGGAACGGGGCGTCAACGCAAGCTGCGGGGTGTGCGCAGAGCATTCTTGTAACCGCGGGCGACGCACGATTCGGGCTGGAGCGGGCATGCGTGAGTAATCCCGGTCGTCTGTGTCAGTACCAGTTCACGGCTGATGCGCACCGCGGCTGCACACCACTTGTGAACACGTACCTGTGTCAGGCGCGCTCGTACCTCGCGGTAGAGCTGCGCTACGATACGAGCGTTGCACGGGCAAGCCGTGCTGGGTGAGGGGATGGCGGGGATGGAGTTGAGTGCGTACGCCGCCGGTCTGCTGGCGGCGATTGACGAGTCACAGCGGGCCCTGGTTACGCGGTCCGCCGCCGATCAGCCGATTCAAGAGGGGCTGCGCGCCGTCTCCGAGGCGCTCAGCGCTGGTCTCTCCGGATTGACAGACGCTCAGATTGGCGCCGTGCCAGAGATTGATCAGTGGTCCATGGCCGAAATTGCCGAACATGTCGCGGAGCATGACCGGCGATTCATCGAGTTGGAGCGACATGGCGCGATCCATTATGTCGAGCATGGCCTGGAGCACGCGCTCCAGCTCTGGCGACTGCGCGCCCGCCTGCTCGTCACGGGTGACGATGGAGCGAACGGCTGACGCGCCGCCAAACGTCCCCTCGTATGTCGGAAACCCTGATGGTGACCAGCCTGTGAACGCTGGTGGCGGGTTAGTCGGAGTTGTTGCTGCCCGCTGCTGCTTCGGCGAGTGCGCGCACGACAATCACGGAGATGTTGTCCGGGCCGCCCCGCTCGAGCGCGAGGTCAACGAGCGCGCGGGCGATGCTCTTCGCGTCCGGTAACTGGGAGAGCATTGCCGCGAGTTCATCCTCCTCGACCACGCCCCAGAGGCCATCCGAGCAGAGCAGCAGCGTATCGCCGGCGCGGAACTCGTGCTCGTTGACCGTCGGCTCGGCGTCAATCTCCGCGCCGAGCGCGCGCGTGAGCACGTTGCGATAGGGGTGGATGCGCGCCTCTTCGGTGGTGATGCGTCCGCTGGCAACACGCTCCTCGACCCAGGAGTGATCGCTGGTCAGGCGCTCGACCTGGCCGGCGCGGAGCAGATAGGCGCGGCAGTCGCCCAGGTGGGCAAGGACGGCGCGCCCGCCCAGGACGGCAGCGGCAACCGCCGCCGCGCCCATCCCCTGGCGACCGAGGTCGCGCGCGGCACGTTCGGAGATCGCCGCGTTCGTGGCGACGAAGGCGGCGCGCAGACTCTCACCGGGGCCGCTCCACTCGCCATCGTAGTAGCTCGCGGGCAGCGTCTGGACCGTCAGCTCTGCCGCGACATCGCCGGCCGCGTGGCCGCCCATGCCGTCCGCGACGACAAAGAGTTGGCCGCGTTCATGCAGGACCTGAGCGTCGTCCGGCGTAAAGGCGCCGCAGCGGTCCTCGTTCCGCTCGCGCGTGAGACCACGGTCGCTAATCAGGTGGGCATCTAACACAAGTTCCATCGTTCCGGTGCGTTTGGCGGTTCGTACACCCAAGCGTACGGTATTTCACGCTCCCACTGCCGCGCTCAAGTGGGTCTAAACCCTGACAGGTCGCTGACAAGTTGCTGACAGCGACCCGTTGACCGGGGACGGCGGCGAGTCATACGCTCAACACCGAAGTCTCAGGTCCTAGGTCATGGTGGGAGAGAGCCGATCTGGGACCGCGGACATGCGCACTGGGGATTGGACCGGGATCGGTGCGACAGGTACGGACGATGGCAGAGCCGATTAAGACGATTGTCGTCAAGGATCCAAGCGGCAGCGAGCGCCTGATCTCGTTTGAAGGGGAGGCGATTACGATCGGTCGGGAGCCGTCCTGCACGGTCCGTGTAGACTCACCCTATGTGTCCCGGCAGCACGCGCGCATCGAGCAGCAGGGCGAGGACGTTGTGTTGGTGGACCTGGGCAGCCGCAATGGCTCCTTGCTGAACGGCGAGCGGGTTGAGGGGATCGCCCCATTAACGCCCGGCGATGTGCTCGTGATCGCGGACATTACGCTGGAGTGCCTGGCAGAGTCGGTGATGGACGGTGCCACGCGCACCTTTACGATTAGTAAGCGCAAGCCCGCCGTGCCAGCGGACCAGATCCGCGTGGACATCAACGCCTACGAGGTCTTTGTCGGCCCCAACAAGCTGGAGAAGCGCCTCTCCGCGCAGGAGTTTGAGCTGCTCTCCCACCTCTACAGCAACCGTGAGCGCGTCTGTCAGCGCGGCGAGCTGGGCGACGCGATCTGGGGCTCCGGCAATTGGGATCCAAACATGCTTCACCGTCTCATCCACCGTCTCAAGGAAAAGATCGAACCAACACCGGAGAAGCCACGCTATGTGCAGACGGTTCCCTGGGTCGGATACCGGCTGACGGAGTAGCGAGATGGCGAGTAAGGGGGCGGAGTGTCGCCACGTACTACTCGCCATCTCGCCATCTCACCGATTTGCGCCTCGCGTCACATTCTAATACGATGCGGAACGCCGACGATCGCGATGCACACGACGACCCCGTGTGAAGAAAGGATACTGGCATGGACCTGGGACTCACCGAAGAGCAGGAACTGCTGAAGAACTCTGCCCGTGATTTCCTCGAGAAGGAAGTTTCCGAGGCATATGTGCGCCAGATGGAGGAGGATGAGAAGGGCTTCTCACCCGAGGTCTGGAAGAAGATGGCCGACCTCGGCTGGCAGGGCCTGATCGTGCCGGAGGAGTACGAGGGCGTCGGGTTCGGTTTTCTGGACCTGATCGTGCTGCTGGAAGAATTCGGCCGCGCGCTTGTGCCGGGTCCGTTCGTCTCCACGATGGTGGCGGCGACCGCGATCATGGAGGGCGGCTCCGAAGAGCAGAAGAAGCAGTGGTTGCCGAAGATTGCCTCCGGCGATGTGATCGCGACGCTCGCCTTCACCGAGCCGTCCGCGCGCTTTGACGCGGAAGGCGTGGAGATGAAGGCGGAGAAGTCCGGCGACGGCTACACGCTTAACGGGACGAAGCTCTTTATCCCGGACGCGCACGTCGCGGACCTGCTCGTGGTGGTGGCGCGCACGGGCGGCGCCGGCGAGAGCGGGATCTCACTCTTCCTGGTGGAAGGGAAATCCTCCGGCGTCTCGACCGAGGTGCTGAAGACAATCGCCTCGGATAAGCAGTGTGAAGTCAAGTTTGAGAACGTCAAAGTTCCGGCGGCGAACCTGATGGGCGACGAAGGTCAGGGCTGGACGATCATGCAGCGCGTGATCCGCAAGGCGACCTGCATGGAGGCGGCCTACCTCGTCGGCCTCGCACAGATGGATTTCGAGATCTCGGTCAACTACGCCAAGGAGCGCGTCCAGTTTGGTCGCCCGATCGGCTCCTTCCAGGCGATCCAGCACAAGGCCGCAGATATGGTCACGGATGTGGACGGCGCGCGCTTCATCATGTACCGCGCCGCCTGGTCAGTTGCTGAAGGCGAGCCGGACGCGGACATGCAGGTTTCGATGGCGAAGGCGTGGGTGTCTGACGCCACCCGCCGCGTGGTCGCGCACGGCCAGCAGATCCACGGCGGGATCGGCTTCACCAAGGACTACAAGATCCAGCTCTTCTTCCGCCGCCAGAAGCGCGGTGAGTTGATGTGGGGCGATGGCGACTATCACCGCGAGAAAGTCGCGGAGGCGCTCTCCCTCTAGCGGTCAGCTATCAGCCGTCAGCGGTCAGCAGCGCGCCTCTCCGGAGGCGCGCTGCTCGTTTTCCCGGGGCCTGCTATGCTCGCGACGACGAAGCCGAATGGAGACGCGGAGCGTCGATGGCTACAGACTGTCTCTTCTGCAAGATGGCGTCTGGCGGGATGTCCGTGCCGAAGCTCTACGAGGACGACCTGGTGTTCGCGATCCGCGATATTGCGCCGCGTGCGCCGGTGCATGTGCTCGTGATCCCTAAGACGCATATCGCCAACGCCCAGCACATCCGACCGGAGCATGGCAACACACTGGCGCGCATCTTCGATGCCGCCAACGCGGTCGCACGGGCCGAGGGCATTGCTGCGTCAGGCTACCGCTGCGCCTTCAACGTCCTGGACGATGCGGGCATGACAATCTCCCACTTGCATCTGCATGTGCTCGGCGGGCGCAAGCTGGGAGTGGAGGGTTAGCTCGCCATCTCATCCGACGACATCACGCGGAAGCCGAGGCGCAGCGTGACCTGGAAGTATTGCACGCCACCGTCGGCAATCGTGCCGCGCACTTCTTTGACCTCGAACCAGTCCAGGCCCTTGAGCGACTCTGCCGCCTTTTGGATCGCGTTGCGGATCGCTTGGTCCGTGGACTCGGTAGAGCTGCCGACCAGCTCGATCAGCTTGTAGGTACGGTCCGGCATGGCTGACCTCCGTGCGGCTTCCCCGTGGCGGGAATGCTCGCGTATGCCCGGAGCTTAGCGTAACGCGGGCGGAGCATAGCGGCGATGGTGGATGCGACGCAAGGTAATGGGAACTTCACTCCGTATCGGTGGGTTGCCGGCGGACCCTGAGAACGAGAGGACTGAAACGCGTGGTGTGAAAGCGTGGGGGAAGGAGACGAACGGACGGTGCCTGGTCCAATACCAGACGTTTGAGACCCCGATCGGGGGGAGCGGCGCGTGCGGATGGTGGCCCACGCGGCGCCGCGGCGCACCAGCACGCGGCGGGGCCAGCGGTGGCGCGCCGCGGCGGCGGCGATGGGCGCGGCCGCCACCTGGGCTGGGATGAAGGCGGCGCGCGGCCGCGTGCGGGCACGCCGGCGTGCGCACCGGCGCGTGCCTGACCCCTGCGCACATCACGGACCAACCGGTCGCCGCGGCCTGCGGCAGCCGCGCCTGCCCACCTGCACCCGCGGCTGCCGCAGGCCGGCCACCCGCCCAGGCCGCACGACCGGGACCGCTGGCGGGCCGGCAGGCGCCCAGGCGGCGCACCCGTCTTCGCCACGCGCCCGCCGCGCGTCCGCCGCCGCCGCGCCCGGCTGGCGGCCACGGGCGCGCGGTGCCCCGTCGCCCGCGGGCGCGCGGTGCCCCCGTCGCCCGCGGGCGCAACCGCCCGCGCGGCCGGCCGCCCCGTGCCTGTGCCGACCTCGTCGCCTGGGAGGACACCCTCTGTCACACGCAGCGTTGTAGTCCCCACTCCTTTGCTTGGCACCACCGCGGGTATGTGCTGCGCTGGTTCACTCGACTCCCGCCGACCAGAGGGCAGCGACCGCGCCGGCGCGGTCGC
>Ga0136611_10000887_pt1 | contig 20307 bp, 13 predicted proteins | sample AntDrymUQ2232306_2_FD_106645 | JGI IMG/M metagenome (GOLD analysis project Ga0136611, IMG submission 106645) | Polar desert sand microbial communities from Dry Valleys, Antarctica - metaG UQ223 (23.06) | ecosystem: Environmental > Terrestrial > Soil > Desert | place: Antarctica: Dry Valley...
CGGCGTCGGCGGAGTAGCAGGCGGCCATGCACCACACGTTGAGAAGCACGCCGTCGCTGCCGCGCGAGCGCCCGGGACGCGAGCGGAAGCTGGTCCAGAACGCTTCGTATGACCCGTCGTACTCGTCGCGCAGCGCGCGCGTCGCCTCGCGGAAGTCCGGCGCGTAGCACGCTTCGAAGAGCGCGTCGCCAGCATGCGTGGCGAGCCCGCCGAAGAGGTCCGGCCGCAGCATCGGCGTGACCATGGCCCCGTACCCGCCGCTGCTCTTGCCGGCGATGCCGCGATGTGCCGCCGCGGGGAGGGTCCGGTAGCGCGCGTCGACGAAAGGCACAACTTCGTCGCACAGGTAGGTGTGATAGCGGCCGGTGGCCGGCGAGTCCAGGAACTGAGAGCCGCCGAGACTTGTCCACGCGTCAACGAACGCCACCACGGCCGGCGCGGCGTCGTCCGCGGCGAACCACGCGTCGATGCCCTCCAGCGGATTTGGCATGAACGCCTTGCGGTTGCGCCACATGTCCAGCTGCCCCGTCAGGCCCTGGATGACGTAGACCGATGGGTAGCGCCGCTGCGGATCGGCGTCGTATCCCGGCGGCGTGTAGACGTAGAGGGGACGGCGATGAGCGTCGCCGAGCGGGTTGGCAGTGAGCGCCTGGCTGTCGATCGTGAGCTCGTCGAGGCGCCCGGCCCACGCGTGGCCCCAGGGCGGCGGGAGGTCCATGTGCCCGAGCGTAGCAGGCGCGTACGAACGACGGTCAGGGTGGTACCGATAGGTCATGGAAGTGCGGTGCGGTGCGCTCCAGACTGGCCCTCAGATGACAGACGCCGCCCAGACCGAGCGCCCTGCGCGCCCCGCGTCCGCGCGCGTCACGCTGCGGCTGGGGCGGATGACGTCCCGAGCGGCCGCCGTGATGCGTCATCGCGCCGTGCTCGAGTCGGCTGCGCTGCTCCTTCCTGTCTTCCTCATCGGGGTGCGCGTCGCGCCCGGATGGGGCCTGTGGGCGATGGCCGCCGGTTATCTCGGCGCCAACATCCTGCTCGTCTGGTGGCTCCGGCCCCGACGGGCGAGCCGACACCAGGGTTTGGCGTGGAACGCGACCCGGATCCTGCTCAGCGTCGTGCTCGTCGCCGGATCTCAGCTGCTGACCGGCACCACCGGGCTGCTGGCGGGCCTCTATCTCCCGATCGTCGCGCTTGCCGCATTCGGCGGGCCCGTACTGCTGGGCGCCGCCGTGGTGGCTTCCACGGGCGCGCAGTTCCTGGTCGAGGGCATCGACCGCGCTCCTGACGGGGGCGCGGCACAGCGAGCTCTGGGCTTCGCGGCGGTCATCCTCATCGTGGCGCTGGCCACGCGACGGGAGGTCCGCCGCATGGAGCTGCACCGTCGAGGGCTGCGGCAGGCCGTCAGGACGGACCGCCGCCGAGCACGCCAGATCGCCGGCGTGGAGGCCATCGGCCACATCCTTGCGTCGCGGGGACCCACGGCCGAAGCGCTAGATGAGCTCGTCGGACGCATCTCGCAGGAGTTCGGCTACCCGTACGTGTCCATCTATCTCGGCGACGACGAGCAGGTGAGCCTGGGGGCACAGCGTGGATACTCCCGTTTGGCCTCCACCTTCGACTCGGGCCACGGCGTCGTGGGGCGAGTGATGCGGACGCATCGGCCTGCGTTGGTCCCCGACATCTCGGCGGATCCCGAGTACATCGATCACAACCCCGATACCACCAGCGAGATCTGTGTCCCCCTCATGGCGGCCGATGAGTTCCTCGGCTTCGTGAACGTGGAGGCGACGGCGACCAGTCCCCTGGATGCCACCGACCTGCGCCTGATGGTCGCCGTGGCGGACCGTCTCGCGGCGGCCCTGATCATCGGGCGCGACAGCCGCCTGCTCTCTGAGCGGGTGGAGCTGCTCCGCCATCTGAACCAGTTCAGCGAGGCAGTGAACGAGACGCTCCTGCCCGACGAGCTGTACGCCGCCATCGTGCGGTCCGCGTGCGAGGTCGTGCCCGCCGAGGTCATCACCCTCTACGTCCTCGACCGTGAGAGCGGCAGCTACCTCCTCACCGGCGCGGACGGCGCCGACCGTTCGGCGCTCGATCCGGAGGCCAGGCTGGGCGCCGGCATCGCGGGCCGCGCGATCCGTGACCGAACCATGGTCCTCGACGACGCGGTCCAGGGGCCTCGGGCTCCTCGGCTGGGCTCCGGCTTCCTCCCCGACGCGGCCTCATCGGGCCTCATGACCGCCGCGTCACTGCCGCTCATCCGGGATGGGGCGGTGGTGGGCGTCCTGACGCTCATGCGTCGTGCCGCCACTGACCGGTTCAGCGAGCCGGAGCTTGATGCGCTGCGGATGCTGGGCGAGCAGGCCGTGCTGGCGGTGACCAACACCTTCCTGCATGCGGAGCTGCGCGAGCTCGCCATGCGCGACCCGTTGACCGGGCTCTTCAACCGCCGCTATCTGGACCCGGCGCTGGACCAGCTCGTGGCACAGCGCGCCCGCATGCCGGTCGGGGAGCGCTACCCGTTGGCGGCGATCATGTTCGACCTCGACCACTTCAGCGAGCTGAACAACAGGCACGGCCACCACGTGGGGGACGAGGTGCTGCGCACCTTCGGCACGATCCTGCGCGGTCCGATGCGCGCCAGCGACCTTGTCGCACGCTGGGGCGGGGAGGAGTTCGCCGCGATCCTCTTCCGCGCCACGCTGGAGGAGGCCATGCGAATCGCCGACGGCATTCGCCGGCAGCTCGCGGAGTCGGCGCTCGTGGGGGCCGATGGCGAGCCGCTGCTGGCGACCGTCTCCGCCGGATGCGCGGCAATGGGTCCCGATACCGAGACCGCGGAGCAGCTCCTGCGAGCGGCCGATGTCGCGCTCTACATGGCGAAGCGCGCGGGCCGCGACCGCGTCTGCGCGGCGTAGCCCGCCGGCGCTACATGTGCGGCTCGTACCCCGGGTCGAAGATGCGCGCCGGATCGTCGCTGAAATCGAGGAGGCAGCCGCGACCGCAGAAGTGATATGTCTGCCCGTCGTGCTCCGCGGTGAAGCCCTGCGCCTCGGCGACCTCGGGATTGACCTCCATGCCGCACACCGGGTCCTTGACCATGTTGGTCATCGGTCTGAAATCCTCCGTGTCTGGGATATCACGCTGCGCGGAAGCCGCGCAGCCGCAGAGAGTTGGCCACGACGCTGACGCTCGAGAGCGCCATCGCCCCCGCCGCCAGTGCGGGGCTGAGCAGAAGCCCTGCCACCGGGTAGAGGACGCCGGCGGCGACGGGGATAAGCAGCAGGTTGTAGCCAAAGGCCCACCCCAGGTTCTGGCGGATGGTGCGCATGGTGGCGCGCGACAGCGCGATTGCCGCGGGCACCCCGGCGAGGTCGCTGCCCACGAGGGTGATATCGGATGCCTCGAGCGCCACATCGGCCCCGGTGCCGATCGCGATGCCCAGGTCAGCCTGCGCCAGCGCCGGTGCGTCGTTGATGCCGTCGCCGACCATTGCCACGATGGCACCGGCGGCCTGGAGCCTGCGCACGCTGTCGGCCTTCTGAGCGGGCAGCACCTCCGCGATGATCCGGTCGGGGGCGATTCCCACCCCTCTGCCGATCGCTTCCGCGGTCGCGCGGCGGTCACCGGTCAGCATCCAGACATCGACACCGCTCGCCCGCAGGCGGGCGATGGCGGCGGCCGAGGACGGCTTGACCGTATCGGCCAGACCGATAAGCCCCAGCAGCTCGCCGTCGCGCACAGCGAAGACGGTGGACGCCCCCGACTCGGCCGCCGCCGCCGCCGCGGCCTCAAGCGGGGACGGATCAGCCCCGCTGCCCCGCACGTGGTCGGCGGTGCCCACGAGGATCGCAGCGCCAGCCACCACGGCTCGCACGCCGCGTCCGGCCTCCGCCTCGAAGGCGGTGGCCTCCGGCACGGCGATGCCGCCCTCTGTCGCATGCGAGACGATCGCCTCCGCGAGGGGATGCTCGCTGCCGCGCTCGGCCGCTGCCACCAGGCGCAGCAGCTCTTCGTCCGACACGCCGGGCGCCGGCTGTACGAGCGTGACCGACGGCCGGCCGCGAGTGATGGTGCCGGTCTTGTCGAGCACGACCGCCGTGACGCGCTGCGCGTGCTCCAGCGCGGCGGCGTCCCTGATGAGGATGCCGGCCTCCGCTCCCTTGCCGGTGCCGACCATGATTGCCGTCGGGGTGGCGAGGCCCATGGCGCAGGGGCAGGCGATGATCAGGACCGCGACTGCGCTCACGAGACCGAAGGTGAGGCTCGGCTCTGGGCCGAAGACGAGCCAGGCGATGAGGGTCGCGGTGGCAAGCGCGATCACCGCCGGGACGAACCAGCCGGTCACGCGATCGGCAAGGCGCTGAATGGGTGCCCTGGAGCCCTGGGCCTGCTCCACCAGCGCGACGATCTGCGACAGCGCCGTATCGCTGCCGATCCGCTCCGCACGCATCACGAACGAGCCGTTGGCGTTGAGCGTCGCTCCGATCACCTTGTCACCCGGGCCCTTGTCGACCGGGAGCGACTCGCCGGTGAGCATTGACTCGTCCACCGCCGAGGCGCCATCGATCACGGACCCGTCGACGGCGACGCGATCTCCGGGCCGGACGCGGATGAGATCTCCGACCACCACCTCCGAGACGGGGACCTCCCGCTCACCACCCTGGCGCAGGACGCGGGCCGTGGCCGGCTGAAGCCGCAGCAGCGCTTTGACTGCACCCGCCGCACGGCTCTTGGCGCGAGCCTCCAGCCAGCGGCCGAAAAGGATCAGGCCGATGATCACGGCTGCGGAGTCGAAGTAGGTCTCGTGGCTCAGCCCGGCGCCCATCACCGTCCCGGGAACCAGCGTCACGACAACCGAGTATCCGTAGGCCGCGAGCGTTCCCATGGCGACCAGGGTGTTCATGTCCGCGTCGAAGTGGCGCGCGGCTCGCAGAGCGGCAACCAGGAAGCGCCGACCGAAGACAAACTGCACGATGGTTGCGGGCACCAGGAGCCACACGTTCACGCTCTCCATGGGCCACGGCGTGCCTCCGGGCCACAGCATGATCGCCATCATCACCGCGCCGATGATCGTCGAGGCCACCGCCGTCAGCAGCAGCTCCCGCCGCTCGCTCGACCTGGACGCCTCGGCGGCCATCTCTCCGTCTTCGGCGGACGCGCCGACGGCCTCGGGTGCGATCTCGTAGCCGGCGGCCTGAATCGCGGCCACGATGCCCGTCCGATCGATGACCGCGGGGTCGAACTGCACGGTCGCGCGCTCAGTGGCCAGGTTCACGTGCGCGGCGGCGACCCCGTCCGCGCGTTTCAGGTACCGCTCGATGCGGTTGACGCAGCTGGCGCATGTCATCCCCACTACGGGGAGGGTGAGCTCGATTCCGGTGGCGGCTTTGGCGGGAGTCTGGACCATGTGTTCAGTATACTCACCGGGAGTATCCATGAGCCCCGCCCGTGAGGGGCGGGAGGGGATCGGCACGTTGGGCACAGCCCTTGCAAACCTCGGCACCCAACGATCTGGGGAACCCATGGGCACAAATACCAACGACCGGGCAGCGCAGCGCCGAGACGAGGCGCCTGTTCTGTGCATCCTCGACGACGACGCCGCGACCCTGGACCTGGTGCGCGATGTGGCCGAAGAGTCCGGATGGGTGGCATACGGGTTCAGCCGCATTTCGGAGGTCCGTCAATTCCTGAGCGGCCGCCGGCCAACTCTCCTGATGCTCGACGATGACCTGCCGGATGGCCGCGGGGGTGACCTCGCGCGCGAGCTCCAGCAGGACGAGTCCCTGGGTGATCTGCCGATGGTGGTGTGCACCGCGGCGCACCCTGCGCGCCAGGAGGAGATCGGCGGCTGGGCCCCGGTGATCTCGAAGCCATTCGAGCTGGAGGAGTTCGAGCGCCACCTCGAGGCCAGCTTCCCGCGACCCGCGTCGCGCCTGCGCCGCCAGCCGACGGCAGGCTAGGCTTGAGCGCGTGCGCGCGCTCATCCTCTCCAACGAGTACCCGCCGGACGTCTACGGCGGAGCCGGCGTCCACGTTGCCGAGCTGACGCGCCACCTGCGCGAGCTCATCGAGGTTGACGTCCGCACCTTCGGCACGCAGTCGGAGGATGCTGTCGGCTGGCGAGTCCGTGGCTACCCCGCGTCCCACGATCTCGCCGCAACCGACGAGCGGCTGCGTCCGGTCCTCGCCGCCCTGTCGCGCAATCTGGCGATGGTGGCGGACCCGGTACAGGCGGACGTGGTGCACTGCCACACGTGGTACACGCACCTCGCAGGCATGCTCGCGCAGCAGTCGTGCGGGCTCCCGCTCGTTGTCACGGTCCACTCCCTGGAGCCGCTGCGCCCATGGAAGCGCGAACAGCTCGGTGGTGGCTACCTCACCAGCTCGTGGGTCGAGCGCTCCGCACTCGAATCAGCCGATGCGGTGGTCGCCGTGAGCCGCGGGACGCGCGACGACGTGCTGCGGCTGTTTGAGATCTCCCCCGAGCGGGTGCACGTGATCCACAACGGCATCGACGCGGAGTTCTACCGGCCCGACTCGCGGACCGACGCCCTTGATCGTCACGGCATCGATCCGCAACGCCCGTATGTCCTCTACCTGGGGCGCATCACGCGGCAGAAGGGGATCGTGCACTTCCTGCGGGCGGCCGAGCACCTTGACCCTGAGATCGCGGTGGTGCTATGCGCCGGCAAGCCGGATACGCCCCAGATCGCGGACGAGATGAGCGCCGCTCTGGCCAGACTGCGGGCCACGCGCGGCGGCGTGACATGGATCGACGAGATGGTCAGCCGCGAGGACGCCCGCCAGCTCTACAGCCACGCGGCCGTGTTCTGCTGCCCATCGATCTATGAGCCGTTCGGCATCATCAATCTCGAGGCCGCGGCGTGCGAGACCGCGGTCGTCGCCTCGGCCGTGGGCGGCATACCGGAGGTGGTCGTGGATGGTGAGACCGGCCTCCTCGTCCCGCTCTCCCTGCGCTCCGACGAGCCGATGACGCCGCTCGACCCGGATGCATTCGAGCACGACATGGCGAGGGCCATCAACGCGCTGGTCGCGGACCCGTCCCAGCGGGAGGCGATGGGTCGGGCAGCTCGCCGCCGCGCGATCGAGCACTTCTCATGGCAGGCAATCGCGCGCCAGACCGTGGAGCTCTATCGGTCCGTCAGCGGCTGAACGCGGGACATGATCGCGAGGGTGTTGCCCTCCCCGTCCTCGAAGAAGGCCATCCATTCCTCGACTCCGGTCTCGTCATCGGTGTAGATGAGGTGCGGGGCGCCCTTGAATCGTACGTTGCTCGACGACGGGTTGCGCCAAGGCTAGACCGGTCCGCACCGAATTTCCCTACCCGCGACCTATGATTCCCCGGTGGACGGCGTGAATCGACCGATGCACGCGCACCCGGCTCCGATGAGCCGCCGGCGGCTGCTCCAGCTGGGTGCCGCCGCCTCGGCGGCGGGGCTGGCCGCGTGCGCCGGACCGATTCCATCGCTCGTGCCGAGCCTCTCGTCGCGCGGCAGCGGGCAATCGGCTCCCGCGGCGAGCGTGTCGCCCCGGCCCTCGCCAACGCCAAACGTGGCGACCGGACGGGTCCTCTACCGCGACGGGGCCCTGGCCGATGGTCGGTCAGCCACGCTTCAGCGCCACACCTCGATCCTCGTCGACGCGGGACGCATCGCCTGGATCCGGCCGGCTGACGGCGAAGCCGATGCGTCGGGGGCCACGGTCATCGACTGCCTGGGGGCGACGTTCGTGCCGGGCCTCGTCGACTGCCACAGCCACGTCACCGGTCCCGGCGGCGCGAACTGGATCGAGCGCTTCAGTGATCCGCCCGAGGCGCTCCTCGCCGTGGCCGATCACAACGCAAGGATCGGCCTCGCGGCCGGCGTGCGCTGGATGCGCGACGTTGGATCGCCCATCGGCGTCGACCCTGCCGACGGACGGGAGCGCGCACTCGCCCTGGCCGTCCGCGACCGATGGGCGGGGCGCGCGGACCGGCCGTACCTGCGTGCCGCGGGATCGTGGCTCTTCAGGCGTGGGGCGAACCCGATACCGGCGGCGGTGGCAGTTGAGAGCGCCGACGAGCTGGTCGACGCCGCCGTCGGCCAGCTGGATGACGGCGCCGACCTCGTGAAGCTGTACATGGACGGCCCCGATGTCGACGCGTCGCCGTGGTCGGCGGCCGAGGTCGCGCGCGTGGTCGAGGCCGCGCATGCCCGTAGCGCGCGGGTCGCCGCGCACGCGGGGCGGGTGAGCGGGGCGCGCGCCGCCGTGACGGGCGGGGTCGACTCGATCGAGCACGGGTTCGACCTCGACGGGCAGGTGGCCGCCGAGATGGTGCGGCGCGGGACCACCCTGGTCAGCACGCTCGGGGTGATGCGGTTATGGATCAGCTTCGGGTCGACGACGACGCTGCCGCGCTTCGCCGAAGAGCCGGGGAGGTCGCAGGTCCTCGCTCGGCTGGAGATGGCGGAGGCATCGGTCAGGACCGCCCGTGACGCCGGGGTGAAGATCGCGACGGGGAGCGACTTCGGCGGCGGGTCACTGCGCGCGAACCAGCTGGCGTGGGAGGTGACGAGCCTGGTGGCGGCGGGTCTGGAGCCCGCGGACGCGCTGGCGGCGGCGACCTGGCGCGGCGGCGAGCTCATCGGCGAGGACGAGGCCGGCGTCATCCGCGAGGGCGGACCGTCCGACTTCTTCCTGGTCCACGGCGATCCCCTCTCCGATCCCGACGCACTGTGGCGCGTATGGCGGACGGCGTGGGAGGCGACTGGCTGACCAGGACTGCGCCGACAACCTCGACAACGACGGCGACACCATTAGAACTGCTGTTCTAATCGGCCCCATCGCGGTACGATTGATCCCCCGTGACTACGACGCTCTCAGCCGATCCGATGACCGGATTCAGCGAACCGACACGCACCTGGTTCAACGAATCGTTCGCCGCGCCGACGCGCGCCCAGGAGCTGGGATGGGTCGCAATTGGGGCCGGCCGGCACACGCTCATCCACGCCCCGACCGGGTCCGGCAAGACCCTCGCCGCGTTCCTGTGGTGCCTTGACCGGCTCCTGACCGATCCACGCCCCGCTGCGACCGCCAACTCGGTGCGTGTCCTGTACATCAGCCCGCTCAAGGCACTGACCTACGACGTCGAGCGCAACCTGCGCGCGCCGCTTGCGGGGATCCGCCGCACGGCCGAGCGCCTTGGAGTGCCGGTGGCGGACGTGGACGTCGCGGCACGCACCGGGGACACGCCTGCCGAGGCGCGGCGTCAGCTGGCGAAGCACCCGCCGCAGATCCTGGTCACCACCCCCGAGAGCCTCTACCTGCTGCTCACCAGCCAGGCCCGCGAGACTCTGCGTGGCGTCGAGCACGTCATCGTGGACGAGGTGCACGCAATGGCCGGCACGAAGCGCGGCGCGCACCTCGCGATCAGTCTCGAGCGGCTGAGCCACCTCACCACGTCGGATCCCCAGCGCATCGGCCTGTCTGCGACGCAGCGGCCACTGTCGGCCATCGGCGGATTCCTGGGCGGCGTGGGGCGCGAGGTCGAGATCGTGGACGCGGGCTCGAGGAAGGAGCTCGACCTCGAGGTGATCGTGCCGGTCGAGGATATGGCGCGTATGGGGGACACCATTGCGCCTGACGAGGCGCCCGGCGGGCCTGCAGCCGGACCGGAGGCGCGCCACTCCATCTGGCCGTCGATTCATCCGCGCTTGCTGGAGCTGATCCGGGCGCATCGGTCCACGCTGATATTCGTGAACAGCAGACGGCTGGCGGAGCGGCTTGCGGCGCGGCTGAACGAGCTCGCCGGCGAAGACCTCGTGCGGGCGCATCACGGCAGCGTGGCGCGTGAGCAGCGCCTGGAGATCGAGGAGCAGCTCAAGAACGGGACGCTGCCGGCGCTGGTCGCGACCAGCAGCCTGGAGCTGGGCATCGACATGGGAGCCATCGACCTCGTGGTGCAGATCGAGGCGCCGCCGTCGGTCGCGTCCGGCATGCAGCGCATCGGCCGCGCCGGCCACCAGGTTGGCGAGCCATCCGTCGGCAAGATCTTCCCGAAGTACCGCGGCGACCTGGTGGAGGCCGCAGTCGTCGTGGAGCGCATGAAGGCGGGAGCCATCGAGGAGACGCGCATTCCGCGCAACCCGCTCGACATCGTCGCTCAGCAGGTGGTCGCGATCTGCGCCATGGACCGCTGGAAGGTCGACGATCTGCATCGGCTCATCACCCGCGCCGACAACTTCCGAGACCTCTCCCGGGAGCAGCTGACCGGCGTGCTGGACATGCTCAGCGGCCGATACCCATCCGACGAGTTCGCCGACCTCAAGCCCCGGATCGTCTGGGACCGCGTGACCGACGAGGTTGCGTCACGCAACGACGCGCGCGTGCTGGCGGTCACGTCGGGCGGGACCATCCCGGACCGGGGCCTGTACGGCGTCTTCCTGCCCGGAGATGCCGCGGGGCGCGGCGGCCGCCGCGTGGGCGAGCTCGACGAGGAGATGGTCTACGAGAGCCGCGTGGGGGAGGTCTTCCTGCTGGGCGCGTCGAGCTGGCGGATCGAGGACATCCTTCCCGACCGGGTGATCGTCACTCCGGCCCCCGGAGAGCCGGGCAAGATGCCCTTCTGGCACGGGGATGCCGTCGGAAGACCGATCGAGCTCGGCCGTGCGATCGGTGCCTTTCTGCGGGAGCTTGAGCCGATGCCGGCCGCCGTGGCGACCGCGCGGGTTCGCTCGGAGCATGCCCTCGACGAGCTCGCCGCGAGCAACCTGGTCGCCTACCTGTCCGAGCAACGGGAGGTCACGGGCGTCCTTCCCACCGACCGCACGATCGTGGTCGAGCGCTTCCGCGACGAGCTCGGCGACTGGCGGGTGGCGGTCCTCACCCCGTTCGGCGGCCGCGTGCATGCACCGTGGGCGATGGCGATCGAGGCGCGCTTCCGTGACCGGCAGGGCGTCGAGGTGCAGGCCATGTGGTCCGACGATGGGATCGTGGTGCGCCTGCCGGAGGGCATCGAGAGCGACGGATCCACCATCGAGTCCGCACTCCTCGTGGAGCCGGACGCCGTCGAGGAGCTGCTCACCACCGAGCTGGGCGGTTCGGCGCTGTTCGCGGCTCGGTTCAGGGAGAACGCCGCCCGCGCCCTGCTCCTGCCGCGCCGGCGACCGGGTCAGCGCACGCCGCTGTGGATGCAGCGCCAGCGGTCCGCGGACCTCCTGACCGTCGCCTCGCGATACGGGTCCTTCCCGATCATCCTGGAGACGTACCGCGAGGTGCTGCGCGACGTCTTCGACCTGCCCGCGCTCGTCGATCTCCTGGGCGCCATCCGCGCGCGCCGGATCCGCGTCGTGAGCGTCGAGACGCGATCCGCCTCACCCTTCGCGAGCTCCCTGCTCTTCGACTACGTCGGCTCCTTCATGTACGAGGGCGACGCGCCTCTCGCCGAGCGCCGGGCGCAGGCGCTGGCACTCGACCGCGAGCTGCTCGCCGAGCTCCTGGGCAGCGAGGAGCTGCGTGAGCTCCTGGATCCCGAGGCGGTTGCCGATCTCGAGCTCGAAGTTCAGTGGCTTTCCGAGAGTCGTCGAGCCAGGACGACCGACGGCGTTCATGACCTGCTGCGGCGCGTAGGGGACCTGCGGATCGACGAGGTGGCGGCGCGCTGCGTCGAGGCGCTCGACGTGGCCGGTGCGTTGCACGAGCTGGAGGCATCGCGTCGAGCCGTGCCACTGCGCGTTGCGGGCGAGGAGCGTTGGGTCGCGGTCGAGGATGTTGCCCGCTATCGGGATGCGGTGGGTGCCAGCCCGCCGCCGGGCATCGCCGAGACTTGGCTCGCCGCCGCCGAGGCCCCGCTCGACTCGCTCCTGATGCGCTGGGCGCGGACCCACACCCCGTTCACCGCCGACGCGCCCGCGACGCGCTGGGGCCTCGCCGTGGCCACCGTGGAGGAGCGGTTGCGTGCGCTTGCCTCCGCCGGCACGCTGCTCGAGGGGGCCTTTCGCCCCGGGGGAGCGGCGCACGAATTCACTGACCCGGACGTTCTGCGCCAGCTCCGCAGGCGTTCGTTGGCGCGGCTGCGCCGCGAGGTGGAGCCCGTCGAGCCGGAGGCGCTCGCCCGCTTCCTGCCGGCCTGGCACGGTATCGGTTCGAGCGGGGGCGGGTTGGGACGGCTGCTGGAGGTCGTGGCGCAGCTGGAAGGCGTGCCGATTCCCGCCTCCGCGCTCGAGCGCGACGTCCTGAGCGCCCGAGTGGCGGGCTACACCCCGCGCCTGCTCGACGAGCTGGGTGCCGCGGGCGAGGTCGTGTGGGTCGGACGCGGCTCACTGGGACGCGAGGACGGCCGCGTGTCGCTCTACCGTCGTGACAGAGTCGAGCTTCTCGGGCAGGCGGGGGGCGACGACGCGCCCAGCGGACCGATCCACGAGGCCATTCGCGAGCACCTGCGGCGTCGCGGGGCGTCGTTCTTTCCGCAGCTGCGCGCGTCGGTGGCCGACGCACGTACCGGCGACCAGTTGCTCGATGCCCTGTGGGACCTCGTCTGGGCCGGCGAGGTCACCAATGACACGTTCGCGGCGCTGCGAGCGCTCTCCCTGCCACGCACGCGCTCGAAGGCGGCACCTCGGCCCGGGCGGCTTGTGGCGCTCGGTCCGCCGCGGGCCGCGGGGCGGTGGTCGCTGGTGGCGGAGCTGGTGGGGGAGGGGCGCAGTGCCACGGAGCGCGGGCACGCGCTGGCGGTCTCGCTCCTCGAGCGATACGGCATCGTGACCCGAGAGGCCGTCGTCGCCGAGGGGGTCGCGGGCGGCTACGCGGCCGTGTACCCGGTGCTGCGAGCCATGGAGGAGTCCGGCCGCGCACGGCGCGGGTACTTCGTGGCGGGGCTCGGTGCGGCGCAGTTCGCCCTGCCGGGAGCAGTGGAGCGGCTGAGATCGGCGCGCGACGGCGAGAGCGACGAGGCCGACCGACCGATGATTCTGGCCGCGACCGACTCCGCACAACCGTACGGTGCGGCGCTGCCCTGGCCGCGCTCCGATGGCGACGAGCGGCTGCCCTTCCAGCGGGCCGCGGGTGCCTACGTCGTGCTCATGGGCGGCCGAGCCGTCCTGTACCTCGAGCGCGGAGGCCGGAGCCTGCTGACCCTGCCCGCCGCCGCGGATGCCGACCTCCTCCGCGGGGCAATCTCCGCACTGCCCTCGCTCGTGGCCCCGCAGGGTCCCTACCGCGAGCTGCGGATCGATCGCGTCGACCGCGCTCCCGTCGGCGAGTCGTCGGCGGCCGAAGCCCTGGCCGCCATCGGCTTCAGGTCCAGCTTCCGGGGATGGGTCCTCCGCCGAGCGTGACCCGCTAAGGTCCGGTCACCGCCGTGGCCGACTCCAGGACCATCTGGCCTCGACACGTCACGACCACCTGTTCCGGGATGCTCTCCGAGCCGGTGGCTGCCTCCGCCTCATCACAGCCCTGGGATGCGGCGTCGTCCAGATGGACGCGCACCTCGACCCACGTCCCGCGAGGCGGCATCGACAGCCCGGATGCCGGGTCGATCGAGATCCGTACGCCGATGCCCCCGAACCCCTCGGTCTCCGAGATGGTCACCTGGTTGTAGTTGATGCCCTGGCAAACGAGCCATCCCGAAGGCTGCTCGGCCGCCGGGCAGGCTCCACCTAGGCCGGCATCCGGCGGAATTTCTGGATACCACGCTCGGAAGGTGAACGGCTCGGCCCCCTGGCAGGCCAGGCGCTGGAGATCGGTCCTGGCGAGGATCAGCGCCTCCGCCGTGAAGGGCGGTGAAGGACAGCCCGGGTCCGACGGCAGGAGCCACGGCTCGCCGGCCTCGCTGGCGGCGGCGACCCAGCCGAACCACGCCGGGCAGTTGTAGGGATCCGTCTCGAACGTTCCCGCGCAGCCGGTGTTCGGTGGCAGGCCCAGGGTTGACAGCAGGTACCACCTGAACCCATCGGCTTCGGCGGGCCCGCCCACCACGAAGCTGGTTGCGCCGAGCTCCAGGCTGCCGCGTTTCGCTTCGGATACGCCCGGGGCCGCGCGCACCGAGAGGCGGTCGACGGTGGTGGCGACGATGGTGTCCAGCCCGATCGGCACCGGGGTCGGCGCCGCCGCTTCGCTCGCGGGGGCGGCTCCCGACCCGGACGGAGCGGGCGTGATGGATTCGCTGGGCAGTGGCGATCCGGCGACGCTTCCGTGGGGCGACGCTGCCCCGCTGCCGCTGGGCGAGAGGCCTGTGGCGCCGCCGTCGTTCCGCGTCAGGAGCATGACCAGGAGCACGGCTGCCACCAGGAGCAGCAAACCGATGACGATCACCATTGGCCAGGGGACCGCCTGCGGGGTGCGGCCCGGCGCCTGGGGCCTCAGCGGCGGATACGGCTGATCGTTCACAGCTGGCTATCCCGGGAGTGCCCCATTCCCCGAACATGATTTCCCCGGGCATGAAAATGTCCCGAAGGACCCACAAGACCCGTTGATGCAATCTCCGAGTCTCGGACTCCTCCGGGACAAGACGTACGATAGGGGCGGACGCCCGCCGGAACAAGCAACTTATCCACCAGTCCTGACCCTCGATCTGGACTTATCCACGCTTCGCGCACAATATACGCCGCCGGATGCCACCCGCGAGGCCGAATTCACAGTCGTCCCGCTTCGATGATCCGTTGCAGGAACTCGCGCGTCCGTGGTTCGCGCGGCGCCCGGAAAATCTCGCCAGGCGGCCCCTCCTCCAAAATTGAGCCTGCGTCGAGGAAGAGCACCCGATGGGCGATGTCGCGCGCGAATGCCATCTCGTGCGTCGCGATGACCATGGTCATGCCGGAGGCCGCGAGCTCGCGGATCACGTTGAGCACCTCGGCCACCAGCTCCGGATCCAGGGCGCTCGTCACCTCATCGAGCAGCAGGATGCGCGGACGCATGGCCAGCGCCCGCACGATCGCCACGCGCTGCTGCTGGCCGCCCGAGAGCCGGTCCGGGAAGTCGTCGCGCTTCTCCCCCAGCCCGAAGCGCTCCAGCAGCTCCTCGGCCTGACCCTCCGCGTCGGCGCGAGCCAGGCGCAGCACCTTGCGCGGCGCAAGCGTCACGTTGTCGATGACCGACATGTGTGGGAAGAGGTTGTAGGCCTGGAACACGATGCCGATTCCGCGGCGGGTGCGGTCGACGTCCACTCCCTCCGCGGTGATCTCCACCCCACCGACCACGATCCGCCCGTCGTCGATCGGTTCCGTCAGATTGATGCAGCGCAGGAGCGTCGACTTGCCAGAGCCGGATGCGCCGATGACGCACACGACCTCGTGGTCTGCCACCTGCAGGTCGATCCCGCGGAGCACGTCGAGGTCGCCGAAGGACTTCCAGAGCCCCTCAATGCTCAGGGCGGGCTCCCGCGCGCCGGTCACAGTCCCCACATGCGCGCCCGTTGCCCGCCGGACGAGGTCGCGTCCACCGCCCCTCCGGAACGCCGGGCGCGCTCCCTCGCCACCAGCCAGTCGGTGAAGCGCGCCATCGGGATTACCAGCACGATGAAGACGAGCGCGGTAACGAGGTAGGGCGTGAAGTTGAAGGTCGCCTGTTGCCGGATCTGCGACTGGCGGAAGATCTCGACGATGCCGACGAAGGAGACGAGGACCGTGTCCTTCTGGAGGCCGATGAAGTCGTTGAGCAGGGGCGGGATGACGCGCCTGACGGCCTGCGGCACGACGACGTAGCGCAGCGCCTGGAGCTGCGTCAGGCCGAGCGATCGGGCCGCGGCCTCCTGGCTCGGGTGGACGGACTCGATCCCGGCGCGATACACCTCCGATACGTACGCCGAGTACACGAGCGTGAGTGCGACCACGCCCCAGAAGAAGGGGTCGTTCGGCACCCCGGGCAGACGCAGGCCCGGGATTCCAAAGGCGAGCAGGAAGATCACCAGCACGCCCGGGACCGCTCGAAAGAGGTCGATGTACACGGTCGCAAGCAGGCGGAGTGGGAAGAGTGCCGGTCCCTTCAGGCCGCGGACGACCGCCAGCACCAGTGCCCACGCGAGGATGAGAACCTCGGCGATCAGGAAGAGCCTGACGTTGACTTCGAAGCGGGCGACAATCCGAGGCGCCGATTCGAGAAAGTTCTCCCCGTCGAGGAACGAGCGACGGAAGGCCTCCCACCCCGGCGCATTGACGATGATGACGCCGAGGACGCCGAACACCACCGCCGTCGAGATGGCCGCAACCACCAGCGCCCGCCCGCTGTAGCGACGCACCGCGCGACGCCGCCGCGGACGAGCCGGCGGCTCTGATCTCCCGTCGCGCGGCGGGTCGTCGATCACGGGGAGGGCCGAGCGGCTACGGCGCGATCTCGGGAACGCCGGCACTGTCGGACATCCACTCCTGCGTGAGATCGTCAAGCGCGCCGCTCTCACTCAAGGTGGCCAGCGCCTGGTTGACGCAGTCCGTCAGCGGGCTGTCCTTCTCGAGCACGAGGCTGAAGTACTCCTCCTCGTCGGCGCCCGGGAATTGGCCGACGACCACCCCGTCCTCCATCTGGACCGCCGTGATGAAGAACGCCGTGGGCAGGTCCACGACGATGCCATCCACCTGCTCCGCCTGCAGCGCCGCGATGGCGCCGTCGTTGTCGTTGTAGACCATCGGATCCTGCTCCGGTTGGATGACCTCTTCGACGTACGCCAGGCTCGTCGTGGAGGACGCGACCCCGAGCCGCGCCGCGCGAACCTCATCGATCGACGTCGCGCCCTCGAGGTCGGTGCCCGAGCGTGAGACGAGTGCCTGGTTTGCGAAGTAGTAGCCGTCACTCATGTCGACCACCTCCGCCCGCTCCTCGGTGTATGAGATCTGCTGCAGCGCGAAATCGAAGTCCTTCTCGCCGGGCGCGAAGGTGTTCTCGAACGGCAGCGCGATCCAGTCGACCGCATCGGTGGAGAAGCCCAGTTCTGCGGCCACGGCATAGGCGACTGCGGCCTCGAAGCCGCGTCCCTTCGTCGGATCGCCGAATTCCCATGGCTCGGTGGCCTGCTCCCCCTCTTCAGGAGCGAGCACGTAGGGTGGGAACGCTGGGTTGCTGGTGCTGACGGTGAGGCGCCCATCAGCGACCGTCTCGAGGCTCTCGGCAGTGCAGTCGGCGCCTGCGGTCCCCGAGGCCGCTTCCGACGCGGCGGGGGAGGAACCGCCGCCGGCAGTGCACGCGGCGAGCAGAGCAAGGGCAAGGGGAAGCGTTGTGAGACGGATGTTCTTCGGCATCGGAAGTGGCTCCAGTAGTGAGAGGCGGTGAGTGTAGATGGCGACCGGTCTCGCGGCGACCGTCAGAGCTGAACGACCTCGCGGTGCTTCGCGACGTGGGCCTCCATGCCCAGGCCGTCCCGGATGCGCGTGGCGAAGGCTTCGGCCGCGTCCGGATCGCCGTGGACGATGAAGACGCGCTTCGGCTTCCCGTTCGCCCCGTTGCCGGCGGCGCCGAAATGTCGCAGCCACGCCTCGAGCTCATGCTGGTCGGCGTGGGCGGAGAAGCCGCTGATCGAGCGCACCCGGCAGCGGACGGCGATCTCCTCGCCATCGATGCGTGCCGTGGTCGCGCCGTTCTGAATGTGGCGCCCGAGCGTTCCCTCGCCCTGGTAGCCGATGAACAACAGCGTGCACTTGGGGTCGGGGAGGAAGTCCTTGAGGTGGTGCATGATCCGGCCGCCGGTGAGCATCCCGGAGCTCGCCACCACGATGAACGGCCGCTTGGCCGTCCGGATGGCCTTCGACTGCTCGACGCTGTCGGTGAACTCCTGGCCGGGGTAGTCCAGCGGCGAGTCGCCCGAGCGCAGCAGGGCGGCGGTCTCCGCGTCGTAGGTCTCCGGGTGGTCGTGATAGACCTTCGTGGCGCGCGACGCCATCGGTGAATCAAGGTACAGCGGCACGCGAGGGATGCGGCCGGAGCGGACCAGCTCGTCCAGCACCCAGATCATCTCCTGCGTGCGGCCGATGGCGAACGCCGGCACCAGCATCACGCCCTCGTCGCCGGCGATCTCGCCGATGGCAGCCGCCAGGTCCGCGATTGCCTTGTCGTGGGGCGCGTGCTCGCGATTACCGTAGGTTGACTCCACGATCACGTGGTCGGCGTGGGAGATGGCCGCCGGATCGCGGAGGATCGGCGTGTCATTGCGGCCGAGGTCACCCGAGAAGACGATCGTGCGCGTCTCGGAGCCGTCGGTCACCCGCAGCTCGATGATCGCCGAGCCCAGGATGTGGCCCGCGTCATGGAAGACAGCCTTCACGCCATCGGTCACGGCGACCTCGTCACCGTAGTCGCAACCTCTGCCGAGGCCCACCGTGGTCTCGACGTCCTTCTCGTCGTAGAGCGGCTGGCGCGTGGTGGTGCGGCCCTCGGGCGTTGCATTCCGAAGGCGCTCCGGCAGGGAGTCGTCGTCCACCTGCGTCTCGGCCGCCGTCGCCTCGGTGGCTGTCTCGGTGGCGGCTGCCTCGACGCGTCGCTCGGCCTTCCTGGCCTGGCGGCGGTTCCACCGTTCGGCGGACTCGACCTGCAGCTTCGCCGAGTCGCGGAGGACGATCTCCGCGAGGTCCAGGGTCGCGCGTGTCGCGTGGATCGGCCCGCGGTAGCCGGCCTTCACGAGTGCGGGCGTTCGGCCGCAGTGGTCGAGGTGCGCGTGGGTCAGGAGCAGGGCGTCGAGCTGGTCGACCTCGAACGCGAATGGCATCTGGTTCCGCTCGACCTCTTCCGGTGAGCCCTGGAACATGCCGCAGTCGATGAGCACGCGGTGGTCACCCACGGTCAACATGAACTGGGAGCCTGTGACGCAGCCCGCGGCACCCAGGAACTGGATCTCGATGCCCACGAAAATCCTCCATCCACGCTCGATTCGGCGCTCGGGAGGCGGAGTATGGCCGATCAACGTCAGCGACGTATGATCGCCGCCATGCCCTTTCCACTGGCTCCGCCGATCGAGCCGATGCTCGCCAAGCCGACGCCGGCCATCCCGACCGGAGAGGGCTGGATCTACGAGCCGAAATGGGACGGCTTTCGCGCCCTCGTCTTTCGCGACGGAGCCCAGGTCTACATCCAGTCGCGCGACCTCAAGCCGCTCAATCGCTACTTTCCGGAGCTCGAGGCACCGCTGCGTGAGCTCGGCGGCCCCGACGCGCGCTGGGTGCTCGACGGCGAGGTGGTCATCGCCAGCGCGGAGGGTGGACTTGACTTCGACTCACTCCTGCTGCGCATTCACCCGGCTGCGAGCCGCGTCGCCATGCTTGCCGCGCAGTCGCCGTCCTCGTTCGTCGCCTTCGACTGCCTGGCGGAAGGCCACGCCGACCTTCGCGCGGCACCGTTCGCCGATCGTCGGGCTCGCCTGGAGATGCTCGCGCAAAGCTCCCCCGCATCGGTCCATCTCACTCCGGCCACACGGGACCCGGTGCAGGCACAGCACTGGTTCGAGGTCTTCGAGGGCGCCGGCCTGGACGGTGTGATTGCCAAGCGCGCGGAGGATCCATACGCGTCGGGTAAGCGGACGATGGCCAAGATCAAGCACCAGCGCACCGCCGACTGCGTCGTTGCCGGGTTCCGTTGGCACAAGAACGGACCGGGAACCCTGATCGGCTCGCTGCTCCTTGGCCTGCTGAACGCCGAAGGGCAGCTCCAGCACGTGGGGGTCACCTCGTCCTTCACGATGGAGAAGCGCAGGGACCTCGTGAGCCTCCTTGAGCCGTACCGCCGAGACGCGCTCGAGGGGCATCCATGGGGCGAGTGGGCAGCCTTCGAGGCGGAGGCCGTCGCCGAGGGGCGCCGGATGCCGGGCGCCACGTCACGTTGGAACCGCGGCAAGAACCTGTCGTGGGAGCCGCTGCGCCCAGAGCTGGTGTGCGAGGTGGCCTTCGATCACCTGCAGGGCGACCGGTTCCGTCACGCCTCCACGTTCCGGCGCTGGCGCTCCGACCGATCGCCCGCCGATTGCCGCTACGACCAGCTGGAGGAGACCCCGGCCGCCCTGCTCGCTGACCTGTTCGCTCAATAACCGGGCGGGTACACTCCGGGACCGTCACATCCGCCCCGCACTCGGAGGCTCCACGTTGTCCGTCGTCGCTGATCCGAACGCCACCGTCAACGACCTTGCAGACCGCTTCTGGGAGGGGGTTCTGCAACGCGATCCGCTGTGGGCCACGACGCTGGGCGACGAGCGCTACAACGATCGGTGGCCGGACCTCGGCGCGGCGGGCAGAGCGGCAGAGGAGTCAGCATTCCGGAGCGTTCTGGCGGAGGCGCAACGCATCCCGGACCATGGACTGGACCCGGAGCAGACGATCACGCGCGACATGTTGATCC
>Ga0136611_10000888_pt1 | contig 20307 bp, 20 predicted proteins | sample AntDrymUQ2232306_2_FD_106645 | JGI IMG/M metagenome (GOLD analysis project Ga0136611, IMG submission 106645) | Polar desert sand microbial communities from Dry Valleys, Antarctica - metaG UQ223 (23.06) | ecosystem: Environmental > Terrestrial > Soil > Desert | place: Antarctica: Dry Valley...
ATAATATACTTGCATTATATGTGTATTGTGCTATAATGATTAATGGAACGTTGTTCTGGGATTTGTTAGCATCAAGTGACTATTTATCCCACCGAAACAGCACTGCCCAAGACGAATTGATTCTCATAGACTCATACTAGAGCTAAGCAGCTGCAGACTAAGGCAATAATTTTATTAATTATTGATTGACCTGCAGCTTTTATTTTGCTTCAGGCCAGAGGAGTTACAAATGAGTGAAATAACAACCTTTCGTCGGCGCCTATTAGCCGCCGGTGTAATATTAGCCGGATCTGGCGCTCTGTCGGGATGCTCAGATGCACCAGTAGATTACGAAGGTATCGGCAACGAATTCATCGTGCGTGCCGTGGTAAGTGATTCTGAGGAGGACGGTTTAGTACAAGCGCCCGAAAATCAGTTTGTTGTTCTAGCGGCAAACGGAAAGGCAAAATCACATTTTCCCAATCCGGCAGATTCAGGCCTATCAGTTGGCGAAGTCGATTTCCTGCAACGATACAGCAAAGAACCGAGAGGCTTTTTGAGCTGCGGCGACGATGTCTATGTCGGCGAGGTTTTTGATTCTAACGGTGGGCGAATTGCGCCTGAAGACCTGCAGCCCGGTGATGTTATAGAGATAGAAGGTCATATACGACAGTCTATGTACTGGCAATCTACCGGGAAGTCAGGCTATTGTAACGAAGAAGATTTGGCTGTATACGAGACAATTCGAATCGTTGAAGGGACTTTGAATCGATAAGGGCGGTAACGGGATTGGAGATTCGCTCATTTGCGAATCTCCACATTTCAAAAGTCAATAGCGGCCGCCAAAGCAGCTCCATCTAAACAGGCGTTCGTATCCTTAGATCCATACGCATGCGTCATTATTAGATTAGGCATGGACCCGATGTGCTTTTCAATGATTTGCTGTATCCTGTCGCCATAATTAGGGAACTTAAATGCTCCACCGTGGCAGACGATTGCAGTAGCCTTATTAGATAAATCAATTTCTAACGCTAGCGCCGTCCCGACTATCATATGAGCTACGACGAGTGCTGAGTGATCGTATAGTTCGCCCGCAAAGATATCTCCCTCTTTGAACCTGTCCTCGATATCACGTGCCCGCATATAACCATTCCGTGCTTCCCACTGGGCTTCAATACCTGATTTATTAGAGCCAATTTTATCTAAACATAAGTATGTTGCTCCATACACACCACACTCGATATCTTGAGCGTACCTGTTTAACTCGGGAATAGTCTCAATATGTCCTGCTTCTGTTGAATAAATGCTTTTTTGACTAATGCGGCCATCCCAAGTCCACCACCATTAATTGCAAAAAGCACTGCATCAATCTGTTTGTCTTTGCCGGCTTCGACAATGCCACTTATTAAGCCAGCAGGTCCGTCATTGAGGCACGCCTTTAGTGTAGGTACCACATTTTTGAAATCATTATTATAGCGTTCATCCAATTCTTTCAGAAAGTGATCAACTTTAGGATGATAAAGTGGCTTCGTACCATTCAGAGGAGCACCCCAGGAAATACCGATTGGTATATTGTGCTGATTTGCGTACGCAGCGGTTTTATCTAAACTTGCTAAATAACCATCGCCGAGCGCACCTTGAACATAATCTTTATAGGTATCGTCAAGTACTAACTGTCCGTTTCGAATAGTGTAAAGTTGAGTCAGCCCCTTATCGCCACCAAAGTCAGCTCCAATAACTTGCTTCCCGTCTTTAGCACGAAGCGCTTCTGCTGTATCATTTGGATTAAAATTAGCAATTTGTTCGGCATGAATGCTTTCGAATGTGAATCTTTCCAGCTGGATTTTGAACAGGTCAGGTACAGGATTTTGTGTAATTGGCGTGTAAGAGATATTGTTCATATAGCTAGCATACCGCAGTACCGCTTAACGGTAGTCAGCCGAATATAAATTATACCGACACGCAGGACTCAAACATTATTCTGTGAAATTATCAAAGATTCTGGTGATCCCCTTTGTCGAATCTGAGACCAAGTTTACTTCGGTCAAGAAACTCGGCAATACTGTATTTTTCGCCGGATATATGAAACCAGCTTCGGCTATCTCAATTGCACCATGAGATGTTGACTCAAGATCAATTTGCTCGTAATCTTCGCTATTTGTTACGTGAAAAAAGAATTCTAGATGCTCCCAATCCTTGTGCTGAAACTGCTGGACATAGAGCAAGTTGCCGACAATGGGCTTAATGCCAGTTTCTTCGATAAGTTCCCGTTCCAAGGCGGGAATGAGGGGTTCCCCGACATCCACTCCGCCACCTGGCGTACACCAGAAATCCAGCCCATCGTCTGATATACTACCGGGGTACTTTTTGAGCCGAACGCACAGTAACTTATTGTCATTGATTATTATTGCGCGTACTGCTACTCTTCGATTTTGCATAAATTATATTGTAACACCTACAAATCAATAGTTACCCAAAAAGGACTATAATAATTTCTCATGCTACATAAAAATTGGTTGCGTCCGTCCAGTCGAATTGGTACCCAATCAGTCTGGAGTTGCTCCGCTGAAAGCAGCTCCGATAAATTAACCTTTGATAAGGAATGCCGCCAGTACCACCAGGCCTGCGGCAGCCATTTTCCTTAATATGTGTCCTTTTTCATTGAGTACAAAGTAACTGATAATTACGGTGAACACTACCTGAGAAGTAAGCAACATTGCAACTCTTGCCGGTTCTGGTGCCTCTCTATAAGCATAATAAGCGAACAAAAAATTTCCGAGACTCGGCACAGCTGTTAGTAACGGTATTCCGAATGTAGTTTTCATGTTGCCGGCCTTTAGATCTTTCATTACGACCTTAGCCTTCAAAGTGAAAACGACAACTGCGGCACCAATATAGGCAATGAGCAGATAAGTTGCTGGACTGACATCTTTTGAAATGTCTGCGCTAGCAAGCTGAAATACCGAAAAGAAAAATGCCGACAGGAGCATAAGTGCGACACCGGTTCGGTTTAATTCAATTCTACCACTAACAACACTTACGATAGCCAGCATGAGTAATAAAATTCCGATAATATTTAGAGGAGTCAGCTGCAAGCCTAGAAACGTCAGTGCTAGGAGCGTGTTAAAAATTAATATCGATGAAAATGCTATTTGTGCCGTGCCGTTTGTCAAGTGTTTAATAGCTGCAAAGTACGTTACGTTGCCTAGACCCTGTCCAAGCACTAGCAGAACGATAGTAATCCAACTCGCATCAGAGACATCTAGATCCAACCCACCCAGAAATGGTGACAACATTAGTGCAATCAGAGCACCCGAAAGGGAAAGAATAGTAGCTTGCGAATATGCCGAAATACTCAGTCTATTCGATAACACTTTTGTCATGACGCCGTAAATAGATCTAAACAGTACGGATATGAAAGCCAGTAGTAGCCATGTCATGTAACCCTAACCAAAAGTTTCGCGTTTAGCGTTATAGTATTTCAGATATGGAACAGTGGCGGCGGCAATAATCACGAGAGCACCCAGCAGCACAAGTCCGCCGGGCCTTTCACTGAAGATTATAATTCCGAATAGAACACCAAATACGATCTCCAAAAGACCGAGTACGCCAGCGGCTCCAGCGTCAATAAGTTTCGTTCCTCTTACAAATGTCCACGAAGCGACTAAGGACGCTAGTGAGAACATTACAAGGTATAGCCATTCAATTTTAAATTCAAATACAGGCACTTTAACCTGGAAAATCCCAGATAACGCGATACTAGACAGTAGCGAAGCTGACCATAAGATGATTGTCGATTGGGTACCGCTATAAGGGATTTGCTTTGCTATCACCATGCTTGCTGCAATCGCAATACCGCTTATTGTCGCTGCAAATAGCGGCAGTATACTGAAGCTCATTGAATGATTTACGAAGACCAACGCCAGTCCGACCAACCCAAGCACGCTAGAAAGGAGCTTATCCTTTGTGAACTTTTCATGCGCCAGTAGCCAGCCAAATAGAAACATTCCGATGATAATCGCTCCATAATTTACTGCTGCACTTACGCCAACGCCTAACTTGAGTATGGCGTAATACAGAGGACCCCACACAAGCGAAGATGCTATCAGCATTCCAGCTAAATATTTGCCGTCTCTTCTCCAATTTATCTTTACCCATGACTTCGTAACTAACACTACAGGGACTAAGGCCAAAATAACAAAAAGGCTCCTAAAGACCGTCGACGTGAAGCCGTCGAAATAATCACCCATCAGCTTAGTCCATACACCATAACTGGCATAGAAAAGAGATGACAAAACCACCAAACTTGCGCCAAGTGGGGCTTTATATTTAGTAGCCATTTGCTTAATGATAGCAGAGACCGATCGAAACTCGAACCTGCCTAACTCTGTGGTGCACATATAGAGCCTCGCTGAGGTGTCAATGACCCCAATTCTGCAACACTAATCTTAGTGCTTATAGCGGCTCAGGATGATGGATTTTAAGTTTTTGAGGTATTTTGCCAAAGTCTTCCTCTTGATGAACGCTGCTGCAATAACTACTGACAATATTATGCCCCATATAGGCCAGAAATTCGTAGCATTTGGAACATCACGAACATTCACGCTAAAAAAGCCTTCTGTAATTAATCCTTCCGAATCAGTAATAATCACTTTTCCTGAGTATCTCCCGGATATACTGTAAGCATGAGTAAACGACGTCACGGTATCTTTCGATGACACTAGTTGCTTGTCTCCGTCACCCCAGTCAATTTCATATGTATAAGGCGGATTTCCGTTTGCCAATCGGACACTCATATTTATGTGTTTGCCTATTTCAGTATCAAAACGGTATCTATCAAATATGACTCTAAAGGGATCTCTAACTATTTCCGCCGGAATATAATACACACTGACGATGCGAGAGTTTTTGCTGCATACACTGGCGTGGCAAGCCCTGGCTGTTATTTCGTTTAGTCCGGCCTGCAGCCGGATGGGCATAGACCAACCGCCATTTTTATTTGCAAAAACCGATCCGATCATCTGGCTATTACGCCATATTTCGATTTGACGATATGACTCACTTATGCCAACTATTGTGATTTGTTTTTCAGATGTAGTCGTTCCGTCTTTGGGTATGGTTATTGTAGGCGGCGTGGGAGTTTTCGATCCCGAGAACGTCGGATTGGAAGGGTTGGATACGCCTGGAGAATTAGAAGCGGCACTAAGTATCGTAAAAAACCTAGGTACAGTAGGAGAGCTTTGTTGACCGGACGGATCGGTAACATAGGCGACGATGCTGTGGTTGCCGGCAGTTAGCTTATTAGAATTAATCTGCAGACTCCAGTTTCCACTCGCATCTACTCGCACGTCTAGTGGTGCATCTTGATCTATATATAGCTGAACATTCCCACCCGGAAAAGTCTCTCCACGTATCTGCAATGCGTTATTCGGTGCAATCTCGCTACCTGACAGCGCAATAGTCGTCGGCAAAAAGACGAACACATCGGTTGTTTCTTGTTCCCGGAAGTTGGCACTTACAATGGCGCTATCACTCAAGGCACCCGTATTTGATTTGGCAAAAATAGTCAGTAAGTGTATGCCGTTATTTTGGGCGCCTAAAAGCTTGGTGAAGTTTCCGTTGATGTCTGAGACAGTAGTTCCGACTACTTGATCACCATCTTTGATGGTGATGAATGAACTCGGCGATGTCTGTCCAATGATGTTCACATAGGTGTCACCGACACCAATACTTAACCCTACGTCAGCATGGGCGACACCGGCTCCGGCATGCAAGATGACGATGGATAAGACTGCAGTAATGAAACTGCTCATTATTACTTTCAAGCCCACTATTGGAGCCCTTTAATCTTTGCCGAGTAATACTTTAACTGATTTGGAGATCCGTTGTCGTGCCCGGTATATAAAGAAGCTTATACCAACAATGAATAGCCCTATAACCGCTATAACCCTGTAAGGCAATCCCCAGAAACTAGTAGACGCCGTTAAGATTTTGTTGTTATTGCCATAAACGAGGGAAACGGTAGCAGTATGCGGTCCAAAGAGCCATTTGTTTTTCCAACTACCCTCCATTTTACGAATTGCACTTGGCAGCACGTTTCGAGAATCAACCGGAATAGTCTGGACGACTTTCCCAAACACATTGGTAATCGTAATTGTACCCTTTGGACGGAACTGAACATTACCAAGGTTTTTGACACGAGTTTCGAAGACAACAGGTCCATATTCATACAGTTTTTTGCCGGTCTTAAAACTCTCTATTTTGGCTTCTTCACGAACATCGCCGGCTATTTTTAGAAACAGTAGCGAACCTATTTCTTGTCCCACCGCAACACCACTGCCGCTCGTTACCGGCTTTGGATCGGTTATGAATACGATTGATCCGAACCTGCCGCCAGGTTGGGCGTTCGATGGCACATTTATAGTGTACTCAAATGTTTTGGATTCTTTGGGTGCAATAGTATCCTTAATAGGACTAATCTTAATCCACGATGCCAAGGCGTATGAATTGTCTTCTTTACTGAGGTTGACCTGTCCTTCTTCGCCGAGCGCACTAAAGTTTCTGACGTCTACTGACACGTTTAGGGGCTCATCGGTAATGTTTTCGACACGGATAGTATTCTTAATGTCGTCACCAGGGTTGGCAGAAGCTTCAAAGGTTGGTGGAGACACCGATAGGCCGGTACGTTCCTGGGCCAATGTATGAGCTGGGGCAACCAGTGATATCCCTAACACCATGAGCAAGAATGATGGCAGAAAATAGCGTATTATGCATTTCATAAGAATACTACGACCCCGACATTGTTCATTATTGACAGTTTACTATACGTTACATCAAAGCGCGAACTTAGCATTACTTTTTATGAATTTGTAACGGTAAGTTCGAGCTTTTTATTGTTTACCAGTGATTATGAACATTGGTGTTTGACTACTACTAGTAGACAGGTGTCGCGGTGTAGATGACAGTCGACGTGTAAGCACCTGGCTCAGTAACACTGGATATTCCTACCTCAAAGCCAACTCGCGTTGTTTGGGCTGCGGTTGCAGTGCCGTTGTAGGCTACTTCAGCGTTAGCTGTGGTGAATGCAGCCCATTTGTTGGCACTAAAGCGGTTAGCAGTGCCGGTACCCAAAGTAAAGTCCTCAGTCGTATAACCAAATCCTTCAGTACCAGCTGCTGAGAAGGTTCCCGGAGCAGCGTTAGTGTGTGTCCCTAGGTCGCTGATGGTAAAGGAGCCGGTAGTAGGAGCTCCGGTGTACCTGGTGGATACGGTGTAGCCCAAGTTAGAGTTAGTGGAAACGGTCAGATCCTGCGCTGCTACCTTGTTGGTAGTAGCAGTAACCGTAGCAAATGGAATGGTTGAAGAAGTAGTGGCCAGACCGTTGGTGATAGTTTCACTGTTTACAGTATTACCGCCGGCGCCTGTGACTCCAGCAACTGCAAAGGTCAGACTTCCATCTACCGATACGGTGACTGCCTGACCGTCAGTGAATAGAAATCCTACTGTGACGCTATCTGATGGGCCGGTTGTACAGTCAGCACCCGTGTATGTAGAGAAAGTCAGGTATTTGTCGTCATTAGCTTGCGAGCCGTTGGTAATACCGTCGACAACAAAGTTAGCACCACTTGCAAGCGATGGCGCGACTGCCGTAGCATTTGTGTACTTCAATATGCCGTTTGTAGTCTTATCCAGCGTAAAGCCAGTATGAGAGGCAAAGAAGTCTGATTGCGCTGTATTTACAGCTACAGCAGCTACAGTAGTGCTCATCCCGGTAGGTACACCGCCAGATCCATCGGGATTAGCGGAGAATGCGAGCTGTACACATCGAATCGCTGTTCCGGTAGTAACGTTACTCGCCAAAAAATCGTATTTTACAAGCGTACTATTGGGTCGAGGATCAGACAGACTTAATGAAGCCGTTGACAAGACTGCAGCCTGGACGACGCCTACCAAAGCCAATACAGGCAATGCAAATGCTGCACCCCCAGCTATTGCTCGATACTTGCTACGTATTACTGAAATACCAATTCTATTTTTCATTTTGTAAGCTTCCCTTTTAATCTTAATTTCGACACATAATGGCTCAGGTATATTACCGTGAGCACTTTACCCGTTTATTTAAACATATCGCCGTTAGTTAAGTCAACGACATTGTGTAAGATTTCTTACACAACTTACGCCTTACTTCGCTGGTCCATTACCCTTCAGTACTTTCCAGGCTGCACTCCACCGTTTGCGCGTTTTAAGCACAAATATAGCTAGCACCATAACAAGAACCAGTGTTACGGCTATAGGCAGCCATGGCAAAATCCAGAAGCCTACACGGCTAGACCGTAAGTCATCCTTGTCAGTACCATATGTTAGCTCGGCCTGAGCCGTGTAGTATCCTAATCTGCCCTTATTATCCCAGGTAAATTTGTATTGCCTAAGCGTCTTAGGAAGTACCAGTCCTTGTGATAAGGGCACAGTACTCACTACCTTTCCACGATAATCCCGGATGGTTACTTTGCCGTCCGGTAAAACGTGTACATTTCCGCTATTCGTCACTGGAAGCTTTATATCGATCGGCCCGAATTGTTTAATCCGCGGCACCTGTAGTGAACCCAGCTTGGCCTGCTCAGTGATTTCACCCCTGACTATCAAAAACGCCAATACGCCGACGCGAGCATTTAGGTAGGCCGTACTCGGTGATAGTGCCTCAGTGGGTATCAGTGGCTGAAAATATATCGTCGCATAATGGCCTCCGGGTGTCGCCCGGGCTGGCGGAAGTATAGTTATGGTTATCTCTTTGGTCTGATTGGGCTGTAGTATGAAATCAGCTGGTTCCAGACTAAACCAGGCCGACGCGTCATAGGTAGATTTGTCGGCGTTAGACAGTAGTGTTTCTAAGGGAGCAAGGTTTTTGACATTCGCTTTGATCGGCAACGGAATGCGGGTGATATTCGTAACACGTACTACGAGACTTGTTTTGACCCCAGGAGATAGCACCTGTTCGGTGATCGCCGGGCTAACCGCCAGTGCCGATTGGGTTTTTGGAGTCGAGCTTTGGGCAGCTGTAGTTCCAGCTAGAATCCCCAGGCACAGTATTACCACGCCGATGTAAAATTTCATGTACATTCCTTGCTTATTACCAAAACCTTAATAGACGTTAATAAATGGGAGTAATACTATACACCGTAACAGTATTATAGTTGTTTGCGGGCTGTACTGCTGTAGTTTGTACCTTGAATGTAAGTATAAACGACTGGTTGGTGATCGGTGTCCCTACGACATTAGTTGTGTGGTCGGCAACAATTTCTCCTGGCGTCGTCAGGGAGAATGGCGCAAAGCAGGGCGGGGACCCGCCGCCAGGACAGGTTGCCGGACTGAATTTGTTTACGCCTTGGATATCGGAATCATCCGAGGTATATCCAAAACCAGTATTGCTTCCCTGCCACGCGGCCGGAGAAGCGTAGGAACCGCCATCAAACAACCCAATAGTGTTGTTATCCTGGGCACGCAGCAGGTCTGCTATATATGACCGGACAACGTAACCGCCGTAAGCATTGGTACTCGTCGTCAGGGTGGAAGTTTTGGTGTCGGTGTGTGAATTGGCGTTATTGAGACGACTGAAAGCGATTACTGACGGACTAACACTGAAGCTTACCGTCGGCGCCACCAACTGGCCATTCGATGAAATGGGTGTGCTGACATTGCCGGCAGTATCGGTAGTCCTGACATTGACATAATATTTCTGTGAGGTTTGCAGACTTAATATAGTATCCGTGACGCTCGTAGATGTCCCGTTGCTGGTCCAGCCCTTGACGGTAATTCCACCAGATGCCGTACCTATTGAATATTCATAACCAGCCACGCCAGAAGCCGAACTGTCGATACCGCTCCAGTTGGCCGATAGGGTTGTCAGCGAACCGGTATTAAACGAACCGTCTACACCAGCGCTCGTACCGTCATACACCGTTCCTCCGGTCGGCGCCGTACTATCGATTCCAAAGTCTCTGGCCGACTCGGCATTGCCGCCGTAAGAGACCCAGCCAGAATACAAGCCGCCAGAATCTTTGACACGGGCTTGCCAGTGATACTCTGTAGCATCTGTAATACTATTCAAGGTGACCGATACTGCTACGGGCGTACCTGCGTAATTCACTAATGTACCACAGGCGTCCTCGGTATTCGCGAAGACGGTACCAACCGGTTTTTTCTCGACGCACAGTGCTACTTGGTCACTTAGTACCGTATCACTTGCATCAGCGGTGAACTTGACGCTGGTATTAGTAATCCAGGCGCCGGTAGCGATAATCTCGTCAGTTGTTTTCTTTTGAAGTAGAGTCGCCGGACTGTTCGGTGCGGTATTCGCCGCGGTAGTGATTTCCGGCGTTACGCTGTAGGTTGTCAGAACCGCGTTATCGGACTTGACCGCTCGGATACAGTAGCTGGTAGCCGACGGTGAAGAATTGTCGACAAGCGCGAAATCCCATAATCCGTTCTGTCCGGCTGAGACAGCGGCTATGCTGTTCGTAAAATTATTTGCTTCTTCATATGTCTGCGCGATAGTCGTACCACTCGCCGGGTCATTGGCGTTAGCGGTCAGGGCAACTCCATCCGCAGGGGTATTGTTGAAGTAACGGATCGCTCCGCTCCCGGACGAAAGGTCGTTGTATACCTCATCTGTATCGCATGTGCCACCGGATTTTGTCGCCAGCTGCAGCTTAAAGTTTTCACCGCTAATCGCTAGATCTGCGCTATTGACTCCGATCAGCATGCGCAAACGAAACGGCGTGCCTTGCGTGGGAGCTACAGCGGCGACATTTTGCGTAGCTAGAGGGCTGCCGACATTAGTCGAATCCGCATTGGCAAACCAGCGGTATGTACGTTGCTCGTAAGCCGGAGCGCTAACCCATTGCAAACTTGTCATGGCAAAATCCCAGTTCAGGACATTATTGTCGAGGGACGCGCTGTCGACAGTATTACGGATACGGAAATTAACGGTATCAGCCACGCCGCTGATGTAATCATTGGGGTTTTGCTGATGGCCATAAACAGAGGTCGTTAATGCTGTCAATGAATCCGAATATGTTTGAGTGGCCGTGGCAGAAGTCCCCCCGAGGGCTGCCCAGGATCCCGTGGACGGATTATTCAGACCTGAAAAATCCTTGATTCCCAATCCGGCGACAGCAGTTGTGCCGGCGCTACGGCCGGCAAAGTTAGCCGAGTAATGCAGTCCGACCACCGACGTGCTGACAGGTACCGATGCTGACATCGTTATGTTTGCTGCGGCACCCTCCTCCAGCGCGGTAGCATCATTGTCTATATCAAATGGGTAGTATGAGTTAGCCTCGCCGGTGCCCATAGTTGCCGACTGATCCTCGGCAGTGACAGCTAGACTGGAGGCGGCAGCCAGCGTATCCATCGTCCGGGTATTCGTACAGTTGGTTGCCGTACCGGTTCCAAAACTGATCTCGCATTTGGCTGAATCACTGTTCGTCGATCCCAGCATTATATAGGCAAAGTCCAAACGGATAGCATCGGTGCCGTTCGCCAGCGTTCGCCAACCAATCCGGACTTCCCCGTTCGAGATATAATTTGCCACAGTCACATTGCTTTTGGCCCATGAATTCGTGGCATCGGTGATCGAACAGGCAATTGAGTTAGTGGTCAGATCTTCCCAGGCGCTAGAGGTAAAATTCCAGATTTTTGGACGGTGGGTATTCGTGGCGCCACTGCAACGGTAATCCGCTTTGAGAAGTATGGTGTTCATCCCCGGGTATGTCTTCACATTTTTATATGTCAGATAGAAGTCGGATACCGATGTTAACGTACCTGGCACATCTACGGATGTGGCGTTATTTGTTATCGTTGACTGGCCGGAAGCAAGGTTGCTAACATACTGCGCGTTTGTATAGGTTCCTGTTGGCGTGCCGGTGCCCAGATTCGTCACAGCAGCCGGTTCATACACCGAATCTACTATTGGGCTGACTCGCAAAAAGTCGATACTGAGCACTGAGGTAGTATTGACGCTATTATCGAAATACCGGATTTTGACGCGCCGGTTAGTATCAGATGATATGAAATTCCTAAGAGGAGTCGATACAGGAGTACCACCAGTGGTACCGGTGGACCAATAACCGTCATATATATGCCATTGCATCTGGTTGGGCGTAGCGCTGGTGTAAGCTACTACGGCATTGGCGGCGTTACGGGTGTTTACCGTTCGCCAGCCGCCGCCAGTACACTGGGCATCGGCTGCATTATCAACACTCGTACTAGACACCCAGTCGCAGATTTGGAATTTTAGGTTAGGTACGGTGGCATCGATATCTACCTCCGTCTGAATCAACAATTTATTGCCTCCCGCCAGCCGTACACCATCCATGTTAAGCTGAACGTCGAAGTTAGTGCCAGTCGGAGCTACACCGGCTCCAGCTACCGTCCAATGGAAATTATCATCTGCCAAGGTACCTTTCCAGCTACCGGTATTTACACCCTCTGTTGCCGCGGCAGTCTGGGAGGTAGCTGTCTGAGCCGTTCCTACTACCAGACTCTGGGAGGTAGGCGTGAACTGTGACTGCTGGCTCGGATGTGCGGCTGCATTGATCCACTGTAGGCTGACCATGGCAAAATCCCAGTTCAAGACATTATTGTCGACGGACGCACTGTCTACGGTATTACGAAGACGTAAATTTACCAGGCCATCCGTAGTATTAGCGTAATCTTCAGGATTTGACTGGTAACCGTAAGTTGATGCCGATAAGGCCGTCACGGAATCCGTGTAAGTATGCGCGGCAGCGGCTGATGTCGCGCCGATAGCCGACCAAGATCCTGTAGCCGGATCATTCAGGCCTGAAAAATCCTTGATTCCCAAACCGGCGACAGCAGTAACCCCGGCGCTGCGGCCCGCAAATCGCGATGCGTAATTCAGCCCGACGAGCGCCGTACCGGTAGGTACAGATACTGGCATAAATACATTGGCCGCAGCACCTTCCTCAAGCGCCGACACGTCATTATCAACATCAAATGGATAATAAGAATTTGCCTCGCCGGTACCCATTGCAGCAGATTGATCCTCTGCGGTTATGGCCATATTCACGCCGTTCGGGCTGACTTGGGAATCCATGTCCCTGGTGCTCGTACAGTTCGTAGAAGTACCCGTACCGAAGCTAATTTCGCATTTGGTTGAATCATCATTAGTCGAACCTAGCATGACATACATATAATCAATTTGGATTTCCTGGATGCCGTTGCCTAGACCACGCCATCCGACCCTCATTTCACCGCCGGATATATAGTTGCTCACATTCACGTTGTTTTTGGCCCAGGTATCTGAAGCGTCACCGAGAGCACAGGCTATAGAAGCTGATGTCAAGTCTTCCCAGGCACTGGAGGTAAAGTTCCAGATCTTTGGCCGGTGATTAATACCAATCAGGCTACAGCTATATTCAGCCCGCACCATGATGGTATTCATACCTGGATATGTCTGAACGTTTTTATAAGAAAAGTAAAAATCCGACGGCGTAAGCGCCGTACCTGGGACATTCACTTTGATATCGTCACTGTCCAGCATCTGCGCCGACGCAGTGTTACCAACTACGCCAGTACTGTTGTATTGTCCTACTGGAGCTCCGGATCCCAGATTTGTAAATGACGCCGGGCTATACACCGAATCAATGATGGCCGTCGCTCGCAGGTAATCAATAGCAACCGGAGTCGCTGTGAGAGTCGTGGAAAAATAGCGGATTTTGATTTTCTTGTTGGCATCGGTGGTTACGAAATTGGACAGCGGGGTGGATACGGGGGTACCTCCCGTCGTACCTGATGACCAGTAACCGTCATATATGTGCCACTGCAATGGCAGGGCCGTAGTCGCAGTTATCCCTATCGCCGCCTGGCTGGCGTTACGGGTATTAAGCGTCCGCCAGCCGCCGCCAGTACAGGTCGCGTCAGCCGCGTTACTTACGCTAGTAACTGAGACCCAATCACATATCTGGACTACCGCGTTAATGTTGGCGTCCGTATCTAATTCCGTTTGAATGAGCAGTTTGTTGGCACCATTCAGTTCAGCTCCATCTAGGTCGAGCCGGACATCCAGCCCCGTACTGCTTGAAGAGCTAACCATCCAGTGGAAATCGTCGTCAGCCAAGGTTCCTTTCCAACTGCCCGTGTTGACGCCTTCGGCTGCGGCGGCTGTCTGCGAAGTTATTTGTTGCTCGGTTCCCTGGACGAGTAGACCCCCCGTAGGTGAAAGTTTATAACTAGAGGCAGTAACCACCGGTACAGGCGCGCCGCCACTCAGATACATGGAAAACCCTATTAGCAGCATCAATAATGCGTAGCGTTGACTCCTAGCAACTTTGCGACCAGCTGCACGTACTCTTGATGAATGTTTATAAACCGAAATTTCACTACCTCAAAACCCTTATACTAATCATATGGTAACATTTTTAACGTCTACAATACATGTATTCTTCTCTCGTCATAGTCCATTTATTTCAAATAAGGTATGCCCCCAGTATCATGAGTACCCGTGAAATAGATGAATTTCTTGATAAAGAGTCTGACACTAAAGGCATACCTAAAAGTGAGTTGATACGGCAAGCCTTGACAGACATGGTTCGGCGAAATCATCATTAATGATATAATATGAATATGAATATAGACGGAAAGTCACATCGTCTCTTAGCAATTTGTAAGCAACAAATACTCACGCCGAAGGTATGGGAGGTAATAGAGCTCATTATTGCGAAGTCAAGACAGCGCACAACTGCAACCATCCTCGAAATGCGCTGCGCTTTTTCTGCGGGCGGGATTGCCAACCGAACTTGGGACTATTGTCAGCTGAAGCTGCCTAGTCCCAGAACCAAGCCTAACTCATAACCAAAATAAAACACCCACGGCGAGGTGGGTGTTTTATTTTGGTTGCGGGACCAGGACTCGAACCTGGGACCTCGTGGTTATGAGCCACGCGAGCTGCCGCTGCTCCATCCCGCGTCGATGAATGAATCCCATTAATTATACCAAATACTCTGTTAGAGGTCAAGTGTCAGCCGAAGCTACAGCCTACGATGCAGGAAGAAATTAAGCCAATCTTGGATATTACTTTGTAGCAAAGGCTGATCCTTTTTGGTATCGCTGACGGCAACCGTAGCCGGATTAGCTGTAGGTGCTACGCCAGCGACACGTGCCATGGCGACTTCTTTGGGCACGATCAGTTCTTTTTCGCCAGGAAGCGCCAGTCCAAAGTTCTGGCGGGCAGCCAGTTCAAGATACTGCGGCGTATTGTAGTACTGATTCTTCAGTTTCTGGTTGTTATTCTTGAGTTCCTGCAGAGCGTTTTGTTGCTGCAACTGGGCAATCTCCTGCTGCAGCTTGTAGTTCGACTGGACCGCTTTCGCTCCACTCCAAGTCACCAGAATAGCAATGACCGCAAATACGACTAATCCGAGCGACCGGACATCGCGCAGCATAGGGAAAACAGAGTGATTTCGATAGGCTTGCAGGAAGTTAAACATAACTACTACCTAGTATACCCTGCCGGAGAGACGATGGACTGTCACTTCCAGTACAAATTTGCTATACTTCCCCTGTTAATCATTTTTTGATATAGCACGGGGGCGTAGCTCAGTGGTTAGAGCAGTCGGCTCATAACTGATTGGTCGTTGGTTCAAGTCCAACCGCCCCCACCAACTAAAATGCCTGGCCATCGGTCGGGCTTTTTAGTTGGTCAGTAGCCGTGGGGCTTGTAGCAACGACCCTGGATTTTGCACAGCAAAAGACAGCAGGTCGTTGGTTCGTCGGCAAAAGCTGTCGCAGGAGCTTGCTCCGAGAAAGCTTGCAGTCGTGCGATTAGTCCAACCGCCCCCACCAAGCATAAGCATTATTGATTTTTATGGACTTTTTGACTGGGCATCATCGACGAAATTAGATCGGCTTTGACAGCCAGAATGGAAGAAAGTTAATAATCCGCAAGGGTACAATGCAGGGCACTCAAACTACAGTTTTACTCATGCTATAATCACGATAAGCTATGCAAAATGCAATTATTCTCCATGGCAAGGCCAATCACACAAAATATTATGATTCTGCGTTTGCCTCTCCGAGTAACGCAAGTTGGTTTCCGTGGATCCAAAAGCAATTATTGATGATGGAAATTCTGGCTCAGACGCCAGAAATGCCCACCCCATGGAAGCCAGAATATTCTACTTGGAGTAGAGAGTTTGAGCGCTTTAGTATTACGCCCGAAACTATCCTTGTTGGTCATAGCTTTGGTGCTGGGTTTTTGGTGCGTTGGCTCAGCGAACATAACAATATACGAGTTGGAAAAGTCGTGCTTGTTGCGCCATGGGTTGACCCAGACCGAACAGGCGGCTCGGGGGATTTTTTTGACTTCGCTTTTGATTCTTCTCTTCCTGAGCGGACAGCCAAAACAATCATTTTTGATTCCAACGACGATTTTCCTGGCGCTCAAATAAGCGCCAAAATGATTAGAGAAGCTATCCCCGGCGTTAGCTACCGAGAATTTGATAAGTATGGCCACTTCACACAGATAACCGAATTTCTCGAACTGCGTGACGAGCTGCTGCAACAATTACCAAAATAAAAAACCCAAACTTCTCTCGCAGAGGGGCTTCTTATTTTTGCTGGCCACGAGAGATTCAAACCGCTAATAGGACAGTGACGTTCAAAGCGAACCTTCCTATAGGAAATTAATCCCTGTACCCCTGTTCTAGCGAGACAAGCTCATTGGCAACTACACCGTTGGTCCATATAGATATCTGGTTTTGTACTAACCATCCAGATAAGTCGTGTATCAGTAGTTCAAGATTTTTTGCTTAGCCTCCACCAAGCATAAGCATTATTACCTACTACGGTAATACTCGCTGCCCGTCGCTGACGTACTTCGCAGCATCTAAAGTCGAAAACCCTGCAGCTGACCGCTACTCTTCATACTCTTTTAATAACAACTCTTCATGCTGATCATATGCAGTAATCTCAGGATTGCTGCTGACAAAAATCAACTTGCCGTTGTCATAGTACTGTGGTTCCTTACCATACTCTTTTAAGACGGCTTCATAGGACTTTGACTGTATAGGTTCACTGTCAATAATAAGTCCATCCATATCAAAAATAACGGCTTTAATCATTTTGTAATTATACCAAGCGGTAAACTCAAAGTTCAATGCACAGCACGCTAACATAATTGAGGCAGTTAGTAGCTGTAAGTCTGCGTGCTTACAGTTTTAACTCATATTTGACTATTTTTATTCCTGATAGTTCATGATATTTTTATTCAATGACCAACCCTTATTTGGATAGATGTAAAGAAATAGCCGCAGATATTGACATCGATCAGCTTTCTTCTCAACCATTGGGGAATGTTGTAGGGAAAGGCAGTGGCTTTACCTTCAGACAACAGGGGATTTTGCAGCCACGTGCATTAGCCGAAGAGGAACTGTACGCTGGCGTAAAGCTTCCAATTCGTGATAGGCGTGATACGGAATATAGAATCGACAAGGAATTAGGCTTTATCGGTATGCTGTCTATGCAATCCCCCGAGCTCATGTCTCAAGTTCCGAGTTTTATGAATCTAATTGTTGTTGAAGATTCAGATGCAACTGGGATACTGACCGAAGACGCATCTGCAGGTGGTCAGTTTACGGTTCGGCGTAAACCAGCAAGTGCAGCTGTAAGGAATTTGCTACGGGAATCGTTCGCGGGGACCGAAGTCATAGGAGAGGTCATTCGCGAAGGGGAGTGCGCTACGACCCTGGCGTTTGATGTAGGAGGCCGTGAAAGGTTGTTAGATTTTACCCCTCTTCCTGTAGAAACCAGTCAACTTCTACACCTCCCGGCCTATAGGCAGGCAAAACGCGATACTTTCGATCAAATGTCAGAGCTGACCATCAGCGTACCGAATGATTCACCTCTCGGCAGATCAATGCAGGGCCTGTAGTAGGATAATACTATTGTCCTATGTGAAACTATAGGCAATACAGCTGATGTCCATCGCTAACTACTACATACCGCTCACCCGCTGTACTGCCCAAACGATGCCAACAATCGCGATCAACACGGCAACGCCCTGTATGACGCGGTTATATCCGGATCGATTTCGGAAGGCGTATATTAGCGGCAATGCTAGTAAAATTATAAACAGCTGACCGAATTCGACACCGATATTGAATGATATGAGCGAGGACAAAAATTTGTCTGGAGGTATCTGTATTTCACGGAGTAGGCCGGCAAATCCGAGTCCATGGAACAGGCCGAAGAAGAACACTATACCGACTTTTGCGGCATCGCCACCGAGATATCGGTGGTTACGAAAGAAAACCGTAGCGATAGCCATGAAACTGATCGAAAGGGCTATGATAGGCTCGACGATACTGCTGCTGAGCGTTAGTATACTCAACCCGGCGAGAACTAGCGTAACGCTGTGGGCAACAGTAAATGCAGTGATTAGCTTGAGGCTTTTCCTGAAAGATATGAATACGAGAAGCAGTGTTAATACAAAGAGGATGTGGTCTGGGCCGCTCAGTATATGCTCTATTCCCAAACGAATGAAATCGAAAGAATTGTCCAAAAAGCTAGAGTCTTGATTACGGGCAATCTCCAAAATATCTGACCCGCCATTGGTACTTTCAGCAAATTCGGGAGCATTCTGCTGGGTAAATCTTTCTATCTGCTCAGGGGTAGCATCCGGATTCGCCTGAACATACTCTAGGACTGCCTTGGGGATTACCTCGTGAGCCTGTGCCGTACCCGGGAGACTTATCAAGGTCGTAATCAGCGCTACAAAAAGTGGAAGCAGGACACGGAGTTTCATGTCGAAAGTTTTGCAAGTTCTTTCTTAGCTTCTGGTACCTGGACGATAGAAAAATACGGGTGTATTTCGAGTGCTTTTGTAAGATAGCGTTTTGCGTCTTCTGGCTCATTGTTTTTGAGTGCGATCATACCGGAATGGTACAAAATAGAAGGGTCGAATTCACCGAGTCGCAGCGCTTCGGCCGAATACTTCTTCGCTTCGGCTATATTGCCGATTTTGTAATGTGCCCAAGCTAGGGTATCGGCAGCATAAATGTTTGGCCGCGACGTGTGGGCAGCCTGAGCCTTAGTCAGTGCCAACTTGTAGTCTTTGGTATTATCGGCTAGAAATAGCGCCATTTCCTGATCTGTATCAATTCCATCTTTCGATGATTTTTGATATGCCAACCGTGCAAGCTGGTATTGCTGTGCAGCTAACTTATCTTGGCCGAGGGCTACGTGTATATTGCCAGTATCAGTTGCATACGCGGCGATTGGCAATGATTCGGATGCTTGTTTGATAAACTTGAGCGCCTGTTCCATATTGCCACGGGCAGCTGCAGCCCTGGCGAGTCCTTGGAAGGCAGGTTCGTAATCTGGCACCGTCACCAGTGCTTGTTTGAAAGTTGCCTCAGCAGCATCGATACTGGTGCGTAACTGTAATTTACCGAGCTCAACTTGGCTAAAAGCTACGTTTTCAGGAAAACTAGAACTAGCGCTGATAGCCGAACGGAGGGCTGTTTGGGCTCCGGGTATATCCCCGTATATTTCACGGATATGAGCTATGCGGTTGAACGATCCAAGGTCTGGCCGTAGGTTCACCATTATCTGGTACGCCGCTACTGTTTCCTCATAATTGCCTAGCTCGAGGTGTCCGTCACCAACGAGTCCGTGATATATTGCCCGCTTTGGGTTGAGAATCGCTGCCTGCTGGGCTGCTTTCAGGCCGGCTGCAAAATCATGCCGACCGTAGGCGATTGCCGCCCTGGTTGCAAATACTTCTGGATTATTTGGCTTGATTGCCTCGGCCTTGTCAACTGCGGTAGCTGCTTTTGAATAGTAAGACGTATCGGCAGTTTCCCTAACTTTTTGAAGGTAAGCATTGGCTAGTTTGAGCTGGGAATCGGAATCCTTTGGATTTGAACGAGTAGAAGTTTCCAGTGAATTGATAAGTTTATCGGTGGTTATAAAACGTCCGGAATTCGTGCTGTCCGATTGGTTATCACCTGAACGACCACTAGCCGTTACCAGTGTAAAGGTAACGGCTAGTATGAGGAGGCCGGCTGCAATATAGTAGACTTTTCTTTTCATGTTAAACGGTCAACTTACTGGGGGATTAGTAGTGTGCGTACATCCCTCTGTAGTGAGTACCGAACATATCTTTTGTCTTATTGTGGTTGCTGCGGGCTGAATCGTGCTTAGCTTTGTTAGCGCGCTTGTGTTCAGATCTCTTAGCATCCTTGTCTTTGTGCTTGTCCTTCACGGGCTTGTTGTCTGCAGGAGGCGTGACAACTGGAGGGGCCGGGGTTGGGG